>Ga0118677_10001704_pt1 | contig 45864 bp, 47 predicted proteins | sample AliMusrvi5mmetaG_FD_86154 | JGI IMG/M metagenome (GOLD analysis project Ga0118677, IMG submission 86154) | reverse complement strand
CAAGGTATGGGTAAAGATATAGAAAAGGGTGGCGAAGCCATTCAAAAGTCGACCAAATAATTTTCAGCGGATAAGTACACTCACTCTATGCAAGCTTTTAAGCAAATTAATGGTTTAGTCGTCCCCTTAGATCGTGCCAATGTGGACACGGATGCTATTATTCCTAAACAATTTTTGAAATCCATTAAACGTGCTGGGTTTGGCCCAAACGCCTTTGATGAATGGCGCTATCTCGACCATGGTGAGCCTGGTATGGATAATAGTCAGCGCAAGATCAATCCAGATTTCGTGCTAAACCAATCTCGTTATCAAGGCGCTAGTGTGCTGTTAACCCGTGAAAATTTTGGCTGCGGCTCTAGTCGTGAACATGCACCATGGGCGCTTGAAGACTATGGCTTTAAAGTGGTGATTGCACCAAGTTATGCTGATATTTTTTACAATAATTGCTTCAAAAATGGCATGTTGCCGATTATTTTAAGCCCAAGCATCGTCGATACGTTGTTTGCGCAGGTTGGTGCTAGTGTTGGCTATCAGCTCAATGTTAATTTAGAGGCGCAAACAGTCACGACACCAGGTGGTGAAGTGTATGCATTTGAAGTAGACGCCTTCCGTAAGCACTGCTTAATCAATGGGTTGGATGACATTGGCTTGACCATGCAGCAGCAAGATAAAATAAAGCTATTTGAGCAAAAGCATCAACTAGCGCAACCATGGTTATTTAAATAAATTAAAACGGCTGCCGCAGTAAATGTGCGGCAGTATTTGTTTTTCAAGATGAATCTATAAAACTAAGAAAGACAGTACATGAAAATTGCAGTATTACCTGGTGATGGCATCGGTCCTGAAATCGTAGCGCAAGCGGTAAAAGTATTAGATGCGTTGAATCTTAATTTAGAGATGACTGAAGCGCCTATTGGTGGCGCTGGCTATGAAGCTTCAGGCGACCCATTGCCTGCAGATACATTGCAGTTGGCCAAAGAAGCTGATGCAGTCCTATTAGGCGCTGTTGGCGATTGGAAATACGATACTTTAGAGCGTCATCTGCGCCCAGAACGTGGCTTGTTACGCATACGTAAAGAACTTAATTTATTTGCTAATCTGCGCCCAGCGTTGCTTTATCCTGAGTTAGCAGACGCTTCTACGCTTAAGCCAGAAGTGGTTTCTGGTTTGGATATTATGATTGTACGTGAACTGACTGGGGATATTTATTTTGGTCAACCACGCGGTATTAGTACTTTAGCTAATGGTGAACGCGAAGGTGTTAATACCATGCGTTATGCAGAGTCTGAAATTCGTCGTATTGGCCGTGTCGCTTTTGATATTGCGATGAAACGTAATAAGAAAGTCTGCTCAGTGGATAAAGCCAATGTGCTGGAATGTACCGAATTATGGCGTCAAGTGATGATTGAGCTTTCTGCAGAATACCCAGAAGTAGAGCTAAGCCATATGTATGTTGACAATGCAGCGATGCAGTTGATCCGTGCGCCTAAGCAGTTTGATGTGATGGTGACTGGCAATATTTTTGGAGATATTCTATCGGATGAAGCTTCTATGTTGACGGGGTCTATTGGCATGTTGCCTTCAGCTTCACTAGACGCCAATAACAAAGGGATGTATGAGCCTAGCCATGGCTCCGCACCTGACCTTGCGGGTAAAAATATTGCTAATCCACTGGCGACGATCTTGTCTGCTGCCATGATGATGCGCTATACATTCAACGATGAATTGCATGCATTAAAAATTGAAAATGCGGTTAAAAAAGCCCTAGCGCAAGGTTATCGTACTGCAGATATTGTCACTGCAGGTTGTAAAAAAGTATCTTGTAGCGACATGGGTAATGCCGTGCTTGCTGCGCTTAATTAGGACTGGGCTAAAATATGCTTAAGGTTGGTTTTATAGGTTGGCGCGGCATGGTAGGTTCGGTCCTCATGCAGCGCATGATGGAAGAAAATGACTTTGCGTTGATTGAGCCGCAGTTTTTCACTACCTCGCAAATAGGCGAGCCTGCCCCTAATGTAGGTAAAGATTCTGCGCCTTTGAAAAATGCAAAAAGCATTTCAGAACTTAAAGTGATGGATGTGATTGTGTCCTGTCAAGGGGGCGATTACACCAGTGAAATATTCCCTGCGTTGCGTGCAGATGGTTGGGCTGGACATTGGATAGATGCAGCTTCAACCTTGCGAATGGAGGACGATGCTGTCATCGTGCTTGATCCGGTTAACATGCATGTGATTCAAGATGCTTATGCGCATGGCAATAAAAATTGGGTTGGCGGTAACTGCACAGTTTCTCTGATGTTAATGGCTTTGCACGGCTTATTTAAGGCTGACTTAGTGCAATGGGCTACTTCAATGACTTATCAAGCGGCTTCTGGTGCGGGTGCGCAAAACATGCGTGAACTCCTTAAGCAAATGGGTGAAGCACATTTTGCTGCGAGTGATCTACTGGCTGACCCGGCCTCTGCAATTCTAGATATTGACCGTACCGTGGCTGGCACTCTCCGCGATGATAAGTTTCCTACCGCGCAGTTTGGCGTTCCACTGGCGGGTAGTTTGATTCCATGGATAGATAAAGATCTTGGTAACGGCCAAAGCAAAGAAGAATGGAAAGGTGGCGCTGAGACCAATAAGATTCTACGGCGTGAACAGAATCCAGTTGTAATTGACGGTTTGTGCGTGCGTATTGGTGCTATGCGTTGTCACTCACAGGCGTTAACCATCAAGCTCAAGCAAGAGGTTCCTTTGGATGAGATTACGCAAATGCTGGCAGAGGCGAACCCTTGGGCCAAGGTGATTCCAAATGAACGTGAGGCAAGTATGCGTGAACTTACTCCTGCTGCGGTCACTGGCAAGCTCAGCACCCCCGTAGGGCGACTGCGTAAATTAAATATGGGTAACGACTATTTATCTGCTTTTACGGTGGGTGATCAGCTTTTGTGGGGTGCCGCAGAACCTTTACGCCGCATGTTAAGAGTGTTAATTGAAAAATAACTTGCGCTTAATCACTGCGCTTGGCATTAGTTTCAGACTATTTATTGATGGTTGAAATTGTGTATAGGTTAAAGGTGAAACCAATATTAATGGCCATGTGCCTAGTGCTGATGCCTTTTTCAGGGTTTGCTGCTGGGTTAGGTAAATTGAGTGTTTCATCCAGTCTAGGTGAACCATTTAAAGCGCAGATTGAGGTTTTATCGGTTAGCGCTGACGAGATTGATAGTTTGGTGGCCACGATGGCCTCTGAAGAAACGTATATCGCCCAAGGCATTTCCCGTCTTGACATACATAGCAATATAGAAGTTGAGCTAGCTCAAAATCTAGACGGCACACCTGTTTTAACGCTGCACTCAAGCCAGCCTGTTAGCGACTCGTTTTTAGATATGCTTATTCAGTTAGATTGGGCTTCAGGTCGTTTGCTCCGTGAATACACCATTTTACTAGACCCGCCAGATTTGAAAGCCGCTACAGATGAAGCGTCTGCATTACCAAATGCACTACCATCTGTTGATGTTTCTGTTCAACCTGTTGCTAGTAGCAGGGAGTCTTTAGCCGTAGATGCACCAAACTTCACAACTAAGCCTGGCGATCATTTAAATAAGATCGCGAAGCAATTGCAAGTTGATGGCGTGAGCATAGATCAAATGCTAGTCGGTTTATTTGACAATAATAAACAGGCGTTTATTCAAGGCAACATGAACCGCCTTAAAGTTGGCAAGATTATTAAAGTGCCTAGTCACGATAATCTTGTTGCCATTGACGAACGCCAAGCGAACCAGTTAGTACAGGTGCACACCGCTAATTGGAAAGCCTATAGAGGCTCATTAGCTAGTACAGTGGCTTTAGCACCAAATGCGTTAGAAGTGGATCAAAAACAAAATGCAACGGGGAAGATCACTGGAACAGCAGAACAGGTGGTCACGTCTAAAACTGGTACACAGAATATTGTTAAATTGTCTGCAGGTGTTAAAGAGGCTGCCAATCCATCAAAAGAGATGGAGGCTAAACTCACGATGCTTCAGGAAGAAAACACTGCGCAAGCAAAGTCATTAAAAGAAGCCCAAGAACGTACGGCTAATTTAGAAAAACAAATTGCAGATATGCGCCAATTACTGGCATTAAATAGCCAATTAATGGCCGAATTGCAAAAAAATACAGTAGCGAACATCGCAAAACCAGCGGTTCAACTTAACGCTTCGTTGCCGCCTTCTGACGGCGCTCAAGTGGCATCCACTTCACCTGATGACGTTGTAGTGATGACGCCAATCCCAGCTAAGCATGCAGTACTAGCTCGCGTCTTGATGGAGATTATGTTTGGTATTGTTGATTTAAGTGTGTTCATAGCGACCTTTGGCGTGGCGTTGTTGCTAGGTATTTTGTGGTTCATACGCAATAAACGTAAAAAAGCATTAGAAAAATTTGAGGTCAACGCTTTAAATTTAGATGAAATGCGCAACAAGGCTATTTTTGGCAATACTACTCATCGTAACAATACGGCTGATACGGCATTCTTAAAAGATTTTGCTCAAAGCGCTGGTGGTAGTTTCATGGACACGCCCGATGTGGATCCTATTGCTGAAGCAGAACTGGACATGGCCTATGGTCGTTACGAACAAGCGGAAGCTACATTAAAAAACGCCATTTCAAAATCACCTAAACACTACGAATTACACCTTAAATTATTAGAGCTTTATCGTGCACATCAAGATATGGTGGCGTTTGAGTCTTTTGCTCACACTCTTTTTGCTGAGCTAGGTGCTGACAGTCCTATATGGGCTAAGGTCGTTGAAATCGGTTCAGCAATAGACCCCACTAATGCTTTATACCAAGCAGTAACCGTCAGTACAAAGAAATCTAAAGCCTCTAGCGTAAAAGTCTCGGAAGAGTCGCCGATTGAATCGCAACAAGTTGGCGACCAATCCAAAGACGTTGTAATGGCGCATGTAGGTCAAAGTGCAGGCCATCCTGACGTAGCCGATATCTCTAATGCGATGGAAGCCATTAGTTTAGACTTCGAATTGGATTCAGCGAAAAAATCCAGTACTAAACCTGTGCCCACGCTATCCGAAGTGCTACAAGACCAGGGCATACAAAGAAATGCAAAGGGATTTGATTTTTCTTCAATCAGCTTTGATTTAGACGAAGCTGATACTAAGCCAGCAGTTGCTAAGCCGATCATTGATATTGCTACCCAAGCAGTGTCTGCAGGGGATGACCCGCAGGCCTTGGATTTAAAACTGGACCTAGTCTCGGCTTATATCGATATGGGGGATACAGAAGGTGCGCTTGTCCTGCTGGATGAGCTTAAAAAAATAGGGAATAAGCAGCAGAAATTGCGCGCTAAAAAATTACTAGCTAAATTAGTGTAGATTTGTAGCCCCTACAAAAAGCCGAGCCAATAGCTCGGTTTTTTTATGAGGGCGTTCAGAAATTTGATTGTGTCTCTATTTTTTGCCTGAATTCAGAGGATAATCTTGCCTATGCATCCATTTGTGAAAATATTGTGTTTTGTATTGATCCTTTTGCTGACGAATACGCTCAGAGATCAATGGCTAATTGCGCTATGTGCAGGCCTATGCCTCATGGCGGTATGGTCAAATAAGCGCAATTTTTTACGCGTTGTGAGGCGTATGCGCTGGCTATTTATATCTTTACTCATCATTTATGCATTTACGACGCCTGGAGAATATATCCCAGAATTATTAGCCTATGCTTCGCCCACTTACGAAGGGTGTGTATTAGGTTTATTGCAAATTACCAAACTATTGATTGCGCTGGCTAGCCTAAGCTTGTTGTTTGCTAGTAGTTCAAAGCAAGATTTAATCGCGGGTTTATATATGTTACTGACACCATTAAAGTTGTTTGGGCTTAATGGAGAGCGCTTTAGTGCTAGATTAATGCTGACGCTGGATTATGTTGAGGAGTTTGCTGTAGATACTAATCATAAGATGACTTTTAATCGATTAGATGCGATACACATGACGGTCAATGAAATGCCTGCGCCACAGGTAATAGATTTACAGCTTCCGGCATTTAATCAATCTGATTTGTGGGTCATTTTTACGATTATCATCAGCGTAGTCATACTCATTGCTAGGCATTTCTTCTAATGAGAATTGCACTCGGATTATCCTATGATGGCGCGCATTTCTGCGGATGGCAAAGTCAGCCATCGGCATGTGGCGTGCAAGACGCGCTTGAAGTGGCTATCGGCAAAATTGCTCATCATGCCGTGCGTGTTCACGCCGCAGGCCGGACCGATACTGGTGTACATGCGCTCGGCCAAGTGGTGCATTTTGACACAGTCAGCGTCAGGCCGACATCAGCTTGGGTGCGTGGTGTAAACGCACATCTCCCTGCTAGTGTTCGCGTGCAATGGGCCCATGTCGTAGATGACGAGTTCCATGCGCGTTTTTCAGCCTTTGCGCGTAGTTATCAGTACCTGCTTTATAACGCTGAAGTCGCGCCTGCACTCATGGTCGACAAATCGGGCTGGTTTCATGCACCGCTTGATTTTTCTGCCATGGCTGAGGCCGCAAGTTATTTGGTTGGGGAGCATGATTTTAGTGCGTTTAGAGCTTCTGAGTGTCAGGCTAAGTCACCAATTAAGCGCCTACATGTTGCTAAAGTGGAAGTGCAGGGGGCTTATTTCATTTTTGATTTTTCAGCAACTGCATTTTTACAGCATCAAGTACGCAATATGATTGGTGCATTAATCTACGTGGGTAAGGGTGCATATCCGCCGCTTTACATCAAGGAATTGCTGCAAAAACGTGATCGCACATTATCACCGCCTACGTTTTCCCCATGCGGCTTATATTTAACAGCGGTTGGTTATGATCCTAAGTGGGGGTTACCAATTGTCCCGGTGAGCGTGCAACGGGGCATGCAAGTGCTTATTTAGCGTTACAATAGCGCTTCGTTAAAGGCTAAACGCAGCTAAATGATATTTACGAGGATATTTTTTTGAGAGTAAGGGTCAAGGTTTGTGGCATCACGCGTCTAGAAGACGCACTAGCAGTTGTTAGGCATGGCGCTGATGCGATCGGGTTGGTATTTTATGGACCAAGCGCTCGCAATGTCAGTATTAGTCAGGCGGTAGAAATTGCCAATCACATCCCAGCCTTTGTAAGCGTCGTCGGTTTATTTGTCAACGCGGAAGCTGATTTTGTGCAACAAGTACTGTCAGAAGTTAAGTTAGATCTATTGCAATTCCATGGCGATGAAACGCCATCATATTGTGCTCAATTCCAGCGACCTTATATCAAAGCAATCCGCGTAAAACCTGATACAAATTTGTTACAATGTGCAGAAGATTTTTCATCGGCCAAAGGCCTGTTGTTAGACACATATGCTGAAGGTGTTGCAGGAGGGACTGGTCATGTGTTTGATTGGAGCTTAATCCCGCAACAGCTCATGAACATGCAACTCGGTTTGTTGCCACCGGTCATATTGGCGGGAGGGTTAACCTCAGCTAATGTGGCACAAGCGATAGCGCAGGTGAAGCCTTATGCAGTGGATGTAAGTGGCGGGGTTGAATCTGCTAAGGGTATTAAAGACGTCGCCAAGATGGCTGCGTTTATGCAACAAGTCAATATTTAATAAGTGGGTAGGCTTCAGCGCTGTGAAGAGTCAGCGCGAGGGCTTACGCACGTTAAGACAAATAAATGTGGAGAATTAAACATGCAGCTTTATGACATGCCGGATGCACGTGGGCATTTTGGACAGTTTGGGGGTACCTTTGTAGCGGAAACGCTAGTTGAGGCACTCGATGAACTACGCTTGATGTATGAGAAATATCGCCATGATCCTGTTTTCTTAGCTGAATATGCCTACGATTTAAAACATTTTGTCGGCAGACCTAGCCCAATTTACCACGCGAAACGTCTGTCAGATAAAGTCGGTGGTGCGCAGATTTATTTAAAGCGTGAGGATTTAAACCATACTGGTGCGCATAAAATCAATAATACGATAGGTCAAGCCTTGCTTGCTAAGCGTATGGGTAAGCCGCGCGTGATTGCCGAAACCGGCGCAGGTCAGCATGGTGTTGCGACAGCCACTATTGCCGCACGTATGGGTTTAGAGTGCGTCGTCTATATGGGTAGTGAAGATATTAAGCGTCAAGCACCCAACGTATTTAGAATGAAATTGCTCGGCGCGACGGTAGTGCCAGTGGAGAGTGGCTCCAAAACTTTAAAAGATGCCCTCAATGAAGCCATGCGTGATTGGGTGACGAATGTGCATAATACGTTTTATATTATTGGCACGGTAGCAGGCCCACATCCCTATCCAATGATGGTCCGAGACTTTCAGGCCATTATCGGCATTGAAGCTAAACAACAAATGCAGGAAATGGTTGGGCGTCAACCAGATGCTGTGGTTGCCTGCGTAGGCGGCGGCTCTAATGCGATGGGTATTTTTTACCCTTATATTGATGTGCCTAATGTGCGTTTAATTGGAGTTGAAGCAGCTGGTCATGGCTTGGAAACGGGCATGCATGCAGCGCCTTTAACCACCAACAGTCCTGTAGGCGTACTTCATGGCAATCGTACCTATTTGATGCAAGATAATGATGGCAATATCATTGAAACACATTCAGTTTCAGCGGGTTTGGATTACCCTGGGGTGGGTCCAGAGCATGCTTGGTTAAAAGACATTAAACGTGCTGAATATGTTGCCATTACGGATGATGAGGCCATGGCGGCATTTCATAATCTATGTCGTACCGAGGGTATTATTCCTGCGCTGGAATCAAGTCATGCATTGGCGCATGCGGAGAAAATGGCTAAGACCATGCGCAAAGATGAAATAATTTTGGTTAATTTATCAGGTCGAGGCGATAAAGATATTAATACTGTTGCCAAACTCGCCAATATCACTTTATAAAAATAAGCTTATGTCACGTATCCAAACTACTTTTGCAACATTGAAACAACATGGCAAAACAGCCTTAGTCCCTTACATTACTGCGGGAGATCCTCATCCTAAGCATACGGTTAATTTGATGCATACATTGGTTAAATGTGGCGCAGATATGATTGAGCTTGGTGTGCCTTTTTCTGACCCGATGGCAGATGGTCCAGTCATTCAGCGTGCCAGTGAACGTGCATTAAAACATAAGGTCGGTTTAACGGCAGTCTTACAGATGGTGAAAGACTTTCGTGCCGTAGATCAAAAAACGCCGATTATCCTGATGGGTTATGCTAACCCGATTGAAGCCATTGGTGCGAAAGCGTTTGCCGATAGAGCCAAGGCGGCAGATGTAGATGGTGTGATTACCGTGGATTATCCTCCTGAGGAATGTGCTGTTTATGTGCAAGAATTGCGCTCACGCGATATTGATCCTATCTTCTTGTTATCACCGACCACTGAACCATCTCGTGTCGACTTGATTGTTAAACAGGCTAGTGGCTTTGTTTACTATGTCTCACTCAAAGGCGTTACCGGTGCCGCTAATTTAGATATTAATGAAGTGTCTGGACGCGTAGCCGAGATCCGTAAGAAAACAAATTTGCCAGTGGGTGTAGGTTTTGGTATTCGTGATGCCGCGACCGCTAAAGCGACAGCCGCAATCGCTGATGCTGTAGTGGTTGGCAGTCGCATCGTGACTACGATTGAATCTTCAACTGATGAAAATTTACTTCACAATGTGGCTGCATTGATGACAGAACTAAAAACTGCAGTAGATGCTGCTAAGCAGTAATCAGCATAAATATAAAGGGATGCCCAGATGAGTTGGTTAAATAAATTACCGCAAAAAATTAAACGTGTTGTTGGCGGAGATAAAAAAACAGTCCCTGAAGGACTGTGGAGCAAGTGTCCAGCCTGCCAGTCGGTTTTGTACCGTAAAGACTTAGAAGATAATGCAGAAGTGTGTCCAAAATGCGCGTATCACAACCGCATCGGTGCCCGCGCTCGCTTAGCGCAATTACTGGATGCTGATGGTCAATTTGAAATTGGCGCTCAAGTACAACCGATTGATCCACTGAAGTTTAAAGATAGCAAAACCTATGCGGAACGCATCAGAGAATCACAAAAATCTGTGGGTGAAACCGATGCGTTAATCGTGATGCAGGGCAGCATTAAAAGCGTGCCTGCTGTGGTTGCTGCTTTTGAGTTTAAGTTTATGGGTGGCTCTATGGGTTCGGTCGTTGGTGAGCGCTTTGTGCGTGGCGTACAAACTGCGATTGATAATAAAATGGCCTTCATCTGCATTTCTGCGAGTGGCGGTGCGCGTATGCAAGAGGGTTTGTTATCCTTAATGCAAATGGCAAAAACCAGTGCAGCGTTAACACAGCTAAGTAAAGCCGGGTTGCCATACATCTCAGTATTGACCGATCCTACTATGGGTGGTGTTTCAGCAAGCTTTGCGATGCTAGGCGATGTGATTGTGGCTGAACCACAAGCTTTAATTGGATTTGCCGGACCGCGTGTGATTGAGCAAACTGTTCGTGAAACTTTGCCTGATGGCTTTCAGCGCGCTGAGTTCTTATTAGAACATGGTGCTATTGATTTCATTATAGATCGTCGTGAAATGCGTACTCGTTTGGCTTCATTATTGGCTAACTTAATGCGCTTACCCGCAGTTGCTTAATAGGTATGCAACCCCCTGATTCAAAGCGTTAAAGTGTTTGATTTTCCGACTATTTTAATGCCAGTTAAAAATGGTATAAGCACTTTTCTTACGGCTAAACACCATTGATGAGCAAAGACCTACAGGCTTGGCTGACCTATATTGAGGGTCTGCACCCTAAATCAATCGCGATGGGATTGGATCGCGTTAAGGTCATGATTGATCGCTTGCAATTGCATCCGACATTTCCCATTGTTACTGTGGCTGGGACTAATGGCAAAGGCTCAACCTGCGCCATGTTGTCTCAAATTTATCTTCATGCAGGTTACCAAGTGGCTTGTTATAGTTCACCGCATTTAATGCGCTATAACGAACGCGTGCGAGTCAATGGTGTTGAAGCCACGAATCATGAATTGTGCGTAGCCTTTGCTGCAGTTGACTCTGCAAGACTCAGCGCAGGGGCTGTGATTGAACTCACTTATTTTGAGGTCGGTACCTTAGCGGCTATGTGGCATTTTATGCAGTCAGGTATTGATGTTGCCATCATGGAAATTGGCTTGGGTGGAAGGCTGGATGCAGTCAACGCATTTGAACCTAGCTGCGCCATTGTCACTACCGTTGATTTGGATCACCAGGACTTTTTGGGCGATACGCGTGAAGAAATTGCGTATGAAAAAGCTGGAGTCTTCCGCACTAGTGTGCCGGCCATTTGTGGTGATGAAGATCCACCAAAAAGGTTAATTGATTATGCCAACAGCATTGATGCACAACTAAAATATCTACATCATGACTTTGATTTTATTGGTAGCGATAATGATTGGCGCTTTTTTGCCGATGATGAAGTGCTTGGGCAGGTTAATTACACGTTACCTCTACCGGCGCTGACGGGAAGTTATCAGCTCAATAATGCAAGTTGCGCACTTGCTGCTGTTTCCGCTTTGAAGGGAAAGTTGCCAGTTGAACCCACGTCCATCGCGGTTGCTTTACAGGAAGTTAAATTGGCGGGGCGTTTCCAGGTAATCCCTGCCTCTACAAAGAATCCTGTGCCTTTAATTTTGGATGTAGCGCATAACCCCCATGCGGCGCACGCTTTGGCTGACAATCTGTATCACTACAAATTATCTAAGCCAGCAAGAACAGTGGCTGTTTTTGCGATGTTGGCAGATAAAGATGTTAATGGTGTCGTTAGCGCTTTGGTCGATGAATTTGATGCTTGGTATGTTGCTGGAATTGATCACGTACGTGGTGCATTAGCGCAAGATTTAGCCAATATTATTCATGCGTTACATCCGAGCGCTCAAGTTAAAACTTTTATTAATGCCGCTCAGGCTTACCAGCAAGCTTGCTTGGATTTAAAAGCTACAAATACTACGGAATCCTGTATACAGATGAATGAAAATGATAAAATAGTGGTGTTCGGTTCTTTTTACACGGTATCAAACGTTATGCAAGTACTTTATACGCAATCAAAAAGCTAATCTTTAAGGAAGCAGTAATGCCACCTGACTTACCTAACGAACAAGAACTCAGCCTAAAAAAACGTGCACGCCGCCGTTTAGTAGGTGCCATTGTGCTAGTCCTGCTAATGTTAGTGGTCTTGCCTAGAATCTTGCAAGACCGCGTTGCCCTTGTTCCACAAGAGGCCATTAAAATTACCATGACAGAATCTGCTGATCATCAACAGTTAAATGCCGCATCAGTCGCGGGCACTCCTGTGCAGACGCCAACCCTTCCTCAGGTTGACCCGAATTTAGACTCAGCAACCAAGACGCCGGTTCCAGAGACTCCCACGCCTGCTGGGGTGGTAGAAAAAAGCGATAATTTAAAGTCTGCGAACAATAACGCTGACAGTAAGAATACCTTAGCGCTGGAGTCTATTGCTAAAGATGCTAAAACCACAGACCAGAAAGTCACTGAACCTAAGGCTACCCTTGCTAATGGACTGCGCTTACCTGATGTGTCAGAGCCTAAAGTTTCAGATTTAAAACTGGTAGACAGTAAGCCTTCAGTGGCCAAAGTTGTAGATAGCAAGATTGACGACGTTAAAACAACGCAGAAAAAAGACGGTAATTTTAGTATTCAGGTTGGGGTGTATTCAGAAGTCGCAAATGTGAAGCAGTTGCAAGCCAAGCTTAAGCAAACTGGCTTTAGCTCTCATACGCAAAAAATCACTACGCCTAAAGGCGAAAAAATACGTTTACGCGCAGGTAGTTTTGTTACGCGCCAAGAAGCGAATGCTGCAATACCTAAATTACAAAAAATAGGCTTATCTGGGATGGTGGTTAGTAATGAATAAGTTACGTACCCAACGCATGTTAGTTGCAGTCACTGTCGGATATAAGTTTCGATGACCAGTTTTGATTATGCTGTGATTGTGATTGTCAGTCTTTCTGTCATTGTCAGTGTGATGCGCGGATTGCTTAAAGAAGTGCTAGCAATTTTAGGTTGGGTAGTGGCATTTTATGTCGCCAAAACCTACTCAAGTCAAATTCTTCCAATGATGCCCGTTGAAATTCCTACCGAATCATTACGTATGCTGGCTTCTTTTTTAGTGCTGTTCGTGGCTACTTTAATTGTATCTAGCCTACTGGCAATTGCGCTAGCGTCGATTTTTAAGAAAATGGATTTGGGCTGGCTCAATCGTTCACTTGGTGCACTTTTTGGTTTAGCGCGTGGTGTATTGATTGTAGGGATTATTGTCTTTTTAGCTGGTTTAACCTCTATTCCACAGGATGCGCGTTGGCGAAATGCCATGTTTAGTGCGCCATTAGAGGCGTTGGTGGTCAGCGCCAAACCATGGGTGGCAGGCAATATGGCCACTTACATTAAGTACGACTAGGTTAAAGCTCGCTATTTCATATTACAGAATTAATCACTTAAGGCTTTATACATGTGCGGAATTATAGGCATTGTAGGTAAAAATCCAGTCAATCAGTTGTTGTATGATGGTTTGCTGGTGTTGCAACATCGTGGTCAGGATGCCGCAGGCATTGTCACCACGGATGGCAATACATTTTTTATGCATAAAAATAATGGGTTGGTGAAGGATGTATTCCAAACTCGCCATATGCGTAGCCTAATCGGTAATGTTGGCATCGCTCACGTACGTTATCCTACCGCAGGCTCTTCAAGTGCTGCTGAGGCGCAACCGTTCTACGTGAACTCACCCTTTGGTATTGTGCTTGGTCATAACGGAAATTTAACCAATTCAGCACAATTAAAAACTGAGATGTTCCGTCAGGATTTACGCCATATCAATACCAGCTCAGATTCAGAAGTGCTGCTTAATGTATTGGCGCATGAGATTGAGCGAACAGCTCATAATGCAGTGCTAAATACGGATATGGCTTTTGATGCAGTTGCTGGCGTGCACAAGCGCTGTAAAGGCGCTTACGCGGTCGTTGCTATGATTGCTAATTTTGGTTTACTGGCTTTTCGCGATCCTAACGGCATACGTCCGTTAGTCATTGGTAAGAGTGAAACTGAAAAAGGTACTGAGTATATCGTAGCCTCCGAAAGCGTAGCTTTAGATGTTCTGGGATTTGAAATGGTCCGCGATGTGGCGCCAGGTGAAGCCATCTTTATTGATATGGATGGCAATTTCTTCTCAAGGCTATGTGCTGCTGACGCCAAGCTTAACCCCTGTATTTTTGAGTATGTCTATTTGGCGCGTCCTGATTCAGTGATTGATGGTGTTTCTGTCTATCAAACGCGCTTGGATATGGGTAAAAGTTTAGCTGAAAAAATTAAACGTGAATGGGCCGATAAAAAAATTGACGTGGTCATTCCGATTCCAGACACTAGCCGTCCTAGCGCATTGCAAGTTGGGATTGCGTTAGGCTTGGATTATCGTGAAGGTTTCATTAAAAATCGCTATATTGGCCGTACGTTCATTATGCCGGGTCAAGCCTTGCGTAAAAAATCGGTACGCCAAAAATTAAATCCTATCGGCATAGAGTTTAAAGGCAAAAATGTATTATTGGTCGATGATTCGATTGTGCGTGGCACCACCTCACAACAAATCGTACAAATGGCCAGAGACGCTGGTGCTAATAAGGTTTACTTTGCTTCAGCTGCGCCACCAGTACGTTTTCCTAATGTGTACGGCATTGATATGCCTAGCCGCGATGAATTGCTTGCGACGGATCGTACTGACGAGCAAATTTGTCAGGAAATTGGTGCCGATGCGCTTATCTATCAAGACTTAGATGCGTTGGTTGCTGGTGTCCAGTTGAGTAACCCTAGTATTAAGAATTTCGATTGCTCCTGTTTTGATGGAAAATACGTTACGGGTGATATCGATGAAGCATATTTAGCTAACATCGAAGCTGCGCGCGGTGATGGAAGTGGAAACGCGAAGCCATCTAATTCAAGCACGCAGATGGATTTAAATCTGATTGAAAGTGAAGATTTTGAAGAGTCTGCGGAAGCGCTTCCGCAATAAACGAGCGAGCCAATTGTTATGAAAACCCCACAATACCATCCAGAAACGCTTAGTGTACGTGCCGGTAGTGAAGCCACTGAATTCGGCGAGAACTCGGAAGCTTTATTTTTAAACTCCAGCTTCAGGTTTAAAAATGCAGCGCAAGCAGCTGCGAGGTTTGGCGGAACAGAGCCAGGTAATATTTATTCACGTTTTACCAATCCTACCGTCACTATGTTTCAAAATAAACTAGCGGCATTAGAGGGTGCGGAGCAATGTGTGGCAACCTCTAGCGGCATGGCTGCCATATTGGCTTGTGTCATGGGCTTATGTTCAGCTGGTGATCATATTGTGGCGTCGCGTAGTATTTTTGGCACCAGTGTGCAGTTGTTCTCTAACATCCTCAAGCGCTGGGGTTTGGAAGTGAGCTTTGTGTCACTGACTCATCCGGAAGAGTGGACGGCAGCGGTTAATAGCAAGACTAAATTATTTTTTGTTGAAACCCCCTCAAATCCGCTGACGGAAGTTTGTGATATTCGCGCTCTGGCGGATATCGCACATCAAGCAGGTGCTTATTTAGTGGTCGATAACTGCTTCTGTACGCCCGCCATACAAAAGCCATTAACCCTTGGCGCTGATATCATTATTCATTCAGCAACGAAGTATATAGACGGACAGGGTAGGTGTTTAGGTGGTGCAGTTTTAGGCAGCAAAGTGCTTATGGAGCCTGTTTATGGCTTCTTACGCACTGCTGGCGTTACCATGAGTGCATTTAATGCTTGGGTATTTTTAAAAGGTCTAGAAACGCTTTATGTACGTATGGAAGCGCATTCAAGTAAAGCGCTAGCGCTTGCTACTTGGTTGGAGGCGCAGCCTCAAGTGACCCGCGTATACTATCCTGGCTTAGCCTCGCATCCGCAACATCAACTGGCAATGCAGCAACAGTTAAGCGGTGGTGGCATTGTGAGTTTTGAAGTTAAGGCTAAGGCCGGGCAATCTCAGCAGGAGGCTGCATGGGCTTTAATTGATGCCACTCAACTGATTTCAATTACCGCCAATTTGGGTGATGCCAAAAGCACCATCACGCACCCAGCCACTACGACCCATAGTCGTGTGACGCAAGAAGCTCGCACTGCAGCAGGCATTAGTGATAGCTTGGTTAGAATTGCGGTAGGTTTGGAGCATGTTGAAGACTTAATCGCTGACCTGCAGGTGCTAACACAAGCGTAAACTTGGTTGGCAGGTAAAATGGCCGACAGTCCCCCGTATTTCACTATAAATCCTGGCTATTTCAAGTTGAAATAAATCCTAAAAATTTCTATGCATCCTAACGCATGCTAATGCGTTCTAGTACGGCTTAAAATCTACAATTCCCAGCCTTATTTATGCTAGAATTTGTGCTACATAAAAACCATTAAAAGTTAGTCTACACATGGATCAATTCGCTAAAGAAACCCTGCCAATCAGCTTAGAAGATGAGATGCGCCGTTCATACCTAGATTACGCAATGAGCGTAATCGTAGGCCGTGCACTTCCAGATGTGCGGGATGGTTTAAAGCCGGTGCATAGACGTGTTTTATTTGCCATGCACGAATTGTCAAATGACTACAATAAACCGTATAAAAAATCTGCACGTATTGTCGGTGATGTGATCGGTAAATACCATCCTCATGGTGATACAGCTGTTTATGACACAATCGTGCGTATGGCGCAAGATTTTAGTCTGCGTTATATGCTGGTGGATGGTCAGGGTAACTTTGGTTCAGTCGATGGTGACAATGCTGCGGCGATGCGATATACCGAAATTCGTATGTCAAAGATTGCGCATGAGTTATTAGCCGACATTGACAAAGAGACTGTAGATTTTGGTCCTAACTATGATGGTAGTGAGCATGAGCCGCTGATTATGCCTGCGCGTATTCCGAATCTGCTGATTAACGGTAGTTCTGGCATTGCTGTGGGTATGGCGACCAATATTCCCCCTCATAATTTAAACGAAGTATTAGACGCTTGTTTTGCTTTGCTTAAAGACCCTGAAATGGGCATTGAAGAATTAATTGAACTCGTTCCAGCACCAGATTTTCCAACTGCCGGTATTATTTATGGCACGGTAGGGGTGAAAGAAGGCTATCGCACTGGTCGTGGTCGCGTGGTCATGCGCGGACGTACCCATGTTGAAGACTTAGAACGTGGGGGTCGTCAGGCTCTGATCGTTGACGAGTTACCATACCAAGTCAATAAAAAAACCTTCGTTGAGAAGATTGCTGAATTAGTTAACGAGAAGAAAATAGAAGGTATTTCTGACTTACGTGATGAATCAGATAAATCTGGTATGCGCGTAGTGATTGAGTTGAAGCGTGGCGAGATTGCTGAGGTTGTTTTAAATAACCTTTATAAACAAACGCAGTTGCAAGATACCTTCGGTATGAATATGGTGGCCTTGCTTGATGGCCAGCCAAGATTACTTAATCTTAAGCAAATGTTGGAGGCGTTCTTACGTCATAGACGTGAAGTGATTACACGTCGTACTGTATTTGAGCTTAAAAAAGCGCGCGCACGTGGACATGTGTTAGAAGGTTTGGCGGTAGCACTTGCCAACGTTGATGACATGATTGCACTCATTAAAGCTGCACCAACTCCACCTGAAGCTAAAGTAGACTTGATGGCTAAAGTTTGGCAATCGCCAGTAGTAGAAGAAATGCTTAAACGTGCAGCCATGGAAGCTTCACGCCCTGAAGGCATGAGTGTTGACTTTGGGTTAACGCCAAATGGTTATAAGTTGAGTGATGTGCAAGCGCAAGAAATTTTGCAAATGCGTTTGCAGCGTTTAACGGGTCTTGAGCAAGATAAGATAGTCAGTGAATACAAAGAAGTGATGGATATTATTGCGGACTTGCTAAATATTCTAGCTACACCGGCACGCGTCACCACTATTATTACTGATGAACTGACTGAGATCAGAAAGCAGTTTGGTGATAAACGCCGTAGTGAAATTGTGGTGAATGCGCAGGATTTATCGCTAGAAGATTTCATTACACCGCAAGACGTAGTAGTGACCTTGTCACATACGGGCTATGTGAAATCACAGCCTTTAGATGAGTATCGTGCGCAACGTCGCGGCGGTCGTGGCAAGCAAGCAGCACCTACTAAAGAAGATGACTTTATTGACAAGATGTTTGTCGCGAATACGCATGATTACATCCTATGTTTTAGTAGCCGTGGACGTGTCTACTGGCTGAAAGTGTATGAAGTGCCACAAGGCAGTCGTATTGGTCGCGGTAAGCCAATTGTTAATTTATTCCCGCTTGAAGAAGGCGAAAAGATTAACGCCATTCTTTCAGTCAAAGAGTTTGACGAAAATCACTATATATTCATGGCAACCGCACGCGGTACTGTGAAGAAAACAGCCTTAATCGAATTTGCCAACCCACGTAAGTCAGGCATTATCGCCATTAATTTAGATGACGATGACTACCTGATTGGTGCAGAAGTGACCAATGGCTCTAATGATATCGTCCTGATTTCTAATGGCGGTAAAGCAGTATGGTTTGATGAGGAAGATGTCCGTGGGATGGGCCGTAATACCCGTGGTGTACGTGGTATGAAGCTACAAAAAGATCAGCAAGTATTGTCGCTACTCATTGCCGAAGATGACAAACAAACCGTATTGGTGGCCACTGAGAATGGCTATGGAAAACGTACCGTATTAGCTGATTTCCGCCACTCTGGCCGCGGCACGCAAGGCGTGAAAGCGATAGCCATCAGCGAGCGTAATGGTTTGGTAGTGACGGCGAAGTTGGTGAATGATGAAGATGAAATTATGCTAATCACCACTGGTGGTGTCCTTATTCGTACGCGCGTTCACGAAATTCGTGAACTGGGTCGTGCGACACAAGGCGTTAAGTTGATTAACTTGGGTGAAGGTGAAAAACTTTCAGGACTAGAGAAAATTGTTGAAACGGATGACGGTGATCTTGATTCAAGTGTAGAAGACGAAGCTTAAATAGTTACCCATTTTGATGAAAAAAATCTATAACTTTTCTGCGGGTCCTGCTGTACTACCTAGACCAGTGTTAGAGCGTGCTCAAGCTGAAATGCTAGATTGGCATGGTTCTGGTATGAGTGTGATGGAAATGTCGCACCGTGGTAAAGAGTTCACTGGGATACTAGCTAAAACCGAAGCTGATTTGCGGTCGTTGCTTAATATTCCTGTGAATTACAAAGTGTTGTTTTTGCAAGGTGGCGCCATTGCTGAAAATGCGATGATTCCGTTGAACCTACTCGGTGGAAAATCTGCAGATTATGCAATTACCGGCGGTTGGAGTAAGCGTAGCGTTGAAGATGCCAGTGCTTACGGCCATATTAATGTGGTTGCCAGTAGCGAGAATGATCACTTCACACATGTGCCTGCCTATGCTGATTGGCAGTTAGATCAGAACGCAGCCTATTTGCATGTGTGCACGAATGAAACAATGAGCGGTGTTGAGTTTGATGGCCTCCCGGATAGCCATGGTGTGCCTATTGTGGCTGATATGTCGTCACATATACTGTCCCGCGTCATTGACGTTAGCCAATATGGTGTCATTTATGGTGGCGCACAGAAAAATATTGGTCCTGCAGGGTTGTGTATCGTCATTGTGCGGGATGATTTGCTAGATCGCGCTTCACCACTAACCCCGGCCGTGTTCAACTGGAAAGACCAGGCGGAAAATCATTCGATGATTAATACCCCTGCAACCTACAGTATCTATATCGCCGGCTTGGTGTTTGAATGGTTGATCGCAGAAGGTGGCGTGGCAGCTATAGAGCAGAAAAATATTGCCAAAGCGAAGTTGCTGTATGACTATATTGACAGCACTGAATTTTATGCCAATCATGTCGCGGTTAATAATCGTTCACGCATGAATATTCCATTTTTCTTAGCTGACGAGCGCTTAAATGATGCGTTTTTAAAGGGTGCGGAAGCGCAAGGTTTACTTCAACTGAAAGGACATCGAAATGTTGGCGGTATGCGTGCTAGCATTTACAATGCAATGCCAATGTCAGGCGTTGAAGCCTTGGTATCTTATATGCAACAATTTGAATCTACACATTCATAATGTCAGAACAACTTAAACAACATCGCGACCAAATCGATGCCATTGATGAGCAGGTATTAAAGCTAGTCAATGAGCGCGCTAAACTTGCACGCCATATTGGTAGTTTAAAAAATGATGGCGTCATCTATCGGCCGGAGCGCGAAGCGCAGGTGTTAAGGCGATTACAGGCGAGCAACGCTGGGCCACTTTCTAATGAAGCGGTTAGTAATGTATTTCGTGCAGTGATGTCTAATTGCCGTGCGTTGGAAAAAGAATTGTCCATCGCCTTTTTAGGCCCACTAGGCACCTACAGTGAAGAAGCTGCGCTTAAGCAGTTTGGTTTGGGTTGCAGTGCGGTCGTTTGTGGTTCGATTGATGAAGTGTTTCGTACCGTTGAAGCTGGACAAGCTGATTATGGCGTCGTGCCAGTCGAAAACTCCACTGAAGGCGCTATCGGTTTAACGCTGGATTTATTGTTGGCGAGCCCATTAAAAATTTGTGGCGAAATATCTTTACCGATTCACCATTGTTTGCTTTCTAGCCAAGCTGATATCAGCAAGATTAGCCATATTTTTTCACATGTACAATCACTTGCGCAATGCCATGAGTGGTTAAATCGCATGGTGCCCAGCGCAACGCGTGAAGCGGTAACAAGTAATGCACGTGCCGCACAGATGATTCATGATTTAGTCGCAAGTGAAGATACATTTGCGGCCGCGATAGCCAGCAAGCGTGCAGCGGAACTGTTTAACCTCAATGTGTTGGCTGAAAATATTGAAGATGATGTCAAAAATACCACACGATTCTTAGTGATTGGTCAGCACGATGTTGCGCCATCAGGGACGGATAAGACTTCATTGGTGATGACCACTAAAAATAAACCTGGCGCGATGATCGACTTATTGGAGCCACTCTCTCGGCATGGCGTTAGCATGACCAAGCTGGAGTCGCGTCCTTCTAAGCAAAACCTTTGGGATTATGTGTTTTTTGTCGATATTGAAGGGCATCAAACTGATGGACATGTGCAGGCTGCCTTGCAGGACTTGCAAACGCGGGCATCATTTCTCAAGGTGTTGGGTTCGTATCCAGTCGCTGTAATTTAACTAAGATTTTTTATGACTTCACCCAGCCTATCTAGTTTAGCTCCAGATTATATTCGTGCGATTAAACCTTATCAAGGCGGCAAGCCTATTAGTGAGCTTGCGCGTGAAATGGGGCTTAATGAATCGGATATCGTTAAGTTAGCTTCTAATGAAAATCCACTAGGCATTAGTCCTAAAGCACAAATGGCCATTGATGATGCGGTTTTTGATGTGGCGCGTTACCCAGATGGTAATAGCTTTGCGTTACGTACCGCAGTTGCAGAGAAATTCAATGTTTCACATCAGCAGATTGTGTTTGGCAATGGTTCTAATGATATTTTAGAACTGGTCGCGCGCGCCTTTTTGCACACAGATTGTGAGGTCATATACTCGCAACATGCTTTTGCAGTGTATGGTTTAGTCACACAAGCCGTTGGGGCGACTGCAGTAGTAGTTCCAGCTATTGCTTATGGGCATGATCTTGATGGGTTTTTAAAAGCCATTACGCCTAAAACGCGCTTAATCTTTATTGCCAATCCTAACAACCCGACAGGGACACTCATCGATAAAGAGGTGTTGCACGCGTTTTTAGCGCAAGTACCTAAACATATGTTGGTAGTGTTGGATGAAGCTTATGACGAATATTTATCTGCAGCCCATAAATCTGAAGCCATTAATTGGTTAAGTGAGTTTGATCATTTGATTATTTCAAGAACATTCTCTAAGGCCTATGGGCTCGCTGGTTTGCGCGTAGGTTTTGGATTGATGCATCAGGATGTAGCCGCCATCTTAGATCGAGTACGCCAGCCATTTAATGTTAATAGCATTGCACAGGCAGCTGCCGTGGCGTCTTTGGCTGACGATGACTTTGTTCAACGTAGTTATGCCTTGAATCAAGCGGGTATGGCGCAATTGACACAAGGCCTTGAAGCGATCGGCCTAGACTATATTCCATCGAGCGCTAACTTTGTCAGTTTTGCCGTTGCAGAGGCGGCTTTAGTTAATCAAAAGTTACTACAAAAAGGCGTCATTGTGCGTCCGATTGCCAATTATGAAATGCCTAATTTCCTGCGCGTGAGTGTGGGATTATTTAGTGAAAATGCGCGTTTTTTAAGCGCGCTGACAGAAATATTGAACGATAAATAAGATATGACCAATCAACCAACATCAATGCACGAAAATTTAACCTACGAAAAGCTGGCCACGGATGATGTGCGTATTCGTGATATCAAAACCTTGATTACGCCACTAGATTTGCTCAGTCGCCTGAAAGAAAGTCCCGCATCAACGCAGAACATTATCAAGACGCGTGCCGCTATTCATAATATATTGCATCAGACTGATGATCGATTACTGGTCATTATCGGCCCATGTTCCATTCATGATAGCGATGCTGGGTTGGAATATGCGCGACGCTTAATGGATCTTAGAAATAGTTTAAGTGCAGAACTCGTGATTGTAATGCGCGTTTATTTTGAGAAGCCACGCACGACCGTAGGTTGGAAAGGATTGATTAATGATCCACATCTTGATGGCAGTTACCAGATTAATGAAGGCTTAGCTTTAGCGCGAAAATTCTTGTTAGATGTGAATGAGCTAGGTATGCCAGCTGGTGCGGAATTTTTAGATACGATTACGCCACAATATATTGCTGATTTAGTCAGCTGGGGCGCCATCGGAGCGCGGACAACGGAATCTCAGGTGCATCGTGAGCTCGCTTCTGGGTTATCTTGCCCAGTAGGCTTTAAAAATGGTACGGATGGGAATGTCCGTGTGGCGATTGATGCAATTAAAACGGCTCGAAGTCCACATCACTTTCTCTCAGTGACCAAAGAAGGGCAGTCTGCCATTATATCCACCGCAGGCAATGATGATTGTCATGTCATCCTTCGTGGTGGAAAACTACCGAATTTTGATGCAGTCAGTGTAGAAGCAGCCTGTACAAAACTGGCGTCTGCAGGTTTAGTGCCAACGTTAATGATTGATTGCAGTCATGGCAATTGCCAAAAGCAGTATTTGATGCAAAAAGAGGTGGCACAGGATGTGGCCACACAAATTGCAGCAGGTGATGGTCGCATTATGGGCGTCATGGTGGAATCTCATCTTAATGAGGGTCGCCAAGAACATAGCATAGGCGAGCCCTTAGCCTACGGACAATCGATTACGGATGCTTGCTTAGGTTGGGCCGATTCCGTTGAGGTGCTCAATCTGTTAGCGGCGGCAGTGCGGGAACGTCGCCAAAAATCTAAATAATGTCAGATAGCGCCGTTTTAAGGCGCGCTATCATGAATTTACGTAGTGATTAATAAGTAAGTTAGCGGTTATGGTGAAATGTAAACAAGCGCAAAATGCATTCAACGTTGTAGCACTTTTAGCAGCAACGAATACGATAACTTACAAAAAAGGAATTAATCATGTGGACTACACCAGCAGCTACAGAAATGCGTTTTGGCTTTGAAGTAACTATGTATGTAATGAATAAATAATTAGCGTTAAAGCTAAGTAAATAAAAAGGCTGCCGCAAGACAGCCTTTTTTTATGAAAATAAACAGTTTTTTGAATCGTAGAGAGTTATGCACATACATGTATTAGGCGCCGGTGCCGGCGGTGGTTTTCCGCAGTGGAATTGCAATTGTTTTAATTGCGATGGCTTACGTAAGGGCACCATTAAAGCCACCAAGCGTACGCAGTCATCAATATGTGTCAGCAGTGATGGCGTAAATTGGGTATTGTTCAACGCATCCCCTGATGTATTGCAACAGATTCAAGATTTTGCGCCATTACAACCAGGTCGCGCCATACGCGACAGTGGTATACAGGCAATCGTATTAATTGATGCCCAAATTGACCACACTACGGGCCTGTACATGCTACGTGAAGGTGCCGTTAAGCGTGAAATCTATTGTACTGACATGGTCTATGGGGACCTGACCTCAGGTAATCAAGCGTTGAATATTCTAGGTTTTTACTGTGGTATTAACCACCATAATGTGCCCATTGATGGCAAAGACAGCTTTACAATTCCCAGTGTGCCTAACCTTAAATTTACTGCAGTGGCCTTAAAAAGTGCTGCGCCGCCATATTCACCTCATCGCAATGACCCTCACCCAGGCGACACGATAGGTGTGCTTATTGAGGAAATTAGCACGGGTAAGAAGTGCTGGTATTCACCAGGATTGGCGGAAATTGAACCCCATTTGCCAGCATTGATGAATCAAGCGGATTGCATTATGGTCGACGGCACTTTTTGGACAGATACCGAGATGATTGATCTTGGTTTAATGACCAAAACAGCGCGTAGTATTGGGCATAATCCGCAATCAGGCCCTGGTGGCATGATAGAAAAGTTAGATGAATTCGGTAAGGTACGCAAAGTGCTGATTCACATCAATAATACCAATCCAATTTTAAGAGAAGATTCTGCTGAGCGTGCCGAGCTGACTCAACATGGGATTGAAGTGGCGTTTGATGGCATGGATATTATTCTTTAGGAGACTGCAATGAACGCAATGACCAATCAAGATTTACCGTGGACGCGTGAAGAGTTTGAAGAAAAGTTACGGGAAAAAGGTAAGGGTTATCATATCTACCACCCGATACACGTCATGATGTATGAAGGAAAGATGACGAAACAACAGTTGCAATGCTGGGTAGCCAATCGTTTTTATTACCAAATCGCCATTCCGCAGAAAGATGCCGCTATTTTATCTAATTGCCCAGATAAAGAAGTGCGCAAAGAATGGATTGTCCGCATTACTGATCATGATGGTGTCGGTGACCAAGTGGGCGGTATTGAAGCTTGGATCCAATTGGGTCAGGCCGTAGGCTTAAGTCGTGATGATGTGACTTCGCTTAAGTTTCTAAGTCCAGGGGTAAAGTTTGCTGTTGATGCGTATGTGAATTTTGCGCGTCAGCGTCCTTGGCAAGAGTCCGTTTGCTCATCATTAACTGAGTTATTTGCACCCCATATTCATCAGCAACGCATTAGCTCATGGCCGAGCATGTATCCATGGATTAATGAAGACGGCTTAGTCTACTTTAAAAAGCGTTTAACAGAAGCCCGTCGTGATGTTGAGCAAGGATTGAGCGTGACGTTGGACTACTTCAGCACATCTCGTGAGATGCAGTTGAAAGCTTTGGATATTCTGCAGTTTAAACTGGACGTTCTGTGGGTCATGGCCGATGCCATTATGCTGGCATGCGCCGATGTGAAAGTTGAAGGCAAAGACTATTTGCGCCAACCTGTGATTCATTTTAGTTAAAAAGGTCGGCAATGGAAATCGCAATCCTACATACAGATGTCTACGCGCTTGCGCACCATCATCGCTTTCAATGGGAAGAAGCGCAACAAAACTATGTCATTCTTTTCCCTGAAGGCATGGTCAAGTTACATGGTGGGGCGGGCGAAGTGATTAAGCGTGTCGACGCCAAAGCGACTGTAGGCGAAGTGGTGGCTGACTTAGTCAAGTCGTTTCCCGATGCGCCTAATATTGAAGCTGAAATTATCGGGATGTTTGAGATGGCGGTAGGCAAGGGTTGGTTGCGTAAAGTGTAGTGATGTATGGTGTGTTTAGCCTGAGTGAGACAAAGGCTTAAGCGCCGACATCATTAAGTGTGAAAATTTAGGAGTATCAAAATGACACAAGCCTCTTTGGGTGAGTCTGCAGTACAAAAAGTCGTCCATGCGCAGCAAAATAACGGCGTTGCAGCATCTAAAACCAATACGCAGCCTTTATGGTTATTGGCAGAAGTCACTTATCGCTGTCCATTGCATTGTGCCTTTTGCTACAACCCGACTGATTACGATAAGCATACACAGAACGAGCTCTCTACTGAGCAATGGATACAGGCGTTACGAGATGCACGTAAATTAGGGGCGATACAGTTAGGTATCTCAGGGGGCGAACCCTTATTGCGCGATGATATTGAAGAGATTGTCGTTGAAGCGAAGAAGCTTGGCTATTACAGCAACTTAATTACTTCAGGGGTAGGGCTTACTGAAAAGCGCATTCAAGCCTTTAAAGACGGTGGCTTGGATCATATCCAGTTGTCTATGCATGATATTAGTGAAGAAATTAATAACTTCATCACCAATACCAAAACGTTCGAATTAAAGAAAAAAGTTGCTGCGATGATTAAAAATCACGGCTATCCAATGGTGTTAAATGTGGTGATACACCGCTACAACATTGGCCATGTAAAAGAAATTTTAGAAATGGCAGAGGCGCTCGGCGCTGATTATATCGAGTTAGCCAATACCCAATATTACGGCTGGTCTTTGGTCAATCGCAGTCAATTAATGCCTACCAAAGAGCAGGTAGATGAGGCGGAGGCGATTACCAATGCTTTCCGTGCTAATCCGAACAATAAGATGAAGATCTTTTTTGTGGTGCCGGATTACTTCTCAGATCGCCCGAAGAAATGTATGAATGGTTGGGGCGAGGTGTTTATGATTGTGACTGCCAATGGCGATGTGTTGCCATGTCACTCAGCACGCGTGTTACCCAATATGCAGTTTCCAAATGTGCGTGATAATGGGTTAGAATACGCTTGGAAAGAATCACCAGCATTTAATAAATATCGCGGCGATGGCTGGATGAAAGAGCCTTGTAGCAGTTGCTCAGAAAAAGCCAATGATTTAGGTGGTTGCCGTTGCCAAGCATTTTTACTCACAGGTGATGCCGAAACTGCTGATCCAGTATGTACTAAATCGCCTCATCATCACTTAATCACACAGGCTATTGAAGACTCTAAAAATCCTGTATTAGTCTCGCAACCTATCGTATTTCGTAACGATAAAAACTCCAAGAAAGTCATCGCTGGTGAGTTTGATGATCGCGTAGCGGAATTTCATTCCTTACCCTAGCTCAACATGTTGCGGTATTAACAGCAACTAACCAACTTGCCAAAATAAACCAACTAGGTTAATATTTGCCTATGGAGAAACGAACCCCACACTGCAAGCTGATCACGGTCAAAGCATTGGTGGAAGCTGGCAAAGTACGAACCACGCACGCGGCACGAGCAGGTGCGAGTGAGTTGGGTCTAGAATTCTCTGGCATGCTGGCGGTACTTATAGCACTAACGCCAGCCGATTTCTATAAGAGCATGTCTACGCACGTCGATCACACTGTGTGGCAGGACGTTTACCGCCCAAGCACGCAGGTGGGTGACGTGTATCTGAAACTGACGGTGATAGATGACGTGCTGATTGTTTCCTTTAAGGAGTTATGAATATGAAGTGTCCTGTTTGCGGTGCAGCGGAACTGGTTCACGACATCCGTGATCTGCCCTACACCTACAAAGGTGAAACCACTAATATTGCAGCGGTAACTGGTGATTTTTGCCCAGCCTGCGCTGAGTCTATCTTGGACGCGGCGGAATCTAATCGAGTCATGCGCGATATGCGCGCTTTCTTAAAGCAAGTGAATGCGGCCATTGTCGATCCTCGCTTTATTACTAACGTACGAAAGCTTCTTGCGCTTGACCAGCGCGAAGCTGCCGAAATATTCGGTGGCGGTATTAATGCGTTTTCTCGTTATGAAAACGGTAAGACCAAACCACCGCTGGCTCTGGTAAAGTTGCTCAAGGTGCTTGAGCGTCACCCTGATCTGCTCGACGAAGTCAGAGCAGCCTGACTCTGTTTCCGGCATGTTAACTTTTTTTATCATTAATTAGTGTACGCTCATACAATAGATTGAATAACTCATCATCCCCACTGGTTTTATCGATTGTGTTGGCAGGCTTAGCTGCCCTGGCGCCGTTTGCAATCGACACCTACTTGCCTGCATTTCCAGCATTAGAAACCTCATTAAATGGCACCTCGCTAGAATTACAGCAAAGCCTGACTTTCTATTTATTGCCTTATGCGCTAATGACCTTGTGGCATGGGGCAATATCAGACTCTATTGGACGCCTGACGACCATTAAATGGGGGTTGGGTGTATTCGTACTGGCTTCTATTGGATGTGCTTTTGCCCCTAACGTAGAGACATTATGGTTCTTCCGTGTGCTGCAGGGCCTCTCAGGCGGCGCTGGCAACGTGGTGGCACGTGCTATGGTGCGGGATCTTTTTGAGGGTGCACAGGCTCAGCGCGTGATGGCTACGGTGCAGATGCTGTTTGGTATTGCGCCGGCAGTAGCCCCTATTATTGGTGGTTGGCTACTCGGTATCCATTGGCAGGCTATTTTTATATTTTTGGCTTTATACGCGGCATTTAGTTTGTGGGCGGCGCTTCGATATTTACCTGAAACGATGCCTCAGTCTAAGCGCGTTCCACTGTCAGCAAAGCAAGTGCTTAAAGATTACCGCATTATTTTCGGCGATAAAGAGTTTAACTATCTAGCATTAGCGCTAGGTGCAAACTTTGCTGGTTTTTTTGTTTATGTGCTTGCGAGTCCAGTCTTTCTCGTGAAGCATTTAGGGCTTAGTCAGCACCAGTTTGGCTATATGTTTATCCCCACTGTTTGTGGCATGATCTTAGGCTCCTATTTAGCTAAGCGGGCAGCAGGACGCTATGCGCGGCATAAGGTGGTTAAAGTAGCGTACGCTTGGATGACGGCGATGGTGGTTTTAAATCTCATTGCTTGTTACACCTTGCCGATAGGGCCCGTTTTTAATATTTTTCCGGTGGCCTTATTTAACATAGGCATGGCGTTGGCTATGCCAATACTCTCTCTAGCGGCTTTAGATCGACATCCCAAGATACGTGGCACAGCAGCTTCTGGCCAAGCGTTTATTCAAATGTTGTTGTCTACTGTATCTGCTGGCTTGATCGTGCCATTAATCTGGTATGCGCCGTCAGGCTTAGCTTGGGCAATGGCAGGTTATTTAATCTTGGGCGCCTTAATAATCCGCAAAAGTGCATTTTGGTCTAAGCCACACTAAGTCACGGTGTCTAGAAAACCTCAGATGGGCTCTTGGTTATCTAAAGCGGGCTTTTCACTTTTCCAAAGCAAATAGACTCGGCAATCGAACTCTAGCTGATGGTAACTAGGCTCCATATGTTGGCATAGCTGATAAAAAGCTTTGTCATGGTTGCGCTCCTTAAGATGCGCTAACTCATGCACGACAATCATGCGCAAAAAATCAGCTGGGGAAGCTTTAAAGAAAGCTGAAATTTTGATCTCTTTTTTTGCTTTAAGTTTGCCGCCTTGCACACGGGAAATGGCCGTATTTAGACCCAATGCATGATGCTCTATGCCTAGCTTGTTGTCATAATGTACTTTATCTAGCATGGGCGCATTGCGCAGAAAGTTTTGCTTGATCTCATTACTGTATTGGTACAAGGCTTTGTCGGTTTGGATCAGATGTGCTTCTGGATAGCGCTGAGTAATGTAGTCGCCGAGCATATTCTGCGTTTGTAACAGCCGGATTTTATCCTGAAGCATAGTGGGGTAGTGCTGCAGGAATTTGAGAGGGGTTGTCATGATGGTGAGCACTTATGCAAAAAAGGAGACCGTAGCCTCCTTTTTGGTCACACTGGCTGTTGATTATTCAATCAGCAGTTCGCGTTTGCCTGGCACGCCATTCATGGCTTCAGCATCTTCTAGCGCGGCCTTGCGTGAAGTAATGACTGGCCATACTTGCGCTAGCCGCGCATTCAAGGCAATAAATTCTTGTTGATCTGCTGGCACATCGTCTTCTGCGAATATGGCTTCTGCCGGGCACTCTGCCACGCACAACGTACAATCAATGCATTCATCTGGGTTGATGGCTAGGAAGTTTGGCCCTTCAACAAAGCAGTCGACTGGGCATACATCAACGCAGTCAGTAAATTTACATTGAATACAATTTTCGGTGACGACATAAGTCATTTTTTACAATCCTTAATATACTAAAAGCGTGATAGCGCTAAAACTAGCCGCTATTTTAATTGATTTTCGCATGGTTTCAAACAGAAGCGCAAAGCAAGCGCTGAACGCCCTAAATAATCATGCCTGCACCAACCGTGTTGTTAGTGCTTTCATCAATCACGATAAAGGCGCCAGTGGCACGATTGACGTTGTAACTATCGACCATCAAAGGTTGCGCTAGCTTGAAGCTGATGCGGGCGATGTCATTCATTTTCAGTTCAGTGGCGGCCTGTTGTTCTAGGGTATTCACATCAACTTTATAAGCGATTGCGCCCACTTTTGCCTTAGATTCACGTGTGGTATGGCGAACGATATAGGTGCGCGCATTAGACATCGGTGTTTCTGATAGCCAGCATACAAAAGCTTCAATCTGTTTTACTGGTGTTTGCGCTTCGCTAGATTTAACAATCATGTCGCCGCGTGAAGTATCAATTTCATCTTCTAGTAATAACGTGATGCTTTGCTCGGTCGTGGCTGCGCTGAGAATATCCTCACCTAAACGTATTGATTTAACTTTAGATTGATAGCCATTAGGTAACACCGTGACGGCGTCACCCACCGCAATTTCTCCAGACTCAATACGACCCATGAAGCCACGGAAGTCATGTAGCTCAGGATTATCTGAAGCGTGTGGGCGGCAGACGAATTGCACTGGAAAACGGAATGGTTCAGCATGCTCAGAGTGCGCAGGTGGGGTGGCTTCAAGCGTTTCTATCATGGTGTTGCCTGTGTACCAAGGCATATTCTCAAGCCGATCAACAAGCATGTCGCCATTGAGGGCTGACATTGGAATAAAGCTAATATCATGGCCAGCCGCACTTTTGCTTTGTGCTAAGCCAATTTCATTAGCGAATACCAAATAATCTGCACAGATCTTGTCGTAGACCGCTTGATCGTAATTCACTAAGTCCATTTTATTCACCGCCACTACAATGTGCGGAATGCCAACCAAATGCGCTAAATAAGAATGGCGACGTGTTTGTGTTAATACGCCTTTGCGCGCATCAATCAAAATAATGGCTAAATTGGCGGTAGATGCTGCCGTTACCATGTTGCGTGTGTATTGTTCATGGCCAGGGGCATCGGCAATAATGTATTTGCGTGTGCCCGTTGAAAAGTAACGGTAAGCGACGTCAATGGTAATGCCTTGCTCGCGTTCAGCTTGTAGGCCATCGGTCAGCAATGATAAATCAACGGCATCCATACCGCGCTTTTTAGAGGTGCGCTCCATTTGCGTGAGCGTGTCAGCCAAAATGGTTTTGGTGTCAAATAGTAGGCGGCCGATGAGGGTGCTTTTGCCGTCATCTACGCTGCCGCAGGTCATAAAGCGTAATAGGCTGTCGTTATGTAGTTTCGCGTTCATTAGAAATAGCCTTCTTTCTTACGTTGTTCCATCGATGCATCTGAGGTTTGATCATCCAAGCGCGTTGCGCCTCGCTCGGTAATTGTGGATGTTGCTGTTTCTAGTACGATTTTAGCAACGGTATCTGCATCACTGATCACCGGAGCAGTACAGGTAATATCACCGACCGTTCTGAAGCGTACTTGCATATCAATAACTTCTTCACCTGGTTTTACAGGGGTCACATGCGTGACTGGTACGATGGCACCGCCACGGATGACGACTGGGCGGTTATGTGCAAAATAAATGCTAGGTAAGGCAAGTTTTTCGCGTTCGATATATTGCCAAACGTCCATTTCTGTCCAGTTGGATATAGGGAAAGCACGGATGTTTTCGCCTTTGTGTGAGCGAGCGTTATAGAGATTCCATAGTTCTGGACGTTGATTTTTAGGATCCCATTGACCGAATTCATCACGGAAACTCATGATACGTTCTTTCGCACGGGCTTTTTCTTCATCACGACGTGCACCACCAATACAGCAATCAAAGCCAAACTCTTCAATGGCTTCTAGCAGGGTCACCGATTGATGTTTATTACGTGATTCATCTGGCGTTTTAAGGACGACAGTACCGCGCTGCATTGAATCCTCTACGGAGCGAACAATTAAACGTTCACCAAGCTCTGCGGCACGCTGATCACGGAAATCAATGACTTCTTGGTAGTTATGGCCGGTATCAATATGCATTAACGGAAAAGGGAATCGACCAGGGCGAAAGGCTTTTTCGGCCAAGCGCAAAATACATAATGAGTCTTTGCCGCCTGAAAATAGCAATACAGGATTGCTACACTGTCCAGCGACTTCACGCAGAATGTAAATGGCTTCTGATTCCAACCAATCTAAATGTGAAAGCGGTTGATGTTCTGATGATTTTTGATTTAACATAGTTAATTACTTACATTATAAATTTAATTTAAACTCTTGTTTTAGTTGACTTTAAATATCAACTAATGAAAGAACGCGAAGGGCTACTTCTTCACATGCAATCCACATTCTTTATTTAGTGGATCTTCCCACCACCATCTGCCAGCTCGGACATCTTCACCAATTGCCACTGCGCGCGTACAAGGTGCACAGCCGATGCTTGGATAAAATTGGTCGTGTAATTGGTTGTAAGGCACGTCAAACATGCGGATATACGCCCATACTTCTTGCTCGGTCCAATTCGTTAATGGATTGAGTTTTTCTAATTGGTTGCCTGCATCAAATTGGCGCAATGGTAAATCCACGCGTGTTGTTGATTGTTCAGCGCGCATGCCTGTAATCCAAGCTTTTTTGCCCTTAAGCGCACGCTGAAGCGGCTCTACTTTACGCATAAAGCAACACGCTTTACGTAAGTCTATAGACTCATAAAAGGCATTGATGCCGTGGGTACGTACATACTGTTGCACGGGCTCTGCTTGTGGGAAAAATAGCTTAAGTTTGGTCTGGTAAGTTTTCTCAGTCGATGCTATTAAGTCATAGGTTTCAGTCGGTAGGCGTCCGGTATCTAATGAAAAAACCTCAATCGCCAATGCTTCACGTTGAACAATGTCCGTCAGCACCATGTCTTCTGCACCTAGGCTATTCGCAAAGGTGATTTCAGATGGGTTGCCAAATTCAGCGATTGCAGCTGTTAGTAGGTCCACCACGATCTGGCGCTTTTGCTTCACAGTGGTCTGCAGCGCTGGCGTTAGTTCAGGGGTGGTCGCTGGGTTGCTAGCTGCTGGGCGCAATAATGAAGTTTGATCGTTAAGCATGCTTATTTGCGACTCACGCGACGCCATACTGGTAACTTTTCGTCTACCGCACCTTGGTAAGGGCGGGTGAAATCATTCAGGCTGGTGAGGGCTTCTTGCGCATTTCTATCCGCGCGGATTAAGTAGCTGTCAAAGCCTGAACGTTTTAAAAAGTAGAGCTGATCGCGCAATACATCACCAAAGGCGCGTAAGGTGTTGTTGTACCCATAGCGAGTGCGTAATAGATTGCCCAGTGAGAATATACGTCCATCAGCAAAACGCTCTACAAACACAGCAACCAATGGGAAACGATTCAGATCGGGTTCAACCTCAATCAAGGATTCTAAACGCTCATGCGTTGCCAACCAGATGCCAACTTCCTGCTTAGCCACTCGGTTTTCTAGCGAAGCCTTACGTGCGATATACACAGACATCGGCAATAACACTAAACCATTCGGTGGGATGACGGTATCCGCAATTTGCGCTGCACTAATGGTGTTTTCACCCGTCAGGTGAAACAGCACCACTTTACCTGCCTGCATGCGAACCACTTTTTCTACCTTGGGTAGTTCGACTAGAGTCCAGTCGTCGGTAGTAATGGCGTTTTGATAGATTAAATTAGACATGACTTGCCTCAATTTCTTTTGCTGCATACACGTGGGCTTTAAACGGTGCTACGCCTAGGCGACGCACCGTATCAATAAATAGCTCTTCTGGCGTGCGCTGATCAATATAAACATCAATTAGACGTTGTACAACGCCTGGCATTTCTTCTGCAGCAAATGAAGGGCCAATCACACTGCTTAGGCTGGCATCATTACCTTGCTTGCCGCCGATGGATACTTGGTACCATTCTGAGCCGTCTTTATCCACCCCTAAAATGCCGATATGGCCGACGTGATGGTGACCGCATGCATTCATGCAACCTGAGATGTTCAGTTCCAACTCACCAATATCATGCAAGTAATCTAAGTGATCAAACTGCATTTGTATGGCTTGGGCAATAGGGATGCTCTTGGCGTTGGCTAATGAGCAGAAGTCACCGCCTGGGCAGCAAATAATATCAGTCAGTAATCCAATATTCGGCGTTGCCAAACCATGGGCACGCGCCTGTTGCCATACCGCAAAGAGATCGCCTAATTGGACATCCGCTAAAATTAAATTCTGTTCATGCGACACGCGTAATTCGCCAAAGCTATATTGCGCGGCTAAGTCTGCAACGATGTGCATCTGTTCGCTGCTAGCATCGCCTGGCGCTTTACCGTGTGGTTTTAAGGACAGTGTTACCGCGCGGTAACCCGTTTGCTTATGGGCATGGACGCAACGCTTGACCCAAGCTGCAAATGCGACGTTGTTGGCTACTTCAGCTTCAAAGCTAGCATTATTGACTGGTAGGTTGTCATAAGGCATGGCTGCAAAGTGTTGTGCCACGCGCGCTAACTCAGCTTCGGTAATCGTGTTTGGCGTGTCCTTTAAGTGCAACCACTCAGCGTCTACCTGTTTACGGAACTCATCGATGCCCAATGCTTTGACTAATATTTTAATACGGGCTTTATAGGAGTTATCGCGACGACCGTGCAAGTTGTAGACGCGTACGATAGCTTCACAATAGGTGAGGGCGTGCTGCCACTCAAGATGCTCGTTAATGACACTGCCCAAGATAGGGGTGCGGCCTAGACCACCACCCACCCAAACTTTAATGGCCACTTTGTTTGCGCCATCTAGGTAGAATTCCATGCCGATATCATGCATTTGCACTACGGCGCGATCTTGCTTAGTCCCAGATACTGCGATTTTAAATTTTCTTGGCAGAAGCGCGAACTCAGGGTGAAAGGTGCTCCATTGGCGGATGACTTCCGCCATGGCACGTGGATCAACCACTTCATCTGGCGCTATGCCCGCGAATTGATCGGTTGTGATGTTGCGGATGCAATTGCCTGAGGTTTGTATGGCATGCATTTCCACTGTGGCGAGTTCAGCCAGTATGTCTGGAATCTGTTCTAGCTTAGGCCAGTTTAATTGCATATTTTGGCGCGTACTGAAATGACCGTAACTGCGATCGTAGCGCGCTGCAATGTCCGCCAATTTATGCAATTGCTTGCTAGAAAGCATGCCGTAAGGCACGGCGATACGTAGCATAGGCGCATGGCGTTGAATGTACAATCCATTTTGCAAGCGTAATGGGCGAAACTCTTCTTCTGAAAGTTCACCGGCTAAAAAGCGTCGGGTTTGATCTCGGTACTGCGCAACGCGCTCATCAACTAACTGTTGGTCTATTTCATCGTATTTATACATGGTGCTTTAAATCTTTCAATCAATCCGACATTTTAATGGAAAACGAGCTTCAAGCCCACAAAAATCAATATCAGCGCTAGTGTATAGCGCACCCAATGCTCAGCAATTTTTGAGCTTAAATGACTGCCTATCCAAATGCCGGGGATAGAGCCGATCAATAAGATGCCCAGCAACTTGTAATCTACGGTGCCTAAGCTTGCGTGACCTAAGCCTGCGGCTAAAGTCAATGGGACGGCATGGGCAATATCAGTCCCGACAATTTTATTAATAGACGCACGTGGGTAAATGATAAATAAAGCCGTGACACCTAGTGCCCCAGCCCCAACTGAAGTGAGTGTCACTAATACGCCTAAAACCAATCCCAATATAATCGTGAGAGGCGCCGTCCAGCTAGTTTTAATCCAGCCACGGGTTTTCGAAAACTGTATCAACTGGTTTCGAAACAACACTGACACAGAAGTGAGTAATAACGCTACCCCAAGCCAAAATTTAATCGTAGCCACTGCATCGTCTGAGGCGATATCTAGCCCTTTTAAATACAAGGTGGTCAATACGGATGCTGGAATACTACCCACCGCTAACAGCTTTACGATTCGCCAATCTATATTGCCTAGCTTGCCATGGGCGAAAATCCCAGCTGTTTTAGTGACTGAGGCGTATAGTAAATCCGTACCAACCGCTACCGCTGGTTTGATGTGAAATAACAACACCAACATAGGCGTCATCAGAGAACCGCCACCTACGCCTGTTAGGCCCACCAGAAGACCGACCACAAAGCCGGAAAATATATAACCAAATTCCATATGGAGTATTCGTCAATTTAAGCAAATAAATGCAAGGGTGCGACTATATCAGCAAATAATAAATTGTTTTAGAATATGTTATTCTATATATATGTTTTTTTGTTATATAAAATTTTAAGGCTAAATAGAGGTGGATTTATGAAGTTACAGCAACTACGCTATTTACATGAAGTGGCGCGCCAGGGTCTTAATATTACCAATGCGGCGCAGACTTTATTCACCTCGCAACCAGGCGTCAGCAAGCAAATTCAACTGTTTGAAGAAGAGCTTGGTCTACAAATTTTTAAGCGTAACGGCAAGCGTTTAAGTGGTATCACCGAACCAGGCGCGCAAGTACTTTCCTTAGCGGCCAAAATTATCCATGATGTAGATAATATAAAACGCGTAGGGGATGAGTTCAGCAATGTCGAAACTGGCGCTTTCACCATAGCCACTACACATACACAAGCACGCTATAAGTTGCCGGCAGCGGTTAAAAGTTTTATTAGTCAATATCCCAAAGTTAAATTGAATATACACCAAGGGAACCCTAGTCAGGTGGCGGATCAGGTTGCCAGTGGTGAGGCTGATATCGGTATTGCTACGGAATCAATTAGTGGCTATGAAAGCTTGCTATGTCTGCCTTGTTACCAGTGGAATCGTTGCGTCGTCGTCCCTCAGGGACATCCTTTATTGTCTGAAGGGGCGCTTACTTTAGAAAAGTTGGTCGCCTATCCGTTAATTACTTATGACTTCGGCTTTACTGGGGGTACCTTGGTGTCTGAGGTGTTTAGTCAAGCAGGCTTAACGCCTAATGTTGTGCTAACGGCGATTGATGCAGATGTGATTAAGACTTACGTCTCGTTAGGATTGGGTGTAGGTTTGTTGGCTAATATGGCCTATGACCCAGAACGTGATGCCCATCTCGTGAGTTTGGATGCTAGTCATTTGTTTCCAGACAGCACCACTTATTTAGGGGTACGTAAAGATGCATTTTTACGTGGCTACATGTACGGTTTTATTGAATTGATTGCGCCACATTTTAATCGTGCAGCCGTCAATGCTGCCCTTAAAATTAGCGAATAAAGGTCGGAATTTACTATGTTAAAGTCCCTGTTGATGGTTGGTTTGATCTGTTTGATTAGTGCCTGTGTGACGCTTAAGCCTATGCCAGTGAATCAAGCGGCGTTGATTGGTAAAGTCAGCGCTGGGATGCCGGCAATCGACCCTAACTCGGCTATCTATGAGCTGCCAGTGAAAGCCGGGGTGAGTTATCAGGAAGTTGTCGACAGTCTAAAAAGCCTCAGCGTAGGGCTTAACTTTGTGAACCCAGCTAATTTTCCCATTGGAGAGCATATCAAGCAGCGCGGTATCGATCCGCAGGGGATCAAAGACGTCTATAGTTTTTGCAATTTGAGCCTAGGCACTGAGATTATGCTCGACCATCCTGAGTTTCTAGTGTTTGTGCCTTGCCGCATCGCCCTTTATGAGAAGCTGGATACCAACAGAAAATTACAGTTATATATTGGGCTGGCGCGACCAACGTTCGATCTTAAAAGTATTAAAAACCCAACGCTAAGAGCGCAACAAGCTGCGCAAACCTTAGAAAGCACTTTGCTTGAAATGATCGATAAAGCCAGTCGTGGTGACCTGTGACTGTATATCAAGCGCTGACTGCTAAAGACTAAATAAACCATTGATTACCCTAACGCAAGCTGGATTCTCCGAGCAAACCATTACAAAATCACGGTTTATCGGTATGGCGGTGGCCTGCGCCAGCGAACGTGAAGTCGGTGCTGCTTTACGCGCATTTTTGGCCCAGCATCAAGGGGCGCATCATCTGGCCTATGCCTTTCGTATTAAACCTGAGCCGGATCAAGGCCTGAATTCAATGCAAAGTCCAGCGATAGTGCAGCGTTTTTCAGATGCCGGAGAGCCCTCTGGCACAGCGGGAATGCCGATATTGAAGTTAATAGAAGGTCGCGATTTGATTAATGCCTGTGTCGCCGTTATCCGCTATTATGGAGGCATTAATTTAGGAACAGGTGGATTGGCGAGGGCCTATGGGGGTACAGCTAAATTGGCGCTAGATAGCGCCAAAACAGCCAACTTTGTGGCGATGCAGTCGTTAGCGCTGACCATTGATTACAAGCAGATGGATCTACTAAGCCGAGCGCTTTCAAACTGTAATGGTAGTATTGTCAGTAAGTCCTTTGACGCACAGATTGATTTAGTAGTATCGTTGCCTGTCCATGAAGTGGAAGGTTTTTTAAATAGATTTAAGCCATATGGTGAATAATTAAAGACATATACACAGGATTTTATTAAATATTTTTACAACTAATACATGATGATAGCCAATGTATTTAAATTAACTTATTAAGATAATGATGACGAAAAATACGCCAAACACCACACCCTCACCCTACGAAATTAGCGCTTGGATTCTTACCGCCTGCGCTTTATTTGCGGTACTGATTCTTGGCTTACTGCCTGCGTTACTCGCGGGTCTATTGGTGTTTGAATTGGTGCATATCATTACCCCGTACCTTGCGCGTCACTTTCTGAGTAGGCACTCAACGGGTCTATCTAAAATATGGGCAGTTGGTATTTTAGTGTTTGTCGTGGTCAGTTTGCTGGTAGTCGCAGGGGCTAGCTTGTTAACTTTTTTAAGATCTGATTCTGGAAGTGTCACAGTCTTATTAGCCAAGATGGCACAAATTGTTGAAGATTCAAGAAAAATATTGCCGAGCTGGCTGTTGGAACGATTGCCCGCGGACGCTAATTCTTTCAGAGAAAATGCGGCCGTTTGGTTGCGCATCCATGCAGATGAATTGCAGGTGGTTGGTAAAGAAGCAGGTCGCGTGACCATCCATATATTAATTGGTATGATTATCGGGGGCATTTTAGCCTTGCGTGAGGCGGTCATGATTGAAGAGTTTAAGCCGTTTTCACGTGCAATGCTTGGCCGTAGTCGTTTGTTTAGCGATGCCTTCCGACGCGTCGTGTTCGCGCAATTGCGTATAGCAGCCATTAATACTAGTTTTACCGCCATTTATTTATTGCTGGTTTTGCCTTTAATGGGCATTCATTTGCCGTTGGTGAAAACCATGATTGCCATTACCTTTGTGGTGGGCTTAATCCCTGTAGTAGGTAATTTAGTCTCTAATACGGTCATTGTAATCGTGAGCTTAAGTCAGTCTTTAAGCATCGCTATTGGTTCTTTACTGTTTTTGGTCGTCATTCATAAGTTCGAGTACTTTCTGAATGCGCGGATTGTGGGCAGTCAAATTCGCGCAAACGCCTGGGAGTTATTGATTGCGATGATGGCGATGGAGGCGGCCTTTGGCTTAGCTGGCATCGTGGCGGCTCCTATTTATTATGCCTATATTAAAGCTGAGTTGCGAGAGCGCAATCTGATTTAACTTAGCACAAGACATGCGGTAGATTGTTGCCGTGATTAACCCCTGAAACTGAACAGAAGCATACACTATGATCCTTTCACTCATCCTTAACAGCATTTTAGTGGCCATCGCTGTATTAATACACTTTGAAGCGCTCAACAAGCTGTCTGGCGTCATTCCTCTGTTGCCGATCAAGCATCGATTTCGTGTTTTATTTGGCATTTTTGGTGCACTTTTTGCGCATATCGCTGAAATTTGGGTATTCGCTTTTGGTTACTACTTTATGGTGCACGCGAAACTGTTCGGCGCATTGCAGGGCGACTTTGACAATAGTTTGATGGACTGCACTTACTTTTCCTTTGTGAGCTATACCTCACTAGGGTTTGGTGACATTGTGGCTAAGGGCGATATACGCTTTTTGGCTGGGTTAGAAGCGCTGACAGGTTTAGTTCTAATTTCATGGACGGCCTCGTTCATGTTTATTGAGATGCAGAAACAATGGAAATCCAGTTAATGCTAGGCTTCAGTATTGAAAAATAAAACAATTGCCATCCTTGAAAACCGCGCCGGCGAACAATTGGCTGACTTGGTACGCAAGTACGGCGGCACGCCATTTTCAGCCCCAGCGTTGGCAGAAGTCCCTGACATTGACCCCATCCTGATTGCCGAGTTGATTGCTTCCTGGCAATTAGCATCACCAGATGTTTTTATTTTCCAGACTGGGGTAGGGGTGAAGGCGCTCTTTGCCACGACCGATAATTTAGGGCTCACTGAACAACTGCTACAAATCTTAGCGTCTTCATTGGTCGTAGTGCGAGGTGTTAAGCCATCTTCTGCATTACGGGCACATCATGTGCGTATCGATATTACGGCAGGTGATCCCTACACGACTGCTGAGGTGTTAAGTGGTCTTGCTAATACGCCGTTGGCGGGTAAGCACGTAGTAGTGCAGCGCTACGGTGATACTAATGTTGAGCTAAATGATGCGATCAAGGCTAGGGGTGCATTGCTAACTGAAATTAGTACCTACCGTTGGCGTTTGCCATCAGATACACAACCCTTATTGTCGCTGATGGATAAACTAGATCAGGGCGAGATTGATGTGGTCTGCTTTACCAGCGCTTCACAGGTCCATAATCTATTTGCTGTCGCAGCGCAACAGCAGCGCGAAGGCGCTTTGCAAGCGAGTCTGCATAAAACTTTAGTCGCGTCTATTGGTCCCGTTTGCAGTGCTGCGCTACGTCAGTTTTCTATACGGGTCGATATTGAGCCGCAACCACCAAAACTTGGACCATTTATTCAAGCTATTAATGCTAGGTTAGCGTAGTGCTTCCGTCTATCACCTATTTAGATCTAGAAACGACAGGTGCCACGCCACTTAAGGACCGGATTACCGAAATTGCGCTAGTCCGCTTTGAACATGGGGTTGAAGTCGCGCGCTGGCAAACCTTAGTTAATCCAGAGCAGCTTATTCCGCCCTTTATTCAACAGTTAACCGGTATTAATAACCGTATGGTGGAAAATGCGCCTACCTTTGCCGAGGTCGCAGACAAGCTCTTAGCTTTTTTAGAAGGCACCGTATTAGCTGCGCACAATGTGCGTTTTGATTATGGCTTTATTAAAGCAGAACTCAAACGTATCGATATCCACCTGCGACAAAAGGTGCTGTGTACAGTCAAGCTTTCCCGCTTACTCTACCCGCAGCATTATAGCCATGGCTTAGACGCTATTATGCAGCGCCATCAGATTACAACCGTCGCGCGGCATCGTGCCATGGGCGATGTGGAAAGCATCTTGGCTTTTTTAGATTCGGCTAGGCTGGAACTAGGGGAGTCAGCTATTGCCAATGCCGCTCATCAATTAATGCGTGGGCCGAATTTACCGCCGCATCTAGATGGCGTCATGCTTGAAGATATGCCAGAAGGGCCGGGTGTTTATTTGTTCTTCGGTGAAAACGACTTATCGCTCTATATAGGCAAAAGTACCAATATACGCACGCGCGTGTTGCGTCACTTGAGTAGTGATCATGCTTCGGCCAAAGAGATGCTCATTAACCAGCAGATTAAACGGGTAACGTGGTTGGAGACTGCGGGGGACTTTGGTGCCCTGTTACTGGAATCTCGCTTGATCAAAGAGCGCCAACCGCTCCATAACCGCCAACTTCAAAATAATCGCCAGCTTTTTAGTTGGAAGCTAGGGGCAACGGCCGATGCTAGTCCAATCGTCACTTTGCTCACAGAAGAAGAGATTAATCCTGCCGTATTTGGTCAGCAAGTTGATGGACAGTTGTTCGGCACTTTTAAAAGTAAGCGCCAAGCCATTGAGGCCCTACGTAAAGTCGCTGATGCACATCAGTTATGCCCTAAAGTACTTGGTTTAGAGTCAGGGGGTGGCCCCTGTTTTGCACGCCAAATCAAACGTTGCAAGGGGGTTTGTTGTGGTGGAGAGTTGCCCGAAATTCATTATTTACGCGTACAACAAGCCTTAGTCTCTCATAAGCTCAAAGCTTGGCCCTATGCGGGCAAGATTGGTGTACGTGAACACAATCAAGAAACCAATCAAACACAAATCCATATTTTTAGTAATTGGTGCTATTTAGGGGTTGCCGAGACGGAAGCTGATTTAGAGGTCGCGCTAAATACGGAAAGGACGCTTAAATTTGATTTGGATACTTACAAGCTACTACTTAAAACTTTTGCCGCCAATAAGGTTGAATTGATTAATTATTCAATCGCTAAAATCCATCACTGATGTTTTAATTTGGTCACTGGGTCAGCTCAAAACCTTCAGGCCGTGGCGACTTACAACGGATAGGAGGCGAAGGGCCGCGCCAGTAGGATGTTTGTCCCCGCTTTCCCACTTCTCGACAGTGGATTTAGAAACATTCAGGTATCCAGCAAACACTGGCTGACTAAGATTATTCATATGAAGTCTCCCACAGCTAAACACCAAATACAGGTTTTGTAGCGGGGGTTTCCAAGGTCAACGACCAGAGCGCAGGAGTGTTGCCACCCATACGGCTTACCACGGTCTCACTTAGCGTGGATTGCGTTGCCGCAACCAGTTCGGAGCCTTCTGCCCCTACTTTACTATGAGTAATCCTGCACCGTTTCTTTTCTTTCTGAATACACTTGCCCGCTAATAACTGCTTAACACCACGCAGGGAAATCACTTTCGCGGCATTATGGTCAGCATGGTCAGTGTTTCCGCAGCTTAGGCAGACGAATTCGGCTTGAGATACCCGATTGTCTTGGTGAACGTGTCCGCATGCGGCACATTCCTGCGAAGAATAGAACGGTGAAACTTCGATAACCAGCTTGCCTTGACGGCGAGCCTTGTACTGCAAATAGGTTTTTGTCTGCCCCCACGTAGACGCCAGAATCGACTTGTTAAGACCCGACTTGGCGGTTGCGCCATTACGGATGTATTTGCCTTGCTCGTCTTGCTTAGGCTTGGCTTTCTTGGTCATATTTTTAACCTTAAGTGCCTCGAACACGAATAGCTTATAGCGTAAGTCGCTGGCAAGCATGTGACTGGTCTTATGCGCCACATCGCGGCGCACGTCTGCGCCATACCGCTGGTAACGCGCTACTTTACGCTTCGCCTTGAGCCAACCGCTAGAGCCTAAAGTTCTACGCGCTTGACGGCGCTGCCAGCCTTTCTTGTGGCGCTCTTGAGCAAGTAGGCGCCTATCCTGAACTTCCGTAAAACCGAATTGCTGATAATCACTTCCTGCCAAAGGAATGGTAACACCACGGTCTAGGCCAACTGTCATTTTACGCAATTCCACTTTGTCGAACTGACTTAGCCAGTCTGTGGTGTCTTTGTCGGTTGGCTCTGGCACATTATCATCATAATTGAACGAAACGTGCCAACGGCCACCATGAATGCTGACGTGTAGCGAAGCTGGTGGTTTGAATGCTTTGTGTGCTTTGAAGGCTAACAGACCTACAGGGAACTTCTTAATGCCAATATGCAGTTGATAGCCAGTTACCTCACCCGTATTAGTATCAACCATAGGCACAAACTTGAATAACTCCGAGGTAAGCCATACCGACTGCTTGCCATGCTTGTTGTGAACGGTCGGGCGACCACCTAACTTAGAAAAATAACGACCGTAGGCTTGCTTCCATAGCACTGCGCCGTTGCGTAGCAATACGCTAGGCACTTCTGACAGATATGGCGTGAGTTCGCTTTTGAACTGGCTGTATTGCTGGTCTATTGGCGCGTATTGCCCCGCGTGATTGAGTGATTTGTGTGCGAAGCCGCGAAAATACTGGTCTTCGCGCACCTTGGCATTGTAGATATTGCGTTGACAACCAATCCACTGCAACAATATTTTCGCTTGAGCAGTAGTCGGGTAACAACGAAATTTATTACCAATTTGCATAGATGATATAATACCACATTTACTTAAGGCGCAACTATGGAAAACAATAATAAATCTAGCTCACATGCAGTATTTAACATTAAGCTACATATTGTTTTTGTGACTAAATATCGGCGCAAAACACTCACGCCTGAGTTGCTGGATTACTTAAAGATTGCATTTACGGAAACACTGGAAGCTTGGCGGTGTAAGTTAATTGAATTTGGTGGTGAAGCTGACCACGTACACTTGCTGGTGGACATCCATCCTGCACTCGATATTTCCATTCTCATTAACAACTTAAAGACGGCCAGCGCAAGGAAAGCTAGAAATCGTTTTGAGGCACATCTTGCACAGTTCTATTACAAGCCGTTGTTTTGGCATCGGGCGTACTTCGTTGGTAGTGTAGGTGGTGCGACGCTGGAAACGGTGCGAGCGTATGTGAACGCACAAGGTACGATGGAGCATGCAAGAAAATCTGACGCGAAAAAACTAAAATCAAAACCGCCCGCTTTCATTCAGCAACAGGAGTGAACTTTGCTCCGTTGTTGCGTGGGACTGCCCCTGCGGCAGACCCACCTCTTGCCTCAAAGCTGGTTCGGAATTCGGCTAAGAGGGGGAATGCGCGGGCAAATGTTCACGTATTTTGCGAATAGCGACAGGATCAAAGTTAGGTGCTTCAGTGATGCATAGCGCATCGTACTCACGCATCGTGGTCTTCCCAATGACACCCGCTTCTTGCATACCAGTAGCAGCGGAATGTATCGCTTCAAAAGCATCACTTTTAAATTTTCTTTGTGCAGTCATTGCAAATCTCCGTTAAATTTTTGCTGGCAAGTTGCTTAGCTATATCTTCATCCGACTGCAAGCCGTAATCTTTAGCCAACTTTTTAAATCCCTTTAATTCTTCTTTGCTAATATTTTCCTGATCGGCTTTAGCAAAGAGGAAAGTGAAAAACCAATAAGTGCCAATCTTAGACAATACAATCGAGCGATGCCTATTTTCATTCAACCGCTTTTTAAAAACATTACCACCAAGATCAGCATCCCACTGACCCGCATTCATTTCCAGAATTGCTTCACATAGTTCGCTATCATGAATGCCAGCCTTGTCTGCATGCTTAGTAAACCATGCCGTCTTGAACGCTCGCCGATCCTTATGAAGCTCATTTTTTAACATCTCTAATCCTATCACTTAGTGTGGTATATATCAAGCCAATATTTGATCAGAAATGCTATGTGACGTTTAAAGCCTAACCTTACGTTCTAAATAATGTAATTATTATTAATTGGCCAGGCTTGCAACCTCTCATGCGGCATAGTAAGTCTTGCTACCCTATTCTAAATTTGATTGCTTCCATGGGGTTGGTTGCCCTAATGGGATAGTGCTTATGCTCATAAGTTTCGATAAGAGTCACAAGCGCATCCATTTCATTGGCTTCTAGTGTGCCCTCATGCGCCTGAAATATGATCTCAAGACGCTTCAGTGCAATGCGCAAGTCTTCATCGTTTTTAATTGGTTTAGTTTCCATTAGCGTTCTCCATGTCAACTTGATTGTAATCAATTATTACTGAAAATTGTTTGGATACATTTTACAGATGCGGTTTCGGAGATAAGTCAATTCGAAATATTGAGAGATGTTTCTTGCCTCTGTCGTATGACTATTAATCATAGCTGAGGGAGTCATATTTGCCGAGTTATAAATAACCGCCATCAGGTATAATTCTTTACTATGATACAAACTCTCACTTTAGCGCTAGTTGCAGCCATCTTTTTATTACTGATGTTGCAAACTTGGCGCGCCGGTCAGCGCGATAAGAGTCAACTTATTTTGCAACAATTAGAAGATAAGCATCGCGCGATGCTGCTCGACTTTAACGACGGTTTAA
>Ga0118677_10001703_pt1 | contig 45866 bp, 42 predicted proteins | sample AliMusrvi5mmetaG_FD_86154 | JGI IMG/M metagenome (GOLD analysis project Ga0118677, IMG submission 86154) | reverse complement strand
ATCCCAACCTGAGAATGCCGCAAGCCAGTCTGGTCCGCACCTTGGTGATGCCACATGGGTGGGCCGCGCCGCTGCCGTTTTCATCCCGCGTGGTGCCCCAGCGGGGCATGAAGTCTGATTACTGCGCCTTGGGCGCCGCCTTCTTTTTAGTCTTCTTTTTGGGCTTCTCGGGTTCCTGCTCCTCGGTCTTGCCCAGGAGCCCGTTGACGAGGCGGGGAATTTCCTTGTTGGCGGGGTCCAGCTTCTGGAGGCGCCGGGCATAGGCAAGCCGGTCCTGCTTGGGACGCGCGTCGTCGGCCTTCACCTGCTCATATTTCTCGGCGACGTACTTGGTCAGGCCGCCGGCTTCAGTGACTTCGGCTTTTTCGGCAGCCAGGAAGGTCTGCCAGTCCGACACCGCCTTCGTGGTGCTTCCCTTGGCTTGGCGCAGGCGCAGCAGGATGGCTTCGATGTCCTTGAGGGCCCGCTCACTGTGGGCGATAGCAGCCTGCTGCTCGTCCATGAAGATCTTCAACTGCTGCTTCAGACGCAGCTGATCCGCGCCGAGGCCGGGGGCCTCTTCCAGCTCCCGCAGGCGGGGCGCCTGCTTGGCCATGGCCTCGCGGAATTCCTTGAGCTTCTGCTCATGCTCGGCCCGGGTTTTGGCGAGCAGGGGTTCCGCCGTGCTGAGGTTCTCCTCGGCAGCGGCCTGGGCCTTCTGGAAGTGGGCCACGGCATCTTCCCAGCTGCCTTCGGACATGCAGGCCCTGGCGGCCAGACCGCGCAGGGCTACCAGGGCATGCATGTCGTTGTAATCCGAAGGGTTCACGGCCAGACCTTCACGACCAAGCAGGGCCTCCACGCCCTTGCGGACGGTGGGGGCATCGCCGCGCTCCAGCTGGAGCTCCCAGGGACCCCGAACCTCCTTGAAGCGGTCGGTGAGGCTTTGGGCCCCCAGGCTCGCGGTCCCGGCGGCCAGAGTCAGGGCGCAGGCGAGGAAGAATCCGAAGCGGGTCATGGTCGCTCCTTTCACGGAGAGGCGGGCGGGAACGACTACTTCTTAGGGGACTTCTTGCCCGACTTGGCTTCCTTGGCAAAGGGTTCCTTGCCGGCCTTCAGGTTGTCCAGGGCCTTGGTGGCCATGGCGTTGCCGGGGTCCAGCACCAGCAGGCGGTTCAAGAAGGCTGCCTGGTCCTCGGTGCTGCCCAGCTTGGTGAAGTTCTCGTGGTTGCGGAGTACCGCATCCACCCAGTTCTTCTTGCCGACGATCTTGACCTTCTGCATCACCTGCTTGGTGTTGAAGCCCGTGATCTCATCGTTCTGCTCGGTGACGACGGTCTTGGCCTTGACCACGGCCTCATCGGCGGCCTTGATCATGCCGTCCATCTCCTTGGTGTTCTCCCCGAGCATCTTCGCGACCTTGGGGGCCGCATCCAGGTTCTGCTTGTGGACCGGGAGCGAGGCGTTGATCTGGGCCAGGTCCTGCTCATCCTGCTGGACCTTGGAGCCGCGGGCGTTGAATTCGTCCAATTCCTTCTTGGTCAGCTTGCGCTTGCCGGACTTGACCTCGGCGGAGACCGTGGCGAACTCGGCCTTGAAGGCCGCGATACCGGCCTCCAACTCCTTCTTCCGGGGCTCATTCTTGGCGATGTAGTCCCGGGATTCCTGGCTGACCTTGGCCCACTGGGCCAGGATGGGCGCCTGGACCTTGTCCTGGTCGGCCTTGATGGCCCGGGCGTCCGCGGCGCGCTTCTCCTGGACCTCAAGGGCCTTCTCCCAGAGGCCCGCCTCGGAGGTCACCTTGGCCTGGAGCTTGTAGAGGGACATCAGGCCCTGGGCGTTATCCAGGCTGGCGGACATGGCGGGGCCAGAGCTGACGTCAAAGCCGGGCCTTTGGGCGGGCATCAGGGCCTGGACCTTGGCCAGGGCCTCCTGGGTCTTGAGTTCCTTGAGCAGCTGGGTGATGCCCGCGAGTTCGGAGTTGAACCGCTGGGCGAGGTTGGGGGTCGCCGGGGTCTGGGCGACCAGGACCACCGCAGGGAGGAGCAGGAAGGGCATTGCACGCATGAACACTCCAGAAAAAGTCCAGGAACCAGGGTAGCGAAAAGGCCGGGTTCAGGGGCCGTCCTTCGGAAAATGTGACGGGTCGGCTAGTTTCCAGAGCGCTTATCTTCCAGTTCCAGCCATTCGTGCTCCAGCAGTTCCAGTTCCGCCAGGTGCGCCTCCCGCGCCTTCAGGGCCTCGTGGCCGGGGCTCTCGGGCCGCAGAAAGGAGGCCGGATCCGCCAGCACGGCGTCCAGGGCCGCGATCTGGGCATGGAGGGCCGCCAGGGCCCGATCCACCTCGTCGAGGCGGCGCTGCTCCTTCTGGCTGAGCCCGGGCTTGCGGACCTTGGCGGTCTCGATGCGGGCCGTGGCGCGGGCGATCTCCACCTTTGCCGGGGCCTGGGCCGCAGCCCGGGCCTCGCGAAGGCTCTTCACGGTGGAAGGTGGGCCCTCGTAGAGCTCCCAGCGGGGGGTGCCCTGCTCGTTCCAGGCCAGGGTGTGGGTGGCCACCTGGTCCAGGAAGAACCGGTCATGGCTCACCAGCAGGAGGGTGCCCGTGAAGCCCTGGAGGGCCTCTTCGAGGTTCTGGAGTGTGGGGATGTCCAGATCGTTGGTGGGCTCATCCAGCACCAGCAAGTCCGCGGGGCTGAGCATGGCCTTGGCCAGCAGGAGCCGGTTCCGCTCGCCGCCGCTGAGGGTGGAGGCGGCCCGGTTCTGCTGGTCCACGGGGAAGCCGAAGCGGGTGAGGTAGACGTGGGCCAGCACCGTGCCATTGCCCGTGTCAACCAGGGCCGCCCGGTCCGCGAGGTTGTCCAGGATACTGCGCCCCCAGTCCAGCTCACCGCGCCCCTGCGAAATGGCCGTGATGGCCAGCTTGGGATGGCGCAGGATCTCGCCCGTGACAGGCTCCAACTCCCCCAGCAGCAGCTTCAGCAGGGTGGACTTGCCACACCCATTGGGACCCAGCAGGGCGATGCGCATGCCTCGCTGGAGGCTGAGCTCCAGACCCCCCAGCAGCTCTGGGCCACCCGGATAGGCGAAGGAGACAACCTCCGCGCGGATGAGGGCATCGCTGCGGTTTGCCCCGGTGGCGAAGGTCAGGCCCTGGCGCAGGTCCAGGCGGGTGCGGTCATCCACATCGTCCTTGAGGTCCAGCACCTCCTGGATGCGGAGCTTGGACTTGCGGGTGCGGGCCTTGGCGCCGCGCCGGAGCCAGGCCATCTCGCGGCGCAGGCGGTTTTGCATGTGCTCTGTGAGTCGCGATTCCCGAAACTCCCGGTCCGATTTCTCCAGCAGGTAGTCGCTGTAGCCGCCCTCGTAGCTGCGCAGGGCACCCTCGTCCAGTTCCAGCATCCGGGTCACCACCGCGTCCAGCAGATGGCGGTCGTGGGTGATCAGCAGCAGAGCGCCTTCATAGGCCTGGAGCCAGAGTTCCAGCTTCTCCACCTGCTCCGGATCCAGGTGGTTGGTGGGCTCGTCCAGGACCAGGATGTCTGGCTCCTTGAGCCAGGCCTGGGCCAGGGCCACGCGCTTGCGCCAGCCGCCAGAGAGGGATTCCACCTCGGCGCCCAGGTCACTCAGCCCCCAGGTGGTGGCGGCGGCCTTCAGGCGTGGCATGAGGTCCCAGCCCCAGTGGTCCAGATGGTGCTCGATGGTTTGCAGTTCGTCAAAAAGGCGAACATTGGCCTCGGTGCCCGCCTCGTGCAGCAGGTCGTGGATCTCCTGGTGACGCGCCAGGAAGGCCGCGTGGTCGGCCAGGGCCGCCTCCAGGGCCTGTTGCACCGTGGCGCCGGGAGTGAAATGAGGCTCCTGGCTGAGGCGGGAGATGCGCAGTCCCTGCGTCACCACGACCTCACCCGTATCGGTCTGCTCGTCGCCGGAAAGCAGTCGGAAGAGGGTGCTCTTGCCCGCGCCGTTCTTGCCGATGAGGCCCACCTTCTCACCCTGGAAGAGACCCAGGCTCAGTCCATCCAGAATGGGTGTCGCGCCATATCGTTTCGTGACATTGATCAAACTCAGCGCGATAGATGACAAGAATGGCTCCTCAGACCTTCCAGAATCCCATGGATGGAGCGATCCTTGGCCCCAAAGTCACATACCGAGGCAACCATGTCCCTTCAAGAAGAACTGCAGATGTCCAAGCTCCCCGCTCCGGGGGTTCAGCTCATGTTGCAATTGATGCTGACCCGCGAGGCCGTGGTGCGGGTCCAGGAGCATCTTTTCGAGGGGCACGGCCTCACCATCCAGCAGTACAACGTGCTCCGCATCGTGCGGGGGGGTCCCACCAAGGGCCACCCGATCTACGAGATCGAGCGCCGCATGATCTACCGCTTTGCCAATGTGACGCGACTGGTGGACCGCCTGGAGGTCCAGGGGCTGCTCAAGCGTGTGGCGGACCCCAAGGATCGGCGGGTGAGCCGGGTGGTGATCACGCCCAAGGGGCGTCGCCTCATGGAGCGCCTGGACGGTCCCGTCCAGCAGCTGGCGACCCGCATCACCGACTGCTGCGATGAGGCCGAGTGCCTGGCCATGGCCGACCGGCTGGAGCGGCTCCGCGAGCACTGCCTGACGGTGGGCGAGGATCAAGACTCGCTCGTCGCCGCCATCAGCTGATCCAGCAGGTCATAGGCCTCCCGGTCGGAGACACCCTCCACTTGGAGCCAGCGTCCCTGGCCCAGGTCCATCCACAAGGTGCGGAGATCCTGGCGCCACCAGCCCGTGCGGAGCGAGTTCGGCCCCGCCAGGCGCTGGGCCCCTGTAAGCTGGGCCTCCCAGGGGCGGGTGGTGGCCTGGAGACGCCAGGGCCCCCCTTCGCCAGAGCGCAGGCGCAGCTCGCCTTTCAGCAGGCTCCAGCGGCCGCCGGGCAGGCGCAGCTGGATGCCGCCGGGGGCTGAGACGGTGTCCCCATGGATCGTGATGGCGTCCTTCCAGGTCCGTCCACCTTCCCGCTCAGGGATCCAGCGAGTCTGGGAGAAATCGTTGGCCACGCCCTCCCACTGCACGCTGCCCAGGTCCGCCAGGTCCGTATCCCCCAGCTTGATGCGCAACGCCGAGGCCGGGGCCTGGTCGAAGGTTGGATCGATAGGCACCCAGCGGTTCTCCAGGCGCACCTCCACCCAGAAGTGGAGGCCCAGCACCTCGCCCAGGCCCACCCAGCCCGTGACTCCGCGGGCCGGGACCCCCAGGCGGCGCAGCAGGGCCACGGCCAGGACCCCATGTTCCGTGCAGTCACCGCGGGGGGTGTGGCAGACCTCCAGGGCCGAGGCAAAGCCCACGGTGTAGTCCTTCTCCGTGATCCACTCGAACACGAAGCTGGTCACGCGGCGCGCCAGTTCCCAGCGGGGCAGGCCTGGAGGCAGGGCCATGCGTCGCACCAGTCCCTCGAATGCCGGATCCTGGAACTGCACCAGGGAGCTGGGCGCCAGGTAGCGGGCATCTTCAGGCGCAGGTCTGCCAGACACAGGCAGCTGGCTGGCTTCGGCGGCCGTGGGCTGGGCCGCACGCCGAAGTCGCCAGCGGCCCTGGGGCAAGGGCCGCTGCTGGGCATCCTCCGGGAGCTTGGGCAGGGGGCCTTCGGCATGCAGGGTCAAGTCGGGAATCCAGGGCAGGAAGGGATGGGGCGGCAGGGTCAGGAGGGTGCGCTCGAAAAAACCGGCGCCGAGGCTGCCGGTGGCCTGGGGCGGGGGCAGCTCCATCCGCTGGGTGAGCACCTGCATGCCGCCCACCTCGCCCTGGCGCTTCAGTTCGCCGGCTGTGGGAGAGATCCAGACCTCCACCTTGGAGGCCATGCTGCCTTCGCGCTCCTCGCCCTGGAAGCGCACGGCGTCCGGGAAGCCGGGGAGGGGCGCGGGGCCCTTGGGTTCCAGGTGGAGGCTGCCCCACTGTTGGAGGGGGAAAGAGAACGAGGTGGCGTCGAGGGTGCGTCGATGCCGGGCTGCTGACCTGAGACGGGTCTCCAACTCCTCGGGCCAGAGCACCGCGCCTACGGGGATCTCCTTCCGGAGGGCCGGGCCCTGGCTGGGCTGAAGCAGCAGCACACCCGGCTCCCGGGGGGACCAGGTGGCCTTGCCCTCGAAGGGTTCCGCCGAAAGGCTCAGGCGCCAGGTGAAGCTGAGCTGACCATCCGGTCGGCGGGTGGCCGTTTCCAGCACCTCCTGCTTGATCTCCTGGCCCATGCGGGAGAGGGCCATCCACTCGCGGGAGCGCACTTCTGCAAGGCCTGCGGCTTCCCGCACCTCGACGCTGGCACCGCCCACCTCCTGGCCGCCGATCCACTGCCTGAATGTAGTGATCCGGGCCGCTTGACCCAGCAGACTGAGACCGCTGAGGGCCAGCACGAAAAGGGGGGATGCACGCATCCCCCCAGTCTATCGATCCCGGCCTAGCTCAGGTCCAGGTTCAGCGGCCCCGGCCCATAGCTTCCATCCTTCCCAGCAGCCGACCTTCCATGCGACCCCGCAATTCCGCAGCCTTTTCCCGCTGCTCGGGGCTGAGCACAGCCAGCACCTCCTGGTGGGTGGCGCGCTGGGCCATGATGAGGTCGAAGCGGGCGGCAGCGGCCTTGTCAAAGAGGGGACGCAGCTGGGCCGGCGTGGTGGCGCTGTCCTTCATGGCGGTCCGGAGGGCGCTGCGGGCGCTCTGGACTGCGTCCCGGTCCTGCGCCAGCTCAGCCTTGTGCTTGTCCCGGATGGCCTTGATGCTTGCCTTCTGGGCCTCCGAGAGATTCAGGGAGCGGGCCAGCCGCTCGGCCCGGTGACCACGGCCCATGCCTTCGTGTGCACCGGCCTGGGCTGGGGGAGGCGGTGGAACGGGCGCCTGAGCGGCCAGGGACAAGGTGCCGAGCAGGAGCAGGAGGGAAGGGCCGAGCAGGCGTTTCATGGGATCTCCGTGGCGACAGGCGGGAAGGCCTCACACCCATAGACCCGGCTGCGGACCCCGGGTTGAGGCAGACTGGAGGGGTGATCCGGAACTACACGGCCATCGTCCTCAAGGCTGTCCCTTATGCGGAGGGGGGGGCCGTGGTGTCCTTTCTCTCGGAACAGGGCGAGCGCATGTGTGGGGTGGCCAAGGGCGTGAAGAAGCCCACGGCCAAGTGGGTGGCGGCCTTCGAGCCCCTGGGCATGGTGCGGGTGAGCTTTTTTGGCAAGGAGCATGTGGAGCTGAAGCGGGTCACCCGCTGCGAGCTGGCCTTCAGCCCTCTGACCCTGGGCCACCTGGAATCCAGCCTGGTCATGGCCTGCCTGGCGGATCTCTTTGATCGGGTGGCCCGGGAGGGCGTGGAGGATGACCGGCTCTACCGCCTGCTGAGCGCCTGCGGGCGGGCCCTGAAGGCCGACCCGGACAATGCCCTGGGCATCTTGGCCTACGCAGAGCACTGGCTCCTCCACTGCATGGGCCTGCTGCCCCACCCCCGGGTCTGCGGTCGGTGCGGAAACGATCAGGCCCCCCTGGTGCTGCTCAGCCCCGAGGTGGGCTGGTGCTGTGCCGCCTGCACTCCCGTCGACCCCCGGGAAGCCCTGCCCCCAGGGAGCCGGGACTTCCTGCGCCAGCTCAGAACCCAGGGCGCCGAGACCGCCCCCCGGGTGGATCCCGATGACGAGGCGCAGCGGGTCATCACGGCCCTTCTGCGGGCCCGGCTACTCCAGGAGCTGGGCGGTGGGCTTCGGAGCTACGAGGTGCTCTGGAAATCGCTGTAGCGGCCTCTCTGGCGAATTCTTGTCTTTCCCGGGGTGGTGGCCGATGGGTTGCCATGGTCGAGGAACGCAAAAATTCCTTTTGGACGCAGGTCGCTGGATCGGGCATGGCCGTGGATCTGGTCGTCCTGCCTTGCCTTGGCCTGCTGGCTTACGTGCTGTTCCTCTTCCGCAGGCACTTCTCGCCCCTGGAGGGGGCCGTCCTGGTGATGGTCATGGGAGGCCTCCTGCGGGTGGGGCGCCGGTGGTGGGAGTGGCAGCGGAGTCTTTCCGAAGGTGGCGTCCTGCGGGACTGGCAGCAGCGCATCCTCCAGGGCGGGCGGGAGCCTCTGCATCTGCCTGAAGGACTCCCGGAGGACGAACTCCGGGCGGCCACGACCCTCAACCTGGTCCTCGGGGAACTCCGGAACACTCAGGAGGAGTTGGCCTGGGTGCGACAGTCCCTCAATCGTGAGTGGCGGGACCTGGACGAGCTCCTGGGCACCGTGGAGCGGGGTCAGCGGGTGGACCAGGAGGCGCGCCTCCGCGTTGCCGCCCAATTCGCGACCATCAGCCGGGGTCTGCGGGTCGCTGTGGAGGATGATTTCGAGCTGGATCTCATGGAGCTGGATCACCGCCTCCGCGCCGATCAGCACCGTTTCCAGAGCCAGACCTTCCAGGCTTCCCTGGGCCAGGTGAACGGGGGCCTGGAGCAGTTCGAGAACCTTCTCCAGGAACTCCACGACTCGTTTCCCCGCCTGCGCCGCGAAGAGGATGCCCTGGGCCGTCTGGCCGATGCCGGCCTGCGTCAAGGGGCGCGGCTCTCGCTTTCTGTGAAGGGGCTGGTGGCGAACGCCCCCAAGCTGGTGGAGGAGAATCAGGCCCGGCAGGAGTGGCTGCGCCGCTTCCGGCAGTCCACGGACGAGGTCCGGGACCGCACTGAGTCCCTGGCTCGCCGCATCGAGGCCTTCCGGGAGGAATCCCAGCAGCGGAATCGCACCTTCAACACGGCCCAGGGCAGCATGAATGGCCTGGACCTGGTGGCCCAACAGACCGGCCTGCTGGCGGTGAATGCCGCCATCCTGGCCCAGCAGGGCGGGGGCAGTGTGGGCATGGCGGCCATTGGCGGCCGGCTTCGTTCCCTGGCGGATCAGACCGCCGAGGGCGCCTCAGATCTGGAGCGGGCGCTCAAACAGCACCAGCAGGAACTGGAGCGCGAGTCCGCGGGGCTCTGGGATCTGCAGGAAGGCAGCGAAAAACTGCTCTCGGGCATTCATGAGTTGCTCCGTATGGCCGGTCAGCTGGATCAGCACAGCTACGACCTGGAGCAGAGCCTGGAGTCCCATATCGACTTGGTGGATCAGGTGCGGCAGACTGCGGAGCGGGCCGAGCTGTCCCTGCATGAGGTTGGGGAGCGGGCCCGGGCCCTGGAGGCCGCCCATGGCCGCCAGTGGGGGGTGGAGGCCAAGATCGTGCCCGAGCGGGAGCGCCTCTCCAGGGCGGGTCAGCGTCTCGCCGAGGTGGGCGGGGAACTGGGGCGCATCGGCCAGATCAACGTCGACTCAGCCTCGGGAATCCTTCACCGCCACAAGGTGATTCGCAAGAGCGAGGCCTACCACCAGATCACAGCTGGCGGGTTGTCCCAGCTGCTGGCCCCCTCCGGGGAACGGAGCGCCTTGCATCGCCTGGCCTGGGCCCGGGCCCAGCGTCGTTCCCGGCTGGCCAGCCCCATTCCCGATCGCCTGCCCGTGGGCTGGCGAGATCCGAGCGGCCTGGTGCGGGTACGTCTCCTGGGGCAGGATGCCCTGGGCCTCCCCGAGGGCTCGGCACTGGAGAGCTGGACCAGCGACGAGGCCGGCCAGGCCTGGCAGTTCCACCTCCTGCCCGGACTGCGCAGCGAGTGGCATCGCCTGGCCCTCATCGAGGCGCTCAAGGAAAGTCCACTGCGCGGCTGCCTGCCGGGCCTGACGATCCACATCATCGCCGAGGGCGTGGAACTGCGTCTGCCCACGCCCTATCCGGGCTTCCCGGCCTTCCTGGCGGGCCTGGGCATTGAACTCCAGCTGGAGGCTGAGGCCCAGGATCAACCCTTCCGCGAGGTCGGTGCCCGCAGGCCCAGGGTCCAGCAGCTCATCTGGGTGGGCCCGTCCCGCAATGGTGGTCTGGAGAATCCATGCTTCCGTCTGGTCCACCAGTGGATGCGTGACAACCCCGAGCACGACATCTTCCTGCCCTGGCTGCCCTACCAAGGCCACCGGCCGTTCTTCCCGGACCAGCCACTTGCCGACACGGCAGAGGTGGAGACCCCCATGCACGTGCGGACCCTTGGCCTGGGGGCGGACGTCGCCCTGGTCCACCCACTGCGGGACCGGCTCTACGCCGCCGGAGCCTCCGAAGGTGATGATGGGATCGTGCTCTGCGCCGTAGGGATCGGCCACGATCACCCGGAGGCACTCCTGCTGCGCCTGTTCCAGGAGGATGTGGGACTGGCCGGGGCCTTCCACCCGGACCTCGTCCCCTATCAGGCCCGGATCCGGGAAGAAGTGTTGAATGGCATCACAGGGGATCCCTACAAGGCCGCCTGGTCCATTCTTGAAGACCTCCGACGCGAAGGCTGGATCCTGCCTCTGTCATCCACCCTGACCTGAATCCCAGTCAGCGATGCTAGGCTGGGGTGTGGATCAGGGCGTCGCTGTCTGAAAGGGCAGAGGAAAGTCCGGGCTCCACAGGGTAATGGGCCTGGTAACACCAGGGCGGGGTGACCCGACGGACAGTGCAACAGAGAATAAACCGCCGATGGCCGGATCGTGGCAACACGAGACGGATCAGGTAAGGGTGAAACGGTGGGGTAAGAGCCCACCGCCGGCTTGGTAACAAGGCGGGCATGGTAAACCCCCCAGGGAGCAAGACCAAATAGGCCGGCGCACCGCGCAAGCGGCGAGGGTTGACCCGACCGAGCCGGCGGGTAGGTCGCTAGAGGTGGGTGGTGACATCCATCCCAGAGGAATGACGTCCCGCGACAGAACCCGGCTTACCGATCCACCGTGGCCCCCGCAAGGGGGCCATGTTTTTAATATCCTCCGGGGGTTCCACGCTGCGCGAACACCCCCGGACCCCCGCGCCCACTCGCGGCAAAGCCACTCCTGGGCTTTGCTGTCCGGGGGTTCCCCTCGCGGCGCATGCGCCGCAAGGGTCTCGGGACGTGCTGCGCACACCCCCCCGGGTCCCCGCGCCCACGCGCGGCAAAGCCGCTCCTGGGCTTCGTTCTCCGGGGTTCCACGCTGCGCGAAACCCTCCGGGCCCCTGGCCGGCAAAGCCGGGCTTCGGCTTGTGCCCGGCCTGGGAGCGCCGTGCCGCCTGGATGCTCCCCGGTAGTCTCCCCGCAGAAATCAGACGCAGCCTGATTTCTGAGTGCCGCACTGGCGTTCAGAGCCGGCCGCCCAGATGCCATGATGGGTTGATGCGCCGCCCCTCCACTCAGACTGCCGTGCTCCTGGTGACGGCCCTCGCCTTCCATGTGGACATGCTCCTGTACTACCTGCTGGTGCCACTGCTGCCGCGCTACGCTCGGGATCTGCACCTCAACCAGATGCAGATCGGCGTCCTCTTCGGCAGCTATGCTGTGGCGCTCCTGCTGGCGACCTTTCCGGTGGCGATCCTCACGGACCGGTATGGGCGCCGGGCACCCATGCTCTGGGGCCTGCTGGGCCTCGGTATAACGACCTTGGTCTTCGCCGTGTCCAAGCATTACTGGCTGCTGGTGCTGGCCCGTTTCTGCCAAGGGGCCGCAGGGGCTGCCACCTGGCTGCCGGGCATGGCCCTGCTGGCGGACCACTTCCCCTCCGAATCCCGGGGCCGGGCCATGAGCACAGCCTTCGCTGCGGCAAACCTCGGTGTCTTCCTCGGTCCACCCTTGTCTGGCTTCCTGGATCAGCACGCTGGTCCCGCCGCGCCATTCCTCTTGGGGACTGCCCTGGTGGCCCTCGATGCGGCGGGCCGGGCCTTCCTGCTGCCCAAGGAAGAAGGCGAGCGGGGACCGCGCATCTCCTTCCGCCTGCTGCTGTCCAATCCTGTGGTGCGCCTGTTCGCGGGGGCCATGGCCCTGGGCTCGGGGCTCTGGGCGTTGCTGGAGTCCACCTTGCCCTTGGACATGGACGCCCGCCTGGGGCTCAACTCCTACCGGATTGGCCTCTGTTTTGCGGCCTTGGCGCTGGCCCACATCTTCACCTCTCCACTCATGGGCCGCCTCTCGGATCGCATCGGCCGGGTCAAGGTGCTGCGGATGGGGCTGGTGCTGATCCTGATCCTGCTGCCCCTACCGGCCCTGGCCTCGAAGCCCTGGATGCTGGTGCTGGCCATGATGGGCCTGGGCAGCACGGCCAGCTTCATCATGAGCCCCTGCAGTCCGGCGGTGGCAGATCAGGTGGAACGCCTGGGCAGCCAGAGCTTCGCCTCGGCCTTTTCCATCCTCAACCTGGCCTATTCCGTGGGGCTCATGATCGGCCCCATCGTGGGTGGCGCCCTGGTGCAGGGGCTGGGCCTGCCCCTGGCCCTGGGGCTTTGTGGCTGCGGGTTCGGGGCCTATCTGGTGGCGACCCGGGGCATCAGCGCTTGATGGCCCGGTAGATCCGGCGTTCCGCGGACTGGGTCCAGGGCTGGCCATCCAGTCCACCATAGACCTGCTCCAGTTCCAGCCCGCAGGTCTCGAAGGCGCCGCGAACCTCGGCCTCCGTGGGAATCCAGATGTCATGGCAAAAGCGGGCACCCTGGCAGATGCGCTCGGTGATGATGCGGCGGTCGTCCGAGGACCAGGTCACGCGCTCCTGGTAGCCCTCTTCGGGGAAGTCCAGCCAGACGTCATCCACATCGGCCGTGACCTCCTGCAGGTAGCCCCGGCCCGCAAGGTCCAGCAGCAGCACGCCACCGGGTCGCAGCACTCGGGTGAATTCCTCGAGTTGCCTGAGGTTCTCGGCCTCGGTGGCGAAGTAGCCCCAGCTCGTATAGGCGCAGAAGACCCCGTCAGCGCAGGCGGTGCGGAAGGGCAGGGCCCTGAAGTCCAGGCGCACGAGAGGGGCTGGTTGTTCGGCCTGATGCCGAACCAGATTCAAGGGACTGAGGTCGCCCCCGATGGCTTCAAGCCCGGCCGCCCGGAGGTGGGGATGCAGGCGCCCCCAGCCGCAGGGCAGGTCCAGAACCAGGCTGCCCGGGGGCAGGTCCAGCAGGGCCGTGAGCCCCGGACCCTCCACCTGGGCCTCCTGGACCTTGTCGGCATAGATGGTGAAATAGGCGGGATGGTTGAAGTCCCAGGCGAACCAGTCCATTTGGGGATTGTGGCAGATACGCAGGGCCGTTCCAGGCGCAGAAAGCCCGGCAAGTCGGGCTTTCTGCGGTAGGGACTGAAGGGGTAAACGACTACTCGTCGTCGGTCTCGGCCTTCACCAGCTTTGCGGTGGGGGTGGAGACGGGGGCTGGGGCGCCCTTCCAGACATAGCGGGTGCCTCGCTTCTGGCCGCTCTTGGCGATGAGTTGGGTGTCTTCCAGTTCGGTGAAGAGGCGGCGGAGGGTGGCGGGGGCCCAGTCGCAGTCCTTGAGGTTGAGCTCCACTTGGGCGTCGAAGCTGCTGAGCGAACCCTTAGCCTGAAGGGCCAGCATGAGCTGTTCCTTCAAGACCTGAAGTTCAGGCTTGGAGCGGCGGGCCTTGGTCTTGTAGGCCGGGGCCGCCTCCTGAGCCGCTTCCGGGGAGGCGATGCGGGGGGCTGGAACGACGACTGCTGTGGCGGATGCCTGGGACTGGATGAGCAGGCCGTCGAGGTAGATGTCGCCACGCTCGGGCTGGAAGAGCACCACCACAGAACCGGGGGTGATGCCTTCGTGCTGCAGAGCTGTAATAATCCGCTCTCCGACCCGAGATTTCTGCTCGGCGGAAAGGGTGGGGGTTTCAATGATGACAATGGCCATGTGGACTCCAGTATGTATACTCAATGATAATATTAGCCGTTAATATAGATTTGTAAAATATTGATTTTCTAATTCATCGTGTAGACTTCCCGCCGAGGGCCCCATGCGAAAGCCGAAAAACGAAAGGCCTGAGGAACAGCAGCGCTTCGAAGCGTTTCTGCGCTCCCGTCAACTCAAATTGACGGGTGAACGCCTGGAATTGGTGGAAGAGGTCTTCGGCCAGGCCCATCACTTTGATGCCGACCAGCTGCACATGGCACTCAAGCAGAAGGGGAAGGCCATCAGCCGGGCCACGGTCTACCGCACCCTGGACCTGCTGGTGCAGTGCGGCCTCGTTCGCAAGAGCAGCTTCGGAGACCAGCACGCCCATTACGAGGCGGTTCGCAGCAATGAGCACCATGACCACCTCATCTGCCTGAACTGCGATGCCATCATCGAGTTCTTCCGCCCGACTCTGGAGGCGCTGCAGGAGCAGATCTGCAAGGAGTTCAGCTTCCGCCCCATGCACCACAGCCACCAGATCTTCGGCCTCTGCAAGGACTGCCAGGCTCGCACCATGGATGATTCGGCCTTGGCCCACCGGTTGAGCCAACTAAATACCTGATGTTGTCCGGGGGTTCCTCGCTGCGCGAACACCCCCGGGCCCCCGCGCCTTGGCTCGGCGGAGCCGCGCCGAGGCTTTGCCATCGTTTTTCCTCCCGCAGAATCGCGCAGCGATTCTGCGCAAGCCCCGACTTATCGTTTGGGTTAGGCTGTCGCATGGCTAAATTAACCCTTCAGGATCTCCAGCGCCTTCCCAAGACCGACCTGCACGTCCACTTGGACGGCAGCCTGCGGATCTCCACCATCCTCGAGCTGGCGGAAGCCCAGAAGGTGAAGCTGCCCGCGGATTCCGTGGAGGGCCTGCGGCCCTTCGTGGAGGTGGGCGATGACTGCAAATCCCTGGTGGACTACCTGAAGGCTTTTGACGTCACCCTCTCGGTGATGCAGACCTATGAAAGCCTGGTGCGCACGGCTTTCGAGCTGGCCGAGGATGCGGCCGAGGAGAACGTGCGCTACCTGGAAGTCCGCTACAGTCCCATCCTCCACCAGCAGAAGGGACTGACCCTGCACGCCATCGTGCAGGCGGTGCTGGAGGGCCTGGCTCAGGCTGAGCGCAAATACAACATCAAGACCGGCGTCATTCTCTGCGGCATGCGCCACATCTCGCCGGACATCTCCCTGCGCCTAGCGGACCTCACGGTGGCCTTCAAGAACAAGGGCGTGGTGGGCTACGACCTGGCCGGTGCCGAGGAGAACTTCCCCGCCAAGAGGCACAAGGACGCCTTTGGCCGCGTGCTCCAGAACAACATCAACTGCACGCTGCATGCGGGCGAGGCCTACGGGCCCGAGAGCATCCACCAGGCCATCCACCTCTGCGGCGCCCACCGCATCGGCCACGGCGTGCGCCTCATCGAGGATGGTGACCTGCTGAACTATGTGAACGACCACCGCATTCCGCTTGAGTGCTGCCCCTCGAGCAACGTCCAGACCAAGGCCGTGAAGAAGATGGCCGACCATCCCATCCGGCTCTTCTACGACCTGGGCCTGCGGGTGACCGTGAACACTGACAACCGCATGGTCACGGGCACCAGCGTGAGTCGTGAGCTGCTGGTCATTCACGAGGAGCTGAACTTCACGCTGGAGGAGATCAAGGATGTGGTCATCATGGGCTTCAAGAGCGCCTTCCTGCCCTATGCCCTCAAGCGGGCTCTGCTGGCCGAGGTGGTCCACGAGCTGAAGGCCTTCAAGCCCGGCAGCCTGGAGAGTAAAAAGGAGCATCTGTGATTCTGCTATCCTGACTTCCGAGGTCAGGATTCATGCTGGATCGTCTTGCCGCCTTTCTCGATAGCCACTCGCGGATACTGCTCACCACCCATGAGAATCCTGATGGGGATGGCGTTGGTGCATCCGTGGCCCTGGCCGCCCACCTGAAGGCCGAGGGTAAATCGGTGCGCATCGTGGTGACGCCCCATTTACCGGAGTATCTGAGCTTCCTGGATCCCGAGGGCTGGATTGAAGGCTTTGATCCCGCTGGCGCCCACGCGGACTTGGCCCAGTGGCCCGAGGCCTGGCTCCTCATTGACGCCTCAGAGCCCCACCGCATGGGGCCCCTCTTTCCGGTCTTCCAGGGCACCCCCGCGGTCCGCGCCTGCCTGGACCACCACCTCAAAGACGTCCCCCAGGGCTTCGATCTGGAATTCACGGACCCCACCGCCAGCGCCAGCACCGAGCTGGTCTATGACTTGGTGCGGCCGCGCGTGGGCGGAGACCTGCCCCCGGTCATGGCCCAGGCCCTCTACGCGGGGCTGGTGAGCGACACGGGCAACTTCCGGCACTCCAACAGTACGCCCAAGGTGCACCACGCGGCGGCGGACCTCATCGCCCAGGGCGTCCAGCCAGCGCGGGTATTCAATGCCCTCTACCAGACCGCCACCCCCGCCAAGCTCAAGCTCTTCGGCCGGGCCATGGGTGGCCTGCAGCTTCGGGATGAGGGGCGCTTCGCCTACGTGGCCGTGAGCCAGGCCGATCTGTTGGCCTGCGGGGCCAAGGCGGATGATCTGGATGACCTGGTAGAGGAGCCCCGCAAGTTGCTGGGCGTGGAAGTGGCGGCCCTCTTTTCTGAAACCCCGGACGGTCGTGCCAAGGTGAGCCTGCGCTCCCGGGAGCGGGTGGATGTCAACGCCGTGTGCCGCCGCTTTGGCGGGGGTGGCCACCGCCTGGCCTCTGGCGCCAAGGTCGCCATGCCCCTGGCCACTTTCCTCGCTGAGGTCGAAGCGGCAGTCCTGTCCCAGATGGCCCAGGACCTCGTCTAGACTTTTCCTTCCGGGTCCTCCCGGGTTTCACGCTGCATTCTTCCCCCCAGCGGCATCCAAGCCTACAGCCGCCGCCCCCTCGGATCCCCATGTCGCCCAAAGATCCCAGCACCGCCCCGAAGCTCGAACTGTTCTGCAAGCTGCAGGCGGACAAGGTGCCCTTCATCGCCAAGGCCAACGTCCCTTCTTTGTTCGGGAAGTTCACGGTCTACGGCTTTCTGGAGCACGCCACGGGCAAGGAACACCTGGCAATTGTCAGCGGTGAGATCGATGCCCGCCGCCGCGTCCCCGTGCGCATCCACTCCGAGTGCTGGACCGGCGATGTGTTGGGCAGTCTCAAGTGCGACTGCCGTCAGCAGTTGGAAGAGGGCCTCCGCCACGTCTCCGAGCATGGGGGCATGGTGCTCTACCTGCGCCAGGAGGGCCGCGGCATTGGCCTCCTGAACAAGCTGAAGGCCTACGCCCTCCAGGAGCAGGGCCTGGACACCGTGGAGGCCAACCACTCCCTGGGCTTCCCGGATGACCTTCGCACTTACGACTGTGCTGTGGAGATGCTCAACTTCTTTGGCATCACCAAGGTGAAGCTCCTTACCAACAATCCGCGGAAGATCGGGGCCCTGGAGTCTGCGGGCATCGAGGTGGAGCGCGAGCGGCACCAGCTGGCCTCCAATCCCCACAACCTCCGCTACCTCAAGACCAAGGCCCGCAAGAGCGGACACATGCTGGACTTCGAGGAAGAAATACTTCCCTAGGGACATTCTGCTGACAAGTGGGCCCTGGACCTGATAGCAATAGGGGTATGCCCGTACCCCTCGCGCCCGTCTCGGACCAGACCATCCACGACATCTCTCACGTCATCCAGCTGTCGGTGGCGCCGGTATTCCTGCTCACTTCCATCGGGACCATCCTGGGTGTCATGTCCGCGCGGCTGGCCCGCATCGTGGACCGGGCCCGGACGCTGCTGGATCGCCTGGAGACGGTGGCAGAGGACAAGGCCCCGGCCATCCATGCGGAGATGCACACTCTGGATCGACGTCGCCGCCTGGTGAACTTCGCCATCACCTGCGGCACCCTGGCGGCCCTGCTCGTCTGCGTGAGCATCGCCACGGTGTTCCTGGGTGCCGTCATGAAGGCCAACGTCGCCCGCATCGTGGCCTCGCTGTTCATCCTCGCCATGGGCGCCTTCGTGGCCGCCTTGGTGTTCTTCCTGCGCGAGATCCTGCTGGCGGTCCGGAGCCTGGTGCTTTCATAGAGGCACCAGGCTCCGGACTCCAGACTAGAGGCTCTTGATCGCCGCGATCTCCTGGGGGCTCAGGTAGCGCCAGGCGCCGGGCTTGATGAAGGGATCCGCCAGGGGGCCGAACTGCACCCGGCGCAGCTTGCTGACGGGGTGGCCCACGGCGGCAAACATGCGGCGGATCTGCTGGTTCTTGCCTTCGGTGAGGGTGACCTTCAACCAGGGGTTGTCACCCTTCTCGGCCACCTCGATGTGGCAGGGTTTGAGGCGCTGGCCGCTGAGGAGGAAGCCCTCCTGGAATTCCTTGAGCAGTTCCTGGCTGGGATTCCGGTGGACCTTCACCAGATAGACCTTGGGGATCTCGTGCTCGGGGCCCATGAGCACCTGCGCCAAGGCGCCGTCATTGGTCATGAGGAGCAGGCCCTCAGAGTTGAAGTCCAGGCGGCCCACGGGGTAGAGGCGGCCAGGGACGCCCTTCAGGAGGGCCATTACCGTGGGCCTGCCCTGGTCATCCTTCACGGTCGTGACGTAGCCCTTGGGCTTGTTCATGAGGATGTAGACAGGATCCTCGCGCTGGATCTCCACCAGGTCCACGGTGATGACGTCCCGCTTGGGATTGGCGCAGGCGCCCAGTTCCGTGATCGTGCGGCCGTTCACCTGCACCCGGCCTTCGGTGATGATGGCTTCGCAGGCGCGACGACTGGCGATGCCGGCGGCGGCCAGGATCTTCTGCAGGCGCTCCTGGCCGGGACCGCCAGGACGGGGCCCGGTCTTGCGGGGTGCGGCGGGCACCGCCGGCGCGGCCTTGACGGCGGGGCGGGCGGCTGGACGGGCACCCGCGCGGGGGGCTGGTCGGGCCCCGGGACGGGCCGCCGTGCCGGGGCTGCTGCGGCGACCATCGGTCGTGACGCTGGGACGGCGATGGGGCCGCTCCTCGGAGGAACCCACGGTACGGCGGGCCGGACGCTCTTCCGTGTTGCCCAGAACGCGGCGGGCCGGACGCTCTTCCGTATTACCCAGGACACGGCGGGTGGGGCGGGCTTCGGTGTTGCCAAGCACACGACGGGCGGGGCGCTCCTCGGTGTTGCCAAGCACACGCCGGGCGGGGCGTTCCTCGCTGCGAGCGGGGCGCTCAGGGCTGCGGCGCACCGGACGCTCCTCACCAGAGGCGGCCGGGCGGCGGGCTGGGCGCGCTTCTGCGCGACTGGCGCTGCGCTCCTTGGCGTTGGTCGCAGGGCGGCGCACGGACGGATCCTCGGTGGCACCGGCCTCGCGTCGTGCGGGCCGCGCCTCTGAGCGAACGCCAGGGCGCTCCACCGAACGACGGGCGGGGCGCTCCGAACCGGTACGATCGGGGCTGGACTTCCTGGTGGTGGACGCTGTTCGAGACCCCGGCGGGGTGAACTTTCTCATGGCTGCTCCTTCGGCGTCTCCCGACGCGGACTGATCAGCCTAGCAGAAAAACGGCCAAATATTACCAGGGCTCAGGTCGTGGCGCTCCGGTGGGTGGCTCGCAGAAAGTAGTGGATGCCTGAGGCCAGGGCCAGGGCGGCCACCACCCAGTACATTTCCGGCAGGAAGGGATCCATCCAGGAGTGGTAGCCCAGGGCATTGAAGAATAGGCCCAGGGAGACGGCGATGAGCTGCATGGCGGTGCTGGTCTTGCCCAGCAGGCTGGGCTGGAACTTGCTGTCGTTGAGGCGATCGGCGGAAGCGAAGGCGTAGAAGGAGATGAGGCCGTCCCGGGTGATGGCCAGGATGGCCACCCAGACGGGAATGGGTGCCGTCATGCCCTGGGTGCGCATGGCCAGGAGGATGAAGGCCGTGGTCATCAGGAGCTTGTCTGCGGCCGGGTCCAGCACGGCCCCCAGCTCCGACCGCTGGTTGAACCTGCGGGCGATGTAGCCATCCAGCAGGTCCGTGAACCCGGCGGAGGCGAAGATGATGAAGGCCTGCCAGTGGTGCCCATACCAGACAGCGATGGCAAAAAAGGGGATCGCAAGGATCCGCAGCAAGGTCAACGCGTTGGGCAGAGTCAGGGAACTGGTTGGGTTCATTGACATCAGTTTAGACTGAGATCACATCCCGCGATGGGCACCTTGTCGCACCATGGGACTGAGCTACACTGGAAGTCGGAGTTGAGACTATGACTCAAAATCTTTCGATCCCCTTAAGCCTTCTCCAGCCTGGAGATCAGTGTGAGGTTGTCGAAGTCCAGGCCCAGGGCCAGGTGCGCCAGCGGCTGCTGGAGATGGGCTTCATCCGGGGCGCCCGGCTGAAGGTGGAGAAATTGGCGCCCCTGGGCGACCCCATGGAACTGGTGATCAAGGGCTACCACCTATCCCTGCGGCGGGACGAGAGCTCCTGCATCCTCGTGCAGCGGATGGCCTGATGACGCTGACCATCGCCCTGGCGGGCAATCCCAACTGTGGCAAAACCACCCTCTTCAATGCCCTCACCGGGGCTCGGCACCACGTGGGCAACTGGCCCGGCGTGACCGTGGAGCGGCGCAGCGGGACCTTCGAGCATGAGGGCTCCACCATGGAGGTGGTGGACCTGCCCGGCACCTACTCGCTGTCCGCTCGCAGCGAAGACGAGCGGGTGGCCTCCCAGTTCCTGGCCTCTCCTGAGGTGGACCTGGTCCTCAACGTGCTGGATGCCTCAAACCTGGAGCGGAACCTCTACCTCAGCACCCAGCTGCTGGAGCTGGGCAAGCCCGTGGCCTTCGTGCTGAACATGGTGGACGATGCCGAGAACCGCGGCATCCACATCGACGTGCCGGCCCTGGAGGCCCTGCTGGGTGGCCCGGTGCTGCCCACCGTGGGCAATCGCGAGCAGGGCATCACTGAGTTGAAGAGCCTGTTGGCGGCCATGGCCCGGGGTGAGTCCAACCGTTGCCGCCGCATCACCGTGGACTACGGCCACGATATTGAGGGCGAGCTGCACAAGTTGGAGGCGGAGATCTGCCGGGACGAGCAGCTGGAGGCCTCCATGCCGCCCCGCTGGCTGGCCCTGCAGCTGCTGGAGAACAACGCCGATGCCAAGCGCTGCGTGGACGAGAGCCACGCCAAGGAGGCCATCCGCCACCAGCTCACCAAGAGCTTCGGTTTCCTGGAGCCCCACCTCGGCGCGGACGGTGCCACCCTCGTGGCCGAGCGCCGCTACGGTTTCGCCCATGGCCTCGTGAAGGAGGTGGCCACGGCCGCCGACGACCGCGTTTCCCCCACCTCGCGGCTGGACGCGGTGCTCACGCATCGAGCCTTCGGCATCCCCATCTTCGTGGTGATCCTGGCGCTGATCTATTCGCTGTCTTTCGTGCTGGGCAAGATCCCCCAGGACTGGATCGCCGACGGATTCAAGGCCCTCTCTGCCTTCGCCGCCGCACGCCTGCCCGCGGGCGAGCTGACCAGCCTCCTGGTGGATGGCGTCATCCCCGGCGTCAGCGCGGTCATCGTGTTCGTGCCCGTGATCATGATCCTCATGGGCTGCATCGCCTTCCTGGAGGACACGGGCTACATGGCCCGGGCGGCCTTCATCATGGATCGCCTCATGCACGTCATGGGCCTGCACGGGAAGAGCTTCATCCCCCTCATCATGGGCAGCGGCTGCAACGTGCCCGCCATCCAGGCGGCCCGCACCATCGAAAGCCGCCAGGACCGCCTCATCACCATCCTGGTGACGCCCCTGGTGAGCTGCTCCGCCCGGCTCCAGGTCTTCATCGTCATCGCGGGCACCTTCTTCACGCCCATCAAGGCGGCCCTGGTCATCATCGCCATGCATTTCCTGGGCCTGGCCCTGGCGGTGCTCATGGGTCGCCTGCTGCGCAGCGCCCTCTTCGCGGGACCCAGTTCGCCCTTCGTGATGGAGCTGCCGCCCTACCGCCTGCCGGTGCTCAAGGCCACCCTCATCCACATGTGGGAGAAGGGCTCCATCTTCCTCACCCGGGCTGGCACCACCATCTTCGCCGGGGCCACCCTCATCTGGTTCCTGTCCCGCTATCCGGGCATCGCCAATCGGGAGTGGACTGCCGAATATCAACAGAAACGCCAGGCCGTGGTGGCCTTGAACCTGCCTGCTGCCGAAGCCGAGGAGCACCTGCGCACCATTCAGCTGGCCCACGAGAGCCGCATCGTGAATACCAGCCTGGCGGCGCGCATGGGCCAGAAGGTGGAGCCCCTGCTGCGGCCCATCCTGGACCCGGACCACAAGCGGCCCGAGGCCTGGAAGGATGTCATCGCCCTCACGGCGGGTTTTGTGGCCAAGGAGATCGTGGTTTCCACCATGGCCGTCATCCATCAGGCCAGCGAGGAGCCCAAGCCCGGCGAGCTGCTCAGCCCCCTGCAGGTGGCCCTGCGGGATGGCTCTGGCCTGAGCCCCCTCACGGCCCTGGCCTTCATGGTGTTCACCCTGATCTACACGCCCTGCCTGGGCACCATCGCCATGATCCGCCGGGAGTCTGGCAGCTGGGGTTGGGCGAGCTTCACGGTGGGCTACGGTCTGGTTCTGGGTTGGGGCCTGGCCTGGGTCACCGTGGTGGTGGGCCGCTGGATGGGCTACGCATGAGCCTCCAACTGCTTACCGCCACGGCCCTCGCTGCCGCAGCAGCCCTCTGGTTCCTGCGGGGCATCCTGCGGGACTTTCGCCCCAAAGCCGACTGCGCCAGTGGCTGCGGTGGATGTGCTTCCGCCTGCCCCTTCCAGGCCCCGGCGCGGGATCCTGGGACTCGCTAGGGACTGTTGATCGGCTCCTGGACTATTTGGCCTGCAGGCTCTCGATGTGGCGGACCAAGTTGTGGACGCGGACCTTGGTGGCGCCTTCGCTGCGGCCGTCCATATTTCGGAAGGCCGGGCCCCAGACCGGCATGTCGGCGGAGCCGTGGGCCTGGGTACTGGTCTCGCCCTTGATGCTCTCGGCCACCCGGCTGCTGGGGAATTGGCCCTGGTTGCGGCGGGTCAAGGTGGTGAGATCCGGGGTGGGGATCTTCAAGGAGGCGGCCACGGGGCCGTCACCCAGGCCCTTGAGGCCGTGGCAGCTGCCGCAGTAGGCCACGTAGGCCTTGGCGCCATCCGTGGGCAGTGTGTAGGGGGGCGGTACCTTTTTCACGGCGAGTTGCTGGGCGAGGGCGGCGCCACAGACGAGGGCGGCGCTGAGCAGGAGCAGGGAGGGACGGGGCATGGCGGACTCCTAGAGGCAGAACGGAGGCGGGGCGATGGGCGAAAAGCGATGATGAGAAGACTCTGGGTCGGATGAGTCCTCGGGCCCAATATAGGTGATTCGCAGATCATCTATGTGTGATCTTGGTCAGAAAGATCTGGGCTCTCAGAGCCCCCGGAGCCACTCGGGGCGCAGGGTGCGCTGCCCCGCGAGCGCCTCGTCGATGGCGGCAAGGATGCTGTCTCGATCCCGCGGCAGACGGCCACCGATGGGCAGGTAGTTCGAGGCGTGGTTGGCGCGGAAGATAGCGGCGCTGGGCCGGGCCTCCTCGATGAACCAGCGCAGCTCCCGCAGCAAGCCCACCACCGGGGGCAGTACGAAGCGCCCCTGGGCCTCCAGGGTGGCGATGGGCGTACCCGGCACCACGGTGAGGGTGAGCGTGGACAGGAAGCGGGGATCCATGGCTGAGGCCAGGCGCCCCGAGGCCCTGGCGTGGGTCTCACTGTGCTCCAGGCCCCCGGCCCCCAGCAGGAAGATCAGGGACTGCTCCATGCCCGCGGCCCGGGCCTTGGCGGCCGCCTCCACGTGGTCAGCCGCTGAGGCGCCTTTCGCCAGGCGGTGCAGGGTATCGTCATCGCCGGACTCGGGGCCGATGTAGAGCAGGCCCAGGCCCAATTCCCGGAGGCGGAGCAGGTCGGCGGCGGATTTCTCCAGCAGGTTGCGGGCCGTGGCGTAGGTGCTCACCCGGCGCAGGCGCGGAAATGCGGCCCCCAGCGCGAGCAGGATGGGCTCCCAGTGCTCCATGGCCATGCCCAGAGGATCCCCATCCGCCACAAAGACATGGCGCACCTCGTCGGCAAGGCGGGCACCGGTGGCAATGTCCCTGAGAATCTCTTCCAAGGGGCGGACGCGGTAGGCCTTGGTGCGATACATGGCGCAGTAGGTGCAGGCATTCCAGGAGCAGCCCAGGGTGGCCTGGAGGATGAAGGACTCGGCCTCGCTGGGTGGGCGGAAGAGGGGTTCGTCGTAGCGCATCTAGGAGACCAGATAGAACAGTGCGGGCACCGTGAGTAGGCTGAAGAGCGTCGAGACGAACACACCCTGGGCCGCCAGCTGTGTATCGCCACCGTAGCGCTCGGCCATCACACTGCAGACGAGGGCCACAGGCATGGCGGCTACCAGCACCACGACCATGCGGGTCACCTGGGGCAACTGGAAGCCAAGCCTCGCGAGCAGGAGGCCGCAGCCGACGGTGACCAGGGGGGCGGCCAGCAGGCGGCCCAGGACCACGGCCCAGAGCGAGGTGGGAAGCTGACGCACCGATAGGGGGATGGCGCCCAGCTGAGTGCCGATGGCAAGAAGCGAAAGCGGGATCGTGAGGCTGCCGAGCATGCCAAGGGCGTCGAGCATCGTGGTGGCGGCCATGCCGCCCACCGAGGTGGGAATCGCGTGGAGGTTACCCAGCTGCCGGAGCCCCGGGAAGGCCAGCGCCAGGGCGATGCCACCGGCCGTGGCCCAGAGGCCGATGTTCGATGCGAGCCCACGCAGGGCCTGGCTGATCTTCCCGTGGAGGATCCAGACCCCCAGGGACCACAGGGCCAGCTGGGCGCCCACGTTGCAGAGCAGCACGATGCGCACGCCCTCAGGGCCGTAGAGAGCCTCTGCGATGGGCAGGGGCAGGAAGACCCAGTTGGGACTGGTGATGAGAAAGAGCACGGTGTTCCGGGTGGACTTGGCGCCAAAGAGGGGCGTCACTCCAAGGCCGACCAGGTAGGCGATGAGCACCAGGGGCAGGGGCAGCAGGGGGAGCAGCCAGTCCTGGCGCAACACCGAGGCGTCCACCGAGCGCAGCAGCTGCGTGAAGACCAGGGCGGGAAAGGCGGCATCCACCACAATGCGACTGAGGGTGGCGCTGGCTTCCTCCTTGAGATAACCACGGCGCCGGGCCACCCAGCCCCCCAGGATGAGGAGGAACATGCCGGCAATCTTGATCAGGACCACGCGAGCTTCAGCCATGGGCTGAACTTTAACGGAATCGAGGCGCCGCACTGGCCTCGGGGGGAGTAAATCTGTTCAAAAGTCGCGGAATTTGACCAGAAGATCTGATTTAATTGTTCTGAGCACGTCCACCAGGTCTGGGGCTCCAGGAGTAATCCATTTGGCGGGTCCCAAACACGCGAGGATGAGCGCGAACCGGTTCATGGCCCTGGTGGTGCTGGGGGCCCTGGGTTTCAACCTGGTGCTGGTGGCCCTGGCGGGCTATTCGCTGGCCCGGAGCCGGCGCCAGTATGCGGAGCAGGCCGCGGTCACGGCGCAGAACCTGGCCCAGGTGCTGGAGCAGAACATCAGCGGCACCATCCGGAAGGTGGACGTGGGCATCTTCGCCCTGTCCCGGGATGCGGAACGCCAGCTCGCCGGGCGGGGCTTCGATCCGAAAGCCCTGGGGGCCTACGCCGATCTGGCCCGGATCGCGCTGCCGGAGCTGGATGGTTTCCGCGTTGCTGACGAGCGGGGCAACCTGGTCTTCGGGGCCAAGTCCGGCGCCGAGGGGACGGTCAATATCGCGGACCGGCCCTATTTCAGTCAGCTGCGGGACCACCCCGGTGACCGCCTGGTGGTCTCCCGTCCCTTGAAAGGTCGCATCGGGGATCGGTGGGTAATCATCCTGGCCCGCCGCATCAACCATCCCGATGGCAGGTTTGGCGGCGTGGCCTTCGGCGCCCTGGCCCTGGAGCAGATCGACCGGCTTTTCTCCTCCATCCACGTGGGTCAGCATGGCGCCTTCGCGCTGAGGGATGGCTCTGACCTGGCCCTGGTGGCCCGCTACCCGGAGCCCGAGGGGCTTGGCAGCGCCGTGGGGCACAAAAAGATGTCCCCAGAATTCCTGGATCTGGTGGCCCGCGGCCAGGGCGGCGGCACCTACGATGCCCCCTCGGGTCTGGATCAGCGCATACGTACTTGGGGTTACCGGAAATTCGATAGCGGGCTTTATTACATCTTCGTGGGCCTAGCCAAGGATGAGTACCTTGCGGACTGGCACCACTCGGCCCTGAACATGGGCGGCGCCCTGGCGGGACTCCTCCTGGTCTCCGCCCTGGTTGGAATCCAGTTGATTCGTGCCTGGCGGCGGAACCGGGTCGCAGAGGCGTCCCTGAAGGCCAACGATGAGCGCATGCGGCTCTTCTTTGAGCGCCAGATCGTGGGCATGGCCATCTCGAACCCGGACCGGCGCTGGGTTGAGGTGAACGACAAATGGTGCGAGATCACTGGCTACACGCGCGAAGACCTGGCGGGCATCAGCTGGGTGGACCTCACCCATCCCAACGACCGATCCGAGAGCCAGGCACAGTACGAACAGCTGGCCTCAGGGCGCATCAATGAATTCACCATCACGCAAGGCCTCATCCGCAAGGATGGTGCCCAGATCCAGGTGGAGCAGTCCGTGGGTTGCGTCCGCAACCCGGACGGCACCCTCAACTACCTGCTGGTGCTCATGGAGGACGTGACGGAACACAAGCGCTCCGAGGAGGAACGGCTGCGCCTGGAGCACCAGCTGCAGAACGCCCAGAAGCTGGAGAGCCTGGGCAGCCTCGCCGGCGGCGTGGCCCACGATATGAACAATGTGCTGGCGGCCATCCTCGGCCTGGCCACGGCAAACCTGCCCCAGGCCACGGAGGGCAGTCAGGCCCACCAGGCTTTCGAGACCATCGCCAAGGCGGCCCAGCGGGGCGGCCACATGGTCAAGAGCCTGCTGAGCCTGGCCCGCCAGACTCCCACGGAGGAGGCGGTGCTGGACCTGAACATCCTGCTGCGCGAGGAGGTCCAGCTCCTGGCCCGCACCACGCTCTCACGCATCCAACTGCGCCTGGAGTTGGCCGAGGACCTCTGGCCCATCCTCGGCGATGCGAGCGCCCTCACCAGCGCCTTCATGAACCTGTGCGTCAATGCCGTGGACGCCATGCCCGAGGGTGGCACCCTGGCAATCAGCTCCCGGAATCTGGAGCCCGGTCAGGTGGAAGTCACGGTGGAGGACAGCGGCTCCGGCATGCCCAAGGAGGTGCTGGCCAAGGCCCTGGATCCCTTCTTCACCACCAAGGATCTGGGCAAGGGCACGGGTCTGGGCCTCTCCCTCGTCTACAGCACCGTGAAGGCCCACAAGGGCGAACTGGACCTCCACAGTGTGCCGAACCAGGGCACCCGCGTCACGCTGCGGTTCCCCCGCTGCCAGGCTGAGGCCGTGGTGCCGGAGGCCAAGGGCAACTTGCTGCTCGAGCACCTGCCCGGCGTGCTTCAGGTGCTCCTGGTGGATGACGACGAGCTGGTTCAGAGTTCCACCCAGGCCATGCTTGAGCTGCTCGGGCACGGGGTGAGCCCCGTCCTTAGTGGCGAGGAGGCCTTGACCATGGTGGAAGCTGGATTCAAGCCAGACCTGATCGTGCTGGACATGAACATGCCAGGCCTGAGCGGGGCCGAGACCCTGGTGCGACTGCGCCGGGCCTTGCCTGCGACTCCGGTCCTCCTGGCCACGGGCCGGGTGGATCAGGTGGCCCTGGACCTCGTGGAAGCTGTTCAGAAGGTGCGGCTCCTGGCCAAGCCATACGGGCTCAAGGATCTGCGTCAGGGATTGGCGGAAGCCATCCGGGCTTGACCCTAGGGTTTCGGGGGGGCGGGCACAGGGGGCAGCGTGTCCTTGGTGAAGAAGGGCAGGCGCTCCAGGCGGTTGGCCAGGTGCCAGGCCACGGAAGCCAGCACGGCGGCGCTGCGCTTGGCATCCTCGGGCGGGACCCGCTCCAGGGTGTCCAGGGTGGTGTGCCAGGTGTATTCGAAGTACTCCAGTCCGTCCTGGACCACGCTGATGGCGGGCAGGCCCGCGCCGCTGAAGGAGGCCTGGTCCGAGGAGGGTCCCGAGCGGAGCTTGCTGGGGCGGTTGCCATTGGCCGCAGCGCCGCGCACCGCGAGATCCTGGAAGGGCACCAGCAGCTCGCGCAGCACCTGGGCGCCGGCAGAGGGACCGAACATTGACAAGCCTCGGATCTGGCCCGCCCCGGAGTCGCAGTTGAAGTAGGCCACCAGTTCGCCGAAGGCGGGCTTGGGGGTTTCCGCACTGCCATAGTGGGCCTCCACGTAGGCCGCCGAGCCCAGGAGGCCGTGTTCCTCGCCGTCCCAGAGGGCAATGCGGATGGTGCGCCGGGGGTGGCCGAGTTTCTGGAGGATGCGGCCCACCTCCATCATCACGGCGCAGTTCACGCCGTTGTCCGTGGCGCCCGTGGCTGTGTGCCAGGCATCCAGGTGGGCGCCCAGCAGCACCACCTCCGCGGCCTTGTCCGTGCCGGGAATCTCAGCCACCACGTTGTAGCCCTGAGTGTTGGATGGGTAGAAGCGGTTGGTGACCTCCAGGGCCAGCTTCACCTCGGTGCCATCCGCCAGCACCCGGACGATGCGGCCGTAGTCCTCATGACGCAGCACGAGGGTGGGCAGCACTTTGGTGGGGTCATAGCTGCGGTTGCTGAAGGCGCGGACCTGGCCATTGCGCAGGGCGCTGTCGTTGAGGCGGGCCAGGGCCTTGTGCTCCAACAGGAAGGCGTCCACCTGCTGGTTGATGACCCGGGCCTCCAAAGCCCCAGCGCGGCGCGGCGTGGCCGGGCGGCCCAGAGCGGTGGGATTGGCCGGATCGAAGCGGCGGGCCAGCACCTCGTCCGAAAGTCTGGGCGCAGCAGGGGTCGGATTGAGGGCGGGCAGTTCCTTCAGGGAGCCCGCCAGCACGATGCGGCCGATCACATTGTCGGCGGCAGTGGCGAAGAGGGCAGTGAGCTCTTCCTGGGTGGGTTCCTCGGGGATCTGCAGGTGGTAGGCGGCGCCGCGGGCCGTACCCTGGGTGGAGGGCGTCCAGGCCAGCACTTCCACGGGCAGGTGGCCCTGCCAGGGGGTCTCCACGTGAGCCGAGCAACGCTCATTGGCCCAACCCGGGTGGCCCCAGTTCCAGGTCTCCAGCTGGGCCTTCAGGCCCCAGGCGGCAAGGCGGTCGCGGGACCATTCCGCCGCCGCCTTGTAGGTGGGCGAGCCCGTGAGCCGGGGGCTATAGACATCCGTGAGCGGATGCAGGGTGGCCATGATCTGCGAGTGCTGCAGGGCCTCCTCCCGGATGCGGGCGTTCATGGCCGCATCGATGGGCTCTTGGGCCGAAGCTGACACCACGGCCAGGCTCAGAAGGGTGAGGAGAGAAGCGGAGCGGATGAGCATCACAAGATGATGCAACCCTTCAAGAGCGACTCCCATCACTATATTGAAAAGGGTCGTTTTTTTAATTCAACCCCGCCATGCTTCCGGTCGAAACCATGGCATCCAAGGGGCGGAGCTCAGCATGACCAACCAAGACCCCATTCTGACCTCAACGGAATATGCGGTCCTGGTGGAGCAGGCCCCAATCATGATCTGGCGGGCCGGCACGGACGGACTCTGCGACTACTTCAACCAGCGCTGGACGGAATTCACAGGTCGCAGCCTGGAGCAGGAGGTGGGTAACGGCTGGGCGGAAGGGGTGCACGCTGAGGATCTCCAGGGCTGCCTGGATTACTACCTGGAGCATTTCGAGCGCCGGGAGGTCTTCGAGATGGAATACCGGCTGCGCCGCCACGATGGTGCCTGGCGGTGGATCCTCGACCGGGGCGTGCCCACCCAGGATGCGCAGGGTGCCTTCACCGGCTATGTCGGCAGTTGCACGGACATCACCGAGCGGGTAGAGGCCCGCATGGCCCTGGCCGAGGCCCACGCCTCGCAGATCCGCATCCTCCACGGCCTGCTGCCCATCTGCATGCTCTGCAAGAAGATCAAGAATGACGGCGGCTACTGGGAGGCCATCGAACATTACATCAGCGAGCACTCCGTGGCCAGCTTTAGCCATGGCCTCTGCCCCGACTGCTACCCCGCCTACCTTGCCCGAACGCATGCTGAGATCGAGGCCTTCCGCCAGAAGGGCGGCCTGGACTGAAGGGCCCTCAGCAGCCCCGCTGCCTTGCCTCAGACACCAGGAAGAGGCCGAGGTCGACGGGATCCAGCCCCAGCATGGGCAGGCCCGCCACGAAGCCTGGGCGGTTGACGCGGTCGTCCAGGGGGGCCTGGGGGCAGAGGGACTGGAATTTCGCCACCAGGAGCCCCAGGTTGGCCAGGGTGGCGTGGCCCATGGCCGTGCCCAGGCACTGGTAGCTCATGCGGTGCTCGTAGATCATCAGATCCGGCAGGCCGTCGCTCCGTTGGACCAGGAGGAAAGGCTCCTTGGCATGGGTGGTGCGTTCTGTGGTGGTGGTGACCTTCTTCGTGATCATCATGCCCCCACTCAGCAGGGCCCGGCCCAGGTCCACCTTGCGGCTGGTGGAGGTCTCCAGCACGGTGGCCGCGTGGGTGCGCGTGCCCCGCTGGAGGAGCCGCACGGCGGCGAAGGGGCAGGCCTGGCTGCGACCCTGGCCATCCTGGGCCAGGAAGCCATCTTCGGTCCAGCTGAGATCTCGCAGGACCATCCGCTGAGCATCGCTCTGGACTTGGGCTGGATCCGAGGCCCAGGCGAGGTAGCCCTCAGCTTGGAAGGCTGCGAGCAGGGCCTCGGGTTCGGGCGCGTTGCGCAGGAGGATGCGGGGAAAGGTGCCTGTCAGGAGGCGCATGACATCGGCCGTGGCCAGACCCGCCAACTGGGCGGCGAGGGGAATGGCATCGGGACGGGCCGGGAGGGGCCCCAGGCTCAGGAACATGGCTGGACCTCCGCCGGCTGGGCAAAGCTGAAGCACCAGGCCAGGGCCACCACGGCCACGCAGCCGATGACGTTGTACCAGAGGAAGGAGATGGCCGTGAACTTGAAGCAGGCCACCACGCCGACCTCGGCCACCAGCGCCGCGTAGAAGGCGGTGCCGCCCTTCACGCGCTTGACGTAGAAGGCCGTGATGAAGATGCCGAGGATGGTGCCGTAGAACAGTGAACCCAGGATATTCACAGCTTCGATGAGCGAGCCCAGGCGGGCGGCGTACTCAGCGAAGGCCATGGCGAAGCCGCCCCAGACGAAGGTGGCGATGCGGCCCACCCACACCTCGCGCTGGCCCTGGCTGCCCCCGATCAGGCGGCGCCACAGGTCCACCACGGTGGTGGCGCCCAGGGCGCTGATCTCGCCGGACATGGAGGACATGGAGCCTGAGAACACGGCAGCGATGACCAGGCCCACGAGGCCCACCGGGAGGCTGCTCAGCACATAGGCCAGGAAGATGTAGTTCGTATCGCTGGGATTCGTGCCGGGGTTGGCCTTCTCGATGAGGGCGACGCCCTGCTTCCGCACGACCTCACTGGCCGCATGAGCCTGCTGCAGCTGGCCTTTGGCCGTGGCGATGGTGGCCGGGTCACCGCTGTGCCGGGCGGTGACGTAGGCCTCGGCCACTTGGCTCTGGTGCTCCCGGGCCCGGGCGAAGTCGCCCTCCAGGGCGCGGTAGGCTCCGGCGTCCGGCCCCGCCATGACCTGCTTCACGGGGCCCGGGTTGAAGAAGAGGGGCGGCGTGTGGAACTGATAGAAGACGAAGACCAGGGCCCCGAGCAGCAGGATGAGGAACTGCAGGGGCACCTTGATCATGCCGTTCAGCAGCAGGCCCAGGCGGCTCTGGGTCACCGAGCTGCCCGCCAGGTAGCGCTGCACCTGGGACTGGTCCGTGCCGAAGTAGGACAGCATCAGGAAGGTGCCGCCGATGAAGCCGGACCAGAGGTTGTAGCGGCTGTGCAGGTCGAAGTGGGTGTCGATCACGTTGAGGCGTCCCAGCCCTCCGGCCACATGGAGGGCATCGCTCAGGCTCACGTGGGCGGGCAGGCGGTGGGCGGTCATGATCCCGGCCAGCAGCATGCCGCAGGCGATGATGAGCATCTGGGAGCTGTGGGCCCAGGCCACGGCCTTGGTGCCCCCGGTCACGGTGTAGAGCATCACCAGGGTGCCCACCAGGAGGATGTTAGCGTGCAGGCTCCAGCCCAGCAGCACCGACAGCACCAGGGCCGGGGCGAAGATGGTGATGCCCACGGCCAGGCCGCGCTGGATGAGGAAGAGGCTGGCGGCCAGGAGCCGGGTCTTGAGGTCGAAGCGGGCCTCCAGGATCTCGTAGGCCGTGGATACCTTCAGGCGGTGGTAGAGGGGGATGACCGTGATGGAGAGCAGCACCGCGGCCAGGGGCAGGCCGAAGTAGAACTGCACGAAGCGCATGCCATCCACATAGGCCTGGCCCGGTGTGGACAGGAACGTGATGGCGCTGGTCTGTGTGGCCACGATGGAGAGGCCGATGAGCCACCAGCGGTGGTCACGGCCCCCGCCGATGTAGCCTTCGCCCGTGGCGGCGCCCCGGCCCTTGTAGAGGCCCCAGAGCACCACGAAGAGGAGGGCGGCGATGAGGACGGCCCAGTCCAGGCGGCTCACGAGAAGGCCCAGGTGAAGATCAGGAACAGCAGTAACAGGAGCAGCAGCTCCCCCACCACCACGGCATAGAGGCGGTTCCAGGAGCCCAACAGCGGCGGTGGGGGTTCAGCCTTGGGGGGGACTGGTTCAATCATGGGCATGGCCCAGGGCCAGCAGGTTGGCGAAGAGGCGCGTGGCGCCGGGCACGCCGTCCGGCAGCTGGCGGAAGAAGGCCAGCCCCGTGTAGGCGTAGACGCCCTTACCGTGCTTCGCCACCAGGAGGGCGCCGCCGTCCTCCGTCTCACCGGGATCCGCCATGCCCAGCAGGGGCTGGTAGCGGGCATCCCAGCCCTCAGCGTGGTAGAGGCTGCGCTCCTGCACCCAGCCGTCGAAATCCTTCGCGCTGAGCTCGTTGGGCCAGTGGAAGAGCGGGTGCTCGGGCCGCAGGAAGTGCACGGGCACGGTCTCATCCGTCACCCGCTTGCGCCCCACCTTGAAGGGGAAGGGGCCGATGCTTTCGGTGACCATGGCGGCGTTGATGCCCGGGAAGCCGGTGTTCACGGTGTAGAGCACCACCTCCGTCCCACCTGCGGCCACGTAGGCGTGGAGGCGCTCCTTGAGGGTGTGCAGGGCGGGGCGGGTGTTGAAGGCGCGGATGCCCAGCACGATGGCGTCGAAGCGGCCCAGCTCCTCCCGGGCCAGGGCTTCATCCGACAGCAGCTCCACCTCGTAGCCGATGCGGCGCAGGGCCTGGGGGACATCATCCCCGGCGCCCATTACATAGCCGATGCGGTGGCCGTTGTGCTTCAGTTCGAAGCGTTCCAGGCGGCTCTTGGCCAGGGGCAGCAGGGTCTGGAGCGGGATGTGCGGGTAGTCCATCTGGATCAGGCCGCGGGCCGGCTGGAAGCCCGCGCCGGTGTCCACCTCGGCCACCAGCTCACCGGATGCGGTCTGGGGCGGCGGGGTCAGGCGGAAAGAGAGTTCCCGCTCCTCGCCAGCCTTGAGGAGGGCGAAGCTCTGCTCGGCAGGTTCCACTTTCCAGGCGCTGGGCACGCCCAGGCGCAGGCGACCAGTGGCGCTGCTGGCCCCGGCCAGCACCTTGAGGTGCACCTCCTGAGGCTTGGGTGTAGCGAAAATCTGCACCTTCTCGGCGAGGGTCACCAGGGCGGTTGGCACGACGGCCAGAGGTTGGTAGCGCTCGCCCAGCACGGGATCGCGAAAGCGGAACTGCACGGGCACCAAGACCTCAAAGCTGCCGCCGGTCAGGCTCAGCTTGGCCCGCAGGCGGAAGGGGGCTGGGGATTCGGGCAGTCCAACCCAGAACGCGGAGCCGGGGCCGCCCAGCCAGTGGGGCTGGCCCAGGGGCGTGCCGGTGGGCACCGTGAAGCTGAAGCTGCCCTTGCGGGGCTGGTTGTCTGCCAGGGACTGGTGTTCGCGGTGGGATTCCAGGAGGCGGCTACCTTCGGGGCTGACGGTTTCCAGGTCCAGGGTCTCCAGGGTGACGGCGCTGCCCCGGGCCAGTACGGAGGTGTTCACCGTGAGGCGGTCCAGCACAGCCACGCGCTGCCGATCGGCGATGGCCTCCACCCAGAGGCCCGCAGCGGCACGGAGGGTCTCTTCCAGTTCGGCGGCCTTGGTGCGCAGCAGGGGCTCAGCCTGCAGTTCCGGCGGCAGGGCGCACAGGGCCGAGCGGGCCCGCAGCAGCAGGGGCAGGCTGGCGGCGGGTTGCTCGGGCCGGAAGCTTTGCCGTACCTCTCGCAGCAGAGCGGCCAGGGCCTGTGTTCCAGGCAGGCGGGACCAGCCGAGGTCGAGGCCCTCAAAAAGGTCGGCCTTGGCGGGCTGGCCCGCCAGCAGCTCGAAGGTCTCCTCTCGCTGGCCGCGCTGGGCCAGGACACCGAAACCCTGGCTGCGGTGCTGGCTGCGGCTTTCGGCGGCCAGCTCACCGTAGGAGCGGCCCAAGAGTGGATCAAAGGCGCCCACATCCAGGCTGAGGCTGCCGGGCGGGGGTTTGGGAACCTCGTCCGTGAACCGATAATTGTTCCAGAGGAGACGGGTGGCCTGCCAGGGGCGGAGGCCCTCCTTCAGCTGCTCGGGAAATCGGGTGGGGTCCGCGGCGGCCTTGAAGGCCTCGATGGCCAGCATCGCCGAAGCTGTGTGGTGGCCGTGGCCCGCGCGTTCGTCCGGGGGGAAGCGGGTGAGGATGACGTCGGGCTGGAGGGTGCGGATGGTGCGGATCACTTCGCCCAGCACGGCGTCATGGTTCCAGAAACGCAGTGACTCCTCAGCGGATTTGGAGAAGCCGAAGTCCACGGCGGATGTGAAATACTGCTCGGCGCCATCGATGCGCCGGGCGGCCAGGAGTTCCTGGGTGCGGATGGCGGCGAGGCTATCCCCCAGTTCGTGGCCGATGAGGTTCTGCCCCCCGCCGCCCCGTGTGATGGCGAGGTAGGCCGTGCGGAGGTTGCGCCCCTTGGAAAGGGTGGCCAGCACCGCGGTGTTCTCATCATCGGGGTGGGCCGCGATGTAGAGCACGGTGCCCAGGGTCTGGAGCCGGTCCAGCTGCTTCTGCAGATCGGCGGCATCCCGCACAGGCACCTGGGCCCCGATGGGCTGCAGGGCCAGGGCGCCAAGGATGAGGGCGGCGAGGGGGCGGGCCAGGTGCATGCTTCAGGGCTTGCGGCTGGCGGGGGGGATGATGCCGTTCATGCGGAGGTACACCGCCATCTGTCCGTAGTGATCAAAGCCGTGGGCCACGGTGAGGGTGGCGAGGGCGAGTCGCGTGGTCGTGCCCTGGCCCCAGGGGGTGGGGATCGAAGCAGTGGCATTGGCTTCGGTCAGGGCCGCGAAGCCCTTGTGGGCGTAGGTGAAGGAGGCCTTCAGATACGTGATGATCTCGGCCTTGGTCTTGAGGGCTTCGGGGCCATTCTCGCCGCCCAGATCGGCGGGGGCCTTTTCCCCGGCGATCCCCGCCGCAAACATGTAGTTGGCGGAGGCTATGTGCCTGACCTGCTCGGCGAAGGTCTTCACACCCTTGAACTCCCCGTTGGTGGGGGCAAAGTTGAACTTTTCTTCGGGCATGGCCTCGGCGGCGGGGACAAACTCCCGCTCCAGGTTGCTCAGCTGGCGGCCCAGCACCTGGGAGGTCGTGGGAGCCGGCGCTGCGGCGGGCTTGGGGGTGGTCGGAGCCTGGGCGGAGGCCAAGCCACTGGCCAGAGCCAGAGCGAATGCGATGCGGGAGATGGCCATAGGGAACTCCACAAGATGGACGGCTAGCATAGCGCCGTGCGGGGAGTCCTATGGAGTATTCGTGGTCATTCGCGGGTTCACTTAGGTGGCGCAGAGGCCAGCAGATCTGAGAGGAAGGGGGATTTGGCGGGTACCAGGGTGATGGCTGCGCCACTGGCCAGGATGCGTTGGGTCTCAAGCACCTCGAACAGAGTCTCCAGCACGGCGGGGTCCTCGGAGATCTCCTTCAGCCCCGTGCCGACGATCTCAGGCCGGATCGCACCGGCCTTGGCGAATTCCACGGCGGCCTGGCGGTCGGCGGTGCTGGTGATGATGTTCACCTGGTTGGTGCCGTCCTGCTTGATGGTGGAGGTCACCTGGCGCAGGCGATTCACGACCTTGGCCTGGATCTGGTTGATCATCCCCGTGTCCCGAAAGTGGACTTTGCGGATGTAGACGGAGCCCAGCCGATAGCCCCAGTCATGGGACAGGGGCGAGACCTCATCCCGAACGGTCTTGGACATGGGGTGGCGGTCCACGAGCATCTTCTCCAGCGGCAGGTTGCTCAGGCACCGGACCGTGGAGTTGCTGACGTTGGCGGCCAAGGAACCCCGGGGATCGGCGTTCTTGAAGAGGAAGGCCACGGGGTCGCTGATGTACATCTCGTACCAGACGCCGATGCCCATGGGCGCGCCCTCTTCGGAGTTGACTGGCTGGCTGCGCAGGTAGTCCTGGTCCAGGGACAGGTCCAGCTCATTGCACTTGCCCAGGACATTGATGATGAGGGCTTTCGGGCCCAGCTTGGCCCACAGGAAATGGAGGCCGGGTTCATCCAGGGTGGCCACGACCTTGCCGAACAGGGTGTACACGAGGCAGCGGCGTTCCCGGACGATGGCGTACATGCCGAACAGTTTGGCGATGCCGATGCTGAGGCCCACGACCAGGAACAGGCCGATGAAGGTGATGACGGCGGAAATCAGGATGCCGATCATTTGACCTCCAGCACGGTGCGGCCGGCCTTGGCGAAGAGGCCCAGCCGGACATTGCGCACATAGGCTTCCAGGGCCTTGGCGCCTCCCTTCTGCTTGAGCGCGGAGAGCTCCCCGGCCAGCAGGCGCAGGGGCTCGACCTCGGCTTGGGCATTGAGGGTCTCGATCTCGACGGCACGTTTGGACTGGGTGATCTTCTGATCTGCGGCCGCCTGGGCCCGGGAGATGTCCGAAGACACCTCGTTGTGGGCCGTGTTGATGGCCGCAAGGGCGGATTCCACTTCCATGGGCGGGTCGATGGCCGTGATGAGCGAAGCATCCAGGGAGATCCCATACCTGGCCTCGGAGCAGCGGCACTCCTCGACCATCCGATCATTGAGGCTGCTGAGGTTCTTTCGCAGGTCGTTGATGGAGATGCCGGCCACGGTGCTGGTGTCGCTGGCCTCCAGGAGCTTCTCGCCGGAAGGTGCCTCGAAATTGGCGATCCGTTCGCGCAGCAGGCTGACGAAGTACCCCATCACATGGGCGATCGGAAATTTGATCCCGAACAAGAAGGCGTAGAGGTTCCGCTCGCTCACATGGAAGCGGATCTGGCCAGTCAGTCCGGTGTTCAGCTGATCCTTGGTGACGGCCTCGAGGAGGGTGCCCCCCTGATTGGCCCTGGGATCCGCCGGATCATAGGCCATGTTCAGCGTCTCCGTGGCCACGGATACCTTGTAGACCTTCTCCCAGGGCCACTTGAAGTAGGGACCGCCGGGTGGGATCACCCGCACCTGGGGATAGGTGTAGCGATCCCGCTCCTCCACCGTCAGGTGCTGGGCGATGGGATCATCCAGGGTGGTCGCGCTGCCCACCCGCTCAGCCCGGCCGAAGGAGGTCTTCACAGCCCTTTCATTCTGGGCGACGGTGAAGAATCCCGAAACCACGCAGGTCAGGGCGAGGAAGGCAAGCAGACCGAGGATGACCCCTACGGTGATGTCGGTGGACGAGATTCCGTTGAAGAGGGATGGTTCCATGGGGACTCCTGCACGACGATTAGAGGGAACAGGGTGGAAGGTAGCCCGAAGCGGGGTTTCGGTCCATCGGCAATCGCATGCCCATGTGACCGGGAATTGAACTGGGTTCGCTGCGCGTCCCACGGTCTTGCTGGGGCACCCGATCCGGGCTGCTCTCCGGCCTGCTTGGTGGCCCTTGTGAGCGAGATTTGAACTGGGTCCGCTTTGCGTCCCCCGGTCTCGCTAAGGCGCCACATCAAGTGGCGCCTTCGCGATCCTCCGCCTGATGCAGGCTCCCCCGGAGCCTGCTCCCACTCGCGCAAGGCGCTCGTGGAGTCGGAGCCTCCTCGTAGGTTCAAATCCTACTGGGCTGATGCCGGGCGTACGCGAAAACCGGAGTTCTCGGGCTCCGGTCAACGTTCGTTTGGTAGCGGGGGTAGGATTTGAACCTACGACCTTTGGGTTATGAGCCCAACGAGCTACCGGACTGCTCCACCCCGCGGTAGGGATTCAAGTGTAGCAGGGAATGGGGGAAGGGCAAGGACGCATCTTGATCCCCCAGTTCTGAGGGCTAGACTTGCGGCATCCTGGTGACAGCCCCTTCAGTTGATCGTCTTGGTGATCTCTCCTAACCAGGAGAAGACACATGGCTAGCGCCCACCCAGGACTGAGAAGGATAGGCCAGTACTGGCACTACGAACTCAGGGTGAACGGACATCGCCTGCATGGGTCCACCAAGGCCACGGACTTGGCCACGGCCAAGAAGGTGCTTGAGGCCAAGAGGCGGGAGGCCCTAGAAGGGCAATACCGCATCATCAGCCGGATCCCTCCACTCAATGATCTCTTCGATGAGTGGCTAAAGAACCATCAGGCCGTGTTCAGCCCCAAGCACATTGTTCCTCTGGAGTGTGTCTACCGGAAGTGGCTGCAACCCCGATTCGGCTCGACCAAGATTGACCAGATAGGGGTAAGCGGGGTGGATGCCCTGCGCTCAGAGGCGATCAGTTCTGGGCGGTCGCCACGATATGTCAACAACATGCTCAAGATTCTCAACCTGCTCCTGAACTACGCAGTGCGAATTGGCTCCATCAGGGAGGTCCCCATCAAGATCAAAATGGCTCGGATTCAGAAGAAGCCCCGCCCCGTCCTGCCAGCCTCTCGGATTCAAGAGTTTCTGGCCGCAGTGGATGAGGATGCCGAGAATCCGCATGTCCCAGTGATGATTCGCGTAATGGTGGGCTTGGGACTCCGAGAGGGTGAAGTGTTGGGCATGCGCCGTGAGTGGTTCGACCTGATAAATCGGACCTACACGGTCGGGAAAGCGAAAGGGAAGGAGGCGAGGGTGATTCCGGTCCCCTCCTGGCTGTGGTCTGCCATCCACAACATGTCTCAAACCCGGCTAAGTGACTGGATGTTCCCGGCGGAAGATGGGAAGCCGCATCGCTCCCAGTTCTGCAAGAAAACCCTCCGGCGTGTCTGCGCGAGGTTGGGGTTGGGACAAATTACACAACACCGTATACGCGCAACATTTGCAAGCCTTCATGCGCAGGCCGGGACCCCCATCACAGAGATTCAGGGAATGCTGGGACACAAGTGCATCACCACGACCATGATCTACATCGAGACAAGTCTGGAAGCCAAGCGGAGGGCCCAGGATGCCCTCAGTCAGAAACTAGGGCTGGCATGACCCTCTACTAATCGGTTGGATGCCCTGGTGGTGGTTTTAATCGCTATCTGCCAGCCCTCGCCCCCTGCCAGGGGGATGGGGCCCTAGTGGCGAAAGCTGTTTAGACAACGATCGCTACTAGGCCCAAAGAGTGGCGTCCTCCCCCTTCATGCGATGTAATCACCTCGGATTACTGACCACCGACTTCTAAGTGCTGCAAGAATGGTAGGCAATCCTAAGCACTGTAAAATTCCGCTGGATGCCCTTGTAACCGACAACTATTACGCTTGGATAATGAGATCCTGAAAAGTTAAGATCCTATAAGGCAGCAGTTCCTTGGTTTGTGTCCCGGTGTTCTGCGACATTTACACAAACCTCCCTGTCGCAGAAGTCATAGTTAGGCACTCCACCTTTCATCCCGAGGACTCAGATGGCAAGTCGGGCATTGGTTGTACACCTAAGTTTCGTGACCTGCCTGGCTGGACTGGCTCAGCAGGTGCCCCCACCTGATCCAGATATTCCACAAAACATCTCACCCACGGCCAAGTTTGTAAATTTGCGTGTGAAATACCACCCAGCCCCCCCGAAGCCTATCCCATTAGGGCCGAAGGGCTTGGTGGTAGTTCGATGCAAAGTCGGTTCCGATGGATTGCCAAGTCGAATTAAGGCCATTCAAGGTCCATCGGAATATTTCGAGTACAGCGAAGCCTACCTTTCCAAGTGGATTTTCTATCCTGCAACTCTTGATGGAAAACCGGTAGCTACTTGGTTTCAGGTCAGTCTTGCATTCCCGCCAAAAGGGGAGTGATGTTGGTACGATCCAAGTCTTGCCTAACCCTCCGCTCAACCCGGACCCAACCGTGACCGTCATCCGCTCAGTCCGCTTCTCCTGGCCCACGGTTGGGCCGGTTAGCTTCCTCCGTTGAACTAAGCGCTGCGCGCGGAGGGGATCTCGACCCACTCGTGCATTCATCTCCGACCTGAATTCACCGTTTTGGAGCGGAGAGTAAATAATGAAACAGTTAAAGCTGCTCATTGCATTACTGATGATCGTTTCCATTTTCTCATGCTGGCCAGGGGTCTATGACTTAGTAGATCGACCAGAAATTTTTGTAAAATCAGTGCATGTTTATGATGTAGCAGGTCCTCATTTTTTAATTCAAAAAGATAGCCCCGATAAAATTATAATTGATAGTGGCGATGTATGTAAATCATTTAATGTAAACAATTGGAATGAAGAAAACCTTCCAGGCACATATGTTTATAAATATAGGCTACCCAAAATAGAACCGATCAACATTGCTGTCAATCACCCAACGGATCGTTTTGTTTGGAAGGCAGAGTACATTGGCAAATTCAGAATGCAAAAAAGGACATTTGACGCTGGCCAGGGAATAATACCAAATGGTTCCATCTCAAAAACCTTCGAGGTATTCACTGGCGATTTCTACTTCAGTGTCAAAGGGCAAAGAATTTTCAAACAGCATTTAGTTAATTACGCAGGTTCCCTAGAATTTAAGGTTTATCCACATATCGGATTAGTTGTTATAAGTTACACAAATTTGAAATTGTATCCAATGGAATCAGTATATCTTATAAAAATAGATCCTTTCGAGCAATTGGGTCAAGCAACAATCAACACTCCACAACACCAAGGTGCCGGGATACTCGGCGTGGATGTAAACCGAACTCATCGGATATCGCCTAACCCTCCGCTCAACCGGACCCAACCGTGACCTTTCGCTTTCAACCCTGCTGCACCAGGCCCACGGTTGGGCCGGTTAGCTTCCTCCGTTAGGCCCTTCCTGTACGAGGCTTTCATGAAGAGAATTGCCATCATGTCCTTCGTAGGAGTAGCGCTCAATCTAAGTGGCTATTTTGTGGGTAGATTCTGGAGGTTGTCACCTCAACCTGTGGTGTCTGCGATCATCAAAGCTGCATACGCCGATACAAATGTCAGCTTGGTTCAGGTGAGTCGGTACAAGGGCGAACATGAATATGTTTTGGTGAGAACGATAAACGAGATCCCAAAAAAGGAAATTCAAAGTCAGCTATTCAGAGTTTACGACAAAGGAATTTCTCTCCGAATGATGAAGAACTGGTCGATAGACAGCACTGAGTTGAAAATTGAAGGGGAGTCAAAATTACGAATCATCGAGGGATTCGGCGAAATTCTGATGCAACCCTGACGAGTCACATTACTGAACAGCTAGTATACGGGCTCCTAGCCAACCACCGTCACGCGCCTAACCCTCCGCTCAACCCGGACCCAACCTGGTCAATCTGTGGAGTCAAGGTAGCGATACAGACTGGCCCTGCTGATCCTGAATTCTTTGGCCAGCGCCGTTCGCTTCTCACCAGCCTTGGCTCGGGAACGCAGTTCCTCGGCCTGCCTCATATTCAAGCTGGGCCGTCTTCCGAGATAAACATTACCCTTCTGCTTGGCCTTGAGGATCCCTTCCGCTTGACGGGATTTTATCAAGCAGCGTTCGAATTCAGCGACTGAGCCCATGACGCCAAGCATCAATTTGGCCATCGGGTCATCCTCACCTGAGAAGGTAAGGCCTTCCTTGAAAAATGTGATCTTGATACCGCGACCAGTCAAATCGGTGACGAGTTTAAGTAAATCTGCAAGGTTACGAGAACACCTGTCCATGCTGTGAATGTAGAGGTGATCGTCCTGCCTCAGGAATCGGAGCATCTCCTGGAGGACTGGGCGGCCATGGATATCCTTAGCGCTGGCCTTCTCTTCGAAAACCCTATCCAGGGTTAGAGAATCCAATTGCCGCTCAGTGGATTGCGACAGGGAAGACACTCTGATGTAACCAATCTTTTGTCCCAACATTTCGACTCCTCTGTACCGTTCGGTTCAAGACTTTTTGAGAATCTTGTCTCAGAACTAGTATCGGGGCTCCTGTGAGACAGTAATTGTCAAAAACCATAAGCACGGTTGAGGTATACGCCAAAGAGACGGATACGAGTCGCCCCCCTGCTGGTTAGACGGGGCCATTCAGGTTGACCTAGGTCCGGGGGATCAAACTTTCTTGAGCGTCATTTGGAGCCTGTGGGCGGTTCGAAGGATTTGCCTTAGACCTGCTTTGGACTTTGGAGCGAGGTTCGGGTCCAGGAGTCTGGCCTGAATGGCTTCCTCTATGAGGTCGGCATTGTGGCGGGTTTCTCGAAGGTTGGCTGAGGTAGATCTCTCGCGGTCTTCCCAGGTGGACGGGGTAGCTTCATTAGCCATGGCGGGGGCCTCCTATCTCCTAAAGGTTTGTTGGGGCCAGACCAGGCAATAAAGTTCCGTCAACTCGTATTCATTACTGTTGTAGAGGCGGAAAATTTTGAAACTCTCCGGGTAGAGGCATGGCTCGGTCTTTTGAGGCCCCATTTCCGGGGGGGGGGACTGGCTTATTTTTCAAAGCCGCCCTCGGACTGGCGTCCCCTCAAAGTTCGCATGGGACCCTGCGGGTAAAGCCGAGGGAAATTGTTGGAGGTTCCCTTTTGGTATGAGGGGGACACCATGATTCGAGTCGCCAAGCTACTCCTAGAGGCACCCAAAGCATTCGCCGGGGGAAAGACGGGCATGGAGCCAACTCCGAAAACCGATCCCACGGCGATTCCAGGAGGCAAGGCCTCTACCCCAAAGACCTCTCCAGGATCGGCTCCAAAAACTCCAGAGGATGGGCACAGACCAAAAAACAATCCGGGAGCGGTGACTTATGGCCCCAAGGCAGGAGCGTCCATGGTCAGGGTCTCCAAGATCCTGACCCGGTTCCTGGAGGTGGAGGAAGACCACCCTGGAGAGTCAGTACTTTTATCAACTCCCTGGGGTCGCGAAGAAATTTGATCAACTCAAAGGACTTGGTTATCCATTGTGATTCATACACCCCAAAAAGATGAATGTGCGTGGGCGCATGAAAATAATTTTTAAATGAAGATAATAATGTGTTTAAAAAATACACACACCAGCCAGATCACGGCCTAGCAATAAAAGTACATAGATACACAACATTTTGTTGGCGGAGGCGGTGAACTTTTTTCCGGCCCTCGAAGCCCCGCCCAAGATCTTTTTTTGTGAGTCCCGGTTGGGATTTGAACCTGTATTGCCCTCCCATGCGTGGTGACCCACGCCTTCATGGAGGGCAAAATGCCTGATTTAAATGTAGTACCTGTCTCTCGGCAATCGCTGAATGACAGGCTTTTGGCCAGCGACACTTAGAACTCCCCATGGCTGTCAGTTACTTCTCCCCATCTGATAGATAACGCCTGGGGCTCCAGGGTAGGCACTGTACCCCATGGCCCAACGGCCTTGGAAGGCGGCGCCGTGGGCAGGGTTACAGATCAGCAGGTGCGGAAATTGAACGAGGAAATGGCTAAGCACGGCCAAGTCGGCAAGGCCAGCCTGCGGGCGGGAATGGACCGGACGACAGGGCGGAAGTATATACAGGCCAAGGCACTGCCCTCGGCGCTGAGGGTGGCGCGGAACTGGAGCACCCACCTTGACGTCTTTGCCGAGGATTGGCCGGGCATCGTGGCTCAGTTGCAGCGGGCCCCCGAGCTCCAGGCCAAGGTCCTGTTCAATGACCTACTGGAGCGTCGGCCTGGGTTCTACCGGGAGAATCAGCTCCGGACCTTCCAGCGCCGAGTGGAGGTCTGGCAGGCTCAGAACGGCCCAGACAAGGAAGTGTTCTTTCCCCAGGAGCACATCCCGGGGGAGGCCCTCCAGACCGACTTCACCTGGTGCACGGAGCTCAAGGTGACCATCGGGGGAACCCCGTTTCCACACATGATGTGCCACGTGGTGCTGCCCTATTCGAACTGGGGCTGGGTAACCGTCTGCCAGTCGGAGTCCATGCTGGCGCTGCGCAAGGGCGTCCCCGCAGCCCTGCTGCAACTGGGTCGGGTCCCCAGGTTCCACCAGACCGACAACTGCTCCGCAGCCACCCACCGGCTGCCTGAGGGCGAGGATGTCGGGGTGGGCAAGGCCTCAGCCAAGGAAGGCCAGGAACCCGTCGAAGGCAATGGGGGCCGGGGGCGGAAGCGTCCGTTCAACGAGGAATACCTCGACATGATGGGCCACTACAGCATGGAGCCCCGGACGATTGGAGTGGGGAAATCCGAGCAGAACGGGGACGTGGAGTCGGCCAACAATGTCCTAAAGACCCGGCTGAACCAGTATCTGCTGCTGCGGGGCAGCCGGGAGTTCGAGACCGTATCAGCGTGGGAAACCTGGGCCCAAACGGTCTGCAGGAAGGCCAACTCGGGTCGGAAGCGGGTCACGGAAGAATTGCTCGCCATGAGGGTTCTGCGGGTGGACCGGTTCGCTGAATTCGACGAGCTTCGTACCCGGGTGACCAGCGAAAGCATGCTGGTGGTGAAGCGGAACACCTACTCGGTGCCGGCGCGATTGGTGGGAGCCCAGGTGCGTGTCCGCCTCTACGAGATGGAACTGGAAGTCTGGCACGCGGGCCGCCGAGTTCTGGTCGTTCCGCGCATCCTGGGCCAGAACAACTACCGGGTGGATTACCGCCATGTCGTGGGTCCCATGCTGCGGAAGCCGGGGGCCTTCGCCCGCTACCGATACAAGGAAGCGCTGTTCCCGGGCCCGGTCTGGCAGGAGGCGCTCTCCACCCTGAAGAAGGCCCTGGGGGACCGGAAGGGAGAGGTGGCCTACTTGCGGATCCTCCATCTGGCGGCTGGGACCATGGAATGCGACGTGGAGGCGGCCCTGGTAGTGCTGATGGGGACTGGCGTGATTCCAGAACCGGAACTGGTGAAGGGCCTGGTGGGGGCTGCGAAGCCCACCCAGGCGCCTGCGATCCAACCCCTGAACGCGGACCCGGCGGAATATGACTTCCTTTTGGCGGAAACACTGGCGGAGGCAGGATGAGTAAGGAATCACGACAGTCGCTGGGCGACATGCTGAGGGATTTGAGGCTGTCGGGAATGGGGGCCACCTATGGCCAGGCCGCCGCCAAGGCCGAGAAAGAGGGCTGGGGCTTCGAACGGTTCCTGCACCACCTGGCGGAAGTGGAGTTGGAGCAGCGCCGCCAGAAGCGCGTGGAGCGGGTGCTGAAGGCCGCCAAGCTGCCCCTGGGAAAGACGCTGGCGACCCTGGATCTGGAGCGCCTGCCAGTGAAAGTCCGTAGGCTGCTACCGACTCTGGTGGAGGGCGGGTTCGTGGATCGGGGAGAGAACCTGCTGGCCTTCGGTCTACCAGGTCGTGGCAAGAGCCACCTGGTCTGCGCCCTGGGCGCCGAGTTGATCCAGCGTGGCTACACGGTGCATTTCACTCCGGCCTACGCTCTGGTCCAACGCCTACTGGCGGCCAGGAAAGCCCTGAACTTGGAGCGGGAGCTCCGTCGCCTGGATGCCTTTGCGGCCCTGATCATTGATGACATGGGCTACATCCAGCAGGAGCGGGATGAGACCGAAGTCCTGTTCACCCTGCTGGCGGATCGATATGAGCGAAGGAGCGTCATCCTCACCTCGAATCTGGTGTTCTCCCAGTGGGACAGGATTTTCAAGGACCCCATGACCACGGCGGCGGCCATCGACCGGCTCATCCACCACTGCGTCATCCTCGAACTCAACGGGTCCAGTTATCGGGCTGAAGCGGCAAAGGCCAGGATGCCGACGGAAGCGGAATCCACAACGGCCTGATCCCCCCCGGACCCCCCCT
>Ga0118677_10000752_pt2 | contig 45876 bp, 37 predicted proteins | sample AliMusrvi5mmetaG_FD_86154 | JGI IMG/M metagenome (GOLD analysis project Ga0118677, IMG submission 86154) | reverse complement strand
GGGGTAGGAGTTGGAGTTGGAGTTGGAGTTGGCGTCGGCAGGAGCACCTCGTGGAGCTGCACATTGATTCCGCCCTGATACAGATCGCCGGTCGTGGCCTCTGAGAGATAGACGTCCACACTTGCGGCGCTCACGGGGAAGGAGAAGGCAGTCGCAGTTGGGTAGACAGAATTCAGATTGACGATCGAATTGGTATAGGAAGGGATGTTGACGGTGGTCCCGGAACAGCTGCCAGGGGGGAACGACGAGAAAGTGCCGCCGACGCATAACGCACCGGTAATCGTCTCCGATGTATTGGTGCCAGAGAGAATTGCGGTTCCTGATACCGTGGCTGCGCTGTATCCATAACCGCCGGGAGGCGCTGTAATCGTGTAGGCGATCTTGAAGGTCAGCGTTCCGGCGCCAGGCGCGGTGAAGCCCTGAAAGATGAGTGCCTCGGTGTAGGTTCCTCCGAAGATAAAGTTCCCGGTTGGATTGGACCCCGAAGAGACGCTAAAGCGAACGTTCGAGATGGTCGAGTTGTCGGCCATGGTGCAACTGCCCGAACCGAGGGCGATGAACGCTGTCAGGCTACCATTACCATTTGGACAAGCAGCGGCGAATACATGGCCGGAGGCCGCAAAGGCCAGGATCGACAAAAGCGCCAGTTTTTGCAATCCCAGAAGCGCGCATCGGCATGTGCGCCATTTGTAAGTACTCGCAGGTACCATTCATAACCCCTTGTAAAGTCAAATCTTAGAACGCCTTAACGCAAAAGATAACCCACAGAATCGCCGCTTAACCGTGAAGTGCACATGAATCGGTAGTCTGATACCGTTGCATTCCAACACAGCCCTTGGCACTTTCGCATACACCGCTCACTAGGTGATGCGAAGAATCTGCTTTGATTTTGAAAATATTTGGAAATATATATTTGGGGTGGAATATCAACCAAGTAGGCAAGCCCTTCGTTCAGCCGGTTTTCCAACCTCTCCTGCCTGAATGAAACGGATCTCCGTGGTAAAGCCTTCACCAGCGGGCGTAGAATGAAAGCGTCATATGGAACTCAAAATCAATGGCGTTGTGCGCCGCGTTGACGTAGACCTGTCTCGCACGCTGCTCAGCGTGCTGCGGGATGAACTGGATCTCACTGGGGCAAAATATGGCTGCGGCGAAGGGCAGTGCGGCTCCTGTACCGTGCTGCTGGACGGCGTGGCGGTGCGCAGTTGCATCACTCCCGTCAAAGCCGCGGCGGGCAAGCAGATCACAACAATTGAGGGGCTGGAGAAGAATGGGAAACTCCATCCGCTCCAGCAGGCGTTTCTCGATGCCGATGCGATGCAGTGCGGCTACTGCACCACGGGCATGATCATGAATGCCGCCGGACTGCTCCACAAGAACAAGTCGCCCAAAACCGAAGAGATTGTGCGAGCCATGCAGGGCAACATCTGCCGCTGCGGGACGTATCCGCGAATCCTGACCGCCATCCGCAATGCAGCGAAGGAGCTTCCGCATGCTTGAGGTGGAACGCTACGAACTCGAGGGCGGCCCAGCCTACCAGTTTCAGCCCGACCGGCGCGACTGCTTCAAGCTGCTTGGCAGCGGCATCGCGGTGCTGCTGCTGTTAAGTGACCAGGCCGAAGCGCAGGAGTCCGGCGCTCGCGGCCGGGGCGGACGCGGTCGAGCCAGTCAGCCATCGGATATCGGGGCCTGGCTGCACATCGGAGAAGACAGCAAGGTCACAGTAATGACTGGGAAGGTGGAGGTCGGCCAGAATACCCGGACCGCCCTTACGCAGGCGGCCGCGGAAGAGCTGCATTCGAGTGTGGGCACCGTCAAATTGATCATGGGCGACACGGCGCTGGTGCCTTACGATGCCGGCACCTTCGGCAGCCTGAGCACCCCGCAAATGGCGCCGCAGATCCGGCGCGCGGCTGCGACGGCGCGCGAGATGCTGCTCGATTTCGCGGCTGAGACGTGGAAGGCCGAGCGAACATCGTTATCGGTTCGAGACGGCCGCGTGTTTGAGTCGGGCTCCCAGCGTAGCGCCTCGTTCGGAGAGCTCACGGCGGGCAGGAACATCGTGCGTTCGGTGCAACAGGGTCCGGTAGCGAAGCCCCTGGCGCAAGCGGTGGCTAAGATCGACGCACGCAACATCGTGACCGGAAGCCACAAATACACATCCGACATCAAACGCCCCGGCATGGTTTACGGCAAGGTGCTGCGGCCGCCGGAATACCAGGCAAGCCTGGGAGCGGTGGAAGGCCAGCCACTTTTGATCCGCGAAGGCTCGTTCGCAGGGATTACCGGCCCGAATCCAGAGGCGTTGCCGGCGCTGCTGCGACAGGCCAAGGCGGAATGGAAGAGCACGCCGCAAATCTCCAGCACGAAGCTCTACGGCCATTTGAAGCAGACCGCGCAGGGAGAACGCAAGACCCTCAACGAAGGCTGGGAGGGCTGCGAACACAAGCTCGAAGCCTCCTACAAAATCGCATACATCGCGCATATTCCACTGGAACCGCGGGCTGCGGTGGCGGAGTGGACCGGCGACAAACTGACGGTCTGGACCGGCACGCAGCGCCCGTTCGGAGTGCGCAGCGAACTCGCCCAGGCGTTCCAGATCCCCGAGGAGCGGGTGCGGGTGATTGTTCCCGATACCGGCTCAGGCTATGGCGGCAAGCACACGGGCGAAGCGGCGATCGAGGCGGCGCGACTGGCGAAGTCTGCCGGCAAGCCGGTGAAACTGGTGTGGACCCGGAAAGAGGAGTTCGACTGTGCGTACTTCCGGCCGGCCGGAGTGATCGACATCCGCAGCGGGACTCGCAAGGACGGCATCATCACTGCTTGGGAGTTTCACAACTACAACTCCGGCGGCTCGGGCCTGGCGACGCCTTATGACATTGCGCACAAGCTGACTGAGTTTCATCGTACCGATTCGCCGCTCAAGCAGGGCTCGTATCGCGGCCTGGCGGCGACGGCCAATCACTTTGCGCGCGAGTCGCATATGGACGAGATCGCAAGGGCGGCGGGGATTGACCCACTGGAACTGCGGCTGCGCAATCTGAAGGACGAACGAATGAAGGCGGTGCTGCGGGCGGCGGCGGAGAAGTTCGGGTGGGGCAAGTTGAAGCCCAGGCCCGGGCACGGCTTCGGCATCTCCTGCGGGTTTGAAAAGGGCGGGTACGTGGCCAGTTGCGTGGAGGTCTCGACCGCACCCAAGATCAAGCTGGAGCGCGTAGTGACGGTGTTCGAGTGCGGAGCCGTTGTGAACCCGCTGCATCTGCAGAATCAGGTGGAAGGCGCAGTGATCATGGGGATCGGCGGTGCACTGTTCGAAGCGATCGCCTTTGAAGACGGCAAGCTGACCAACGGTCTTCTCTCCAAATATCGCGTGCCGCGGTTCAGCGACCTGCCCGTGCTGGAAACTGTACTGCTGGACCGTAGGGACCTGCCCAGCGCGGGTGCGGGCGAAACGCCGATCATCGCTCTTGCGCCAGCTGCTGCGAACGCCATCTGCGATGCCACGGGCAAGCGAATCCGTTCCATGCCCATGGCTCCGCAAAACAGCTGACGGCCGCTTAGAACGACCACTGCAGACTGGTGTAGCCTGTATTGGCGTGATAGTTTTGATCCACGCCGATGAGGCTGAAATCCTGACGATAGAAGTACGGCTGCCAGCCTGCGTTCCAACGCAGCTTGGGTGTGATCCGCACGGAGAGACGCATGAGCGGCGTTTGATAGTTGAGCGGAAAGGTCTGGACGGAAGCCAGCACGGACGGTACAGCCGCAGTGCCCGAGGGCACAAGCGAGGCGCGCCCGTCCCCTGCATCGCGCGTGAGGCTGTAGCCGAGGTAGAGATCCGTGCGAGAAATCAGGGCCAGCCGGATACCTGTATTCACGGCATGAATGTTGCTGATGTAGACCGATTGATAGCCGCTGGTCAGTTGCAGGCGCGTAGTGGTGCCGGAGAAGAAATTGATCCCCGATGCAGTGTCGAGGTGCAGCTTCATGTAGCTGACATCGAGTGAGAGCTTGCGGCCGAGCGCATAGTTGGCGTTAGCGGTGTAGCTGCGCGAGCGGGAGCTGAACATGGTGATCGGCCCCGGCGAGTTGACGTTGTAGACCTGACGGTATTGGGAGCTGAGTTGCAGGTTACGCAGTTTGTAGGAAGCTCTCCCGCCGAGGGTATGGTAGTTCTGGTCGCTGATGGGCAGGAAGGGATGGTCGTTGCGCCCGATTCCGGCGTCGAGTTGTAGAACAGCGTTGGTGATGGGACGCAGGATGAGTTTGGCAAGCCCTTCGCGCTGCTGGTTCTTCTGTTCGTCGTTGGTGACCGTGGTCCGAAGCTGTCCCGGCTGCGCACCTGGACCAAAGCCGGGAGCGGTGGCAGAGGTGATGGTGGTGATCAGCCGGTTGGAGTAGTTGTACCCGCCGCTCAGGGTCAGCCATTTGGCGAATTCATAGCGCGCTTCGCTCGAATTGGTGAGGGTACGGATGCCCAGGTAGTCGAAGGCCTGCGATGTGCGGGCTGCGGTGATGTTGTTGTATTGCAGGAACACGGCGTTGCCATCGATACGGTTGCTATCGATCGTGCTGTTGTTGCTCAGCGTCACGCGCTTGATGGGGAAAAATGTGAAGTTGAGGTCGCCGGAGGAAGCAGGCCGGCGCCCCGTTCCCGCCACCACCATCTGCGACGGCGAGAGTGCCCCGCCCCGGCCGGGGACGGTTGAGGATTCGTTGAAGGCGAAGTCACCGGAGCCCCCGACGTAGGTAAAGCGGGCGTTCATCGCCCAGTATTTGCGGTTGGTGTTCAGGTTGCCAAGCCAGGCAGGATTCTTGCCGCGATAGGGTGCGGTGCGGCTGAACTGCGTGGCGGTGCTGCCGGTGAGATTGGCGACATACGAGGGGTCGTCTTTGTAGAAAGACCACCGCCGCATCACGGTAAATCGGAAGCCGGCCAGGGTCAGATCGCCGCCCACGCGGTACTCATTCCAATCACGGCGGACGTTGCTGAAAAGCGGCAGCGCGAACTGCTCACCGCCGCCTACGCCTTGCACGCCGGTGAGGGCAGGGCCATCCTCCTGGTTACGGCTATAGCCCAGACGCACTTTGAAGAGCGATTTCGGCAGCAGCAGTAAATCGTGAGACTGGATTCGCCGCTGGGTGTCCTGCAGGTGCGGGATGAAAGAGGTGACCAGGCCGGGGTTGTAGTAATCGGTGAGCCGCCAGGTCATGTCGTAACGGTAGAGCTGGTTCTTTTCGACGCGCAGCATCGCCGATTGGTAGGGATCATTGCCCAGACCCTGGGTGGTCAGTGACAGGCTGTCGAAGAACCGTCCATGGCCGTCTTTTGAGTTTGCAGTAAAGCTGCTGCCGAGCAGGCGGATGCCATTGCCATAGTTGACGTTGCTTCTATAGCCGGCCAGGCTGCCGTCGACAATAGCCAGGCGGTAACCGAGTTCCACCGAGTCGGTGATATTGTAGTTGCCGATGTTGGTGCCGCGCGGCTCGCCGACAGTTTCTTCGGTGGGAGCGATCGATTGCTGCGCAGAGAGCGTGACAACAGTAGTTAGGGCGATTAGATAGCGCATATTCATTTCGTCGTCTTAGCGGAAGAAGGTCTGGTCGGAGTTCGAGCCATGGATCATCGCATGGCAGGTGGTGCATTTCTGGTAACGAGGGTCGAGCATGTTGTGGGAACTGTCTTCGAGGGCGATGCCACGGCTGCGTGAACCGAATTTTCCAACGCCGTTGTGGCACTCCAGGCACAGCGTGAATACCACAGGACGTTTCAGCAGTTTCGAATTCATCGAGCCGTGGGCGACGTGACAACTCTGGCAGCCATCCACGCGCATCGGCGTGTGTTCGTAGAGGAAGGGTCCGCGCTTCTCGGTGTGGCAGTCGAGGCAGGGCTGTTCGCTGGTTGAGGATTGCTTCACCATGTGGGGACGCGAACCCATGCCCCAGGTGGCAGCGAAGGTGCCATGCGGATTGTGGCAATCCGAGCACTCCACGGTTCCTTCATTAACGCGATGCTTCACCGGCATCGAGAACTGCGCCCTGACCGACTGATGGCAGCCGTAACAAAGCTCGGTCTGCTTTTTGGCGAGCAGCGCTTTGGTGGAGCGCGGACGGTGGATGGAGTGGCATTGATTGCAGGCCACTGCGGCTAGCGTGTGATCGGAGCGCCGAATATTGGCGCGGGGGAAGTCGTTGGCGTGACAAGCGAGGCAAGCATCCAGCGACTGCTGCGCATTCATTTTGCTGAAGACGCGGCCAATGGCCTTTTCACCGAAGCTTTCGGCATGCTCACGGCCGGCGCCGTGGCAGCCTTCGCAGCCGGTGCGCTCGGGCGGTTCCTTACGTGAAGCCACCGACTTGAAGTGCGGATTCTTGTAGAAGTTCTGCTGGATGTCCGGATGGCAAGCCTTGCATTCCTCGCTGCCCAGGTATCCATTACTCTTGCTCTGAGTGCTCTTGCTCTGTGCGGACACGACGCCTGCAAGGCAGATCGCTGCCGTCAAGGCTAATACTCTGGTCATGAAAAGTGCGGGCTCCCCCCAAATTGACTGGTAAAATTCTTGGACGTATCGAAGGGGATAACGGGTTTCACACACTTTTCTCCTCAATAACGTGTCGCGGGCGGCTCACACTCTTGAAGGCCAAGCCGATGAGAGTGTTGGAAAGGAGCGAGACAGGAATCCCTGACTCCCGGGCCACGGCCAACCCTACGACGGGCCAAAAGGCGCGAATCGTACACCCTTTCGACGGCCGTAAGCCATTGGAAACCGTAGAGATGCAGAATCAGCAAGATGCGCCATTAGCTACAGTACTAACGGCTAACCTCCACTCAGTACCTTAGGGATTTTCCTATATTCAACTAAGCCAATTGCCTGATTTGTCGAAAGGCCCATGGATGTTAACTTTGACTTAGCAACAAACACAAATTAACCGTTGCAGGGAGAGGAAAGAAATTATGACACGTATCAACAACCTTTTTTGGACTTTGAAGATCTGGAAAGACACCAAAGGCCAGGACCTTATTGAATATGCTTTGATGGCAGGCTTTGTGGCAGTCGCTGCTGGCGCAATCATGCCTGGCGTTTCCGGCAGCATCAGCACGATCTTCTCGAAGATCGCCAGCTCGATGACCAACGCCGCTGCTCAGGGCTCCTAAACTCTTGGTTGGAGGAAGAGGAGCTTGCTCCTCTTCCTCCAACAAGACCCAGTCTTCAATTGTCTTCCCCGATCCGATACACCCCACCGTTTCCGAACTGCTTCAACAACGTAAGCCCTTTATTTTCCTTCAACGTACGCATTACTTCGCGGTGATCTTCCTCGGTCATATCGCGGGCGTAGTCTTTGTCTGTTAAATACAAATACCCCATTTTTTGTTCCCTGGCATAGGCCACTAGATTCGCATAGTGCTGTAAAGCGCCTTTGGGATCTTCACGGTACCAGTAGATTGTGGGAACCACCAGTTGGCAGGAGTGGCGGCCTGTATAGAGATACAGCAACGGGTCCATCGCCGCCATCACGTTGGCATCGGATGGAAGATTTTGCTGGATCCAATCGTAGGCTTCGCGCTGGGCGACGGTCCTCACGCGGAACTGCTCGATCATCACGGGCATCATTTTCGTCAGGGTGACCCATTGAGCGACCGCGCTGCCTCCGATAATGGACAAAAACACTCCAGCTATGACGTAGGCCACAACTCGCTGCGAGCGGTCTTTGTGGCCAAAGCCGGCACGCACGCCTTTGAGAAACCGTTCTATTTCAGCCACGAAGCCGGCGGCGAGCAGCGGGAACAGCGGCAGCAGGAAGCGCTCGTTAGGCGGAAAGTGCCACACGGCGAGTAGTGCGAGGTACGGCAACGAGAAGAAAACAAATGGCCGGATCTCAGGCCTGGGCCACATTCGCCAGACGCCCACAAAAGCCGCCACGCCCAGAGTTTGAGCCAGGATCTTGATCAGCTGCGAGTCAAAAATGCGCGGGACGAACAGCGAACCAGTGCCCCAGAGGATGCCATCCAGGTTCTTCCAGACAAAGAGAGGGAGCTCGGCCATGCTGACGTTCGCGAGTTGATAACCGAGATAGTTGGCATAATACAGCGTCACGATGCCGGTGCCAGGACTCTGGTGAACTTTCGCCCAAACCGTCCAACCCACAACAAACACGGCCATCACGCCTGCAAACTGCATGGCATCCTTATGACGGTTTTCGAGCCACAGGCAAAGAAAGCCGGAAGCCGCCATGACTACGCCACCGGTCCGGACCAGATACGCGGCACTCGCCGCCAATGCGGCCAGAAGCACGCGCCGGGAAAGCAGCAACGCCGCCAGAATCAGCGTTCCGAACAGCATCTCGCTCATGAGATAAGTGCTGAACAGAACCACATAGGGATTGAGGGCGACAATCGCGGTGGTCAGGATCGGCCTGCTGGTGCGCCGCAACCATAGGTAGGCAAGAGCGACATAGACCGGAAACACAAGCCAGTTCAACAACATTGCGATCCGGAGGTTCTCCGGGAAATGCGGCTCCAGTCTCCATGCCAGGGAAAGCAACAAGGGATATCCAGGAGGATACTTGGTCTGGTAGGGTTGCGACGGTAGATTCAGGATCTTGTAGCCTTCGCCGGAGGCCAGGCCCTTGGCGCCCACGTAGTACAGACTGTCGTCGTGCATTTCGCCGAATTGCGGCATGTCCCTGTAATTCCAGGCAAGCCATGCCGAGGGAAGCAGCAGGGCGATGAAACCAAAGATCAGTACCGAGCGGGAAGGCATCAGATATGGGGAACCATGCGCCTCTAATGGGAAGCAGCGGCTGGCAGAACGGAGATCAGATCGCCATTTGCATCGAACGACATAGGCACGGCCTCACCGATGATGTCCAAAGCAGGGTTGGCCTTGATTTGAGGCAGCAGGTTGGCACTCAAGACCACATCGCTCAGCTCAAGCGTGTTGCGGATCCAGCCGTAGGTGACATCATTGAGGTCGAGCTTCCCAACAGTCGGCTGCATTCTTTCCAGGCACTCGCGGTCGGTGGGAAAATGCAACGGGGTCCGGATCGCGGAGGGAGCGGATGCGGTCAGCGAATTAATGCGGGTCGGAGTCCAATCAATCTTCGCGAGCAGGCGGTCATGCACCACGTCGGCCATGCCAAAGCCAACCGCGTTGCCGTAGCTCGAACTGCTCAGGTCGCGCACAAATAAACGCTCGAATTTCGGCGTGTTCGGCCATGGATTATAAGCACCTTGCACGCTGCGATTGGCTACCTTAGTGTCCATTCCGGCGCCACTGATATTCTTGCCGACCTCATCCAGGATCAGGATGTCGAGTTCCGGGACAGGAACGTGCCCCATCCACGACTTCACCAGTTCCAGCAGTTGTTCTTCCTTCTGCTCCATGTTCTCTGTGGAAACAGCGGTCAGTTGGCCGGTCTGATGATTGGCATCTTCAAGGATGGCAAGGCCGCCCAGGATTTTGCCCGATGACAGAACCTGGCGTCCGACATTGCGGATGACGTGCTCCAGTCCAAGCTTATAAGCATAGGTGTGATAACGCTGCGCGCCGGCGAACTTGCCCAAACCGATCGCCATCATCTTAAACAGGCCGCTTTCGATCTTGCCGGCGAAATCGGTGTGCCACTTCACGCGCCCCACTAGCATCACGCCATCGGAATCGTAAGCCTGCTTATCCATGAAGGCCTCTATCCCTTCGGAGGTGGAGCCGAGTGAGACAACATCCAACTGGCTGATGACCGGGCATCCCATCGTCTCTTCGGTGATCCCGTAATGCGCCAGAACATCGGCCTGCCCCTGGGCGGTAGCGGCGCCGTGGCTACCCATGGCCGGGAACAGAAACGGCTTCATGCCTTGCGCTTTCCAGAAATCAACCACAGCTCGAACAATGATCGCGATGTTTGTGATTCCACGGCTACCTACGCCGATTCCGACCGATGCCCCAGGCTTCAAACGCGAAGCAAATCCGCTGCCTGCAAGCTGTCTGGCCACCTCGCTGGGGATGTCTTTAATACTTCGATCCGGGAAGTTTTGACGGACCAGATATAGGCTTGGAAACGGCATGATGGGAGTATATCAATGGATGGAGCGGTCCCACAAGTACTGGGGCGAACACCTAAGCGGCAAGACCTGCTTTTTCTAAGTATTTTGACTTATTCCCGTAAACCAAAGTACGCCCTAAACTTAAAGCTAAAGAAGACTGTCAATATGCTACAAGCCCGAAGGCCTATTTCTACATCCCGGCTTAGGAGATCCCATGGCAACACCATCATGGAGTTCGCCTTTTTTATTATGCCGACAATGGGAATCCTTTGCGGATTCTTCGACGTAGGTATGTCGCTGTTCACCTGGAACACGCTCCAGAACGCAGTCCGCGAAGGTGCGCGTTATGCGATCACCTATCAAGTGGATTCAAGCGGCACGCAAGTTCAGTCAATCAAGAATACGGTGGCGACCTGGGCAATGCACTTTGTGCCGGCGTCAAATACATCAACAAGTCCAAACGGCTACATCGACGTGAAGTTCTACACCCAGCCGACCGTTGCCAATCCGAGCGGCACCAACGTCACTGGAACGAACTCGAACGCGACCGGCAATCTGGTGGAAGTGGCGATCAAGAATTACCCATATTCTTATATGGCGCCTTTCAGCGGGTCTTTCGCCGGCGCGTTCTACGCCAACCCTGGCTCGCATTTGACGATCTCGGTCTACTCGACCGACGTGCTTGGCGGCAACCCGGCGTCCGGACTTCCAACTCCATAGGTAAAACATATGAAATTTCCTATATCCCTGCGCAGGAAGAAAGGGCAGAACGGACTGGAAGCGATCGAGTTCGGTCTGCTGTTTCTGTTTTTGATTCCACCGTTCATGTGGATGTTCATCAACGGCATGAACTTCCTGCGATTCAACAAGGCTACGGACGTTTCGAGATCGGCGGCGCTACTGTACATAAAAGGCGTGGATTTCACACTACCCGGGAACCAGGACATTATTGCCAGAGTGGCGACCGGCCTGAACCTGATCGATAGTGAGTCGACGACAGCCCAAGGCGGCACATCCGGCAACGGATTGATCATTCTCTCCACAATCCAGTACATCGGCCCCAACACCTGCGCGAGCTGCGTAAACCTGAACAAATACGTATTCATCCAGAGAATCTACGTCGGGAACAAGAATCTGCAATTAACCGGCACCACAGTCGCCAGCGCGCTTGGTAATCCTGCATCCGGCTTATGGAACACCACTACCGGAGCAGTTACCAACACGCAGACAGATACCGGCGCGCAGGTGGCATCGAGCGCCACCGGAGCCCTTCCAACCGCGATGGGAGACGGCCAGGTGGCGTATGTAGTAGAGACGTTCTTTACTCCGCAAAATGGTTTCGGCAATGGCGCCTTCGACAGTACAGGTGTCTATAATCGCGTGATCATGTAAGGACCAACAGATGCAAACACCAACCAGAAAGACCGTCAACCGCACGCCTTCCCGCCAGCAGCGCGAAGGTGGCGTGATCTTGTTTCTCGGCTGCCTGTGCCTGCCTGTCATCATGGGAATGCTGGCTGTCTCGGTGGATCTTAGCGTTCTGTATTCGGTGAAAGCCCGCCTGCAGACGGCCTGCGACGGCGCGGCGGTAGCGGCTCTGCGTTCGGTCAGCCTGGGCCAGACCATCGCCTCGCAATCCACTGCCGCCACCAACGTAGCCAACAGCTGGTTCCGGGCCAATTTCTCCAACGGCTTCATGGGAACAACCAATACGAGCAACCCTCCGACTGTTGCGGTGGCACAGGATAACGTCACGTTGCTGACTACGGTGGACGTCACTGCTTCCACAACGGTGCCCACCTTCTTCATGAAGTATTGGAATGCTGCGAACAACGTGATCACGGCCCACAGCCAGGCTTCGCGCAGAAACGTGGTTGTGACGCTGGTGCTTGACCGTTCCGGGTCAATGACCAACGCCAACAACTCCTATAATGGCCAGACTCCATGCCAGGTGATGGTCACAGCGGCCAAGCAGTTCACTGGCATGTTTCAGCCGACGCGCGATTACATCGGGCTGGTCTCGTTTGCAGGCTCGGTTTATGTGGCATCTTCGCCAACCACTAGCTTTCAGTCGACACTGGGCTACTCGAATTCGGCGGGCAGCGGAACGGGGCTGCTGGATAACATCAGTTGCTCAGGTGGTACGAATACGCCGGCGGCCATTTCTATTGCATGGAACGAGAACTACAAAATTCAGCTCCCTGGCGCACTCAACGTGATTCTACTAATGACCGATGGACAGCCGACCGCTGCCACCTACAAGTTCGTTACAACAGCGGCGCAGGACCCCACCGGCAATGCTCAAAGCGCGTTTTCCAGCTCGAGTTCGTGCCAGGACAGCACCGGCAAGGCGATGAGTGCGAGCGGCAACATGGTGACCAGCCCCCGCAACTTCATCGGTTCCCGTCAGCAACTAGGATCCACGGCGAATACCATTAACCTCGGCACCAACAGCTACTCGAACTGGAATGCAATCACGGGCCCAATTGCAGCTGTCTACGCCGATGGTTCTGGCTTCTACGGCGGCTGGCCGTTTTTGTCACCGACCAGCACGCTGCTCGAAAATGTTGGGCTCAACTCAACGGAAGCGCCCGGGTGTGGATTCAACAATGGCAGTTGGAGCAACAGTCCCACGCCTGATATTGCCTGGATTCCGCCTTACGATCTCTTCGGCAACGCGACCACAGGCTACATCACCTCGGGCTACACCACCTCCACGCTCTCCGGCGCGACGCGCATTCCCATGAACTCCACCAATCTCAATACCGTGATTGAGAACGTTACCGACAATGCCGCCAACTGGACCAGGACGAACCACATGCTGCCCAACGGTTCCACCGTTTATGGCGGAAACCTGGTCTTTGTGGTGGGTTTGGGAGGAAACGGCGGAGTGAACCATACCTTGCTGCAACGCATCGCCAATGATCCCAACCAATCCCCTGATAACGGAACGACCTATTCCGCCTACACCGGCTACAACAACGCCCAGCCCGTCGGAACCTACATCTACTCAGCCGATTCCAGCCAACTTTCGGCGGCATTCATGAAGATCGCCTCGCAGATCCTCAGACTTTCGAAGTAAGCAGAACCAACAACCACATCCTGAGATACGATGGTGGGGACATGACCCGCAGAACCCTGATCGCCACCATCGTACCCGCCATGGCACTGGCCCAGAAGCCGCAGCCCAAGGCCGGTTGCCAGGCCAACGGCTTCCCCATCAAAGTTGGGGATTTTCCGGGCCTGCTGGCGGCGCTAAACCAGATGCGGGAGCTCGGCTACACGGGCTTCGAATGTAATCAGCGTTTCGTCCGGACCCAGTTTGGCAACGCCAGCGAGGCGCGCAAACAGATCGAAAAGACAGGTATGCGTTTCTTTGGCGCGCACACTTCTATGAACGAATCAAAACCGGATTCGTTTCCCCAGACGCTTGCAGGCCTCGCCGCGCTCGGAGCCGATGCCGTAGTGATGTCGGCATCAGGGCTATCTCCGAATGGCGTCTTCGAACCCGAGGCGCTGCGCAAAAAGGCCGCCGAACTGGAAGCGTTCGGACGTCAGTGCAAGGCGAATGGACTCCGCTTTACCTATCACAACCACAATCCGGAGTTCGCCAATCACAACGCGGAGATGGAGGGCCTGGCGAAGTCCACCAGCGCCGAACTTGTGGAGTTCCTGATGGACGCAGGCCATGGCTATTTGGGCGGTGGCGATCCGGCCGAGTTCCTGTCGCGACACTCCAAACGGATTTTCGGCTGCCACATCAAAACCTTCAAAGGGAAGGAGACCAGCGGACAGGTTCCGCTCGGCCAGGGCGATTTCGATTTCGTGGAACTGGCCGCGGCGGTGAAACAGACCGGGTGGGTAGGCTGGCTGATCGTGGAGGAGGGCGGCGGCCCCAAGGGCGGCAATACCGCCGCGGTGGGGCCTGACCGTCAGCACATCAGGAAGCTGTTTGGGATCTGATGCTCCATGGCGTGGAGGCGAGGCCGCCCCACGAATCCGGCTTGTGATTGGCGATGAAGATCTTGCGCAGCGTTTCGTCGTAGGGGATGAGCGGATGCCACAAGAGCCCAGGCGAGTTCCGCCAGCGCGGATCGGTGCGGCCGCCGTCGATCCGCTGAAACTTTGCTGCCTGCATGTCGTGATTCCACATGAAGTCGCGATTGGTGGCGATGAGGCGGTCTAAGTCTTCGCGCGTGAAGACCAGTTTGTGCTCAAAGGCGGCGGTGATCGCTGAGGCGTCGATGCTGTAGTAGCCGCCATTGGGGTGGACGCCGACCCAGTGCTTGAGTCCTCCGCCCGGTTTCGAGTCCCATGGCCCGCCTGGCTCCCAATAGTTCCAAACGAAGTATTCGCCACGCGGCTTCATCCGTGCGCGCATGACTCGGAACCACTGTTCGGCGCGGTCGCGATACGGTATTTTGCCGGTCGCATCGAACATCGCCAGCAACCACAGCGCGATCTCGTTCTGCTTGTTGCAGGGGTGGGTGAAGCCACCGGTCTTGCGCTGGTCATAGGCGTCGTTCCACTTGTTGGTTGCGCGGTCGATGCCGAACGGTGGCAGGACCCAAACTCCGCCTCCCTTCGCCTCGCGCCAGCCGCCGCGGCTATCCCACTTCTCAAAGGCGCGCGCTGCCAGATCTAGAAACCGGCGCGCTTCCCCGCCCCACCGGGATTCGAGTTGCGGGGTGCGCAGGATCTCAGCCGCCATCAACACCACCGGACGGAACGCCATCGCCTCACCCAGCAGACTGCTAGCGAACAGGCCGTCGCTTGTTGGCCCGTCGGGGGACTCGATTGGCCAGCCGAGGAACCCGTCGGGCTCTGTCACGCCACGCTCGAGCCAGGCGCCGGTCCACTCGACGAGCAGCCCGACCCACTTGGTATCGCGAGAGGCCAGATAGCCCTCGTGGAAGCCGCTGAGCAGAGGACTGAGCTTCCAGCCGACCGCTTCGCCGAGTTCTTTATCGCAGAACCGCTGGCGGGTGCTGGCGAGAATGTACCGCTCCCAGCGGGCCAGCCAGTCTTTCGAGGTAGCCGCATCGATCATTGAAGCTGGAGCGGCCGGCAGCAGTGCCGAGGCAGAGACCGCGGCGATCAGATCACGACGTCGCATGAATGAGGATATCCTACTTTCGTTTGGAACCAGCAGGCCACAAGCGTACCAGATAGACGCCGTGACGGGGCACTGTCGTCACGAACTGGCCGGACAGTTCTCCCAGGTCCTGCTGCTTCCATAGATCGCGCACACGCTGGCGTCCGGTGATGCCGGCGTCGCTCCATCTAAGTGAGATCCCGGCAGGCACTTCACCGCGGTTGCAGAGGCCCACCGCCTTGCTGCCATCTTCCAGGTTCTTGATCATCAGAAACGTTTCTGGTGACAACTTCACAACGCGGGCGGAGTCACCGAGCGGGTCCTGATTGACTTCAATCACCTCGGCGTTGGTCAACACATTCACGGTGAACGGATCCAGGTGGCTCATATCGCCGCTGAAGAAGAGCGGTGATGCCATCAGGCTCCACATCGACATGAATGAGTACTGCTCGGTGGGAGTCATCGCTGTCGGCTTCGGTTCTCCGCCGGTGCGGGCATCGCCGATGTAGCCGATCTGGATGTAGTCCGGATCATTCCAGGCGCCAGGCTTTGAGAACTCGCGATTCTCGGCATTCTTGAGGGCCACGCCGAAGATCCGGTTCAACTCGGCGCCCAGATCGTCTGCGGTGCGCCAGGAATGGCCACCTACTTCCGCGCCCCACTCCCACACTTTGCCCATGCCGTACTGGCAGAGGTTGAAGACGATATCGCGCGGCTGTTGCTTCAGCAGGTCGCCCATCAACTGGTAAGGGTGTTTCAGTGTGGGCAGTGTCTTGTCGTCCTTGGCGATCTGGCGATAGGAGCACCAGTCGTACTTCAGAAAGTCGAAGCCCCACTCGGCGTACTGCTTCGCATCCTGCGCTTCATGTTGATAGCTGCCGGCGAAGCCGCCGCAGGTGAGTGGCCCAGGCGAACTGTACAGTCCGGCTTTCAGTCCTTTGGAATGGATGTAGCCGGTAAGCGCCCGCATGTCAGGGAAATGCCTGTTCGGCAAGATGTTGCCCTTGTCGTCGCGCAACGGACCGACACGCAGCGGGTCCGGTTTGCGCTTGGCATCGGGAGCGGCGTTCTCCCAGCAGTCATCGATATTCACATACGAATAGCCGACATCGGCCATGCCGCTCGAGATCATCTTGTCCGCGGCCTCGCGCATCATGACGTCCGTGACGCGGTTGTAGTGGGCATACCAGTGATTCCACCCCATCGACGGCGTCAGCGACAGCGTGTCACCGCTAACGATTTTGAACACCTTCGACGTGGCGCCATGCCCGTTCTTCGCCCGCAGCGTCACAGTATACGACCCGCGCGCAGGCGCGCTGCCGGTGATGATGCCGCTTGCGGGATCGAGCTTCAAACCCTTCGGCAGTCCCTGAATGGAGAACTGCATCGGACGATCGCCGGTGGCGGGAATCCGATATAGGAACGGATGCCCAGGGCGGCAGCCATAGACTTTCGGTCCGTTGATCTTGGGCGAAGGCGAGGGCTTGGGGGTGAGGATCACGGCCTCTTCATGAGGCGCGGCGACGGTGCGGGGCGGCGCGCCCGCAAAGGTGAACTCGCCGTCGGCCCAGTCGGCATGATCGAACGGCTGGCTTTCGCCGGCATGGTCGGTCAGCAGCAGCAGCGAGCGCACGCCTTTCAACGGGACGTCCACGCTCTTCGCAAGCATGCCGTGCTTCATCACGCCGGACTCCCACAGTTTCTTGCCATCGGCGAAGATGGCAAATGTCACGGCCGCGGCGGCGTTGCCGGCTGCGTCATCCACGCCGACCTGCGCCACGAATCGCTCCGCGCTGCCGTCCAGTTCCAGCCACAGGGAACTTAAGGCTCGCGTGCCGATGCCTCGTTCAAACTTGCGGCCGCCGATGGTGATCGTCTTGCCTGCAAATGACTTCCCAATAGAGGGCTTCTTCCAGCCTTCAAAGTGAAGATGGCTGAGATCAAGGTCGGTCAACGAGACCGAGCCGGCATGGAGCGGCAACAAGGCCGTAAGGAAAAGAGGAATTAGGCTTAATCGCATATAAAGATCCGATTTGATCTAATGCTACCTCAAGTTGGGCTGTCAGCCTAGGAGTGTTCCAAATTCGCCTTCATACGGTCTAGCCCATTGGCCCCAGTGAACAGCAGCGTCAACCCGGCAAGAATGGTGCAGACGCCCGCCACAAGGACTGCGATGCCGAACTGCTTCTCCGGCCCCAGGATCCATCCCGTCACCAGCGGCGCAGCGGCGCCGGCCAGTTGGGACAGCGTATTCAGATATCCGATGGTGCGGCCGACCAGAGTCACAGGAGGCGTGTGCTGGGCGATCGCCCAATAGTTCGAGTTTCCAATGCCCGCTGAACAGATCGCCACCAGCAGGATCGGCAATACCACTTCTTTGCCGGGCAGGACCAGCAGCAACAGCATCGATCCCGAACCAAGGAATCCCGCGACGCAAAACCACAACCGAACGCGGAAGACCGACCCTACGCGATTGATCAGTTTGTCAGCGGCGAAGCCGGCGACGATATTGAATCCGGCCATGATGAACAGCGGAGTCGAGATGACCTTGCCCATCTCAACCGTTGTGAACCCGCGCGAGATGGTCAGATAAGCAGGCACCCAGGTCAACAGAAAATACCAGAAATACGAAGAGAACAACACGCACACCGAGATCGCCCAGAAGGCGCCGTTTGAAGTGATCTCACCCCAGGGTATCGGCGGCTTCGGCGCAGCGCCTGCCACGGACGGAGCCCTGCCATCGTCACGAGGCGCGAGCCACCACCAGAAAGGCAGCCAGGCCAACGCACCCACTCCGGTGGCGATGAACATGAAGCGCCAGCCGTGGTTGGCGATCAGTTGCGTGCCGATCAGCGCCCCCAGAGCAGGCCCCATGTTCTGACCGGCAATGTAGATGGAGGTGGGCAGGCCGATCTCCGCACCCGAGAAGTTCTTGCGGATGTAACTCAGGCTTGCGATCGGCCCTGCCGCCTCGGCCAAGCCGAGCAGCATGCGCAAAGCCAGAATGTCGGTCATGCCGCGCGCAAAGCCGATGAGCGCCGACGCTACCGACCACAACAGAAATGCCATCGCATACACACGCCGGATGCCGACGCGATCGACGATCGCTCCCGCGGGAATCTGAAAGGCGGCATAGGTCCAGAAGAAGGCAGAAAGCAGCACGCCCATCGTTCCTGGAGGAAACGAGAAGTCGCGCATGATTGAGGTTGCCGCGAGTCCCAGGTTGCCGCGATCGACGTAGCTGATCAGAATGCCGGTGAAGATCAGCGCCAGCACTACCCAGCGGCGGCTCACCTGGCGGTCCGTCCACGAGTCTGGTGATCCCACTTGGCCAGTTCGTCGATGAAGCGCGCGGCGGCCTGTGCAGCAGCTTCGAGAAACAGTTCGCCCTTTTCAGGGGTCGCCATCTCCGGCATGCCGATTGCGCCGTTGTGCGACAGCTCGTCGAACTCATTGATCATGAAGAACGGCGTACCCTCCAGCATATCGATGGTGCGGTAGCCGCGCTCTTCGCTCGGTCCGCCGGCCTCAATCTTGCTGCGCTCCACCAGATCCGCATGGCGCGCCAGCATGATGGAGGTCTCCATCTCACAGGCGTGGCCCATGCCGCCAGCCGGTGATTCGCGAATCGCGGTGAACTCCTTCGCCGCAAGATTCCAATAGGCGGCATACGCGATATACAGTTCCGGCATCGCCTCAAATTCACTCTTCAATTCGCGCAGCGCGGCCTTGCAGGGAATGTCGTTGCCGCCGTGCCCGTTGAGCAGGAAGATACGCCGGGCTCCGATCGCGACCAGCGACCGGCAGATGCCGCGAATCATCTCCACGTACGGCATCAAATCGAGCGAGACGCAGCCGAAGCGGCGATGGTGCGGCGAGTGTCCCAGCCACTGCACCGGCAGCATCACGATGCGGTCCGTACGCAACTCTTCCACGCGTGCGGCCACATTGCCGGCGATCATCGAATCGGTAAAAACGGGCAGGTGATACCCGTGTTGCTCAAGCGATCCCAGGGGCACAACAAAGACGCGATCGGCAAGTGAGGTGAGTTCCGGCCAGCGGGCCTGTTCAAGACGCATTCCTATACATTACCGGATCGCGGGCTTGGATGCTCTGGCCAGTTGCTATAATATGCTTCACCTGGACAAGCAGGAAAACCAAGGAGAACGGCAACAATGAAAATCACTTTTTTGGCAACTTTGTTTTTGGCTCTCTCTGCCATTGCATCGGCAGAGGATTTCAAAGGATTTGTGATCGATCAGAATTGCGCCAGCAAGCCGGCGATGAAGGAAGACGCCGCCTGCGCTGAGCGTTGCATCAAACGCGGCACACCAGCGGTGCTATTGCAGGCCGATGGAAAAGTGCTCAAGATTGAGAACCAGGACAAGATCAAAGAGTTCGCGGGCAAGAACGTCACCATCACCGGCAAGTTGGACGGCGACAAGATCAGCATCGAATCGGTAAAGTAGTAGCTTTCGAAGTGGAACAGTGACGGGGCGGCACGTGCACCCCGTCACTGTTTTTCGTAGTTCAGAACGCGGTTCTTGTCCCAGAACCGCATCTCCAGAGTCCTGCCATTTACCTTGAGTGGTTCGTTGACGAACTTCACCGTGGTAATCGCCTCTCCGTTGATCTGAAACTCCAGTTCATTGTGGCCGGCGGGAAGTGGAAACTCCTCGCTCTGGAACTGGTAGACATCGATCACAAAGCGGACACTGCCCTTATTGCCCCGTGGAAACGCCGCTATGCCCGCGCTATCGGTGCGGCCTTCGATAACCTTGCCATCGAGTTTGAGGAAGACATCAATGTTCGGCGCCTTGTGACCGCCTGGTCCCTTTACTGTGATGCGAATCCCCTCCTCCGGACTGGCGCTGCTCTTGAGCAGCTTGAACGGCGGATCGCCTTTTGTGACGGTGTTCAGGACAATGGAATCGCCCTCACGCTTCCACGTTCCCGCCGCCATATAATCGGCAGCACCGTAGGCGAGCATGTATTGGAATTTGCCATCGGGCTGGACAAGCAGTTCAGAGCCAACCTCTCGCACACCGCGCAACAAGTAATGGCCTGTTACATCATCAGCTGCGAAAGCAGTTGCAGCCAGCAGCCCAAACATCGCAATCGAAATCCCCAACATACGAGCCTCCAATTAGACATGCGAAATCGAACTCTGGATTTAGGCATCGCAACCCAATATTTCCATCACCAGGCTGAAAGCGATATACTGACCCGGAAACGAACGGGATCAAGTCCCACACCATCAATCTATGAACCGAAGAACGTTCTTCCGAACCCTTGCCGCCACGAGCGCGGCGCCATTCGCATTTCCGCTGTTGCACGCGGCAGTGCCGAAGATGAAGATCACGCGTGTGCGCGTCTACACGCCTCCGAATCCGAATCCGCTATTCAATCAAAGCGACCATGTGGTCACCATAGAAACCGACGCAGGCATCACTGGCGTTGGCGAAGGCGGATCGAAGGATCTGCTCGAACAGTGCGCGGGACGGTTGATCGGCAAGGACCCGCACTACATCGAACGGTTGTGGCAGGATATGACCCGGGCCTTCTTCTATCCGCCGGGCCGCGAGAAGATCCACGCACTCGGCGCACTGGACATGGCGCTGTGGGACATCAAAGGCAAAGTGCAGAAACTGCCGGTCCATGCGTTGCTAAACGGCATGGCGCGGGAGTTCTGCGAGTGCTACAACACGGCGGGAATCATTCCCGGAATCCAACAGGGGATGAGCATCAAGGAGCGGGCGAAGATCACCGTGGATGCTGGATATCGAGCATTCCGCATGGATGCCGCCAGCACGCGGCCGAACACAACTTACAACACGCGTGAGCGAGTGAACCAGGTCTACGAAGATTGCGTGCAGGCGCGTGAGGGCGTGGGAAAGAACGGCGACTGGTGCATCGACTTCCATCAGCGGTTCGATCTTTCGGACGCCATTCGCGGCTGCGACCTGATCAAGGATCTGGCGCCTCTGTTTGTCGAAGACCCGGTCCGCGACGAGGCGTTCCGCGAAGACCTGCCGATTCTTCGCCGCACCGTGAAGGTACCGCTGGCAGCGGGCGAAGAGTGGGGCTACCGCTGGGACTTCAACAAACTGGTGGAGAACCACGATATCGATTACGTACGCGCCACGCTGCCCAATGTTGGCGGCATCACGGAGATGATGAAGATTGCGGCCATCTGCGAAACGCATTTCGTGGGCATCGTCCCGCACTTCACCGGACCGATCGCCACGGCCGCGCTGGTCAATTCGCTCGGCACCTTCAGCGGACCGCTGCTAATGGAGTACAACTTCCAGGGCCGCACGCTGCCACACCTGCCAGTGTGCCTCGACTTCAAGAACGGCAAGCTCTATCCGAACGAGCGGCCTGGCATTGGCGTGGAACTCGATATGAAGCAGTTGAAGCAGATCGCGGAGATAACGCAGCCGGTCACCAACCGTGCGCAGACGTATTTCCGTCCGGACGGATCGATCACCAACTGGTAGGCCCTTGACTCCGCTGTCAAGATGGGGGATGGTATGCACATAGGGAGTTTTTTACTTTCATGCCTCATCCCCCAGGAACACTATTATTCCTCTGTTTAAGCGCTTCGCTAGCATTCGCGCAGACTGATCGTGGCGTCATCACAGGCGTAGTCACCGATCCGGCCCGCGCGGGCGTCGCAGGTGCGACGGTGGTCGCCGCTAATCTCGCCACCGGAAATCTATTTAGAAGTCAGACGACCGATACAGGTTCTTATACCTTGCCTTCGCTGCCAACCGGCGGCTATTCGATTACGATTGAGCACACCGGCTTTAAGAAGTTCGTGCAATCGCCCATCACTGTTGAAGTCGCGCAAACCGCGCGTATCGATATTGCACTCCAACTAGGCGCCACCACGGAATCCGTAACGGTACGGGAAGACGCTTCCCTGCTCCAGCAGGATTCCTCCGAGTACAACATGGCCATGAGCGGCGACCGCATGAACGACCTGCCACTGAACTTCGCAACCGGCCCGGGCGCCATCCGCAGCCCCTACGGCTTTATGGAACTGATGCCCGGAGCATCCAACGCCACGCTCGATATCCAGACCTCCAATGGATGGGGCATCGATATCCGTGTCAACGGCATGCCAAACAACTCGAACAAGACGCTGGTAGATGGACAGGACGCAACGAATCCGTACCGCGCACAACTCGGCGAAGAGAGCCAGCCATCCAATGAAGCGGTCCAGGCCTTTACTCTGCAGAGCAGTAATTACGCGGCGGAGTTTGGCAGGGCCGGCGGCGGCATCGTCAACTTCACCACCAAGTCCGGCACCAACACCTGGCATGGCAGCGGCTATGACTATGTCCGCAATGAAGCGTTCGGCGCAGGATTGCCCTACACCAACGATGGCGCGGGCCATCTGGTGCGCAGCCGAGACCGCCAGCAGGATTTCGGCTTCTCTCTCGGCGGCCCCATCTGGGGTCCCAAACTCTACAACGGCCGCAACAAGACATTCTTCTACGTCAACTACGAGATGTTCCGCAAGATCGAGAATCGCTACAGCGGTCTGCTGAACGATCCTACCGACGCATTCCGTAACGGAGATTTCACCGCGATGCTCACCGGCCGCAACCTGCTGAAGGATAACCAGGCACGCGACATCGTGGAAGGAACCATCTACGACATCAACACCGACCGCACCATTGGCGCCAATCCAGTGCGCGATCCCTTCCCCGGCAACATTATCCCGAAAAGCCGCATGGACCCGGTAGCACTGAAGATCCAGGATCTATTGCCGAAACCACAACTGGCCAACGCGCAACCGATCAACAACTATTACAGCTTCACGCCGACGCGCAAGATTATGTCGATCCCCAGCATCAAGCTCGATGAGATGATCGGCACCGCACGGCTCTCCTTCTACTTCTCACATCAGCGCGTGGACAAAGATAACAGCCCCGATGGCTGGCCCTACCCGATTTCCGCACGCCGTTATCAGGAGATCCGCAGCAACACCACGCGTCTCAACTTCGATCAATCGATCCGGCCGAATCTGTTCCTGCGCATCGGAGTGGGTATGTATTGGTATTACAACCCCGACTCTGAGATCGGCAAGGATTATGATTCCACAACGAATCTGGGATTCAAGAAACTGGTAACCCTCGGCTTCCCCGGCGTCTCTATCTCCAACATCATCCCCACCGGCAATCTGAGCCTCGGAGCCGGTATAAATACCTTTACCTCCAGTAAGCCCACCTCCAGCCTTTCGCTCAACTGGATCAAAGGAAACCACACCTATAAGTTCGGTTCCGAATGGATGATCGAAGCAGGCAGTAACTACGCAGTCCGCGGCGGCGTTGGCACTTACAACTTCACTGCCTCGGCAACCAGCTACCCGGTAGCATACAACTACAACGGCGGCTATGTCGGTAACGGCTACGCCTCGTTCCTGCTCGGCCTGGTGGACAATGGCACGATGGGCCCTGTCGGCGGAGTCGGTTATCGGCGCCAGATTTGGGGCTTCTATGCTCAGGACACCTGGAAGATCACGCGCAAGCTGACGCTCGATTATGGAATCCGCTACGATCTGCAGAACCCGCAGCACGAACTCTACAACCGCGTCGCGTCCTTCGACCCGACAGTCGCCAACCCCACGGTAGGCGGCCTGCTTGGCGGCATTAAGTATGAAGGTTATGGGCCGGGCCGTTGTAACTGCAACTTTGTACCCACTTACCCTTGGGCCATCGGTCCACGTCTCGGACTCGCCTGGCAGATCGCTCCCAAGACCGTGCTCCGCGCGGGTTGGGGAATCAGCTACGCACGCGGCGCGAACATGTCAGAGACCTCGTCACTTTCGGCAGGCTTCGGCTTCAACACGATCAGCATTGCCAATCCTGGCGCGGGCAAACCGGCCTTCCTGCTCAAGGACGGCAACCCTTATAATCCCTCCGACCTGTTCGCCAATAGCCAGATCCCTGGCTTGCGCCCGCTGAACCCAACGGCCGCACCAGCTACTCTGGACATTCCGTTCATCGATCCAGGCGCCGACCGTCCGCCGCGCATCATGCAATACAACGTCACGCTGCAACGCGAACTGACTCGCGACCTGATTCTACAGGCAGCGTATGTCGGCAATCGTGGCGTGTGGCTCCGCAATGACTCCATGCAGGATTTGAACGCCATCTCTGATCAACGTCTGGCCGCTTACCACATTGACCTCAACGTGGCTGCGGACCGCTCGTTGATGACGTCGCAGATCAGTTCCACAACTGCCATCAACCGCGGCTTTAAGGCGCCCTATGCCGGCTTCCCGGCGAATGCTTCGGTCGCCCAATCGCTGCGGCCCTATCCGCAGTTCGGGACGATCAGCACGCGCTGGTCGCCACTCGGAACCTCCTTCTACGATGCGTTGCAAGCTACACTGATGAAGCGCATGTCGCACGGCATCGATGCCTCGCTGGCTTACACGTGGTCGAAGAATCTGGCCAACACTTATGACGAAGTGGGTACGTCCATTTTCATCAATGACCCGTTCAATCGCAGCAATGCCAAGAGCTATTCGCCTTACGATCAGCCGCAAGTGCTGTCAGTCGCCTTCGGCTATCAGGTACCGACGTTTGGCCTCGGCCGCAATCACCGGTATTTGAAGGCAGCAATCGGAAACTGGTCACTGCGCGGAGTGTTCCGCTATGCCAGCGGCATCCTGATCGCGGTACCCACGGCGCAGAGCAACCTCAATGCGTACCGGTATCGCAACACAACTGCCAACCGGGTTGATGGGCAACCGCTGTTCCTGCAGGACCTGAACTGCCACTGCATCGATCCTTCGAAGCAACTAGTGTTCAATCCGGCGGCGTGGGTTGATCCTGTCGCGGGCCAGTATGGCTCAACGGCACCCTACCTCAACGATTACCGCTTGCAGCGCCGGCCCAAAGAATCGGCCAGCCTTGCAAAGACCCTGACGGTGAAGGAGCACTACCGCATCGACCTACGAGCGGAGTTCTTCAATATCTTCAACCGCACTGTAATGCCGAATCCAACCGGCACCAACGCCAAGTTGACCACGATTATGAACACAACCACCGGCCTGCTGGCTCAGGGCTTCGGACGCATCGATCCGAACCAGGCGCAAGTCGGAACGCCTCGCAGCGGTCAGGTGGTAATGAGAGTGAACTTCTAAACACCTAACGCCTAAGGACGGTAGGTTCGGATTTGAGCAAGAATATCGCTCCCTCACGGTCGCGGCTCGGCTAGCAATGTTCGTCTTCAAACCGAGCCGCGACCGTGAGGGAGCGATATTTCGCTTGTCCACGCTACAGGATTAGAGTAACCTACTTATCGCGCGCGGCACGGAAGCCGATCATTCGGTGTGACTGCACCGAAGGCCAGGCTTCCGACCGCGCGTAAGTTCGAATCTCCAGCGCGTCCATGAAGAAAGTGCCGCCTCGCAAAACCTTGTAAGCGCCGTGATCGGGTCCTTTGGGGTTCTTCGACGGAGATACCGAATAATAATTGCGGCTGTACCAATCCGAGCACCACTCCATCACATTGCCCGCCATGTCATGCGCGCCGTAAGGCGACGCTCCGCTGTGAGTCTGGAAGTCCTCGCGTTTGCTGCCATCGTAGTAACCCACTAACTGGCCGGTATCGAACTTCTGAGAGCCAACGTAATTGGCATAGGACAGATCGATATTGTTTCCCCATGGGTACTTGCGCTGGTCAGTTCCGCGCGCGGCCTTTTCCCATTCGGCTTCCGTTGGCAACCGGTATTTCTTGCCGGTCTTCGCGCTAAGCCAGTTGCAGTAGGCGGTGGCCGAGTCCCAGTTGATGCCGAGCACCGGATAATTGTCGGAGTTTGGCGTTGCGCCGCCGTGATTGTTGGCCATGGTCCAATAGGGGACCTGGTCTTTCGGAACCACTCGTCCGCCGGGCCAGAACTTCGGATTGTCGTAACCGGAATCATCGCGGAACTTTCGCCACTCACCGTTGGTCACTTCGTATTTGCCTATATAGAAGGCGTCGAGATCCACGGTGTGGACGGGACGTTCGCGCGGTTCGCCATCGCCAAAGTTATCGCCCATTTTGAATGGGCCTGCTGGAACAAGGACGAAATCGCCGTACCCGTCATTGATGACCTTAGGATCGGCGGCCAGTGCGGAGAATGCGAGGAGGAGAGCCAGCATTACTTGCTCTCCTTCATCAGCTTTCCTTGCACGAGGAAGTGCTTCAACTCATCCATCCACGGCGAGAAATCAGGGCTGGCGTAGGCGGCGCCGAAGCCATGACGGCCTCGCTGGTAGAGATGCAGTTCCACTACTGCGCCTGCATTATTGAGGTCGAGAAAGAGTTGCGCGGAACCATTCGCCGCTCCTTTGTCCCACGCGGCAGCGAGCAGGAACGTCGGCGGGAAGGTCTTCAGATCTTCGCCCCGCGGTCCGCGGCCTGGGCCGTAGACGAGGACGAGATAGTCAGGCCGTGAACTGATTCGCTCGATGGGATCGGCGGAGTTCGGATCGCCGGGGCCGGAAGCGGCAGGTACGCTGCGTGCCAGGCTGCCGCCAGCCGAGAAGCCGGCGAAGCCAATGCGCGCGGGGTCGAGTTTGAATTCCGCCGCGCGGGAACGCACGAGTTGAATCGCGCGAGTCGCGTCGTTGGTGCGGGCGTCATTGTTGTAGCGCGGCGAGAGCCGGTAGGTGAGAACGAAAGCGGTGCAGCCCCAGTCATTGTAGCGTTCCGCGATTTCGGCACCTTCGCCGCCGTACATCAGCATGATGTTGGAGCCGCCCGGCGCGATGATGATGGAGCAACCGTCATTGCGCTTTCCGGGGGTGACGGGGAAAACCGTCAAGAAGGGCTTGTCGAGCGGACCGTCGCCTTTGGCGAGAGGTACCTTGCCCTCCGGCCACAAGGGAATGTTGTAGTTTTCGATCGGCTTATCCGCGGCGGCAAGCGACAGGGATAGCAGGGCGGTGGCAACGAGGGTTCGCAATAACATGGCTCTAGCAGTTTCTGATTACGGCGCCATGGTTGTCAAGCTCAGGCCGGTGGCGATGCGCTATATTGAGGGGCAGTTATGGATCATCAGATCTTCCTCGGTGGAGCTTGCGGACGCACAACATGGCGTCAGCAGATTGCGATCCCAATGCTGCTCGATGCAGGAGTAACGTATTACGATCCGCAGTTGGGTTACGGCGAGTGGACCACCGCACGCGAGGCTGCGGAGATGCAGGCGAAGTCCGACGCGGCCGTGTTGCTATTTGTGATCTCCTCCGAAACACGCGGCGTCGCCACGGTTGGTGAGATCGCCTATTATATCGGCAACGGAAGGCCCTTGGCGCTAGTTGTGGACGATTTTGGGCTCGACGTGCCCGCCGATGAGCGCGATGACCTGAACCGCGGACGCATCTTCATTCGCACCATGGCCAAGGAGCATGGCGTGCCTGTATTTTCGGATGTCGCCGCAGCCGTCGCCCATGCAATTGCGTTAGTCAAGAAGTCGGACCAGCTTTCGATGGACGATTTGCGACAGATCCTGCATGATGTACATTTTCCGGCAACGTTGTTTGAAGCGGAAGAGATATCAAACGGCTTTCTCCTGCAGATGCGGCGCACCGAGCCTGATTCGGATACCGGCGAACCGGTGGAGTTCACCGGCCGCAAGTGGTTCATCGACCGGGCGGCATCGCCAAGCGCGGTGGTGCGGACTGCGTTCCTGGCTGCCGTCACCTGGCAGGAACACGAAGCGCGGCATCTATTCACTTATCGTGGCGTGGAGGTGTTTGGGCCGCACTTCGACGTTGATCAGTTGGCCCGGTTGGCGGAGGAGGCACGCACTGCTCGCACCAAACACCTTGACCTTTGCGACGCCATTCAGCGTCTCCGAAAACGAAGTCACCAGCTGGAGGATTGATGAAGACTCGGTGGACGTGTTCATCATCCTCATGTGGCGGCAATGGGCTGCCGGTAATGACGCGATCCAAGGATGGATTCAAGAAGAATGGCATCGAGATCCGCGACTGATCGCTGCACAACACTCGATGGGGTGTGGCTTTGAACTGGCCGCCGGTAGCGTATTCAAGAATCTCTCCGATATTGACGATGAAGGCTCCGGGAAGATGGGGAACGTCTTGCCATTCGCCATTGGGCTTGCGGAACTGCAGGCCGGGGCGATCTTGTAAGAGCAAGGTGATCCAACTGAAGTCTACGTGCGGGGCTACGCCATAGCGCGGTTGGGACGGCAGGTAGTGGATGAGTTTCAGCAGTAGGTAGGGCTCTTCGACCGGCGGCAGAAAATCAGGCGAGAAGACCTTGAGCACATCACGTGCGGCTTGTTCCAGGTCGGCGATTAGACGCAACAGGTCTTCCCGCCAGCCATCGATTGGTGGCCAGAGATTGGGTCCGCGCAGCCCGGATGGCGCACCTTCTGTGCTGAAGTGGATCTGCTCGCGCCAGTCGCGCACATTGCGCATTTCACTGTAGCCGCGGAAGTGGGGCGAGTGTTCGATCGCGCAGGCGTGTTTAGCTTCGGGCGGCAGGGCGAAGAAGCGACTCGCGGCAACGAGCGCCTGCTCACAGCGATCCGGTGCGAACAAAGGATGACGCACGTAGAAGCAGCCGATCTTTTCCGCCCAGTTGCGCAGGCATACGGGGGAGACACGCGCACCGAAATCGAAGACCGGAATTGGCAAGCCGCTTACACCTTCGGCAACTCGTAACCCTTGCGCCGCTCACGGTTCACCATCTTCTGCGCTTCGGCATCGTGCGGGAAGCGCTCCCTCTTCGGATCCCACTCCAGCTTGCGATTCAGTTCGCGAGTAATATTGGCTAGGTGCGAGATGGTGATGGTGCGATGTCCGATTTCCACATCAGCCACAGGCTTCTGCCGCGACTTCACACAATCGAGCCAGTTCTGCATGTGATAACGGGCCTGCCATTTGGCGCGGTCGTCATTCCACTTGGCGATGTCCTCGGCGTCGGGCAGGTTCTTGATCATCCCATCTGGATTGGTCTTGAAGGTATTGCGTAGAATATCGATCGAGCCCTTTTCTCCCGTGATGCGTCCGCCAGCGTGCAAGCCGCTGTTGGGCGCCTGATCCAACTGAACCACTTGTCCATTGGCATACTTCCAGGCGATGGAGCCATCAGTGCCGAGCGGCCAGATCTCCACTGGGCCTGTCTCGCTCATTCCGAGCGCCCACTGCAACTGATCGATGCCATGCGCGCCCCAGTTGGTCATCTCACCGCCCGAGTAGTCGCGCCATGCCATCCAGCCGGTGTGCAGCTTCTTGTTGTAAGGATGCACAGGAGCCTGGCCTTGCCACACGTCCCAGTTGAGCGTAGCGGGAATGGGCTCTTCGGGCAACGTGGTGTATCGGGCGGAACTGGTGTAGGAGACACCCTGCACCATCGTAATCTTGCCCAATCCGCCGTTACGCACGAACTCGCAGGCGATGCGATTCATCTCCATCGACCGTTGCTGGCTGCCCACCTGAAACACGCGCTTGTACTTGCGGGCGGCCTTCACGATGGCGCGGCCTTCGGCGATGTAGAGAGTGAGCGGCTTTTCGGCGTAGACATCTTTGCCCGCCTGGCAGGCGTGAATGCAGGGGATGGCGCGGGTGTGATCGGTGGTGCCGATGATCACTGCGTCGACGTCTTTGTTATCGAGGATGCGGCGATAGTCACCATGGATCAGCCACTTGGCTTTGCGCTTGGTGGCAGCGTCTTCGCAGCGCTTCACAAACACGTCGGCAACCGTGATGATGCGGCCTGTTTCGGGCAATTGATCGATCAGCAGGTTGCTGCGATTCCCGACTCCGATGACGCCGATATTGATGCGGTCATTCGCGCCGAAGACCGAACTCGGGATGAACAGCGGCGCGACGGCCGCTTGAAGAAAACTTCTGCGTGTGGCGAGCATGGCGATTTGAGTCTATCATTACTAATTGCGGATATGCCAATCTCTAAACTGAGTCAATCGATGCGCCGTCGCGACCTGCTTGCTGCCACATTGGGAGGCACGCTCGCGGCGTGCAAACGCGAAGCGCCAGAACCAACGCGGACTAACATTCTTTTCGTGCTCTCCGACGATCAATCGTGGCTCCACACGGGCATCGCCGGATCGAAGATGGTGAAGACGCCAGGCTTTGATCGCCTGGCAAGGGAAGGCACACTCTTCACCAACAGCTATTGCTCTTCGCCCTCCTGCACGCCGTCCCGTGCCTCGATCCTGACAGGCCGGCAAATGTGGCAGTTGGAGGAGATGGGCGTGCTGTATGGCACCGTGCCACCGAAACTGCCGCTGTTTCCGCACCTGCTCGAAGACGCGGGCTATCATACCGGCTTCACGGGCAAGGCGTGGGCTCCGGGCAACTGGAAGGCGGCGGGGCAACGGCGGCATCCCGTGGGCAAGGAGTTCAACCGGCGCCGCATTGAAGAGCGGCAGCCTCCGGGGCTTTCCGTGTACGACTACGCCGCAAACTTCGAAGATTTCCTGGCCGCCCGCAAACCGGGGGCGCCGTTCTTCTTCTGGTTCGGGTCGCAAGAGCCACATCGCATCTACGACCAGGGCATTGGCGAACGCTTCGGCAAGAAGCTGGACACCGCGGAGTTGCCGGCGTTTCTTCCAGACAGCAAGGAGGTGCGGGGCGACATATTGGACTACTGTGCTGAGATCGACTATTACGATACGCACCTGGAACGTATGCTGAAGAAGCTAGAGGAGATCGGCGAGCTGGAAAATACGCTGATCATCTGCACCAGCGATAACGGCATGCCGTTTCCGCGGGCGAAGGCGAATCTGTACGACCACGGAACGCATATGCCTCTGGCGATCCGGTGGGGCAAGGGCGCGAAGGCCGCGCAGAGGACCGATGCGTTTGTTGGCCACATTGATTTCGCGCCAACCATTCTTGAGGCTGCGGGAGTTCCTGTTCCCGCAGGCACTACGGGCAAGAGCCTGCTGCCGCTGTTGAAGGGTGAGAAGCCCGAGGGGCGCGATTGCATATACACGGCGATGGAACGGCACACGTGGTGCAGGCCGGAGGGTGCCGGGTATCCGATGCGTGCGATCCGCACGGCGAGCCATCTGTATATCCGCAACTTCGCGCCGGACCGCTGGCCAACCGGAGGACCGGAATTTATCTCTTCGAACAAGACCACGCACGGCGATGTTGATGGCGGGCCGACGAAGGACTTCATGGTGGATCCGGCCAATCAACGAAAATTCGCCCGGCAGTATCAGCTGGCATTCGGCAAGCGGCCGGCGGAGGAGTTGTATGAACTGGCGAGCGATCCGGACCAAATGAAGAATGTGGCCGCCGACCCGAAGAACAAGGCGGTGAAAGCGGAGTTGTGGACGAAGCTGGAAGCGTATCTGAAGCAGACCGGCGATCCGCGGGTGGAGGGCAAAGATCCGTGGCAGGGCTATGTCTATTACGAGGAGACGGGCTATGGCGCGAAGTTCAATCGGAGCCTGTCCGAGGAGGAGCGCACGAAGGCGATGCGGTTGAGGCCGATCCGCTGATCCCTCTTTTGGGGGATAGCAGGTTCCCACTTCGCGGTGACGGGGATTTTGGAAAGCTGCTCTAAGATCAGGACATGAGACGAAACCCACTTCTCGAATTACAGCGGTTTTTCCTGTTCTTCGCCTTACTCTGGGGCGTGGTGGGGATATTGTTGTGCGTTTGGCCGTCCTTGATTGCGACCGTAAATCCGAGTGCTCCAATGATTGAGCACGCCTTCGTGCGATTGTTGGGAGGCGCATTTGTGCTGGCCGCGACCGGTATCGCGGCGATGAGTTCGGTACGGGATCCCAAAGTCCTTTGGCTGGCTATGTTGTGGACCGGCGGAGGGCTTTGTTTTCTGGCGGCGGTCTCGGTCACCCAGGCAAGCACCTTGTGGAGTGGCGGAATGGGAGACTACATCTGCGGTTCCCTGTTCATAATCGGCATTTCGACGCTGACTGCTGCTCTGGCGATCAACAATCCGCAGCCTCGCCCGACCGGATTGACCAGTCTGTTCCAAAATTCGCGACAGCAGGAATCGATCGAGGACCTGCACTCTTCCTATGAACTTCAGATTCGCCAAACGGCGGCGCAGGAGGAACGCAATCGCCTGGCTCGCGACCTTCATGATTCCATCAAGCAACAGATCTTCGCCATCCAGACTTCGGCTGCAACCGCGCAGGTACGGTTCGAGTCAGACCCGGAAGGGGCAAAATCTGCGATTGAAGCGGTGCGCGGATCGGCCCGTGAAGCCACGGCAGAGATGGAGGTGATGCTGGATCAGTTGCGGGCCGCGCCGCTCGAATTGGGCGGCCTGGTGGAGTCTCTGAGAAAGCATTGTGAAGCGTTAGGCTACAGGACTGGCGCAGAGGTCAAGTTCGAGCTTGGTACAATTCCGAAAAACGAGCAGGTGCCTCCAGGCTTTGCCCAGGCGTGCTTCCGCATTGCTCAGGAGTCGCTCGCCAATGTTGCAAAACATGCGCGGGCAGGCCTAGTGGAAGTCTCTCTGGCATCGGAAGGAAATGAGCTTGTGTTGGAGGTTAAGGACAATGGCGCTGGCTTCAACACTGCCTCGGTGAACTCTGGAATGGGCTTGGAAAACATTAAAGCCCGCGTGAGGGAGTTTAAGGGGACCGTGGAGATTGTGAGCAGAGCAGGCGAAGGGACAACCATGCGGGCGAAGCTCCCGTTCAATCCGCCGGAGGACGAACGGCCTGCCAACCGGTGGTTCACGTTTCTGACAACGGTGGCAAGCACTTTCCTGGTCCAAGGAAGAAGAAGCAGTCTGTACGGAGTCTTTATAGCTGCCTATCTTGGGGTGGTGCTATATCTGCTCTATCGTTCCTATCAGAAGCGAAAGCGGTTGGCGGCAAGATGAACGGAACATTGCGAATCGTATTGGTAGATGACCATCGCGTGGTAAGCCGGGGCGTGAAGAGCTACCTGGAATCGTTTCCCGATATGCAAGTCGTTGGTGTCGCCACCAGCGGCGAAGAGGCGCTGGAGAACCTCCATCTGTGGAAGCCGGAGATCGTGCTACTTGACCTCCTGATGCCGGGTGGAATCAACGGCGTCGAAACAGCTCGGCGAATGCGCGACCGGTTTCCGGCGGTGAAGGTGATCGCGCTGACCGCGTCCACCGACGAGGCGCGCATGATGGCGGTGCTGCGTGCAGGCGTCGCGGGCTACGTCCGCAAGGACGCGGAGCCGGAGATTCTGCTGGCTGCGGTGAGAGCCGTGGGGCGCGGCAAGACCTACATCGATCCGGCTGTGGCTACCCATGTGATGCGCGCTACCGATGGTGCCGACGAGCTTTCTCCGCGCGAGCGAGAGGTCCTGCGGCAGTTGGCGTTTGGGCGATCGAACAAAGAGATCGCGGATGCGCTGAGTATCACCGATGAAACCGTGAAGACCCACGTCGGGCGGCTGCTCAGCAAGCTGCAGTTGGAGAATCGCACACAGGCGGTGGTCTACGCGTTGAAGCACGGGATTGTGAGCATGGAAGAGCTCGGGTAGGAGAGGCCGCTCGACTTATCACCGATCCGTACTGCTGTTCGTGATCGGTCCCTCCGATAAAATCGAGCGGTCTACTTAAGAATGCGTAATCCGGCAGCGAAATTAATCACGATCGCAAGAAAGAATTTGATTATCTGAAACTGCGCAGGTCGGGGTCCGGCAGGTGCGGCACGCTGTTGAAGCTGAACATCGTGAATTCATTGGGATGGATGCGCAGTGTCGAGATGGACGAGTTGAACGTCAGGCCGGCGATGCGGACTGCGCGCGCTTCCGTCACCCCCATGGAATAGTTCACGCTGATCGCAGTGGGCGTTGCCGACGTAAATACTCCCACATTACCGGCATCGGCGTAGCGCCTCAAATCATTCAGGGCGGCAACAATGCGGGCGTGGAAGTCCTGCCACGATTCGCCCGTATAGGGCAGCTTACCGGAGAGCCACGCACGGAAGACCTTGATATCCATGTTGGTGGAATTGCGCTGGAATGCCGCATCCGGGTCAGCGTAGTTGGCCATCATCTCGTCGTATTCGCGCCTGAACTCCTCGTCGTGCGCGGCGATCTGCGGACCGAGTTCGCCATAGACGTGATCGAGATCGAACTCATTCCAGCGTTGATCGATCACCAGTTCCGGCAGCGGCAGACCAGCGGCGGCAAAGGCATCGAGCGTGTGCTGGGCGGTCTCGCGCTGGCGGCGCATCGCTCCGCAGAGCAGCGCCGTGAATTCGAGTTTCTGGGCGGCTAGATATTCGCCGAGCAGCGCGGCCTGACGATGGCCAAGGTCAGAGAGCCGGTCGTAGTCATTGCGGTTGCCGGCCTGGCCGTGCCTCAGTAAATATAAGGCGCTCAACGGACTTGTTCCAGCCGCTCGCGGGCGGAATCGATGAGGTCTCGGACTCGCAGGTGGAAGTCCTTGAAGCGTTCGTCGCGGGTCTGACCCTGGACGTAGCGGAAGTAGATTTGCTGAACAATCACGGCTAATTTGAATATACCTAATACCTCGTACCAATCGATACCTGTGAGGTCGCGGCCGGTCATCGCCTCGTAGCGGTTGAGGATCTGGTCGCGGGTGTACCAGCCGCCGGCCTCGGGCATGCCGCCGACGGGCTCACGGCCAGCATGGAGCCAGTAGCAGAGGGTGAGGCCGACATCGGAGAGCGGATCGCCGACGGTGGCCATCTCCCAATCGAGCACGGCGGCGATGCGGCCCGGATTGGCGGGATCGAGCATGATGTTATCGAGCTTGTAGTCGTTGTGAAGCAGCGTAGGAGGGCCGGATATCGGCATGCGCTCGGTGAGATGGCGGATCACCTCGTCCATCGCTGGGTTGTCTTCCGTACTCGCGCGGCGCCAGCGCTCGGCCCAACCGCCGACCTGCCGCGAGAGGTAGCCTTCGGGCTTGCCAAGCTGGATGAGTCCGTGACGCCGGATATCAACTGAATGCAGCGCGGCGAGACAATCGACCATCACCTGGCTGACGCGCGCGCCCCACTCCTGGTGCTGTGCATATTCGGGCGGGACGGTGGAACGCAGGATCACGCCGCGGCGGCGCTCCATCAGATAGAAGACCGCGCCAATCACCGTCGGGTCTTCGCACAGCAGGTGGACGCGCGGCGCGGGCGGGAAGTGCGGATGGACGGCTTCCAGGACACGGAATTCGCGCGCCATGTCGTGCGCTTTCGGTGCGACCGGTCCGAGCGGCGCGCGGCGCAGGACATACTCCAGTCCGCCGGCGCGCAGCAGGTAGGTAAGGTTGGAATGGCCGCCCGGAAACTGCTCCACTTCGATTCCCTGCTCTGCTCCGTGCAGTTTGCCTGAGAGGTAGCTGGTCAGAGCGGCGAGATCGAGTTCTTCGCCAGTGCGGATGGGTGAAGTGTCGCGGGCGCTATCAGGGGACATGTCCTGGGCATGAGCGTAACAAATTTCCCATGTACAATGCATGCATGGGCCAAGAGTTTCACCATATCGAATACGTGATTGAAGATGGCATCGCCGTGCTGACCATGGCGCGGGGCAAAGTGAATGCGTTGAACCTGGAGATGGTGAAGGAGATGCTTCTGGCCGTGGAGGACGCACAGCGCGCGCATGACGTGAAGGCGCTGATTCTGGCCAGCAACCGGCCCGGCTTCTTCTCGGCAGGGTTCGATATCAAGGAAGTGTTCCTCTACGACAAACCGCGCATGGCAGATCACCTGCGCAGCTACGGGGCGCTGATCCACAAGCTGCATCACTTTCCGAAACCGGTGGTGGCGGCGATCAACGGCCACAACTTCGCGGGTGGCGCGATCCTGGCGCTGGCGTGCGATTTCCGGATCATGGCCGAAGGCGAGTTCGGCTTCGCCGTGAATGAGATCAAAGTGGGGGTGGTGATTCCGCCGGCGATCTTCCAGCTTTGCGCAGACGTGGTGGGCGTGAAGAATGCGCATCACATGATTCTGACCGGCGACCCGGTGGAGTCTGCTCCAGCGCTTGCAATTGGATTGGTGGACGCGCTGGTTCCGGCGGAAGAAGTGTTGGAGCGCGCGCGAGAGATGGCTGCACATGTGGCTAAGAGCCCTGGACCCACGTATGCGGCGGTGAAAGCCGTGATTCGCGCCGCGACGGGACATTCGGCTGAACATGGTGGATTCGCGCTCGCGCCGCCGGTGGAGCCGTGGTTTACGCCGGAGGCGGAGGCGCGCAAGAAGGCGATGTTGGAGGGGTTGAACCGGGCGAAGTAGCTGACAATCCCGGCCCGGCTAACAGTTGGATGCTGCTAGCCGAGCCGCGAACGTCAGTGAGCGATATCGCCCCGTTTACCCGTGAGTCTTCTTGAAGCTCACCAGGCACTTCTCCATCGTCTCAAACGGCGTGAAGCGGCTTCCTTCCTGCTCTACCAGGTAGTATTCGACTCCGCCCTCTTTTTCAGCGGCCTTGAAAATGTCTTTCCACTTGGCGACGCCTTCGCCGAACAGGGCCTTGTAGCCGACTTCTTTATCGGGCGACCACTCCTTGCAGTGAATGGAGCGGATGCGCCCGGGATTCTGTTTGATCCAGGCGACGGGATCGCTACCGGCTTCAATACAGGTACCGATATCGAGCTGGAGCATAACGTCCTTGGTGGTGTTCTTGGCCAGCACTTCGATGGGACGGGTGCCTTCGAGCGGTTTGAATTCCAACTGATGGTTGTGATAACCGGCGCCCATCTTGGCGGTCTTGAACTTCTCGGCTCCGGCGCTGAGCTTTTCGGCAACCTTCTTCCAGTCGTCGAGGGTGTTGGTGCGGCCTGCGCTGGCGAGCACGATGTACTTGCTGCCGAGAATAGAGTTGAGCTCGATCGACTTGCCGAAGTTTTCCGGGGCAAACGAGTTCATGCCGTTGTGGGTGGAGAGGCAGACGATCTTCAGTTCGTCGAGCAGTTTGCGGACTTCCTTGGCCTTTTCCGGAGTCCAGCTGTAGTAGGGGGAGAAGAACTCGACGCCATCGTAACCGGCCTTGGCGACGGCGCGGAGCGTGCCTTCCAGATCTTTCTGCAGTTCATTGCGAACAGAGAACAATTCCAGGCCAACGGGCTTCTTCTTTGCGGCGAGCAGAGGCGCGGCCGCGGATAGAGCAAGAAACGTGCGGCGGGAAAGAGAATGGGAAGATAACATAATGCCCAAACAATACCACATCCACTCCTGATTTGCTTTATTCTAGATGCTAATGCTCCATATTGCGTTTGCGATGAGGAATGACAGAAGCAGATGACGCGGCCAACGAAAACAACCATTTTTGTAGCCGCCGCGGCCCTGCTGATCTGTTACGCTTCCACACTGGCCGGCATGGCCGATCAATGGATGACCGATGAGGACATGGGCCACGGCTTTGCCGTGCCATTCGTCGTCGGCTGGGTGGTGATGCGAGAGAAAGATAACTGGATCGGCTCAGCCCAAAGCCCGAGCCACTGGGGATGGCTGGTGCTTTTAGCCGGCGCAGGCATGCAGTTTGTGAGCATGGTCGGCGCCGGACTGTTCGCCGGCTCGGTGGCGCTGTTGATCAGTGCAGCAGGGCTGGTGGTGACCCTCGGCGGCTTCGGTTTGCTGCGCGCCTGGGCGTTTCCCCTGCTGCTAAGCGTCTGCATGTTGCCAAAACTGGCGGTGGTGTATAACCAGGTGACGCTCCCGCTGCAGTTGTTCGCCAGCAAGGCGGCGGCGTATATGCTGCTGATGCTGGGAGCGGCTGTCCGGCGCAGCGGCAACATTCTGGAGATCGGCGGACATCAGATCTCAGTCGCGGAGGCATGTAGCGGAATTCGCTATCTTCTGCCCCTGGTGTTTTTGTCACTGGTGATCGGCTACCTGGCCAGCTCCAAATTGTGGCTACGGATCGCGCTGGTGGCGACCTCCGTTCCGCTGGCGATCTTTGCCAATGCGGTGCGGGTGGCGGGCAGTGCGTGGTCGCCGACGCTGGCCGAAGGAACACCGCATGCCCTGATGGGACTTGTTATCTTTATGCTCTGCCTTGCAGCGTTGGCCGGACTCAGCCGGGTATCGATCGCCGTGGGGGAATCGCGCAATGCCACATAGTCTTCGCGGTTTTGTGGCGCACGCACTCTTGCGTGCCGTCTCGACGCTCTTGTCGAGACGTTTCGAATTGGAAAGAACGTGTCCCGATAAGTCGGGACACAGCAGACACGAGTGTCCGCGCTACAATTTGCGGCAGTACCGCAATGCTGTTGCGAAGGGGGTATCGCGTGCGCACTGATCGCGGGTTGATCTCAGCGGTATTGCTGCTCGCCCAGGGCGGCCTCGTCTATCAACTGACGCATGATGAGCGGATGCCTGCGGCTCCCGATCTGGCACAGTTCCCGACCGGCATTGAAACCTGGCGAATGGTGCAGGATGAAAAGATGACGGCCGAGGTCGCGCTGCAGTTAGGCGCCGACCGGACAATGAGCCGCATCTATTCCGACTCCGTAGCAAGCCCCTCCGGCCAGAGCAGGTCAGCCGGAGCCTTTGTGGCGTGGTTTCAGTCGCAGCGTGGCGGAGCCAAACAGCCGCACTCCCCGAAGGTTTGCCTGCCAGGCGCAGGGTGGACGCCGGAAGATAGCGGTGAGCTGACGCTCGATACCAAGCGCGGACCAATCACGGTGAACCGGATGATCATCGACAATCAGGGCCAGCGGGCTGCGATTCTCTACTGGTATCAGACGCCGCAGCGGGTGGTAAGCAATGAGTGGTCGGCCAAGTTCTGGCTGGTAGCCGATGCTCTGCGTGACAAACGTACTGACACTTCGCTGGTCCGGGTGCTGGTGTGGGTGGGAAGCGATGGACCGGAGGTGGCGGTAAAGACCGCGACCGAATTTGCGAAACTGCTTTACCCTGCCTTGAAGTCGAGTCTTCCTCAATAAAACAGCAACATGAGCAGCCCAGACCAGTCTTCGTTTTTCACAAAGCCGCCAGCCCTGAAAGTGGCCGTGGGCAAGCCTCCGGACGAAGTGCGCAAATACCGCATGGAGACGGCATTTCGCATCGGACGCGGCGAGGATTGCGAGGTGCGGATTGAAGACAACTTCGTCAGCCGCAATCATGTCGCAATCACCATGGAGAACCACGAATGGTGGGCGCGGGATCTGAACAGTAGCAATGGCATGTTCGTCAACGGCGAGCGAACAGCGGAGACTCGCATCGACTATCGTGTGGCGCTGCGGCTCGGAATCGAAGGGCCGTTCGTCTACTTCGAGGTGGAAAAAGAGGGGGCCGTCCCAAGCGGGATGAACTGGCAAACCCCTGCGCGTCCGGTTGTGCCTGTGCAGCACGAAATGGTCGACACCTACGCCAACAAGTATTTTGGCGACGTGAAAGAGGGCGAGACGTTGGGCGCCCACACCATGATGATCCGCCAGGCGTATCTGAAGGTGCAGAAGAAACAGCGCTCGAAGTACACCTGGATTCTGGCCGGGCTGTCGGTTGTGATCCTGGCGGTAGGCGGCTTTGCGTTCTATCAGCACCGCGAACTGAGCCGTCAGCAGTCGGTCGCAAAAGAGATCTTTTATCAGATGAAGTCGATGGACGTCGATATCGCCGGCGTGCAGCGGATGGTGCAGGATTCTGGCAGCCAGCAGGGACAGGACCAGATCAAGAGTTTCCAGGCCCGCCGCAAACAGATGGAAACCAACTACAATCGCTTCCTGGAAACGCTGCACATCTACGATTCCAAGATGAGCGAGCAGGATAAGCTGATCCTGCGCGTTACACGCATCTTTGGCGAATGCGAGTTGGCCGTACCGAATGAGTATCTTGCCGAAGTCCAGAGCTATATCAAGCGATGGCAGTCGTCGCCGCGAATGAAGAACGCGTTGAAGACCGCTCGGGAGAAGAACTACACGCCGCGCATCGCGCAGGAGTTGCTGGCGCAGGACCTGCCTCCGCAGTTTTTCTATCTTGCGATGCAGGAAAGCGATTTCGACGCCTATATCAGCGGCCCGCAGACTTATATGGGCATCGCGAAAGGGATGTGGCAGTTTGTACCGGAAACAGCGTCGAGCTACGGCTTGAAGATCGGTCCCCTGGCCGATCTGCGCAGGCCAGACCCCGGCGACGACCGTCACAACTGGGAGAAGGCCACCGTCGCGGCATCAAAGTATCTGAAGTTCATCTACAGTACGGATGCGCAGGCCTCAGGCTTGCTGGTGATGGCTTCCTACAATTGGGGTGAAGGGAATGTGATCAAGCTGATCCGCAGCCTGCCGCCAAATCCCAGGGACAGGAATTTCTGGCAGTTGCTGGCAAAGTACCGGGAGAAGATTCCGCAGGAGACCTATGATTACGTCTTCTACATTGTGTCGGCAGCCGCGATCGGAGAAAATCCACGGCTGTTTGGTTTCGATTTCGACAATCCGCTGGCCTCGCTCGAAAAGCGCTAACTCGAGATCGAAATGAGGGTACGCAGGTCGGAGATCCAACCGGCCGCATCTTCCCCTTTGACGTTGCCGCACAACTGATTGGCGAACTCCTTGAAGGCCTTGCCCAAGGCCGTGTTGGGTGCGATGGGACGTCCTTCGATCGTGGCCGAACGGACATTCATATAATCATTCGGAAATTTGCAGGCGATCGGCTGGCCGATAATCTGTTCGATCTCCAGAATGGAGGTTTCACGCTTGTGCCAGCGATTCACAATGATGGAAATTCGCTGCTCCTGCACACCCCATTGCAGTAACTCCTTGCGGCGCAACTCGGCCATCTTCATGGCCAGCATCTCCTGCGTGCAAACCAGGAAGACCTGACGGGCGCGACGCACGATTTCGCTGGTTCCAGGGTTCACCAGTTCCGGAAGATCGGCGACGATGAGGTCATAACGAGGCCTGACAAAGCGCAGGAGTGAATAGAACAGCTCCCATCCTGGAAGTGGATCCATCGGAGCACGGCATGACAGCAGCACATCCATCTTATGGGCGGAACTGACACAGGCGCTCCAGGTGAGCGGGTCCATATCGGCGGCCAGCCGCAGTGCGGACTGGATCCAACCTTCGGGGACCGTATTCAACATGATCGACAGGACGCCAGAGCGAAGATCGGTATCGAGAAGAAGCGTTCTCTTTCCCAGTTGCCCGGCAACCGAGGCGGCGGTGTTGACCGCAACGGTGCTGCTGCCGCAGCCGGCCTTGGCGGGAATAAAAGCGATGAGGTTCTCCAGGATGCCACCCTTTACCGCATGGATTGCTTTCTTCAGGCTCTCGGCGATCGCTTTGGCATCGGGCGGATAGGAGATGGTTTCAAAGACAATGCGATCCGTGGAAACCGTAGTGACACCATGGGCCTGCGAGACGCCGATGACAACGGAGCTTGAAGAATTCAATGCTACAACGTTGGCACACTCGGCAGCCAGATCCTGGCGGTCACAGTCGATGAGTACGATCTCAGGCTCGTTCTTACTCAGAAGTCTAACCAAATCATAGGTATCGGGATACCCATCGGGCGACTTCAGGACGGTCAAAAGGTTCGTTTCATTGACCGCGGCGCGGATCACCAGACCCCGGCCTACGTTGGAGCTGATCAGAATGGCACTGAACAAGCTAGTCGAACCTCCTTATGCCTACTTTATCGGCAAGTCTAAGAGTAAACTTTAGAGGAAACTGAAAAGGCCTTACCTCAAATAATGCAAGACAAGATTGGACTTTTCGGATATACTAATCCTCAATACAATTAAGAATTAACAGGCTGCCAGGAGTACCCAGATGCTGAAACTTCTTATCGCACTATCCTTTTTCTTATCGAGTGCTTACGCCGGTCTCGACACAAAACTCGTCGGCGAATGGGTCACCAACGCTCCTGGCACAGGCAACCGCGTAGTCCTGAAGATCGACGCCGACGGCCGATGCAGCGTTGGCGCACAAGCAGGAAAATGCCAGTCCTTGCTGCGCATGCTAGTGATGCAGGTGCCAGGTGCGCAAGCCACCACCTATACCTATCAGGTGAAGAATGAGCGGCTTACGATCGCCGGCGGTGGGCTGGCGCAGGCATTGGTATTTGAAAGGTCAGTGGCCGGCGCAGCGACCGAACCGGCGGTTGAAGCTGCAGCGCCAGTGACACCGATGCCACCTGCCATTCAAGGGCAAGCTCAAGGACAGACGCAACGGCAGGGTCAGTATCAAAGCCAGGGGCAACGTTACGCTCATCCTTATTGGGGACTCAGTTTCCTGGTGCCGGGCACCTGGAATGTGACGGAACGGGAGGGCCTGCTCTTGCTCGGCTCCAACTCGGAGGCCGGCCTGATCGTCGTTCGCTTCGCCCGTTCCACCAACCGCCAGATGATGCTGGCCGAATATTCCAAAGGATATACGGAAGAAGGCATCACCCTCACTCCGGCGACCCGCGCCGAGGATTTTGCGGGAGGAGCGAACCGGGGAGTGGCGGGCGAACTCGCCGGATACGCCAGGGACCGGTCGAAACTGCGGGCCCGGGTCATCGGCATCCAGTCGCAGTTTGGAGATGCTGCGATCCTCATGGGACTGACGACAGACGAGAAATATCCCGCATTGAAGTCGCGAGTGGATGAGATCGCCTCCGGGATGCAGTTCTCCGCTCCCCGGATTCCGCCGGCCAATCAAACCGTCGCCGGCAACTATTACTATATTTATGTCTCCACCAGCGGAGGCAACTACTCCCGCGAAGATAAACTGATGCTCTGCGCCAACGGCATGTTTTCGCGGGGCGGAGAGATGTACGGCAGCGGACGGAACGGCACGGCGGCGACCGCGAATGCCAACGCAGGCTCCTGGACGGCCGATGGCGACGGCATGAACGGCACCATCACCCTGACCTATCGAAACGGTCGCACGGAATCGATGAGGTATCAGAAATCCGGCCCCGATATCGTCTTGAATGGAAAGAAGTATGGCAGGAATGGCGATGGCAATTGTGGCGGCCGCTAACGGCTGTAACGTCCGCTAGGTAGATCCTCCTAAGTATTCCACCCACCCCCTAAGTGCGTAGACATCCCTTACCCTCGCTCTAAGAGCTTAGATCGATTGATCTATGCCTGGAATTAGGCGAAAGTGCAAGTAGGTGTAAATTCGCAATGAAACGGACCCTCATTTTAGGACTGCTCCACTTGGCATTCTGGACCTCTCTGTCCATGCCGGTAAATGCACAACAGACGCTGGTGACCACACGCATTGCGACCATCCCATCCGGCGCACTCTTCACTGTGGACGGAACTATCTACAGTCAACCTGCTGTGATGACGTGGCCCAAGGGCAGCAAACACGTCGTCTCGATTGACCAGGTGCAGGTAACCCCCGATGGCCGCACCATGTACAAATTCGCGTCATGGGCAGACTCGTCGAACCTTCTTGGACCGACAACCAGCAACGTACAGGTGATTACAGCCGATCCGGCAGTGGCCTCCCTGGTCGCTACCGTTGCCCCTTCTTACAGGGTAGATCTAAACTTCTTCGGGTCAACCACCGTACCGATATTGGAAAGTTCCGGCAATGCCCCGTGCGGAGCGCCCTCAGGCACGCAAACACCAAGCCCAACCCTGCCCAATGCCGCGGGAAGCGTCAACGGCTTTGGTGCGGGTCTGCTATCGATCAACGGCGCCTGCTTTTCGTCTAACGCCAATGTATTCTTCCCGGCCGGCACAGCTCTGGTTCTGAACGCCTTCCCCTACGATGGCTTCGTATTCCTGGGCTGGTCAGGCAGCATCAACGGCAGCGATGCGTATCTACGCAGCTTTGTTTTGAACGGTCCCATCACCCTGGTAGCCAGGTTTTCCCCGGCTCGCAAGGTGACCATCTATACCAATCCGGCCAAGTTGCAGGTGTACGTCGACCGCACTCTGGTCAATACGTTTGATCCCAACGTCAACACCCCGATGAACCTGCAGACGGGAATCTTCCAGTGGGCTGAAGACTCCCAGCATGTTATGTCAGCCCCTTCGCCACAGCTCGATCCCAATGGCAGAAAGTGGGTTTTCGATTCATGGGACTTCGGAGGTGGGCAAAATGCGATTTACACGGTCACCGGTCCTGTCCCCACACCAACCACGCTCACGGCCAAATTCGTGCCCGGGGGAACCATCAGCCTGCTCACCAATCCCGTAGGATTGAAACTCACGATCGATGGCCGGGACAACTGGCCGGGACCAGGCTACAACTTCGACTGGGCGCTGGGCGCGAAGCATACGATCACAGCGCCTGCTTCGAATACCGATGCAGCAGGCAGAGTGTTCGTGTTTAAAGGCTGGTCGAATGGCGGCGGGGCGACGCAATCGGTCAGCCTCGATTCGCAGGATGGCCTGCGCCTGACCGCAAATTATGAGATTCTGAATCGTCTTACGATGACAGGGTCGTCGCCGGGGCTGAAGGTTCAGGTCGATGGCGTTGACTGCCTGCTGCCTTGCACGCTGGACCGGGCCTCCTCCGCTCAGGTCCGGATCACCGCGCCGGCAAGTATTTCGATGGGGACAGGCGCCCGAATGGATTTCGTGGGCTGGAGCGATGGTGGACCAACGGATCGCACCATCTCGTTCTCACTGGACAGTCAGAAGCTGGCCATCAGCTACCGGACCATGTTCCAGGCGCAGGTCTCCGCCGATCCTCCCGCCGGGGCACAGATCAAAGTATCCCCTTCCTCTGCCGACGGCTACTACACACCAGACACGCAGCTTACTATTGCTGTAACAGCGAATCCTGGCTACAAGTTCAAGCGCTGGGATGGGGATCTGGTTACCGTCTCGACCACGGTATCGCTCGACATGGGTTCACCGCGTGTCTTGAAAGCACTGCTCGATAAGACACCTTACATCGCACCGGCAGGCGTTCGGAACGCAGCCGGAGAGACACCCGATCCGGCGGTCGCGCCCGGGTCTATCATCGCGATCGTCGGCGCGAATCTGGCCGATCAGTATGTGGCTGGCCCGACCAATCCTCTGTCGCAGACCGTTGGCGATGTGACTGTAAGGCTCGGAGGAACGCTGCTGCCGCTGGTCTTTGTCTCGCCGGGCCAGATCAACGCGCAACTGCCGTCCGATCTCCCGGATGGCCCCTATCAGGTGTACGTAAAGCTCGGTCTGCAACAGGAGATACCTGCCAGCCTGAGCGTGACCAGAAACGCCCCAGGACTGTTCAACAAAACCCAGGATGACAAGCCACTGGCGGTAGCCTTACACGAAGATGGCACACCGATTACCGTTGATAGCCCGGCAAAGCGCGGGGAGACGATCACGCTCTTCGGCACCGGTTTCGGCCCCTATGACAAGTCTTATCCGGATGGCTTCCCGATCCCATCCTCCATGCAGATGGTGGTGGCGGATCCGGTGGAAGTTCACGCTGGAGATCTGACGCTGCTGCCGGCCTGGGCGGGCCCGATGCCTGGCATGGTCGGGATGACCGGAACCAAATTGAAAATCACCGACGATATTCCCGTGGCGCAACAGCTGGAAGTAACCGTCCGCGTGCAGGGAAAAGACAGCAACAAAGTTGTACTGCCGGTTGAATAAAGGATCTCTCATGTTGAAGACGTTGATATTGTTCGTGCCCGTGCTGCTGCAGGCGGCGGCGCAACCCGGCTCTGTCTCGGAGCCGTCGTACTGGCGCTATGCCCATTCCGATGCGAAAGTCCTTGCCGGTGTGGAGTGGAAGCGCATGGCGCAGACTCCGGCAGGCGTGGCGATTCGCGGGCTGGCCGGGTCATCGGAAATTCCCGGCTTCTCGGCCACCGAGTTGCTCGATCAGATCGACAGGCTCCTGATCTCATCCCCGGGCGGAGCCAATG
>Ga0118677_10001702_pt1 | contig 45882 bp, 43 predicted proteins | sample AliMusrvi5mmetaG_FD_86154 | JGI IMG/M metagenome (GOLD analysis project Ga0118677, IMG submission 86154) | reverse complement strand
CAATTATGTAGTAGCGGAGATAAATTGAGATTGCATCACAATACATACGAACGCTTAGGGCATGAATTGCGCTCTGACGTTGTTATTTTGTGTGAGCGTTGCCATAGTATCTTTCACGGTGTGAGTGATGAAAGGTTTCCACCACTTCACATACCAAAACGGCATTTGATGAATAGATATGGACTGCGACGTTATATATTATCTGATACAGATATTGTTGACGCTGTTGATTCTCTGAAACGGATCAGAAGTCCCAAAAGGATTGAAACACCAGAAGAACTGCATTCTACTATTGCTTTCGTAATAACCTATATACCTGGGTTGAACATAAAGCAATTGAGGTATGCAGTCAAATTGTATTTGTCGGGATACCATAGAAATGAAAAACTTGTAAAAGACGGCATAGAGGCAATGAGGCAACAACAGATGTTTGATGAGGAAAAAACAACAAGGGGAATATTACTGTCCAAAAAATACATATTGTGCTCTGCCGATTGAACACCGCTGAATAATATGAAGTGGAGTGGATGGGAGTTGCGATTTTACGGGTGAAAAATTGCTCAGATGGGGATTTTAGCTAATATTCGGTATAACAGTTGTCTGATAGTTATTATCGCTTCATAGGCGATTTTTAGATAGGAACTCCACGAACTTTAGACGCTGGAGGATGTCAGTGACAACAAACCAATACACTTCTTTGTTGAGTTGCTCCATTAGAGCCTGTATAGGTAATAACTATATGAGCCTTTTCATCCTCATGATACCAAGCCCCCCATTGCGCTCCCCCCCCACCTGAGAACGCTTGTGCTGCACCGCTGCTTGAACATCGCCGATTGATATGAAGTCTAACCAATGGACTGGAATGAACGATTTTCATTCGTGGGATTTTGAGGATTTGAATGTTTTAGACACTTTTGGACTAATGAACCATTATAGTGGCTGAAAGTTGCCTGTAGAGCTAATGTTCAAGATGCACTAATGTGGACTAAGATTGCACATGCTTATTTGAGGTTAGAGAGTGCATCGAACATAATTGAGATATCCCGTTACTCTTATTCGGTTATTTCACTTTCAGAGTTGGCAATTTTCCACATCGCCTGAATTATCTCCAGAACAATGTATTCAGGATTATCACTAACTGCATCTTCTGGTTTGGGTTTGCCCTGTAAATATTGAGTTTGTATTGTCATTCCAAACCCCAGGCACAATTTCGGTATCTCTTGCTCAGGTAGGCGATATATATACCGTTTACCGTCTATTGATAACGAATCATATAACTCTTGAGCGATTTTCTGTATAGTCATGTCTCTACCTCTAATGCCAGGGTTATTGGTAGACAGATGAAACTACATGCAATATAAAGCATCCTTGGCTTATATTAAATACTTTCCCGTAAAGGAGACGGGATAAACGGTTAGGATGTTGAAGCGCAAAACTGAACATTATGATTACATAGGCTGTCTGAGATGAGGGCAGTCAGAGTCTAAGTCATATTGAGATTTCTCAATCTAAATGGGATGACCCATATTGTGCTTAGTCTGCCATACCACTTTCTAATGTGGCAATTTCCCAGATAGCCTTTACTATCTCTCTGGAAATATCGTCTGGATGTGGACTCATTGCATCCTCGGGTTGTCTATGCCATACATATTGATTTCGTATTTCCATTCCCAAACCATAGTGCAAGCTTACCAGATCGGCTTCTGACAAACTAATAATGTAATTCCTGTCCTTAGGAGATAATGTGGAGTAAACTTCCTGGGCGATTTCTTGAATTGTCATTATTGTCCTCTATACTGTTATGTGCCAGAAATAGAATGTTGATGATATCAGAATTACTGTCATTCAGTCAAAAACATCCAGTTTTGATTATTAGCTGATACATTGACAATAATCACGTGGGGATTTGAACTGGCATTCATTCAGAATTGAAAGTAGTTGCTGGGCGTTTGCACGCCCTTATGAATTGTCGTTGGATGGATGCATCGTAATGACCGATATTTTCCCAGCAAAGTTGGGCTATTTGAATGTTTTAGGGACTTTCGGACTACTGAACCATTACAGTGCCCGAAAATTGCTTGTGGAGATAATATTCAGGGAGACAGGAAAATTAGTTTCATGCCGACTAATCTGAGGCAAATAATGTCATTAGGACAGTAAATCGCAGCCACATCAGATTTCTCGATCCAAAATGGGGCATCCCCATATTTCCTTTATTCCGATTGACAACTCTCTGATTTGGCGATTTCCCAGATAGCCCTGATTATCTCGCAAGAAATAACATCCACATGTGGACTAACTGCGTCTTCAAGTTTTTGTTTATGCCATAGATACTGGTTCTGTATCGCCGTTTCTGGTCCATAATACAGGCTCATTAAATTGGGTTCAGATAAACTGATTATGTATTGCTTTTCGTCTGCTGATAATGTCGAGTGAACTTCCTGTGCAATATCTTGAATTCTCATTATTAACCTCAAAGCAATTATATGCCTGAATAATCAGACTCATTCAGAAAATACATCTTGATTAGAATGTCAGATGATACATCGACAATAATCCATTGGATATTGAGTGAAGAAACAGAAAAGTTGGCATGTTATTATTCTGAATTGTCGTGAGGACGGTGAATCGAAGCCACATCAGATTTCTCAATCCAAAATGGGCATCCCCATATTTTCCTTATTCTGCCTGAGAACTTTCTGATGTGGCGATATTCCAAGATAGCACTGATTATCTCACAGGAAATAACATCCATATTCGGACTATACCAATGCCAAACACCTTGTAATTCTCATTGCGTCATTTGTATTCATTGAAACGTAAATTGCATTGCCAGACAAACATAATTATAATAATTGCAAGGTATAATATGGTCTGTAAGTTGGTATATATTTCCAATTAATGGCTTTAGATTAACGGCATGCAAATGCTCAACGTTCTGCGTTTGCTATAATCGATACCATGATTTACACCTATATCGGGAGAATAGGAAGACTGAGATGAATCAAAAAGAAACAAGAGAACGAATTAGCGTTCCGACACTATCAATTGGAAGCGAACTCACTGATAGAGAGAAGCAGATTTTGCGTATGCTGTTCAGTGGCAGGAATTCCATTGAAGTTGCAACTGATCTAAAACTCTGTAAACGCACTGTAGATCACAATCTTGCACAGGCATATTCCAAAATGGAAGTAACTAACAGATATGACGCATTCAGAAGAGCCGTTGAACTCGGTGTAATCAGCGAATAACCATTAGGCACATGTAATAACTTCATAAAACGATGAACTCAAGCACGAGAGGATCGGAAGTGCAGTGATTGAGGGTTCTTGATATTCTGCTTCCAAATTCAACCAGCAAAAAAGCAATTGCATATTTCGGAACATGCCGAACATGAGTTAGTATTCGGCATTGACCTATGAGAACCACGAATCCCCCTTATTCTTCAAGACATGTCTGATGTTCATAAAGAAACAGAAGAACATGCTCAATCTCAATTATCCTTCCGTTCCATACACATTAGCTCCGAGGGGACTGATTTGTCCGTTAAGAGTCATGATTTCTGATGATAACGAGACTTCTTAGGGACTTATTCAAGAGTTCATAAATGAGATGAACAGACTGATTCTTGAACTGCTAATATTCCTGCAATCTACGATTAATTGGGACTTTTACTTGGGGCGTTAAAGACCTAACTAATTTTCATCAATAGAACAAGCGTTCGATGTTCCAAGCATTAGCCATGGTAGATGAAAATAATCCCCAATATGCTGGATATTTGAAGAGAACACTGATAACAGACCTTGTTGAAGATGAACCTAATATTCGGCGTGTTCTCAGTTTTCCCACTGTTCTCAGTGATTTACTACCATATATATGTCGGCATGGTTTTTGGTTTCCACTGATATCGACTATTCCACTCTGAGGCACATTGTGCTCGTTGCGCCTGGACACTCCTGCTTAACCCCAGAGTGCATCCACGCAGCAGGATATACAATCAATCATCCAAGTCAGTTATTGCTCAGGAATCGCATCCTGGAGAGAGACGTTGGAAGTGTGGGTATTAGGGACATTGTAATTGCCGAGTTACGTCGTGTGAGCAATTTGCCCTTTCGAACTATGTGAAGATTTATAGGCTGAAAATTAGTAGGGGACACAAGAGTTAATGGGGACTTATTTGGGAGTTTGAAGATGAGAACTCATACTGGGACAGCTAATTTTCGGAGGTGCCGTAAGATGAGCTAATATTCGTAGAAATCATCTTTGACGAAGTATCACATCTAACTCATTATTCCTTAAATAATATCTTGACAAATTCAACGGGGGGGGGTACAGTCTATATCAAAGTCCAAAGATATACAAATCCTTTTGGGACTCTTTTACAATAGGTCAAATCAAGATTCCGTTGTTGCCGTCAGTAGTTTGGACTAGCGGAGATATTTCAAACGATAGTATCATATCCAGCAATTCTAATAGGTCATCATTCAAGTTTATTACACTACTGAGAACATGGACGATGTTTTGAACGAAATATTTGTCCAAGTTCTCAATAGATGGATGCACAGGATTTACTGATAGTGTTTGGTAACTTATTACCCATACAACACCTTGCAGGTGCACATTTTGAAAAATGACAACAACCCATACAAAGATGCCATTGAACTACGACGCATAGCTGAAGAGCGTCTGGCTGCAATGGAGGTTGCAACTAATGCATCCACATCTGCCCCAGATGTAATACGGTTAGTTCATGAACTGCAAGTTCACCAGATAGAGTTGGAATTGCAGAACGAGGAATTGCAACAGTCACGAGCGGAAGTGGAAGCGGTTCTGGAGAAATATACCGAGCTTTACGATTTTGCACCAGTGGGCTACTTCTCTCTTGACCGACTGGGTAATATTCTTCAATTGAACCTGGCTGGTGCAAATCTCCTAGGGTTGCCACGCCCAAGACTGAAGAATGGGCGTCTGGGGTTCTTTGTTTCGCCAGAGTGCAGAACTGTATATAATGCATTTCTTGAAAGAGTTTTTGCGAGTCAAACAAAGCAGAAGTGCGAGATTCTTCTGATCACAGATGCAGGTGCTCCAATTCACGTGCAGACAGAGGCTATAGTAATTGGAAATGGAGAAGAGTGCCATGTTGCAGTATTAGATATTACGGAGCGCAAGATGGCTGAAAAGGCTCTGGCACAGGTATCTGAGCGGGACCATTATATAGCTGAAATGCTACAGCAACTAATTTTACCACCCAAAATATCGATGCAAACAAAAGGCTATGAAATCGCCACCAGGTATATACCTGCGCTCCAGGAGGCTGAGGTATGCGGTGATTTTTATGATGTGTTTGATATGGGGAAAGGCAAGATCGGTATTCTCATTGGTGACATCGTAGGCAAGGGATTGTTGGCTGCATCACGGGTCGCTGCTATCAGACACACCATAAGAAGTTATGCCCTTTTGGATGATCGACCTTCCACTATAATGTCGCTGGTAAACGATGCTCTTTGCAGAGATATCACGACAGAAAATGATATGTTTACGGCTTTCTTAGCAGTATTGGATGTCGGAACAGGCAATCTGACATATTCTAACGCTGGTCATGTATCGCCAGTTGTGCGGCACTCGGATGGAAGAGTTGAGTCTCTGATTGAAGGTGGTGCGATGTTCCACGGTCTGGGAAGACAGCTATATTCGGAAGGTGCTCTAAACATTTGTGTTGGAGATATGCTTGTGATGGTGACAGATGGAATCACAGAGGCGAGAAATGAATCTTCTCCTGAGCAATTTGAATTGCCTGGCATAGTGAGTTGCTTGTCTGCAAATGCGAACAATTCTGCAGAGTTGATTGCCTCAAGGCTTGTAGAAACTGCTACGTTGTATGTTGACGGAAAGTTTCGAGATGATGTTGCAGTTGTGGTGGTCAAGAGGGTGGAATGATGAGCATTAGCTAAGATTATGAGATATCATTGCAGCATAGACTTGAATTCAAAGATATTGTATTTCCAAACGTAGTTACAGTCCATATGCACTGATATAAACAACAAAGCCACTTGGATATGATTTCTTGGGGCTTTCCTAAGTTACACAGAAATATTCTGGATATCACATACAATATAGTATTGGTGAATGCATAACGTCTTCTTACACATATCAGAATATCGTGTCTATCTGGGGGTGTGAATTCTAGATTTGTAGAAATATCACATCCAACTCACTATTTCCTAATAATATATCTTGACAAATTCAACAGGGGGGGGGGTACAGTCTATAATATAGCCGCAAAATATGCAATGCATTTTTTTGACTTTTTTACCATAGGTGAAATCAAGATTCCGTTATTCTCGTCTGTAGTTTGGGTTAACCTAATGGCATGGAGATATAGTGAGTGATAATATCGAATCCACAAATGTTGAGAAGACAATTTTTGAGTATAAGGTTGTAGAAAAACAGGGACACAAGGTTTTAGTTCTATCTGGATTTCTAGATTTACATACGGCGCATCAGTTTATGCAAGCCGTGATGAGCATTCTGGATGAAAAGATAGATCATATGGTTATGGACATGAACGGTGTGAATTATGTAGACAGCAGTGGACTGGGCGTTTTTATAACTGCATTGAAGCGTGTAAGCCCAAGTGGTAAAACAGTTAATCTTGTCGGTTGCAATCCCAGGATAACCCGAATGTTCTATGTGAATCATTTGTCCTCATTTATGGTATTGTATGAGAATATGGATGATGCTATAAAAGCATTGTCTGCATAATTGTGTTCTCAGCAAGGATGGACGTTGATACCGTGGCATTCGGTAAGTCTGGAATCTATGCGTCCATGAGTCTCCTTTTATTGCCGTCCGAATGATACACCAACACCTGACCTGCGCTGTCACGTTTTCAAATAGTCCCAGTATGCCTGTGGAGTATACTGTTTGACAGCCAGGCGAATGATTAACACGTATATGTGGTATGTTATATTATGGGTGCTTTCAGTTTGAGTAAACCCAGAACAGGATACATCTTGAGCGAAAATACCATACCCAGCAGTGCGGATAAATCGGAATTCGAGTTTACGGTGGTGGAATCACCAGAACACAAAGTGTTAGCACTCTCTGGTGAGATAGATGTGTATACTGCACCGCAGTTTAAGTTGGCTATGATAAGCATTCTGGAATCAGTTCAAAAACATCTAATTATGGATTTGCACAATGTCAGTTATATGGACAGCAGCGCATTCATGGTATTGGTATATGCAATGAAAAGACTGAGGCTCATAGGGGGGACAGTAAATCTAGTCGGTTGCAAGCCACACATTGCTCACATGCTCCAGATAACCAACCTTTCCTCAATAATCCCTTTACACGAGAATATGGAAGATGCTCTAAAAGCTTTATCCGCATGACTCCACCTTAAAGGGGTATTTTCGGCGTATTACTCCTCTTATTACCTTCATTCTCGACTGCTAGTGTTAATTGGGACTTTAGATGCTCTGGTGTTCTCCGTTCATTGTCAAAAGCCAGAGGTGCTGGCATATATCGCAAATAATTCCTCGGTTTTCGTAGTAATCCTAATATTCCCAGCGTAATATGCTGATTCGGCAAATGAATGGTTATCAAATATATGTGGTATACTCAAGAGCTTCTTGCAAAATGTTTTTGTTTCCATATTTCAAGCTCCACAATTACTGCATATAAATGCTTTTGATTGAATATTGCGCTACACGTCACATGCGGAACAACATACGAACACAGGATTGCATTATCTGGAGTAAAGCAGGCGTGCATAGACTAGGCGTCTGCTAATTCTATTCCGTTATCACCGACTCAACACTAATGATCACGTAACCAAAGCTAATACTGTCTCGGCAAATATCACAAGCAACCCAAACATCAAGTGGGCATGCACTTTATTATGCCCTTTAACCCGTAGCGTTGACCCGCCATGGTTATCTTTTAGCTCAGAGTTAAATCTCTCAGACATCGTTCGATTATTATAACGTCGTGCACGGTCAGGTTCCATTGGCAGAAATTCACCACAGCGAGGATTGCAGTCTATGATTGGCACATGTCCCAATTCAATGGAAGTCTGATGGATCGGCTCAGCATCATAGGCTGAATCCATCAAATCGTAAAATGATTCCACACGACTTGCCGTCATCTTCATCAGCGGTATTGCCGCTTGACTGTCATGCATTGATGCACTTGTGGTTAGGGCGGATATAGGAATCCCTTTATCACCCACATCAACGTGGAACTTATAACCTATCCAAGTAGTCTTGTATCCCTTGGAATTCTTCTTGGTTCCAACATCACAAGCTGTAGGTAAATCACGAAGGCACTCATCTAAGCTCCACCCACACTGCTTTTCAATGCGTTTCTTTTCAGGAGCTGGACGCACTTCACCTTTCTTTGGGCGCCCACGCTTGTTTTTTACTTTGGTAACGTCAGCGGTAACCACTTTCTTTGCAGGCTTCTCACGAGCAGCAATAGCAGTAGCATCGCGAGACAAATGCCAAACAACATCATCGCTGACATAATCTTTGACCAACGCAGCATGAACCTTGTTGGTTAAGTCGCTCTGAGCAAAGTTAGCGAATGCACGACTAAAAGTACTTTCGCTTGGAACCTGATTCCAGCACTCCCAACCACATAATTGGCGAAAAGTCTTATCACGTCTCAAACGCTCTAATAAAGCGCCTGTAGTAGGAATATTGTAGAAAGCTTTTGCCACGAAAGCACGTGCCAGTGGCTTACGGTCCTCTGGCTTCCGACCAAGCCAGTGAGATATGCGGATGTGCTTCTCAATCTCAACCACCTCAAGCACTTTCACTAATCGCTCTTCTCTATCAGACAACTTACCACAACTCTCGCGTAAATGTGGAAATAAAGAACGCTGGACATTAGAAAGAAGGTATGATATCCTTTCCACAGGCACCTCCGTCATTAGGATTTTTTGACCAATATAGAATTCGACGGGCGGTGCCATAAATCCTCATATCTATGCTATTTTGCAATTACCTCTCAAGAATGATATATGCATACCCAATCTAACGGAATGGAGACATCTTGAGTCAGAATATTAACTCCTCCAGTGCGGATAAGATGAGATTTGAGTTTCAGATCGCAGAAATTCAAGGACATAGAGTGTTAGTAGTTTCTGGAGAGATTGATGTGTATACCTCGCCACAGTTCAAGTTGGCTGTGATGAGTGTTCTGAATGATAATGTGCATGAGCTGATCATAAATATGCACAATATCAAGTATTTGGACAGCAGCGGTTTAGGAATTCTTATATTTACCACGAGGCGTCCAAGCCCCGACAAGGTTGCAGTCCATCTGGTTGGCTGCAATTCAACAGTAGTTCGTGTTCTCCAGATAATGAAATTGACCTCGATCATTACATTACATGATAATATGGATGATGCTTTGAAAGCATTGTCTGCTTGATCGTCCTCATCTGAACGGCATAATTTACCCTAACATATCAGCAATCCATACATTTTTATATACAAATCATAACCCCTGGGATACAATTCCTTGGGGCTTTCCGCATTCTGAGATATAATCCCCAAACAGCAAAGCCTTGGTAGATGCAGGACATCATAATTGCTTGCCTCCACGCTGACACCCGATTGCATGATCCGCTTGTGATAGCCACAATCCCCATCAGTAAAATGTCTCTGCATGACCATAATCCCCCACATTAGCTCAGCTAACTAACGTTCAGAACATTTCGATTCGCTTATCTACCCTCCAAAAAGATACATGCCCATAACTCTTTCTACACTTCAAAGCATGACATTTACGCTCATTTCCCAACAATAAGCAACAAATATCTCCTCAATATATTGGCTGGTTGAAAACACCGCTATAAATCGACTGCAGACGCAGACAAACTGCAGTATAGCTGTGTAATGCATATCACGGACATTGCTTTATGGCAGTTGCTCGGAATTGTAGATACATACATATATAAAAGGAGAATTAAGATTATGGCGGATGTTATTAAGATTAACTTTGAAGCACTGAACGGTGGGACTGACGAAAAAGAGGAATGGTCTTATTCCAAATGCACCCCTGACGAAAATGGGGATTGGTTTATTGGGGAAGACGATGCTATCTACTATAACAAGCCAGGAAGAAATGGTGCTACAACAACAGAAAAGGTAACAGGGCAGCCATTATACATTCAGGACAGAGCTATTGACATAGACTCTGGAATGGAAAATATTACTGTTGTTTGGGAAGATGGTGCAAAAATACGAGAATGCACATTGCCACGTAGAAACATGTCCACTGGTGGCGGTGTGATGGAACTTGCCAACAGAGGCTATGCAGTCCATTCTGGCAATTCACAGCGCATTGTGTATTACTTGGCGCATTTATTGGATTACCAAAAGAAGAACATTCCTATACGTCACATTGTTTCGTCATGTGGTAGCAAGACTTTTGATGGTATCAAAGCTTTCTGTATCGGCAACAATGTTATAAGCGGTCAGGATGTTTGTCCTGAAATATCATTCAATCCAAATGTGGATGCAGATGGTGTTGTTAGCAATCTCAATAGTCGTAAAGACGGAGATTTGTCAGAATGGGTGAAAATAGCCCAAGAGATAGGCGACTATCCCATGGCGGCATTCGGTGTTGCTGCATCTTTTCTGGCACCATTGCTCAAAGACCTGGAGATAAGCAACAACATAATTATTGACTATGGTGGCATATCTTCGTCAGGAAAAACTACTACACTAAAGTTTTGTGCCAGTGTTTGGGGATATCCGCTGGAAAGTGACGGTGGTTTGATAAGGTCATGGACAGGAACACCGACTTTTTTCGAGCGATATTCAGCAATGATGAATGAACTGCCCATATTTCTGGACGAGAGTCATAAAGCTAATCCCAAAGATGCAGGAAATATAATCTACCAATATGCCAATGGGTCAGGTCGTGGGCGTGGAAATATAAAGGGCATTCAGAAAAACACAATATATCGAGGCGTCTTGTTTTCGGCAGGTGAAGCCCGACTGACTGATGTTGCCAAAACCATGGGTATTCATGCCCGTGTAATTGGTTTCTGGGACAGCCCATTCGGAACAAACAAACGGGAGCTAGTAGTCAGGATCAACAAAGTTTCTGAACGACATTACGGCATTGCAGGAAAGAAAGTGCTGGATGAATATCTGCATCATCGAGAAGAGTTGCTGCCAATACTCAGAGAGAATTGCATCGAAATGCATGAACATCTTGCTGGACTTATGACTGATAATATTGGGCAGCGTCTTACAGAATACTTCGGTGCTATCTATGCCGTAGGTGAATTGGCAAATACAGTATTGGGACTAAATTGGGATGTCAAAAGCATTGTCGAAGAGGCTTTTCGTCTTGCAGTTAATAATCGTCCTCCGAGCATTTCTCAAGTTAGCATTGAACTTGTAGGAGATTGGATTGCCAGCAATCGGGCGAAATTTGAAGGCAGCGATAAAGCTAATGTTGCTGGTGAGATATTTGGCAGGATATTCTCTGATAGAGAAACAGGCGAAGAGCGGATAGGGATATTGCCTAATGTTCTCAAAACTCTACTGAAAGCAAATGACTATGCATTTGAATCTGTTGTCCATCAGTGGAAGGAAAATGGTTGGACTGATACTGATACTGGCAGACTTAAGAAGAAAGTCAGATTCAACGGTGAGACTACATATATGGTAGTGCTTAATGAAAAAGGCATCGCTGCTTCCAATGGTGGAGCAGACAAGGATGATGTGCATGAGGATACAGATATTATATAAGGTGGATTTTCAATGAGAACAGTGGGATCAAGGGCTTCGCTGACTGAGAGCGAAGCCCTTTCTGTTCCCTATGTTCCCGTTGTTATACATGACAATATGCGAAATAATGAAATTGTCCTGGCGGCTCCTGACTTTATGTATCTTATGTTGCTGAACTGGTGATTCAAGATACTAGTGGCTCCTCATGTTAGATACGGACGATATCATCACGAATATTAGCTCTCAGGGCTAACGTTCACGAGAGCAGCTAATTTTCGTATACATTATATAAGCCTCTCTACACCATTCAACAACTATTTCAACTCCCCAGCGTTTAATGTCTTCCTGTATTACGGCACTGCATAGTGCTTTTTACAACTAATGCCAAATATTATTTCCTGAATATTTTGGTTAGTTGAATGTATGTTTAAATAAACTACTGCAGAACTGAATGAATTAAGTATATCCATGTTAAACACATCACGGACTTTAATTTACAGTAGATATCCAAAATAAGTTAACAATTCAGCATGCGTGATTGTTGCCGTGAAACGGTTATGTGGGGCTGGAAATTATTATGATGACGGAAGGAAATGAATCATGGTTAAAAAAGAGTTAGACGTAATGTTCTCCAGTAAGACAGTGGTGTGGGAGACACCACAGAATTTGTATGAGGAACTCAATAATGTGTTCCACTTCACAACTGATGTTTGCGCTTTGCCAGAGAATGCAAAGTGCGAAAACTACTATTCACCCGAGCAGGATGGTCTTGCTCAAGACTGGCGTGGGGATTGCTGTTGGATGAATCCACCATATGGACGAGAGATTTCCAAATGGATGAAGAAAGCATATGAAAGCAGCCTTGATGGTGCAACCGTAGTCTGTCTGATTCCTGCTCGGACAGATACTCGATGGTGGCACGATTACGTCGGCAAAGCTGCACACATCGAGTTTTTGAAAGGCAGACTCAAATTTGGAAATAGTAAGGATTCCGCACCGTTTCCTTCAGCACTGGTAGTGTTTGGTGGTGAAGAGAAACTAAAAGCAGTTCTGGAGAATAAGTATGCTTTGCTCAATCATAAGTTTGAAGGGCGAAGCATGGTGTTGGTACCTGTTCGATTCAATAAGAGTGCGCCTGTTATGAATCGTGTTAACAAACAACCTATCAGTCGCCCAAGCAAAATATTGGCGATGAATTGTGATTGCATCAGTGGCGCACAGGCTCATATAGCAGATGCAACTGTAGCCCTTATTGTTACAGATCCACCTTTTGGTATTGGTGAGGGAAAGTTTGAAAAACTCTATAACCGCAAGGAAGCAAACGTTGCCACTGGATATGTGGAAGCTCCAGAGGATTATGACAAATGGACACTGGACTGGATGAAAGAAGCGAAAAGAATACTCAAGCCTAACGGCAGTATGTATGTAATTAGTGGCTGGACTAATCTATATTCAATCCTGGATGCTGCCAGAAAATTAGACCTTTCGCTAGTCAATCACATTGTCTGGAAGTTTAATTTTGGGGTTCATACGAAGAAAAAGTTTGTCAGCTCACATTATCACATTTTGTATTTTTGCAAACGGAATGGCAAACCTATATTCAATAATCACTGTAGGTATCTTCCAGACGAAAAACTGGAGAATGGCAATTCTGTGTTGTATCAGGACATGCAGGATGTTTGGGAAATCCCTAAAGAGTATGCACGGGGAAAGGTAAAAAACTGTAACAAACTCCCTGAAGCTCTTGCGGAGAAAATAATCGAATACTCAAGTGCTCCTGGCGATACTGTCTGTGACTTTTTCTTGGGCAATTTCACTACGGCAACAGTAGCCCGAAAGCTGGGAAGAGACCTGATCGGTTTTGAGTTGAATAAGGATATTTATGATTGCAAAATATCGGATTTTATAGATGATCTGGTTGCATGACATGTAGAGTGCATAGCACCACAATTGCTAATGTTGCACTGATTGGGGAGCCTAATGCTCCCCAATGATTTTAGAAAGGGAAATCTTAAATGAGTAAAAATATGTTTGCCATTGGTGAATCCTATATTAAAACGAGAAAGGCTTGGACTCCAGGAACTGAATACAACTTCAAGGATGGAGGGCATGAGTTAAGGTTGTTCGTGGAAAATCCCACCCGTAAAGAAATCGATGATTACCAAAACGGAGAGATTGAGCTACGTCTATGCACGAAATGTGGTTTGTTAATGCTGGTATTTAAGTTTGGAAATCAACCGTGGTGCGACGCTTCATACAACTGGAATCTCGTTCCTGCCGAATCGCAAATACTACCCGAAGACCCTGATGCCCCAGATATTGGGGCGACTCTGGCTATATTTCTAGTGGATGCGCACACAGGAATCTTGAAGGTGATGCGAGTGATCGGAATGGGAAATGAGTTCACCAAGACGTTACACAGTGTGATTCGCAAGCAGATGCTGCAACCTTTCGACAGAGATAAGCATTTTGAACAAGTGGAACTTGTATACAAAATGTATTCCTCCAATCAAATGGCACAACTAGCCATCTGTAGCTATCGTATTAAAACAAATTACTGATCACACCTCCGAAATAGCTTGGTGGAACAATTACGAACTGATGGGGGAGCCTAATGCTCCCCAATGACCAGAGAAAGGTAGGTAATGACTATGGAAAAGCGTTATGCGAATTACAATAATTGCAGTCCAAGAACCAGAGAATATTTCGAGAAGCTGGATTCAGAATATAACAGCGTTGTGGACTACTACAATCTTATCAGCAATCAGGATTTGTTGCTGATTGACAAAGAAATTCTGACTGCCGTTAGGCGATATGCCAAGGCAAATATCTGTGAGGAAAATCAGGAGAATATAGCTGCATATATGAAAGTGTTCAAAAACGACCTTACTAATGGGGTCAATAGAGAGCAAGAAACAGTTGAATCTCAGATATCACCTTTGATTATTAGGCTGATTGATTTCGACAAGGAGGACTAAATGGCAACATTGATGATGTTTTGACAGTTTGCTCTGTTCATTTTTACACGTGAGATTCTGAACTGATGGGGGAGCCTCAGAGTTCCCCAATGACCGATAAATTACAGGAGATGATCATGAAACACACATTTACATATACCATCAACGACAATGAGGATTCAAAAATGGGAGTTCGTGAACTCCCTAATATTCAAAAGGAGAAAATCAAAATGGAGCCGATAGTTTACAAAATAAAATATTCCGATGTAGTTAAACAGATGTATCATGCCAATCCAGATGGTGTAGACCATCTGTATGCACAACTTCAAGAATCTGGAATTAGAGAACCCGAGGCGGCAGTTATTACTCTGGTATATGCTGGCGCAAAGATCAAAGATATTCTCTATTGGTGTGCTGATGACGGATACGATGCTCTACCACTTATATGTATGTTAATGAACGGGAGGAATTGAAATGGAAATAACAAGATTGTATGAAGTAAAAGCAAATATGTCCTCAGAGGAATTCAACGAATCAGTATATCAGATGGTAACTGATCTTGCCCATAAGTTAGAGGCAGTCAAAGATATTGATGATTTAGCAGAGGCTGAATTCAGCCTACTGTTTATACTTTATCAAATAGAACAAAATGCAGAATGGCAAATGAACTTTAGAAAGATAACTACATATGCAAATTCAGTTCTGCGTAAACTGAGACAGAAAGAACAATTGATCCACAATGTTCTAGAATCACTCGGTGTGAGTAAAGAATCCATCCTTAAGTATCAATGGACTTCACAATACAATTTTATCAATAGGCACTGGCTAGAGAAAGACGCAGTCATGCCTATAGATGTCCTGTCGCTTCTGCAAAATATATTCATTACCAAGGGTGCCAATATTGGATTGAATACGGAATATTGTCAGGTGAAAAATCAGCAATATTGGGATGAATTGGAAATATTGCCCAATGCAGATAATGTGAGAAAGGCTGAACTTAATGACTATGTAATTCATGGTAAAAAATATCACGAACCATTGCCTTATGAATTGGCACCTTTCTACTGCTATACAATCGACGGAGGACATAGCATAATCGCAGTCAATGATACGGACTATGTAAATGGTGAAGACCCATGGGGATATACGATACCAACACCCGTAAAGACACTGCTTAATGCAGGTTGGACGATGATAGATGGTATGCCACATTGCACACTGCCATATGATAAAAAACGTGGCTTGATATTCGATTCAGCAGATTCTGAATATTAAGTAGTGGCTACATGTTAATGATGAATTAAGTTGGGGAATCTAACGCTCCCCAACTCAAAACAGAATGAGAATTTAATGAATAACTTAAATACGTTCGACTTAGAACAAGGAACAGCCGTTTTGGTGTTGTCAGTAATGATTGACGCATCAAAAATCGTTGTAACACAAGGCTAATACATATAACTTACAAGAAAGGAGAATTCGACCATGCGCAAGGTTCTAAAACAAATTGATGAGCAGCGATGCACGTTTACAGGCACATTCAGCAGATTTGGCATTAAAAATGGCTATTGTGGACCCATGAAAACAGTGCTGCTCCAACATATATCCGATGAAGATGGTTATGAAGTTGCCGACCATCTCTGGTTCAACCTGACAAAGGGTTTCGAAGCATTGAATATGCAACCTGGGGATGTTATCCAGTTCGACGGCAGAGTTCAGAGATATACAAAGGGCTATTGTGGGAGAGACTGGGAGAAACAAATCGAGCATCCAATTCGGGATGACTACAAACTATCCAGACCGACAAAGATAAGGAGAGTGATTGAAGATCAGAAAATGATTTCAGTAGTGTAGTTGCTCAATCGGATGTAGGTTCAGGCATTGAATGAATTATCATTGTTACAATGCCGTTATTATGTTAGGCTATCACCAATTGGACAAATAATAGGGCAGGTCGCTTAATGAGCGTCAAATCAAAGGATATACGTGGATGTGGATGGTAGAAGCCGTCCATATCCATATTCCCGAGATTATCAGTCAAATGAAATTCGCACATTGAGAATTATGATATGGAGTATACGCAATGATAAGCAACAAACAATTGCTGGATGATTTCTACGACAAAGGCAGGATAAATCTCGAAGACCCCAGGAATATTCTTGAAACTCCCGAACCAATTCCTGATGATATTTCATGGGATAAAGTTGAGGGGATGCTATTAGGGCTTGCTATCGGCGATTCTCTGGGGAACACATCTGAAAGACTGACGTTTTCAGAAAGACAAGAGACACATGGTTGGATCAATGATTATCTGCCTAATCGTAGATTTAAGTATGAAGCCAGAGGATTTCCTTCTGATGATACTCAAATGGCATTTTGGATACTAGAGCATTTGAATAATAATGGATGCTTAAATCCTGAAGGACTATTGGAAATATTTGCTACAAGACCAATATTTTTGACTGGGAGAACTATCAAGGAATTTAAGAGAAAATACAAAGAAGTTGCATGGTATCTTGCTGCTGCTGAGACTGCAGGAAATGGGGCTTTAATGCGGATCGCTCCGATTATAGTTCCATATATAAAAAATCCCAGCATTGAATTGTGGGTCGATACCATTCTTGCATCAGCGTTGACACATAACGATAGAGCATCAACTTCCTCCTGCATTGCACTGATAAGAATTCTTTGGGATATTTTCAGATTAGGAGATAAACTGCTGAATAATCCTCAGATACCATTCTCTGAGTGGGTGCTGGAAACATGGTGTTCCACAATGAAGGAGTTCGAAGGCAGCAAGACATTCTATTTCAGCAGAAATATAGACAGATTTCCACATGCAGGAAATTGTTGGAAGCATACGCTCAATCAAGTTTCTAAGGCTCTAGAAGAAAAACTATCTGTAGAAGATGCTTGTGATATATGGGGAAGCGGTGCTTATCTTCCAGAAACAATTCCAAGCATACTATATATCCTATGCACTCATCATGATAATTATGAAGATGGGGTTCTTAAAGCCGTTAATTGCACGAGAGACAATGATACAATTGGCGCAGTTGTCGGCGCAGTGTTAGGTGCTTTGCACGGAAAACAAAACATTCCTGAAGGATGGGTGGCGAATTTATCAGGTAGAACCAACAGAACTAATGACGGTGAAGTTCAGAGACTAATCGCCCAGGCTAAAACAATTTGGTGGAAATGCTGATGGTCAGTCAGAAAACAATATTTGCCGTGGGGAACATTAATGCATGCTTTTGACACAGACATATTCGCTGAGAACATTAGTCCATTTTCGGCATATCTGGAACCCGAAGGATATGTATTACTCCCAAAGAAAAAACCACAAGTGGCAAGTTATGAGCGATGCACTCCAGAGACTGTAAGAATTGCCGTTAGAATGTTAGCTAATATTCCGTATAGATGCCGTTGGGGATTACAGATTGAAACTGGCAACTGGCTAACTAAGACAAATCTTAGGGAACATACACTTAAGAGCGGCATGACAGTCTACGACAATTACTTGCAGCTAATAAACATCATGCGGCATCTTAGTGGGAGAACGTGCGCCGTAGGCGCAACAGACATCTTCCTACCTGACCAGAAAGATTATACTCTGGAAAACCCGCAAGGAATTCCTATTGAGACTCATGTCGGAACTCTAAGAGTCGATGTTGACATGGATTATGCCTATGAGCATAAGTTATTTGACCACATATGCAAAGAAATAGACACAGAGCAGGAAACGGCTCATGAACTCGGTTTGCCCTACAGTGTGTTTTTCACGGGACGCAGGGGACATCAGATAGTAATAGCACTGAAAGTGCCTGTCAGACGCCATATAGCATCGTTTTTGCTTCATTCATACATTGCATTACTAACTGAAAGAGCAGAACACGGGGCAATAATAGACACTCATAATCTAAAGAAAATCCTACGTCTCCCTGGAGGCATACATGCCAGGACAAATAGACTTGGACTGTGGATTGACCCTGAGACAATATCGTTCTATCCCATCGAAATACAAGCCCATCTCATGGCGAATGGATTTGTAGATACTTTGGATCGGGAACCAGATATATTGAGTGCAGATAAGTTTACAACGACTGTATTAGAACTAACTGCATTCCTGAAATCTATTGGCGTCAAAAGACATGATGAACTATCGGCATCTGAATTTTCCCGAGTAATAACAGAACTGCCTAATAATGTCTTTGTGGACAGATTCAGACATGGCACCAAGAATATTGGGGATAATTTGCCTGATGCTACAACTACTTCTAAGAATAGAAAATCAGATACAGTTCAAGTGCCTATTCAATTGAATGAAAGTTTATCTACTGATATTCAGGATGAAGCATGGGCAAAGAAATATTTCTCCCGTGGATATAGCGAAGGAGGTTTCTGGGATTACATTTCACCTGATGGAATTAAAGCCGCCATTATTCTATTCAAGAGTAAAACTGTTGCTGAAATTCAGTTAATAGAGCAAGCAGAACAGATTCCATATTTGAATCCAAATGATTTGGAAGACAGAAAACGGAGTATTAGGAGGTTTATAGAAACATTCGATATAAACTCTATCAGGAAATCTGAAAGTTATCTTACCTCAGCATACAAATCATTATTGGACCATTTTTCAGAAATAATTGACAGTTCCTCCTTACATAGCCAGAGGCGTAAGAACATAAAGATGGTGGCAGAGATAATGTTGCTTGAATATCAGCGACTAGAGTCTGAAGAGTCTGCTGATCCTGAATGGACTAATATTCTGAAAATAGAATTGTCCTCTCGGACTATTGCTGCATCGATTATTAGACGTTTTGGGACTAAAATTAGTTATAGAACTGTATTGAATTCAATTCCTTATTTAATTGATTCCGATAAATGTCTATTTAGCCTTTTTCACAACCTTGGTCATGGAGTGAAATATAGAGTTGAGAATGATAGGATTCCTTATAAAATTGGTAGGGATGCAAAGGAATTCCTGAAAGGACTTTCTGAAGATAATATTTGATTCAATATTTTGGATTATATTGGAGTTCAAAATGGACTTTGACAAGGATGAAGGTTGTGGGATGACTAATGTTCGAATGAGCTGATTTGAAGGCTGCTATTTGGATGAGCATATGGATTTACTCTACAAAGAAAGAACATGAAAGATGTTAATAGAAGTGGGAAAGTTTCGGCATGCGCCACTTTATTGTTCTCCAGTTCTCACTCAAAAAAATGGCTATCTGATTTTATACAGATAGCCCAGATTAAAGGAGAAAATGAAAAAGAAGGTTTGGTTAATATTCAATCGGCATTTAGTTGGATAAAATGAGAATATGCACATCGCCCCAGCCATAAGTAATCTCTTTATGGGGATTATCCCAAATCTGGGTATCCCATATTGAGTTCAAAAAGACCCCCGCCCCTAATAACTGTAGGATATCTGGTATCAGTATTACATATAGCAGCTCTGGAATAATTCCGTCGGTATCGACAACTGTATCATCTGTGCATCCATGGGGGTCATTTGAAACTACCCCCTTTTGAAAGGATGTATACTGTGCAAACATGGCGTAGGTTATTAACGGTTGACTATTCTTCTATAGGTTCATGGTATGGCGTCATTTCAAATGATTAAGTGAACCATTCAGGGGACTTGACTGTATTAAGGTGCATCCAGATATTTATGTGTTTGGGTATCTGGTGTCGGCAGTAACGACATCAGCCTTTCTGGAATACTATCATTTGAATCCATGTTACTACTGTCTGTATCGTTTTAACCGAGGTATATCATCTTCCTTGACTGATAAACTCTATACCCAGGACATTCTCACTGGCAGCCTGGTTGTTCTCAAGTTCTCGTTCTCATAGATACCTAAAAGTAATATAGATGGAATGGAGGACAGAGAGGGGGAGATGGACTAAATCGAATTGATGGAAGCAACCCTAAAACATATGAAAACCAGGGCATCCCAAATCCAACCCAAGAAGAAAAAGCCTCTGCATCGACCCCTGGATTGAACATCTTAAATCGGTCAGAGCGAACTGCCCCGAGTCGAGATGTCAGTGAATGGACTTTTGCCAATCCATCGACCCCCGAGACCAACGCCCAAAGCAGTTCTGAGTTAATAGCTCAGCTCACGGATGCCGATGGATCAGAACAAGCAACCTCGTCATCGACCCTACGCCTTACGTCCTAAACGAACATGGTATGAGCATGCCGCATAATACCGATGAAAAGGTTTTTTGTATCTCCATCGACCCAAGAGCCGACGTCCGAAACGGTTCTGGACCCCAAGTCCAGCGCACAAATGCCGATGGAAAGACTATATTAGATAATACCATATAAGGGAATGCATAGTGAATTATTGAATATTAGCTCATGAATGGCTTCAATGCCCATTTGAAATTGGATTCTGCATTCAAACCAACACCTTTGGGATTGTGTGATACACAGATTTGTCGGGACTAAATGTAGCCCAGATAAACTAATGTTCCGAAGCACACCTAAGAAGCTTCATATCCCTATTTCTGTCCACTCCACTGATCCATCTTCCCTCACCCAAATAAATGAGAAGCGAGCTGACTTCTGTAACCATTCCACCTTCTGGCTTAGAGTTCTATATCGTGGATAATCAGGTAATGCCACGGCAAAGTTGGCATCAGGATTTTCTCCTCTCCACAACAGAATGTCAAAAACTATGGAACTGAACCAGATTTTCGCCTGAGTAGGGATTTGTGTTTTCTTGTTTTTCATCGGATATCCTTTTACGCTAATCCAGAGTTCTGTATTATCTTTCTTTGCCTCAATATCATTTCCAAGCTCTTTGCTCTCTGTGCTGGCTGTCCGAACGATTTCATAGTCAGCAGTGCGAAGGTGTTCAGCCACCGTTTGCATATTGGATTTCCAACTCCAGTCATGAACGGCTCGTGTCTTTATCTTATTAGAAGGAGAGTGCTGGATCACATTGTCCTTTGGAACATATTGCAGTGCCAGGTTTGTGGGAAAGTTTAGAATTGGGCGGCTTAATCCTCTGCGCTCTACATATCCTTGCCTTTCAAGATCACGGCAGTGATTGTATATTTGCGAACGATGTTTTTCGTTCAATGCCTTGTGAATAGTTGTGTCGGAAATTCCTTCAGGATGTTCACTTATGCAAGACATTATACGGTCAATCATATGTTTCATATTATCACCTCTGTGATGCTGCTGGTGTGTTTGATGGTGTTATGCTACACCATGAAACCATATATAGCAAAGCAATCCGCAATAAATAACTGTTCTGCAGCAGACGTGATCCCTTGCCCTTGTTATTGAGGATATTTCCCCTTTTAGGTTTAACACCTTTATATGCGGGTATAGTACTAAACCGAGAGATTGGACGGCAAGATTTGTGTTCTTTGCTTTTGAATACAAGCACAAAATACAATGTTGATTTTGAATAGAACATAATCTGCCATGTAGTCAAAAAGTTGCATAAGACGAATATGTTGAAGCAGCAGTGGCAAGATGGACTGGAACATCTTGAGAAATAAGGGCTGTCACAGATGAAAACCAAGTATGTTGTTGCAAACAATGAACTGGCTTTGGTGATGAAAGACAATTATTTGCCATGTGCTCTGAAATTAGACATGGTGGATGAAAGCATTTGCATCATTCCTGTAATAGTTGATATCGATGTTCCTGGATGGACGATTTTCAACACTGAGAAAAAGGTGATCTATTGGGCGATTCCATATATGATAGCATCCGATGCCAATATATTATTAGACCATATCACACCTCTTGCTGACATGATAATATCTCAATACGGAATGGATATAGATGGCAATGCGGAACCAAATATTACATCTTCTCAAATAGCAATTGTTCAAATTAGCCAGTATATCAACGCCCTTGAGTTTTTGGAAGCACAATCAGATACTGCCGAGAAGGTTTCAGGAAATCGTTATAGGAATGTGGACGTAAGTTTAGCGGATTGTTTTGTCCATCGCAATTGAATCGGTTCCAGTTCAGACACATGGAAGATATCCATTATATTATTTGTGCTTTATGGGCATTTCAGAGGGTTTGGAGTAGTATGGAAATAATGGGTTTAAAATCAGAGATAATACAGTTAGGTGTGGATGTCGCTGAATTTCAAATAGCCATGACTCCAGTGCATCTGAACTTTAACTCACTTCATTGCGTATAGGAAATTGAGAACATTAGTTGTTCTGTTTCCCTTCCTTGCTGAAGAAGCTCCATTCTGCCCAGACTGGGGCTTTTTCTTTCTCTTCACGTTTTTCTACAAATAGATACTTACCCATTCACCTGGTGTCTAACTATACATAACCTATACTATCAAGACTCCTTTACACAGAAACTCCGATGATATTCTCATCGGAGTTTCTGTTTTTAATTGGATAACATTGCTCAATATTACTGTATGTGATTGCATGACCCACTACCCCATCTTTTACTTTATAGAGTAATGGTTTGGATGGTTATCCCCCCAATAAATCCTGAACTGTTTCTCTCCATCAGTAGTAATTCGCACAGAGCCATTGGCAACATGATCACCGCCTGTTGTGCTCAGAGTTCCTCCATTGCCTTTCTCTGTCTGGTATATGATGCAGTTAGCTTCTGAAAGCCTGTTAAGAGCATCCTGAGTTGGATGGTGAAACTTACTTGTGCCGACATCAATAATAGCCACAGCGGGATTTAGAGCATTGAGAAAGGTAGTGTTAGATGAACTGGCACTACCATGATGATCCACTTTTATTGCGTTCACATGTCCAATAACTGTTGAAACTGGTGTTTCCATGTCCACATAGGAGTATAATACAGCCAACCACATATATGGTAGAGAGAGGAGCAATCTAATGCTCATCGAGATTACAACCAGTGGGGTAGGAAACAGAAAAGGAAATATTATTATCTCTGGCGACTACCTGGATCTTAAAACCGCAGTGGAGACTTATATGGCAGGTGCAAACTTGGCGGGTGCTAATCTTAGCCTTGCTGATTTCTCTGGTGCCAATCTTATTGGAGCCAATTTGGAAAACGCCAATCTGTGCAGCGCAAATTTGTGTGGTGCTAATCTGCACGATTCCAATTTATGCGGTGCCAAACTGCGTCGTGCCAACATGATGGATGCTGATTTGAGTGGTGCCATTCTGTGTGGTGCTAATCTTGAAAATGCCAATCTTAGTGGCGCAAATCTGACTGATGCCGATCTAAGTAATGCCTGGCTGGAATGTGCCGATTTGGAAAATGCTAATCTACAAGGTGCTAATCTGAAAGACGCTGATTTATTTGATGCCATTCTGAAGAATGCTGATTTACGCTCTGCCAATCTGACTGGTGTAAATTTGGAAGATACCGAAATGAGTGGAGCAAATCTACTTGGAGCCATACGAGACCCCATCGATTAACCCAAACAACATCCAATTATCGCCGCCTACATGAGCACAGACAGACATCTCAGATGGACTCCCGAAACCGCAGTCACTTCTGGGGCTTGGGACTCCTAACAAAGTCCCCACTACCCCTATTCCTGTGGAAAAAACATGCTGCAGGAACATTAACTCAAATAATGGTCTTCATTTTGTTGGGGCTTTTTTATATGAGATTGCATTAGTGCCGTTCTCAATTTCTCAGTGTTCTCAAGTTCTGCCGACATATAAACGAAACACTCAGATTGTCAGCCTGTGCTTTTATCCCTGCCAACTGAAAATTTGAAAATTAGCTAAATCGAATATTAGCTGCTGTAAATTGCATCCGCAATATTCATTCAGAATCTGCATGGTCTAATATTCGGTGGAGCCTTGGGACATGATATTTATGTGCGGATTCATTGACTTCAAATCCAATGACGCTGCGCCCAAGTTCAAGTGCTGCATAAGCCGATGTGTAATTGCCCATGAATAATCGCAGACAACATCTCCTGGGTTGCTGGAATATTGGATCAGTTTTCAGGTGCTTGCGCATATGCATCGGCTATGCAGAGGTTCTGAAATAGATTGAGAACGACAATAATCCCACATATGAATTTATGAATATCGAATAAATATATGACACTTCCGTTGTTCGCACCAGTTCCTGCAGGAAAATCGATCAGAATAGCCGAACGTTATAATATACTCCAACGACACAGATATTGAATTATTCTGAACAATCATTGTTGAAACACTATGCAACTGTCTGAAGCAGATACCCGTTCTAAGTTAATTGACCCAGCCTTGCATAAGCGAGGATGGACGGAAGACCTTATTAAGCGAGAGGAAAGTGCTGGAACTATCTATATTGTAGATGGCAAGGCATATAAGAAGCCCTCTGGCAGGTGTGATTACACCTTGCGTATAAAGGTCGGGTCCAACCCCCAAGCTTTGGCTGTTGCTATTATTGAAGCAAAGGCATCACATCTACCGCCAACGCATGGTTTGGAGCAAGCAAAGAACTATGCCAAGCGTTTGAATGTATCATTTGTCTTCTCCAGCAACGGATACATGTTCGTGCAGTATGACAATATATCGGGACTTACAACCAGTCCGCAACCATTGTCCGAGTTTCCTACTCCTGCAGATATTCGTGCAAAATATGAGGAAGCAAAAGGATTCTCACTAGACGATGAAGCCGCCAAGCCACTATTGGTTCCATACAAGGGTGGTGAAGCCACACGCAGATACTATCAGGATGCTGCCATCCGTGCCGTCCTTGAGAAGTTGGCAAAATGCGAACACACTGGAGAAGCTAAACGTGCCTTGCTTTCCCTTGCCACTGGAGCAGGGAAGACGTTTATAGCAGTAAATCTTCTGCGCAAGATTGCTGATGCTGGTCAACTTCGCCGTGCTCTTTTTGTTTGTGATAGAGATGAACTTAGAAAGCAAGGGCATCTTGCTTTCCAGAATATATTTGGTAATGACGCTGCCGCTGTTTCTACTGGAAACCCGCAGAAAAACGCTCGCATAATCATCGCCACATATCAGACTTTAGGTGTAGATACTGAAGAATCAGATGCCTCCTTTTTGTTAAGGAATTACCCAGAGAATTACTTTAGCCATATCATCATTGACGAGTGCCATCGCTCTGCTTGGGGCAAGTGGTCGCAGGTTCTTACCCGTAACTCTCAATCTGTCCAGGTTGGACTGACAGCCACTCCAAGGCAACTCAAGATAGATGAAAATGCCGAGGAAGTAAAATCTGATACGGATATTATCGCTGACAACATCAAATACTTTGGTGAACCCATATACGAATATGACTTGAGTCAAGGTATCGAAGATGGTTACCTTGCCGCATGTGAAATTCAACGTGGTCGGGTTAATCTGGATGAGCAATCTCTAACTATTGACCAGATAATGAAGTATAAGCCACGTAACGCCAATACGGGCGAACTTATGACACGGGAAGAAATGGATGAAGTCTACACGCACACGCAGTATGAGGATCGCATTCTACTCCCTGACCGTGTAATGGCAATGTGTGGTGACCTTTTTAATTATATGTTGGATACAGGCACTCCTGAGCAGAAATCAGTTATCTTCTGTGTCAGTGATCGGCATGCTGATGATGTAGCGAATGCGCTCAATAACTTGTATGCGAATTGGTGTGCAAAGAACGGCAAATCTCCTGTTTCTACCTATGCATTTAAATGCACAGCACAAAGTAATGGGAACGACTTTCTACCTGATTTCAGAGGAAGTTCTACCCATCATTTCCTTGCGACTACAGTAGACTTGCTATCAACTGGTGTCGATGTCCCATGCCTGGAGAACATTGTCTTTTTCAAATATGTAAAATCACCAATCAGTTTCTATCAGATGATTGGTCGTGGCACTCGGCTTAATGCGCCAACAGGCAAGATGATGTTCCGTGTGTATGATTACACTAACGCTACAAGGCTTTTCGGTAAGGATTTCATTACTGCTCCATCAAAACCAAAAGAGCCATCCGAACCCACAACTCCAATACCACCAATTATCGTCGAAGGCTTTGAAGTCCATGTAAATGATGCTGGTAAATATATCGTCACTCAAGTGGATGGAAAAGCCGTTCCGATATCGCTTGAGGAATATAGGGAAAGGCTGGCTGGATCGCTTGTTGAAGAAGCTGCTACACTGGATGAATTCCGAACATTTTGGGTTGAACCTGAGAAGCGCAGAGAACTTCTTCATAAGCTCCCAGATGGAGGGCGTTCAGCAATAATCCTCCAACATGTGGATGAGAAGTTGGATTATGACCTTTACGATGTCCTCGGGGAGGTTGGTTATGGTCTTGTGGCTAGAACACGAATTCAACGTTCAGAGTCATTCATCTACAAGAATATAAACTGGTTGGATAACATGCCTGAAGGCACTGCCGCTACAATCACAGCTATCGCTTCTCAGTTTGTCCGTGGTGGAACAGATGGTTTGGAAAACCAGTATATTTTGCGCACTTCTGAAGTCTCACAGGCTGGTGGTATTCCTGCATTGAAAATCTATGGTAATCCCAAGGAGTTATTACATGAAACTAAAGTGAGGATGTTTGCGTTATGAGTGAAGCCTTCCAAAGCATTAAACCAGAAGCGTTGGATCAACTTGCACATATCATTGGCAATTTTTACACCAGCAGTCAAATTACTGAACTTTTTGGACGCAGTGGCTATCGTGATATTGTTCATGACAGCAGCACAAAATGGCGTTTTATAGCAGAAGCCTTTAAGGATATACAACACCGAGGCTCAGGGAGTCCGAATGGAGTTCTCAGAGTGCTAGAATGCTTGTGTAGTCCTCAAGCCTATATCGGTCAACGTGATGAGTTCTTGTCTATACTTCGTGAAGTTAATGCGGTTCTGGAGTTCTACGGGTTATGCATTGACGAAGAAGGCAAACTATTGCGGATGCAGGAACCCACAAAGACCGTTCGCCAGACAAAGACGGAAGACGAGAGAGCGTTTAACTCTCGTAATTTTCATCCTAAGGTAATTGAGCATGGGCGACAGCGTTTTAGTGAAGGGAACTATTTTCATTCGGTATTTGAGTGCTGTAAAGCATTCGATGCAGCGGTCAGATACAACTCTGGTATAAATAAGAGTGGTGATGCACTTATGGGAGAGGCACTAAGTCCTACTGGTCCAATAAAGCTAAACAGCCAGACAACTCAGAGCGAGAATGATGAGCAAAAAGGTATTATGTTCCTATGTAAAGGTCTGATGAGCGCAGTAAGAAATCCCCAAGCACATGAACCTGAACTTAGTTGGAAAATGACACAGCAAGATGCACTTGATGTTCTTGCCATGTTATCGTTTTTATTTCGAAAATTGGAGAATGCAATAGTGATTAGTAGTCATAATTCTGCTGGTGTGCAGGTTAATCTATGAGCACAAATATGGTTATTACTGACCAAAAGGTGGATGTCTTGCCTGATGGCTGGAAATGGGTTCAATTAGGGAGTGTATGTGCGCAAGATAAGAACATCATTGATCCAAAGGATGCCGATACTTGCTGTCCTTACCTGGGACTTGAACACATTGAAAGCAATACTGGAAACATACTTCGTGATCCTCAAAAAGTCATCAAAGGTGAAGGTAAAAGCACAACATTTTTATTTGACGACAGACACATTCTGTATGGAAAGCTGCGTCCATATCTGAATAAGGTTGCACTTCCAGAGTTTCGAGGCAGGTGTACAACAGAGCTTATACCTCTACTACCAAGGGAAATCGATAGGGAATATCTCGCATGGTTATTACGACGACCATCCACCATACAAGCTGCAATGAGAGAGAAGACAGGGTCTCGCATGCCACGAGCGAATATGGATAGTCTCTTAAAGTTACAAGTTCCTTTGCCACCGCTTCCTGAACAAAAACGAATTACTGCAATCATCAATGAGCAGATGGCGGCAGTGGCAAAGGCTATGGCTGCTTGCGAGGTACAGCTGGCGGCAGCAAAGACACTGTCCGCTTCATATCTACGCTTTGTGTTTGAAAGTGAGGAAGTAAGAAATTGGGAAAGGTATATATTGGGTGATTGTGTTAGTAAAATCGGTAGCGGAGTGACTCCTTCGGGAGGACAGAAAGCCTATGTGCCCAAAGGCATATCACTTATTCGCAGCCAGAATGTTTTGATGAACAATTTCTCTCTGGATGGACTTGCATTCATCACACAATTACAAGACGAGAGTATGGCTAACACAAGGATATCTTCTAGCGATGTATTATTAAACATCACGGGAGCATCCATCGGACGAGTGTGCGTTGTTCCAGACCAGGTATTACCAGCTAATGTTAATCAGCATGTAAGCATAATACGCCTTACCCGTAGATTGCTTCCAAACTTCTTATGTTTGTATCTGTCTTCGCCACAATTCCAACAGTTTATATGGGCAGAGCAATCGGGTGCAACAAGGCAAGCATTAACAAAGAGTGACATTGAGAAGTTTGTGATTCCACGTCCGTCAATTGCAAAACAGAAAGAAATATCCGACAATTATGAAGCACAGGCATCTATTATCGACCGTCTTATCCAGAGTATAGAATCACAACTGTTATCCCTAGTTGCATTACCAAAGTCTGTAATTAGAAAAGCATTTCGAGGAGAACTATAACCTTGGCTATCAATAAAAAAGGATTCACATCCATATCGTCGGTCAATTCCGTTATAAAAAGTATCTGTGACATTATGCGTCGTTCTAACTGTGCTGGTGCAATGCAGTATGTACCAGAGCTTACATGGATACTTTTCCTGCGTATACTCGATGAACGGGAGGCACAGGAAGCACAGGAAGCAGAAATCCTAAGTATAGAGTTCGTGCCATCTATTGCATCACCTTACCGTTGGCAGGATTGGGCTGACCCTAATGGAGCAAAGCGCATAGAGCTTTCTTCTGGGTCCCTCGGTGCAGTTATGGCATTCGTATCTGATGAACTTATTCCATATCTAAAAAATCTCGGAAGCAGCGATAACTCAACTCCTCGGCAGCGTGTTATTAGCCAGATAATGTCTAATGTGGAAAGGGTGCACATTGACTCTGAACGCAACTTTCTGGATGTGGTAGATGCAGTGCATGCTATTAGTGAAGCCGATTCAGACCCTCAACACATCTTCATGCTTTCACAGGTTTATGAGGGATTACTCCTTAAGATGGGTGAGAAGAATAATGATGGTGGGCAGTTCTTTACGCCTCGGGAAGTCATCCGTGCAATGGTTCAGGCTATTGATCCTAAAGTCGGAGAAACCGTATACGACCCTGGTTGTGGCACTGGCGGCTTCCTTGCGCAATCATTTGAATACATCTGGCAGAAGAAAAAAAGCACAGCATCGGGTGAGGAAATCGCAACACTAAAACAACAGATGTTCTACGGGCGTGAAAAGGAAAACATGATATTTCCGATTGCACTTGCCAACCTTATTCTGCATGGCATTGACCAGCCGAACATTTGGCATGGGAATACACTTACTGATGCAGCCGCATATGATGGATTATTCCGAGGTGCACCAAGTCTATATGATGTAGTGCTAACAAATCCTCCATTCGGCGGTAAAGAAGGCAAAGAGGCACAAACTAAATTTGCCTATCAGACCAGTGCAACACAGATACTATTCCTGCAGCATGTCATTGATAGCCTAAAGCCTGGAGGCAGGTGCGGAATTGTTATGGACGAGGGAGTTCTCTTCCGAACCAATGAAAGAGCTTTTCTCCAGACCAAACAGAAATTACTCGAAGAATGCGACCTATGGTGTATCCTGAGTCTACCTCCTGGAACTTTCGTTAATGCAGGCGCAGGGGTCAAGGCTAATCTGTTGTTTTTCACCAAAGGTAAACCGACCGAAAAGATTTGGTATTATGACCTTTCGGATATCAAGGTCAACAAGAAAAACTCTCTTACGCTGGAACTATTCGAGGAATATCTAAGCCTGCTTCCGACCAGGGCTGACAGTGAGCACTCATGGACAGTTTCCCGTAAAGAAATTGAAGCAAGAAACTACGATCTGAAAGCAGTTAATCCCAACGCCAAATCAAACGAAGATACCCGAACTCCAGAAGAGCTATTGGACATAATTGAAGCTAAAGGTAAGGAAGTTGCAGAAGCACTGGCGGAGTTGAGAAAAGGCTGATTCAAGAAAAGGCGAGAGGTAGATATATTATGAAACTTGTAGAAGCTAGAATTACGAATTTCAAGAGTATAGATGACTCAGAGTGCATCAGATTTGACGATGTTACGTGCCTAGTTGGCAAAAACGAATCAGGTAAGACTGCGATACTTCAGGCACTTCATAAGATCAGCCCAGTGGGTGGTATAAATGGGAATTTTAATATCTTGGACTACCCTCGTAAAGGCTATACGAAATACAGAGCCATTCACGAAGAACAACCTGCTGTTGCAGTTCAAGTAGGATTTGAACTGTCGCAAGAAGAAATAACGGCAATAGAAATGGATTTGGGCGATGGAGTTATAAAGTCAAATGTCGCTTATGCTTCCAAGAATTTCAAAAATGTGCGTCAATGGGTAATTAATGTCGAAGAAACAGCCACTATCAAGCATTTTCTTGCAAGTGCTGCATTGCCACCTGACATAAGCAATGCAACAAGTATGTCTAGCACATGCAAGGAAGCACTAGAAATTCTTGAGTCTTATAAAGATGATAATCCAGATATTGAAATAGCGATAAGTGATCTTAGGAAAAGATGCAATCCTACACTTGCTGGGTATATTGCGTCAGAATATTTAGATAAATATGTCCCACAATTCTTGTATTTTGATGAGTATAGCGTCATGCCTGGCACTGTATCTGTCCAATATCTAAAACAGCGTCGTGATAACAATCAATTGGACTGCTCTGATCAAACAATTATTGCACTCCTATCCATAACAGGGAGCACCCTTGAGGACTTTGAGAATCAAGCCAATTACGAAAGTAGTAAAGCAGAATTGGAAGCGGCTTCCATTGGTATCACAGATGAAGTATTCGCTTTCTGGAGCCAGAATACGCAACTTGAAGTGGAGTTTGATGTTTCGCAAGCCAATGCTGATGATGCAGCACCATTGAATAGTGGAACCATATTGCATATTCGCATCAAGAATAATAGGCATAGAGTCACAGTTCCTTTTGACCAACGATCACGGGGGTTTGTCTGGTTCTTCTCGTTCCTTGCATATTTCTCTCAGTTTGAAAATAGCAAGAGTGATCTGATTCTTCTGCTGGATGAACCAGGACTAAGTTTGCATGCGAAGGCACAAGCTGATTTCCTGCGATTCATAAATGAACGTCTTGCGCCTAATCATCAAGTCATATATTCTACCCATTCACCATTCATGGTTGATCCGAACCAACTTCAAAAGGTAAGGACCGTTCAAGACATCGATAACAGAGGAACTGTTGTCAGCAGCGATATATTGAATAATGACCACGATACGGTCTATCCATTGCAGGCTGCTCTGGGATATGATTTAGCACAAACTCTCTTTGTTGGACCCCATTGTTTACTTGTTGAAGGACCATCTGATCTCATTTATCTGCAGATACTCAGTGAGGTTTGCACGTGTAATGGACTTGAGTCATTAGATAAAAGATGGGTCATTGTTCCTGTTGGAGGAGCAGATAAGGTATCAACGTTTGTATCCCTTCTTGGAGCCAACAAACTCGACATTGCGGTTCTTATGGATGTTAGTTCTAAAGATATGCAGCGCATCAAGAAATTGCAAGGTAATGGATTCCTTGGCGTAAACAACCTTATTGATGTAGGCAGTATTATTGGCGCAAAAGACGCTGATATCGAAGACCTTTTCAATCTTGAGTTCTACCTGAAGTTGCTAAATGGAGCATATGCATCCGAATTGCCTGGTGGGTTGAGCGAATCGGATATTATTAATGCCAATCCTCGTGTTGTGAAACGCATAAGTGCTTATTTCAAAGAGAACAATGTTGCAGGAGGATACTTTAGCCACTATCTGCCATCTGTATATCTGCTGCATAATCAAAAGGAATTATTGGTAGGTTTAGATCGGAAGTCTATAGAATTTGCAGCGTCATTATTCAGTAAGATTAATATGCTTCTGCTGCTATAGATCATTCATTACGTTGGACTTAGTTCTGTGGACCCTTATGAAGTATTTCATGCAACGGGAGGTTTTATGCCGATGAGTTCTGAAAATGAAGCAATCGAGTTTATTGTATTGAAATGGTTGGAAAAAGCAACCGATAGGCGGTTCAATATTATGTTGAAATATATGCCTGATGGAGTAGCCAGTGCGATGCCAAACTCCCACTGTCCGTCAGCATATCAAGTCAATCTTGCAGTCTGGTCATTGATCAGACAGGGTATGCTGGTCTTTGACCTCAGTAGTCAAACTAATCTTGGAAACACCACCCTGATTATCACTGAATTGGGAATGTCTGTAGTTCAAGAAGGACTCTATAATCCTTATAATCATGAAGACTACCTCATAAAGCTATGCCATGACATCCCTGATTTGAGTGTAACTATCCTCCAGTATGCTCGTGAGGCTTTGCTTTCGTATAGGGCTGGTTGCTATCTTGCGACCGCAGTTATGGCTGGTGTTGCTTCGGAAGTTGCTTTCATAGAACTGTGTGATTCGCTCAGCACGTGGCTGGGCAGCAAATTGGGTGTCACGAGTAAAGAGGAGTTCCAAAGAAGACTTAAGAGTAAACGACAATATAATGACAAGTTTACGTTGTTCAGAAACACTGTGGAAATGAACAAAGATGCTATAGGCAAGTCAGTTTTGGAAAACATAGAGATACCCTTGAATTCTATCCTTGAGATATTTCGCACCTATCGCAATGACGCTGGGCATGCTATTGGGAAGCCTGTCAGAAACGAAGATGCTGACTTGATATTGCACCTGTTTCCTAAGTATATGCAAAGACTCTACCATCTAAAAAATGACCTGACATAGATTGAATTGAATAATGAAATGTTAGCAACGGTATTGAGGCTTTATTTCATATGACAAACAATCCCTATTCAATACAACCAAATCCCGAGTTCGAGAGCCCTTCCCAGGAGTAATATGTCAAACAACAAAATCACCCTCCAACAATTGGAATCATTCCTCTGGCAAACAGCGGATATACTTCGTGGCAACATGGATGCCTCCGAATATAAAGATTATATTTTTGGAATGCTGTTTCTGAAACGTCTATCGGATGCATTTGAGGAACAGCAATTTGAGAACATTAGCTCATCTCTAAGCATTGGGAAATCTTGGTTGGAATCTGAAAGACTTGCTGAGAATGAAAGCGAATACACTTCTACATTCTTCCTCCCCAAACATGCCAGATGGTCGCATATTCAAAACCTAAAGACTGATATTGGCGCACAACTTAATCGAGCTTCGGAAGCAATTGAAGCGAACATTAGCTCACTTCAGGGTGTCCTGGTCGGTATTAACTTCGACAATCTTAACAAACTTCCCAATGACAAACTTGTGGATGTTATCAGCCATTTCAGTAAGTATAGACTACGCAATAGTGATTTTGAGCATCCTGATCTTCTTGGTGCTGCATACGAGTATCTGATAAAACAGTTTGCATACAGTTCAGGTAGAAATGGGGGAGAATTCTACAGTCCAAATTGTGTTGTTCGATTATTAGTTCACCTTATTAATCCTAAGCCTGGCATGTCTGTCTATGACCCAACATGTGGCTCTGGGGGAATGTTAGTTCAGTCGGATCATTATGTGAAAGAGCATTATGGCGGCAACAAAAACATCTCCCTTTACGGTCAAGAGATGAACCAGAGCACATGGGCTATTTGTAAAATGAACATGTTCCTCCACGGCATATACAATGCCGACATTCATAAGGGTGATATTATTGCCGACCCCAAACATCTGACTGATGGGACTCTCATGACTTTCGATAGGGTGATTGCTAATCCTCCATTTAGCATGGCTAATTGGGGACATCAGAAATTTACAAACGACCCCTACAATCGCAATCAGTTCGGAATACCTCCGAAGGCTCAAGGTGATCTGGCATTTGTAGCGCACATGATTTCAAGTCTAAACGAAGAAGGCAAACTCTGTGTAGTTTTGCCACACGGGGTTTTGTTTAGAAGTGGCACCGAAAAGTTAATGCGGAAGAATATTGTTGAATCCGATCTGCTGGAAGCGATAATTGGATTACCAACTGGGCTATTTTATGGAACTGGCATGCCAGCAGCTGTTCTCATTATCAACAAAAACAAGCCAGATGAACGTAAGGGCAAGATTATCTTCATTAACAGCGAACACGAATACGAACTGGGCAGGATACAGAACCAATTAGGTCAACAGGATATTGAGCACATTGTCTATACATATAGGGATTATGTTGAAGAGAAGAGATATTCCTACATCGCCACATTGGATGAAATAAAAGAGAATGACTACAACCTTAATATTCGGCGTTTTGCTGACACCACACCTCCACCTGAAACATTTAATGTTCGTGGACTTATTCATGGCGGTATAGGAGTATCCGAAGTAGAGGATGATTATATTCAGGAAACACTTCAGGGCTTTGATGTCTCATGCGTCTTTGTAAGCAATGGGAATGGTTATTATCATTTCAAAGATGAGATCCAGTGCAGAGATGATATTCGTGAATATCTCGGAACTAATGACACAGCCATAAACGCCATTTTCGAACGCTGGTGGGATAAATACAAGGTCAATCTACGAGAAATTGAAGAACAGTGTGCCGATGCGGATGCCAAATTGAACTCCTATCTGACGGAGTTAGGATATGACTAAGAGCGGTAATTTACCTGTTCCTTGGAAAATTAGCTCTCTTCAGGACATATGCACCATTCAAGCAGGAAATGCATGGACATCACGAGATTATTATACTGAGCCACCAGGCTTGCCTATTATACGCATAACAAATTTGGGAGACCCCGATGCTATTTTCAGATATTGGCGGGATGAATATGACCCACGATATGTTGTCAGTCCTGGTGATTTACTACTGAGCATTACAGGATATTTTAAAGTCAGTATCTGGAGTGGTGAGCAAGGTCTACTAAATCAAAGTTTCGTGCGCCTTACACCTAAGGCTGGAATCGACAAACGCTGGCTTCTCTATCAGCTTTTAATATCACTGCATAAAATAAGTATGGCTGGCAATCAGGCAGTGGTTAATAATATAACGCTGCCTGATCTATGTGCCGTAGAAATATTAGTTCCTACATTCCCTGAACAAAAGAAGATCGCTGCGATACTTAGTGCAGCAGATGAGAGCATAAATAATTCCCAGACATTAATCGCAAAACTGCAGCAACTAAAAATAGGGACAATGCAGGAACTACTCTATAAGGGCATTGGGCATACGGAATTCAAGGATAGTCTTATTGCCAAACTATCTGAAGACTGGCACACCGTTAAATTAGGCGATGTGCTCTTAGACATTGACTCAGGTAAAAGTCCTGATTGCCCTAATCTACCTGCAGCATGGGATGAATGGGGATTGCTCAAAGTCGGTGCGATACAACCATCAGGTTTTGTTGAGAGTGAAAATAAGGCAGTGAGCGATCCAGCACATATATGTGCAGCATATGAAGTAAAAGATGGTGATCTGTTGTTTTCCAGGGCTAACTCCTATGAATTTGTCGGTTTGGTGAGTTATGTGGAAAAGACTCGCCCCAAACTGATGTTGTCCGATAAGACTCTGAGATTAACTGTTAATCCCCAGTTGGCTAATAAGAAATATGTCTTTCATGTTCTCCAGACACCTTTAGTTAAAAACCAAATCGAAAAGTTCGCCAGTGGCTCCATCGGCACAATGAAGAACATTAGGCAAGGTGAGATCAGAAATATCGCCATACCGCTGCCCTGTCTTGTGGAGCAGAAACGAATTGCGGATGTTGCTGATGCAATTCATGTTCGCATAAACACGAAGACAGCTAATGTTCAGAGGCTTCAGAACATAAAGACGGCTCTAATGCAGGACTTGCTTACTGGTAGGGTTAGGGTGAAAGTGTGAGATGCAATGTCATAGGCACTTTGATTGAATTGTGCTACTTATCCGTGGGGAACACTAATTCTGCAGCATGTTTTACCCACTGTGGAAATACTGCTTTTCAGTATGATGCATAAAGCCCATCTAACTGCAGAACATTCCTGAATTTCGAGACTTACTTTTATCTGGGAGAATTACGTCCATCTCCCGACCAATGAGCCTCCTTTTTGGTCAAATCTGTGAGTCAGTGTGCCAGGGGGAACCAAATGGGACTCCCCTGGGGGGTCTCTCTGGAAAAAACACCTGTAAAAATGATGTAGTCTTGGTTAATCATATAACTCAGCATTATCTTACAGATGCCTAATCTCCTCAAGATTATAGCCATATATCTGATAGCCATTCCTCTTCACGGGTTTAATAACTCCCATTTCTATTCCACGAGCAATTTCTTCATCAGTAAGCATCTGATTCTGCTTCAGACCGTGCTTTGTTGTGTATGCATATTTGGCGTTTTGGGTTTCGGACATATGTGTTTCCTCCTGGTTGACTGCCAAGTCTCCTGAATATTAGCCCCATGATTTTCATTCTGTGCTGTGATTGCCCACACCTGTTTTCATGCCGACACAATTACACTGCTAATTTGAAATTGCCCAACATCTGCTAACAGCGTAAATAGTATTCTGTCCACATACCTATCTCAAAAACACCATAATAAATCGAGAATCAAAGTATAGGCATGCAACACCCACGAAATGTAAGGAGCTAATGTTCAAAACAAAGGAGAATCAGACATGCTAATAATCGACTCGTTCAGAAAGCCTTACGGCTGGCTCAGCAACTTCTCTAAGGCGTCTATCACACTGGACGGCATAACTTATCCAACGTTGGAACATGCATACCAGGCAGCAAAAACAGACAACGTTGAAGATAAGTCAAAAATTGTAGCAACTGGAAATCCAGCTTTTGTGAAGCGCATGAGTAAGAAACTGCAAATGAAAGAAAATTGGAATGAGATTCGGCTCGATGTCATGAGAATGTTAGTTGACCTAAAATTCCAAGATGAAATCTTATCAGAGAAGCTGATTGAAACAGGGGATGCAATTCTCATAGAAGGCAATCATTGGCATGACAATTTCTGGGGTGTTTGTAGTTGTGAGAGATGCAGCAATAAGGAGCATGAAAATCATCTGGGTGTTATTTTGATGGAGAAGCGGGAGCAGTTGAAACAAGTAGTCTAATGTTCGGTGAAATGGAAGCCTCTGAATAAAATCGGGGGCTTCTTGGTGTTCCATTTGTTCTTCCCGAACTTCAATATGGTGTTGACCTCCACACATCTTCAGTAAACGGTAAAAAAGCTACTGCAGAATTCACATCAGCAAGTATATGAGTGTAATTCAAACAATTCTGGAGGCACAAATTGACAATCACCGACGAAGCAAAGAAATCCTTATTGAGCATTAGACCATGTCTGGCAATAGCGAGAGTGATAACTGAATATGCTGAGGTTGCGGGACTGGATATGAAAGCCAGTGACGGGAGCATGAGAATTGACAATGAGCCATTCGAAAGGCTCTGCATTGAGAAAATCGATACTAATGTTATCTCAGTCGCACACTATTTCGAGCAAAATGGGGACTTAGTGCCCGATCCAGATATGGTGTTCTTCATATTAGACTCATACTGGTATCCTGTAAGTTTTCAGAATCAACTCACATATCAGGAATGCATGGAATACGACAATGATGGGCAGATTTTGGCAGTCTTGGAGAACATTAGGTCGATGATATCGTTTACGGACACTTGGGCTGATATCATTTCATCTCAAGGATATTTGGAAGCAGTAAAGCCAATTGGAAATGAAGATGCTGAGTGAGGAACATCGGAGGCGAAAGCCCCCATGAAATTGTAGTGCTATCATTCAAAAATCTACTGCAGAACTGAAATGTGTGAGTGTAAGAGTGTAAGCAAAATATTTCTGGAGGAATGAAATGGGAAACAGTAATGATAGTTGCTGTAGTGGATGCTGCAGCTGGATTGTAGCATTTGTTGTGATTATGTGGTTTGCATTCCATGTGAAAAGTTGATTGAGATAGTGATTATTCCCAATAGGAAGTAGCACTTGGGATGTGAAACCATCATCATCACCAATCACAGAAAGAACATGGGGGCGAAAGCCCCTGTAGTTGACTTCTGATCCTTAAAATCTACTGCAGAATATAAAATTAGCTAATATTCACGGAGGCACAATATGGCAACACTGAAAAATCTTAAGATTGAAGCCATGGAGTCATGTGATTTCCGTGGACATAGCATGGGTGCCTGGGCTGATGGGGCAGATGCCACAACCTCTCAATGTCAGTGTGCCATATGTGATGCCTGGGTGGTTGTTGAAACTAATCCTATGCCTAATGGGATAGACATTGGTGGTAGTGCAGTTGCACTTGGTTGTGAAGATTGTATACAGAGAGTATATAAGACATTCAATGATAGCCTCCCTGGTGGCAAACACGTGAAACTGGAAGCCATGTCTGTTGGAGTTTACACGGACAGCCAAGGAACTAAATGGACTGTCTACAAACCAGTTTCCGTAGAATGGCATGGAATGTATCATCTGGTTCCTGTTAATGGTGGGGAACCTTGGCTCCCAACAGACCTGGGTGAACGAAGAATAATTGCAGCATGGGAAGATAGCATTTCACAAAGCCAATGACAGAACTGATTGACACTAATATTCCAGCCATGCAGCATGTGAAACAGCCCAAAATATCATACAAATATCCAAGCATTTTGAGCGTGAATTCGCTAATGATAATGACTGTTATCGGTAGCAGGTGAAGACATTGAAACTCGTTCCAATTACAACAATAAATAGAGCCATTGACCTTCCGAAAACAGCCAGCGAGGCAGTAATCAGCGGTCAGTTGTCCAAGAACACTTCCCGTGCTTATGCTGGAGACATCAGAGCGTTCTTGGCATTCATTGGCGGGGAGGATAGACTGCAGCATGTCGGCAAGGATTTGGTTGTGGCTTATCGCAACCATCTTTTGGAAGATGGATATAAACCAGCTACTATTAACCGCAAACTGAGTTCCATTAGACAGTTGTTTTCTGAAGCACAGGAACGCAGAATAATTGAAGCCAATCCAGCGGCTAAGGTTAAGGGGATTAAACAGGACAACAATTACTCCCCTACTGCTGGAATATCCAAAGATGAAGCCAGGAAGATTTTAGATTCCATCGATACTAATATTCTTATAGGCAAGAGGGACTACGCACTTTGGATGCTGATGCTTCGGACTGGACTGCGTAGGCAAGAAATCGCACATTGTCGGACAGGGAACTTGAGTGAACGGGATGGACATAAGATTCTGACTGTAATCGGCAAAGGGAATAAGACACGCATGGCGAAGCTGCCAGTGGACGTTGTAAGAGCACTAGACGAGTGGTTTTCTGCTGCTGGTATGGAAAATGGAGATTATCCACTCTTTTCAGAGGTTAGGAAAACTGGAAGAGGCAAAGATGCCACTTATACAGTTGTTGACGCCAATGGCTTAAGTGTAGACGGTATCTGGCATATCATTCGACGCAGAGCAAGGGCGGCTGGAATCACAGCTAATATTACTCCTCACAGCACTCGGGTTTGTTTTATAACTTTGGCTTTGAAGGGTGGTGCTGCATTGCATAAGGTTCAATATGCTGCGGGACATGCTGATCCACGGACTACGGAAAGGTATGATAGGGAGCAAGATAACCTGGACGATAATGCAGTTGATTATGTGAGGATATGAAGCAAATATTCGAAGTGATTTCGACTATCTGGAGAGTGACAATCGTGTTGTATGTTGGAAATCCGTGGAGTATAATACAGTATCCAACATAATAGCAAAAAGGAAGCAATCAAATGCACATCATAATCAAGGACAACACTGGAAATGTTATCATCTCAGGAGATTATGTCAATCTGTGTGACGCTGTAGAGAATCACAAAGATAAACTTTGCAATGCGAATTTGGAACGTGCTGATTTACAAAGAGCCAATTTGAGAGGTGCTAATCTGAGCGATGCGAACATTGTAGGAGCTAATTTGGATGGTGCCGACTTGAGCAATACCAATCTGTGCGGTGTAGATCTTAGATTTGTCGATTTGAACAATGCCAATTTGCATGCAGCCAATCTACATGGGGCAATACTAACACATATCGAGATAAAAGGTGTAAACGGGCAAATTATCATCAAGGGGGATTACATAAATATCAAAGCAGCTGTGGAGACTCATAAAAACAACCTTGTTGGTGCTAATCTTGAAAACTCTAACTTGAGTTATGCCAGATTGAATGGTGCCAATTTGGCTCAGTCTAATCTTAAAAACTCAGACTTGACTGGTGCTAATCTTGAAAACTCCAACTTGAGTTATGCCAGGTTGGATAGTGCCAATTTGGTTCAGTCTTATCTTAAAAACTCCGACTTGAGTTATGCTAATCTTAGAAACTCCAACTTGACCGTTGCTGATCTTGAAAACTCCAACTTGAGTAGTGCTAAACTTGAAAACTCCAACTTGAGTAGTGCTAAACTTGAAAACTCCAACTTGAGTGGTTCTAATCTTGAAAACTCCAACTTGATTCATGCCAGATTGGATGGTGCCGATTTGGTTCAGTCTAATCTTAAAAACTCCGACTTGAGTTATGCTAATCTTAGAAACTCCAACTTGACTGGTGCTAATCTTGAAAACTCCAACTTGACTGGTGCTAATCTTGGAAACTCCAACTTGACTGGTGCTAATCTTGAAAACTCCAACTTGAGTTATGCTAAATTGAGAGGGCTCAATGTGCAGAGTGCCAATATGAAAGGTGTTAATTTCTCCTGGGCTGATTTGGATGGCACCAAATTAAGCCGTGCCAATACAAAAGGTTCTCATGACGACCAAATATATCATAAAATATTTTCGGGAATAGGGGGCATTGTTGCTCTAGCACTGTTCGCAATAGGGACAGTGGTTTTTGTTGCAGGACTCATTACGATTTTTACGGTTTCTATTTTATGGGGAATTGTGCTGTGCATCATAGGTGTTACAGTATTCAATTGGGGAACATCACTATGGTCTTGAATCTATGAGGAAAATTATCCGAAATAAACTGGGTGGCTGATCCTATATATGCCAGGGATATTTACAGCCTGCTTTTTGTAGCGGTAGATTAGAGGTATTAGCCTTACGGTTTAAATCTATCACTAGTCCATTACTAATATTCGGATTTACAATGTGGAATGAAAGCAGGATTCCCCGCCATTTTTAAAGTGGACTGTTATAAATGACCTAGTTTTTGAGAACAAAAAGCAACGATTTTCATGCTCAAAACAAGATGTAGAAAACTTAATCATCATTGTCTATGACACTAATATATAATACTACAATGAACGTTGTTTATCTTTTAGTCCTTGTATATCTATATTTACCAGACTGCGAGACTAGAGTATCTCCACCATTTTCTATTTGATACCATAGGTAATCCATATCATCGCCTGGTTTATACGATATATCAAAAGTAAGATGAATCTTAACTTTGTCGCCTTGGATACGCCATGTTCCTTCATAACCTTTGGTGCCCATTGCCTCAGTCCACGCCATGAATTTACCATCGCTATATACTCCAAGACCGACATTGCCGTTTGTATAAAAGCCACCGACATCATACTGTGTAGTGCTTGAACTGCATCCACTTAATACGGCTGCGACAGATAAAAGAACAAGAAGCCTAGACATTCTGTATCTTAGCACTTTATTACTCCTATGTTGTTTGTTATGCAAGTTTTGCCATCAGAGAACACCAGTGTTTCTGGCAAATTAACGTTTTTGACAATCGCATCAGCAATTCTCTGCATTATATCATTGCCGTTTTACTGTGATTATCGTGACACACATAATCAATGCACTGTCCATATAAATAAAAGTCGGGTTACGCTTACACCTATTCCATAGATTGTCACTTGCTGATGATTAGACCAAGTTCTATATTTCCGCTCAGGCACTCCTAGCGTTGTGCTGCAAGTCTGTCTTGAACAATCTTACGCATTGAAGCAAGACCTTCTGGTGGGCAATTCCGTTCTGCTATTTTTAGTATTTGATTACGGGCATCCTGATCATTCAACTCATACCCCATAAGACTTGCATTGATAGCCATCCACCATTTGATATTTTCAATTGTGCCAGGTTCATTATATGAACCACTACGGATATCCTAGCATCAAAACTCCGATCACTACTAAAAAACACTTAATTTAGATGTCTTCATCATCTTTTCCTCATTGCACTTGTATTCTAAAATGAACTACTCAACTCATCTAGATTAACTTGTATTGTAAAGTCATGACTCTTGTGGGCATCTGTGCTAGACCAATTATGGATTTTTAGACGTCCTTTGCCAATTATACAGTCATAATCTGCTGGTTCTGTTTTTGTCCCTTCTGCCCATAACATGCTACGCATTGCCGATATCGCTTTCGATGAGTCGTAGCCGTCATAAGGTATGCTCAGGCAGTCAGTCAGGAAGCGGTTGGCTATGTTAACTATGTCGGCTTTTGCAGTGTTTGGATGGTATACCGTATCGTTGGGGTATGCTAGACCTATAGTTGTTACTTTGTAGTGGACTCCAAACACAGCATTGTCTGAACGATATTCTATTACGCAAGATATAAATGCACCTGTTGAAGAATCTATGCCTTTGCTCGTGGTGTAATGCCTATTGCTCAGCGAATCACTCTCTTCCTCGAACACCATTTTCCACTTATTCCCAAGATGGTTCTTGATTCCACTGACTGTCAATCCATTTACTATGTCAGGTGCTGGCGCATACGCAGGAGTTTGGCTGCTTTGTCCTGAGTAAGGTGTTTGCATGTCGTTCGCATAGTCAGTTGGCATTGGCGGTTGAGAGGTGTTCTTGGGCAACACAAGGGCTATTACAATAGCACCAACAGAAAAACATGTGATAATCAGGACAAATATCAGCAGGGTGTTTGAAGTTTGCCGTTTGGGTGCTACATATCCATTGTTCACACTTGAACTGTCCCTGTTTTGTGTTTCCTGATGCACATACTCACTTCTCACCTTGCTATTATCAGCATGAGTTGCACTACTAGTGCTTTGGTCTTTCTCTGGCGGGGCATTTTTTCTATTTGTGGCTTGCTTCTGCTTAATGTCAGCCCAGCACTTTACGCACTTGTCATCAATCATGCAACTTGGGCAAATTGTGCGTCCACATGCCGAACACCAGGTGAGGTTCGATTCATTTCTGCAGACTTGACATACGCCCATCGAATGTTGCCTCCAAAGCCGAGATATTTATTCGTAGAATAGTCGGTGCTGATGATAGCAAACAAGATGGCATAGTATACCATATATGTGTATGTAAATACCTATGTGTAGCGTGATTTGTGGAGTCGCCTATACCTGCCAATATCCTCACTGGTGCCTCTTAAGAAAATTATGTTAAATATATTTGTTTCATTTAGTCACATATCTGATTGTGATTTCGCCGAATGCTGCTGGACACACAGACCCAAAGACCACTGAGAGCCAGACAGCGAGTAAGATAATCTGAACTGATCATGTGCATTTGTGATGTGTCCGACTTTCCGAAATAACAAAGTCTTTTCACTACATTTAGCATTCTTTGGGCTTTTTCGCAGATAACTTTTTGAGTTTCTCTGCATTGAGCATTACCAGATACACAGAACCAATCATTAATGACATTCCACCTGCAAGAGTTACATACCATCCAGGATTATTCCAGATGCTCCATTGTCTTATTTGAAGTTCACGCTGCTTTATCTCTGCTTCCTGTTCTGCGTTTGGCATTGCGAGAAATCTGGTTACATCAGTATCCATATCAGTATAAGTTTGCTTCGAATCCATGCTACTTGTATAAGAGCTATATCCTAGCATCAAAACTCCGATCACGATGAGGATAACGGAAATCACATGCTTAATCGACCGTTTCCCACCTCTGTTTTTTTGCGCATATCTAGGAGTAGCTACAGGAATACGTTGAGGAACAACAGTGTTAGAAGTTACTGCAGGTCTATTTCTAACATTCTGTGCGTTTGCTTTTGAATGGCATTCCCAGCATTGCCCATCACTAAAGCAGTTAGGACAAACAGGTCGCCCACATTTGGGACACTGTAGAGCAGCTTCTTGTTGTTTACAAACATGACATTTAAACATGGGTGAGTTCTCCTTGTTGTGGGGAAATCTTGCATCTAGAATTATATTGTTATATTCGCTAATAATGCCAAGGAATCTGCCTGTGTTATGAACAAACACAAGTTGTCTTTTGATGTAATACATATTTACACATAAGTAATAATGTATTGTGTCCCGAAACGCATGACCATTTGATAGCCAGTGGTTCAAATGGGAAACTATTGAATGCTGTGTTGGTTGTCTAATGATCTGTTCTACACAATTGCAAACATTCCTTCAATATCCTCAATGATATTGAGGATATTATCATAATTCAATGCGGTCATGGCTGTATCATAATATTACTCACTCTGATCAAGTTCTTGACAAGCACCTTCTATTGGACTATACTTCGGCTGTGAATTATATACTAAACCCTCAAGCAGTATATGATAGTGCTAGTGGGATGTTTTTTTATTTCGAGATTGTCATGCGCAACAACAACTTTGTGGAGGTGAAGAATGTTCTTCAGAAAACTGAATGTCGTAAACACTGCGGGAGTGGTGATCGGACTTCTAGCAACATTAGCTACACTGTCTGGGTGTGGTAAACAACACCTTGTAAAGGTAAATGAACCATATATGCATAATACTTATACGGGAGAGGTTGGTAATCTTATTGATAAGGCAAATGAAGGGGAAAATAAGATTTTCGACGATACTTATCGTAAAGCTCAGAGTTTTTATTCCCAAGGCAACTATAATGATGCTGCAGGATGCTACGAGTTTCTACTGGAACAAAACCTTCTGCATGGCTCTTATAGTCGGACTGGCACCTACGAAAATGTTCAATGGTGCTTGTCAATAAATATCTTCCTATCGTCATATGGCAGTTTAAATTCAGATCCTACGGGAGCTAAAATAGGAATGCGGTCGGCAGAAGACAGTTGTCCTCCAGATGGTCTTGAATCTATGAGGAAAATTATCCGAAATAAACTGGGTGGCTGATCCTATATATGCCAGGGATATTTACAGCCTGCTTTTTGTAGCGGTAGATTAGAGGTATTAGCCTTACGGTT
>Ga0118677_10001701_pt1 | contig 45907 bp, 42 predicted proteins | sample AliMusrvi5mmetaG_FD_86154 | JGI IMG/M metagenome (GOLD analysis project Ga0118677, IMG submission 86154) | reverse complement strand
GTTCGTCTTGAGGTGGCAGATACAGTGGCGATCGATGGGATATTGACAGCTAACGGTCTGAACGGCGGCACGTATAACGGCGGTGGATCCGGCGGAGCCATTTTTATCATGTGTGGCGGGACCTTTTCGGGTGGTACCTCAGCCGTGTTACGCGCCAATGGAGGGAACGGGGGAACGGGATATTCAAACCTCGGCGGTGGCGGCGGCGGCCGGATTTCAATTGTGTATAGCGTATCCGAAGAAGCGAAAATAGCGTTTATGGCTACGAATACCCAATTTGTCCGGTCCATGACCGAGATCAAAACTTACTTGGGGACGACCAATGTCGTGGCCGGCACCAATGTTAATCTGGCGGCGTTCGGACAGCCAGGCACGATCGTATTTTTTAAATACAATCCGCCGCCCGGGACGATATTTGTAATTCGATAATTGGAATGGTCGGTTTGCGTGAGGCCGGTGGCCTGGTTAATCTATTCAGGATAGTTTTTGTCGAATGAGGTGTTCCGAATCCTCGCTAAAAATACGGCTTCATTGGGACGAGAAAAGGGAAGGCTCATTTATCACCAAAACCCATGAATTGGCCTCGAATTGAGGTTTTAGGCGGACGTTGCGCTTGATTTTAGCCGTTTTTTTCATTATTATTCAAAAAACAACTAAGAAAATACCCTATGGATAAAATTCTCTTCCGGAGCCAAATTCGTTCCAAACTTTCAACCTTGGGTGTGGTGGCACTATTGCTTTGTGCTACGATGGCCACCGCACAGGAGGACTTGACAACTTGGAACAAGCGGATGTCGATCACGCTTTCAGGCTACACTCCCCCGGCCGTCGCTGAAACCCTGACGAACTTTCCGGTTCTGGTGGTTTTGAGCAATACGCCGGCCGGATCCGGTTTCAGCTATGCCGACTTTCTCACTCCGCCCTATGGGGATTTGCGTTTTTCCGCCACAACCAATGGCACCCCGTTGAATTATGAGGTTGAGACGTGGAATACCAATGGCAATTCGTTCGTCTGGGTCCAGGTGCCGGCGGTGACCGATGCGACCACCACGATTTGGGCCTTCTGGGGCAAAGGCGCATCCCTGCCGGTTTCCGCCACCAACGGCGCAACCTGGTCTAATGCGTATCTGGGCGTCTGGCACATGGCTACCAATACGACGGCCATGACCGATTCCAGCACCAACCGGCGTGGCAGTGCCATCACCGGGACGATGGCGACGGTTCCCGGCATGGGGGGGAATGCCTGTGATTTCACGCCCACCGCGTATTTCTCGGCTTCCAATAATTTTCCGGCCTTATCCGGGGCTTACAGTGTTAGCGCCTGGATCAATATGGATTCCAATTCAAGCAACAATATGGGCATTGTCGGCGCCTATAATAACAATAACTTCATCTTTGCGCTGACCGGTACCGTGCGGTATCTCTCTTTCTACCTGACCTCATGGCGAACCTATAGCAACACGATACCGAGCGGCGTCTGGAAACAGGTCGGCTACACCCGCAATTCCGCCTCCACGGGAGTGTTTTACTTGAATGGTTCACCGGTTCTGACCATTCCCAATGCCGTTGCAAGCATAGCGGGCGGACTCCTACAGATCGGGAACGGGGGAGTGAGCTGGCTGAATCCGTTTGACGGACGGCTGGATGAAGTGCAGGTCTCAGCCGTGGACCGGGGTTCCAACTGGATGGCGGCCGCCTATCAGAATTTGGCGAACAGCGCGTTCGTAACTTACGGCAATCCGGATAACGGCGGGCGGCCGGTGGTTTCCAATGGCTCGGCGATTTCCGATCTTTCAGGCCAGGTTACCGTGAATGGCACTCTAGCCTCCACCGGGTCGGGTACGGGCACCAAAGTTTTCCTCTTTTGGGGACTGACCGATGGCGGACCGACCTTTGGGGCCTGGGCCAATACGAATCAATTGCCGGACGGGACTTCGGTGGGGCCGATCAGTTGCCTGGTGACCGGCATAGTTGGGACCACATATTATTACCGCTATTACGCCACCAATTCGCTCGGCGATTCGTGGGCCAATTCGGCGTTGAGTTTTACCGCCGGTCTATTGCCGATAACGAAAACCTGGAGCGCCACGGTCGGATCGGACAGCAATTGGTTCACCGGTGCCAACTGGACGCCACCCGGAATGCCCTCAGCCGGCGATGTCGTCCTTATCGATTCCTCGGTGTCGACAATTACCAACGTCCTCTTAACCAATTCGACCGATTTTTTGGGCGCGCTGATCATTTCGAATCGTTACCTGACCTGCTCCAACTGGACGACCACGATTTCTGCGACCAATATCATCCTTCGGAACGGAGCGTATCTCACCTTGCCTTCCGCGACGTCGACAAATTCGATGACCAACCGGGTCTACCTGATCTGTTCCAATCTCACCATCGATGCCGGTGGCTTTATTTATGCCGACGGCAAAGGGTTCAAGACGGGACAAGGTCCCGGCAAAGGGGGGGGCGCCAATGGTACCGCTGCGGGTGGCGGACATGGCGGCAAGGGCGGTAATGGCGCTGATGCCAACGGCGGGCAGACCAATGATGTGATGACGACACCGATTCTGCCGGGTAGTGGCGGAGCCTGGGCCAGTTCGGGTGGTGCAGGTGTTAACGGTGGCGGCGTGGTGCGTATTGAAGCTGCGGGTGGGGTGCGCGTGGATGGCGTCATTTCAGCCCGAGGGGCGACCGTGACCAGCGGTGACAGTCCGGGTGGCGGCGCGGGCGGCAGTCTTTACCTTAACAGTTTCAGGATTGATGGCAGTGGCTTGCTGGCGGCCAACGGAGGCAGCGCGAATACGAATGGCGCCACATTTGGTGGCGGTGGTGGCGGCGGCCGGATTGCAGTCTGGACGTCGGTCACTAATTTTACCGGCACCGTGAATGTGAATGGCGGCTCAGGCTATGCAACCGGAGACGTTGGCACTGTCTTCTGGAACCTGGTCAGCCTGCCCGGCACCGTTTATTTGATTCGATAAGAATTGAGACTCCAGTGGGATGCTAATGAATGATGAAGGGTCTCATAATTGACTGGACATGATTGAATGGGTAGGGCGGCCACGCCGCTGGCCGCCGCGGCGCTCGACGGCGCGAGCGCCCTACCAAGATCATGAAAAGACAATAATGAGACAGTTACTAAGGTTCCTGAAATAATCTGGACATCCTCTAAAGGTGGATCGCGACCTCCGGGCGCGATGAGCCGCCGCCCGGAGGTCGGCGGCCACCAGTGGATGTATAGATTATTTTGAGAACCTCAGTAAATGGAATGATTTGATGTGGCTAAAGAAAGTATGGGGGAGGGGACTATGAATCTGAAAGCTGTGATCCGGATCATGTTTGGCGCGGGTGTTCAATTGCGCTGGACGAATTCCTGCACGACGATCACCAACGAGGTGGTGACGAATGTGGCCGTCTATAGGGACACACCTTTTGTTTGCACTGCGTCTCACGTTCCGTGTTCATGAATTTCCCTTAAAGTCCATTCGACCTGTTGCCATGTTCTTTACCGACCAGAATTTGATGATGTCGTAATTTGGTCGGGATTGGCTCCTCACGGGAAGTAGGGCAGCGCCTCGCTAGCACTCGCCACGATCAGATGGGTGTCGCCAAGGGTGTGCTCCCGCCAAACACCCGGTTTCGCAACTAATTGCAACGCCTGCGGGCACTTCAGGGCCGGGAGGAATCTTCGCCAATTTGGAGAGGGATCTTCATCGGCGAGTTTGACCTCCACAGGCAGCCAAGGATGTCGATCGCGTACGATGAGGAAATCAATCTCCTGCTTCTCCTTGTTTCGCAGGTAGCGCAGTTCGAATATTCCTTCACCGGTATCGGTCCACAAGTGGCAGGCCTTCAGGAGGTGGTTGGCGATCATATTCTCAAATCGGGCCGCAGGCTCCGGTACCTCGCCGTAGTCCCACATGTAGATTTTCCCCTCCTTGCGGAGGGAGCGAGCAATGCTCTCGTGGTGAGGCTTGATTTCATGGACGTAGTACAGATCCTTAAGCAAATTTGTCCAGCGGCGCACGGTGTCAAAGCTGACCTCTAAGTCTTCCCGCAGGGATGTCATGCTGAATAGGGAACCAACGCGTTCGGGGAGCAGTGCGGCCAGCATCTCGATGCGTCCCAGTTCCGGGATGCGAGTCAAGTCACGCACGTCTTCCCGGATTACTGTGTCAATACGGTTGCGTCGCCAAAGTCTTGCCTTTCGTTCATTCTGTCCCAGTAACGGTTCGGGAAACCCTCCGAACTTCAACAGGGCATCAAACGCCGTGAGTGCGGATTTGGTTGGTCGTTGGGTGCGATGGAAGAGCGCCGCCAAGACCTCGTCAGGCGCCGGACTGTCGGACGCCTCCAGTTCCCCCAAAGTGAGGGGGTGCAGGCGAAAATGAAAGTATCGGCCTGTTAAGCTGTCGCTGCCTTTCTTGTATACGCTCAATCGGGCACTTCCAGTTACCAGGATGTCCGCTGGCTGGGTCAGGGTGTCATAGACGCCCTTAAGCGCCTGCTTCCATCCCTTTGCCTTATGGATTTCGTCCAAGACAATTAATGGGGTGGCGTTTTTTTCCGGTGCGGGGACGATGGCGCTGGGATTTTTCACCCATTGCCGTCGAAACACCACATCATCCCAGTTGCGGTACAGTCCGAAAGGTCGTTGGGCAAGCAGGAGTTTTGCCATGGTGGTCTTACCACACTGACGCGGCCCTGAGACGAATGCCATTTTATGACTGGAGAAGCAAAGTTGTTCAAGCGAAACCTGGAGATAACGGGTTTTCATTCCGACCATAGTGCGATATGATCGTAATATGGTCAAACTATTTCAAGGTTGTGAGATCAGCCTTTTGCCGATGAACGTGTTCATTCCAAAGTGGATCAACAGCCCCATCACCGGCTGGCGCGAAGGGGTGAAAAAATGGCGGGCGAAGCCAGGTAACGAAGCTGGTTCCACGCTTCGGTGAGTGGGGGGCGCCCTTTTATAATAAGGCATACAAGATCGTTCCACCGGACGGATAAGGAGTGTTGCGGCAGGCGGTTTGTGACCACGGCCAGGATGATCCGGTCACGCGCCGCCCGGATGGCCAGGGCGCGTTCTTCCGGAGAATAGAATGCGGCATGTTTGCGCAAAATGGGCCGGAGTGTTTCCAAATGCCGGTATTTGGACATGATGCCGTGGCTCATGCTCGAGGAATGGATCCGGTATCGGAAAAGCGGCTCATTCAACAGGACCCCGCGGCTCCCCTGTTCAGCCAGGGTCAGATAAAAATCATAATCGGCCTGGATCAATTTTTCATCATACCCATGGCGCCTGCCCAAGACCGTGCGAATCAGGGCACACGTATCAATGTAATTCCGGATCTTGAGCCGCTTCAGGTCATAAGCGGGAGCCGTGCTAATTCCGCTCCCGCTTTCGAAATACTCCCGTTGGGTGTAAACAAAGTCTATGCCGGGTCCTGCAGATTCCAAAACTGCCACGGTTTTGCTTACATAATCCGGCAGCAGGCTGTTGTCCGCGTCCAGGCAGATGTAATAGGTTCCGGTGATGCGGCGCAAGGCGTCATTGAGTGTGGCGCCATGTCCCCGGTTCGGTGTCCGGAGGTACTGGATTCGTGATCCAAACTGCCGCGCGACCTCAGGCGTATGATCCCGGGAGCCGTCATCCATGACGAGAATCTCAATATCGGGATAAGTCTGGGCCAGCGCACTCTCTATCGCCTCCGCCAAAAAGGCCCCGTAATTGTAACAGGGGATGATGATGGATACCCGTTTCATAGAAAACACTATACTTGCCATTTGATTGCAGACAAGCGTGACAATTTATATGATCCCACCGTTCAAAAGCAAGGAAAGCAGCGCATGACTACACAACGACGCGGTGATGTTATGGACGCCAGTACGGCGGAGTACCTTTGCACGGAGCAGTATCCCGACTGGCTCTGGCGCAAGCTGGACCGGTTTCAGGATTGGCGGTTCGGGTTGTTCATGCACTGGGGGCCGTGCAGTCTGCTGGAGTGCGATAACTCCTGGTCGCTGGTGGAAAACGAATGGAGCCGGCCGGACAACCTTAAGCCTTGGATTGCCGCAGGGAAAGATCCTGCCGTCTATCGTAAAAATTACCTGGCCGCCGCGACCCGATTCAATCCCGTCAAGTTCTGTCCGGAGCGATGGGCAGCTCTGGCGCAATACGCCGGCATGAAATACGTCGTTCTGACCAGTAAACATCACGATGGGTTCTGTCTGTTCGATACCGCCACGACCGACTACCGCATCACGCATCCCTCCTGTGCATTTTCCTCCCATCCGCGTGCCAATATCCTCAAGGAGGTGTTCTCCGCCTTTCGGGAAAAGGGATTCGGCATCGGGTGCTATTTTTCCAAGCCCGACTGGCACAGTCCTGATTTCTGGGACCAGGACAAGGTGAAACACGACCGCTTCCCGGACTATGACATTGCAAAGGATCCGGCCCGCTGGCAGCGCTTCGTTGCTTTTACGCATCGTCAGTTCGAGGAACTCATGACCGGCTATGGCGCCATCGATATGCTGTGGCTTGATGGGGGCTGGATCCGCACGCCCGACTATGACATCGATATTCCAGGGGTGGCGAAAATGGCGCGCTCCCATCAGCCGGAATTGCTGATGGTTGACCGCACCTGCGGGGGACTTTACGAAAACATCATCACGCCGGAGCAACTCCATGACATGCCGGAAAAACCGCTGGGTCATCCCTGGGAAATCTGCGTCACCATGGGCTCCAGTTGGGGTTATGTGGGGGGCGATGAACAGAAACCGGCGCGAATGCTCATCCACCTTCTCGTTGATGTGGTCGCTAAAAACGGTAACCTGCTGCTCAATATCGGGCCGCGTGCCGACGGGACATTTCCGCCTGAAGCGGAGGATCGCCTGCGTGAAATCGGGGACTGGATGAAGGTAAATGCCGAGGCCATCCATGGAACGCGGGCGATTGCGCCTTATCAGGAAGGGGCCGTCCGCTATACGAGTAAGGACGCGGTCGTTTATGCCATCATCTTGTCTGCGGATGAGCACGCGCCGATGCCGAGGACTGTCCGGATTGAACACCTGTTGCCTGCGGCGGATGCCCCGGTTTACCTGCTGGGTTGCGATAGGCCGCTTCAGGTGACTCGCGAGGGCAGTGCGGTGGTGGTGACGCTTCCGCCAGTGGCGCCCTGCCGCCACGCCTGGGCCCTGCGATATCGGAAGAATTAGATGTGGTGGCTCTGCGAGCGGGCGGGGTTGATCTTTGGCGGATGAATAGGGTAGATATAGGCGCAGGAGCAAAACAATGAGCGGAAAAACTTTCTATATAGACTCGGTGGCAGGTGAGGATACCCATGACGGATTGACGCCGGGCCAGCCGTTTAAGACCTATGCAACCCGTGAGTTTACCGGTGGTGACACGGTTCTCTTTAAACGTGGTAGTGTCATGCGTGAGGTGCTGTCCACCCGCAACGGTAATGAGCAGGGTCCGATCACCTACGGGGCCTACGGTGAGGGTGACAAGCCCGTTTTCTTGGGATCGGTGTCGGTGGGTGACCCCAAACGATGGAGCGAAGTGCGCCCGTCTCTCTGGCGCTATACGGGAACGCTTTCCAGTGAGGTCTGTAATTTGATTTTCAACAACGGCGAATCCTGTGGCAATTTGCGCTGGCAGGTTGAGGACTTAAGGCAGCCGGGGGAATGGCATTACACCGGAATCGGCAGAAGCACTGCCAACGAAGGCAGGCGCGAAGACGATATCCTCTACCTCTATTCACCCGCGAATCCCGGACTGGCCTATGCCAGTATCGAGTGTGCGCTTTGGGGCCAACGGCAGATGGTGGGGGGACAACATGACATTGTTCTGGAGAACCTCAGCTTCCAGAACTCCGGGGTGCACGGCTATCAGGGGATCCAGACCCGGCAGATGGTCTTCCGTAACTGTGACTTCCGATTCATCGGTGGAGCGGTCTGGAACCGTGAATTGAAGATCCGTTTCGGTAACGCGATTGAGTTTTGGGATGGCGCCAAAGACAACCTGGTTGAGGGCTGTCGTTTTGAAAACATCTATGATTCCGGCGTGACGCATCAGGGTGGTGAAACGCGGAACATTCCTGAACGGCTCTATTTCCGTAACAATCTGTTTATCAATTGCGGCATGGCGGCGTACGAGTGCCGCGAGCCCTCGCAGGAGGTCTATTTTGAGAACAACACCTGCCTCAATGCCGGCGGGGGATTCAGCATGCAAGGGGAAACCCCGCCACGCCAGTCAGAGATTTATCCCCAGCCCATGGGACATCATGTGTTCATCTGGCGGGTAGAACCGAATACGCAGCCTGGTAACGTCTACATCCGCCATAATGTCTTCAGCGAAGCACCTTATGGTTCCGCGATCTACTCGGTCATTGATCCGGCTGACGAGCGTAAGTTTATTCTCGACCACAATCGCTACTGGCAGACGACCGGGGAGATGCTGATTCACATGGGTGGCCGATCCTACCGGCCATCAGAGTTCAGCCGCTATCAGGCGGAGTGCGGCCAGGATCAACACAGCCAGGTGATGAAGCCGCTTTGATTAAAGATTTGTTTCATCGGAAATCAAAAAAGCTAAAACGATTTAGCAATGCAAAACGATGCCATCAAAGAAAAGTAAGATTGAGCGCGGGGTAAACCAGCCCTCCAAGGATGAAACAACCTTGGCGCGATGGGCGAAGCAGGCCTGGTGCCGGGAACAGAACTGTGGCAAAATTATATGGATCAGGCAGAATGAGCATCGGAAAAACAAAACATCTGGCAACCTGAGACAAAAGATATGAATTTTCAAGCCAAGTTCAGATACACGCATTCTATGGTTCAGTCGCTGACCCGGATTGAAGCGGCGAGAAGTGTAATTGAAGTGCTTCCCCTCCCTCTGGACCAGGTTCTGTTATTGCGGAATCAGGCGCGGCAACGGGCCACCCGGAATTCAACAGCCATTGAGGGGAATACGCTTGATAGTCGTGAAGTTGGGCGGGTGGTCGCCCATCCAGACCGAACCAAAACGGGCATGGAGCAGGAGGTGCGGAACTATTGGCGTGCCTTGGATTGGATTGAGGAACAGATTGAGGGAAAACGTTCCATCACTGAGGAGTATATCAGGGAACTTCATGCCATTATCATTGTGCGCGGCCATGGCCGACGAGGTGTGCGTAGTGATTATCGGGAACAAGAGTGTCCGGTGGTGGATAGTGCAACAAACGCCATCGAATATGGGCCGCCAGCACCTCATGATGTGCCCGCATTGATGAAGGATTTAATACAGTGGCATAAAAGTCCGATGGCGGCTGAAATCACTGCACCCATCCGTGCCGGCCTTTTGGCTCATCGGTTTGTCAGTATTCATCCTTTCCCGGACGGCAATGGTCGGACTGCCAGGGCTTTGGCGACGACGGAACTCTGGCGTGCCGGATATGACATGCGTGGTTTTCTATCACTTGAAGAGTACTACACTGCTAATATTGGCGATTACTATCGCAACCTGCAAATGGGCTTGCCGATGAGTTATTATGACGGTCGGCATGATCCTGATCATACGCAATGGCTTGAATATTTTGCAGGGACGATGGCAGAAGCGGGAGATTCGCTTCGGAAACGGGCTGAAGGAATCCATCCGAAAGAATTGCGTAGTGCGCCATGGGAACAATTGCGCCGCATTCAGCAACAATTATTAAGCAAGATCCTTTTGCGCCATTTAGAGGGTGAAGTGCAGGCTTTTGTGTTTACCGCTCAGGATTTAATTGAATGGTATGGTATTGGGGTATCAACGGCCCGGGAATGGCTTGGGAAATGGAAGGAAGATAAATTCATCCAGCCTGAGCGTGAAAATTTGGTGAGAATCCATAATTATCGGTTAGCTCAAAAATGGCAGGAACTCATCGAGCAAGCCAGAAATAGCGCGCCCCTTAAGAAGGGGTGATTTGTGTTTATTTGCAATGATTTTGTCATAAGCCGCAACATATAGTGGTGTATATGCAAAATAGCGTGGTCTAGCTGGCTTAGATAAGTTTAATTAAGGCGACCGCATTACTTCAAAAAGACCGGCCGCAGGGAATAATGGCTCTATTTCGCCCGTCTTCCGAGTCTTGATTGCCTGCAAAGAGACTGATCATCCGGGCAGGCATCAAGACCGTCGTCAGCATGGCACCTCCTCGCGTCCCTTCGGTTGCACCGACTCCAATACCTCCGACAAGCACGCAAAATATTTCGGGTTGCTTGCCGCAGGGGTGTGGTATAGAATCTACCACAATGATGAAATAAAAAAGGAGGACACCATGAGCTTTGGCGAATTGGTGAAAGAATTGCGGATTGCCCAGAAGAAAACATTGCGGCAATTCTGCATGGAGCAAGGGCTTGATCCAAGCAATTGGAGTAAGATTGAGCGCGGGGTAAACCAGCCCCCCAAGGATGAAACAACCTTGGCGCGATGGGCGAAGCAACTTGGCCTGATGCCGGGAACAGAACTGTGGCAGAATTATATGGATCAGGCAGATATTAGCAGGGGACAAATCCCCCAGGACGTCATGAGTGACGAGAAATTGCTGGCCAAGTTACCGGTATTTTTCCGCACGGTCCGCGGTGCCGAATTGAATGAAAGTCAATTAGACAGCCTGATTGAAAAGGTTAGGGAGGCGCATACCCCTGATGAGCAACGGAAAAACAAAACATCTGGCAAATGATGAACTATGGGCGGCGGCTGACCGTTTCCGTGTATCGGTTCTGGATGAGGGAAGCGAGCCGCCCATTGATGTAATCTACATTGTGGATGTTATGCTAAAGCAAGATATTGTGCCGTTGCCCGGACTATTTGCGGAACAACGCATGGATGCGGCTTTAATGCCGGATTTGTGTGGGTTCTATGTCGATGAAGGGTCCTTAACGGCCTGGGAAGCGGGGAGCAAGTGGGTTGAGAACCGGTTACGCTTCTCGTTTGCCCATGAACTTGGCCATTATGTTTTACATCGCGATATTATTGCGGAACGAAAGTTCAATTCGTTTGACAATTTCAAGCGATGGGCAGGTTCTGCGCACGATCTTGAGAGTGCGGAATATCAAGCCAATGAATTTGCGGGGCGTTTGCTTGTCCCCCGCCAGATCATCCGGGGACAGGCATCAAGACTGCTGCCGGTCGACAGTAGGCCTGTCCAACTGTTGGACTGAAGTGCCGAGTTTCCTAGAAAACTTAGGCAAAAATGGCTTAAAACCACTTGTTTTCAGACCTTATTCCGTCTGAGAAGGAACGTTTTCAGAAGAGGCTTGAACTACCACTGATGTTCTGCCCGGAAGAGGGTGATACATGTGGGGGGAAGGGTCTTGAGAATGTCGGAGACCGTGCGGGTCTCGCCGGGCAGGCGGAGAAACGGGCGAACATCCGCCAGTGGTTGAACCACGAATCGGCGTTGGGCCCAGCGGGGGTGGGGGAGATCCAGATTACCATCGGTGCGTTTGACGGAACCGGCATAGAGGATATCAATGTCGATGACCCGGGGAGCGTTGCGGTCTTCTGTGCGGATCCGCCCCATATCCGTCTCAATTTGATGAATGGCATCCGAAAAAGCCGAGAGATCCATGGTTGACACGGTAGACATCAATACCTATGTGAAAAAACTGGCTGAAGAATTCAAGCCGGAGCGGGTGGTATTGTTTGGTTCTTATGCCCGGGGAACAGCCAATGAAGACAGTGATGTTGATTTGCTGGTGATTATGTCTCACAAAGGGCGAAACGTCGATCAAGCGTTAACCATCAGGAAGCGGATTAATTGGTCATTCCCTCTTGATTTAATCGTCAAAACCCCCGTTGAAACCCGCCAGAGATTGAAGATGAATGATTCCTTTATTACGACCATTTTGGAAGATGGTAAGGTATTATATGATAAAGCCCGACATTTCAGAGTGGATCGCTAAGGCTGAAGGCGATTTCACCACAGCCCTTCGTGAAAATCGGGCGCGTATAACGGTAGTAGGTGAGGGTGTTATGTGTTTGACGTTATAAAAAAGGCGGGGTGGGGTGCATATAAAGGTTTTGGATTGATCAACTGTGGGTGGTGGATCCGGTGGGATGGTGGGAACATGGCTGCGCCAAGATTGCAGGTAGAGGCTGAACAGGATGATGATAATGAGATTTTGACTAGACAATGAATTAGCGTTTTGGCATCTTGTTTTGCATGAGCATTCGATTATTGGATGAAGTGGAGGTTCGGCTAGCGGCATCTGGTGAGTACAAAGAGATTAAGCGACTCATGGATGATCACCATTATCTGGGATGGGGAAGGCCTGTTGGCGAGACCTTGATTTATGTTGCGGAGGCGGGCGGGAAGTGGGTTGCCCTGCTTGTATTTGGGGCGGCGGCATACGCCTTGAAGGGGCGTGACGAATTGATCGGATGGACGGTGGAGCAACGTCGGGCGCGCTTGAACTTTATTGCGCAGAATCGTCGGTTCCTGATCCTTCCGGATTGTCGAGAGAAGAACCTTGCCTCACGGGTACTGGGTTTATGCATGAAACGGTTGAGTGATGATTGGCAGGCGGCACATGGTCATCCGGTTATACTGGCCGAAACTTTCGTGGATCCGCAGCGTTTCGAAGGAACCTGTTATCTGGCAGCAGGGTGGCGGCAGTTGGGCCTGACCGTCGGAGCGCGGCGGGTAAGGCGAGACTTCTATGATGAAGCTGGCAGCCCTAAAAACATCTTGGTCAAACCCCTGCGAACGGATGCCTGTCAGTTATTGAGCGGGGCAACATTTCCTGAGGCATGGCAGGAGCATGAGATGCGCGTGATTGCGCCCAACCCTTTGAACGGGAAGGAGGCGTACAGTCTCTATCAGGCATTCAAGCAGGTGCCGGATTTCCGCAGTGCCCACGGGCTACGCCATCCTTTAGCCGCGATACTGGCCTGCGCGACGTGCGCCCTGATGGCTGGTGCGGAAGGGGTTAGCGAAATGGCAGAGATCGTGGCGGGATTCGATCAGCGGCAGTTACGGTTGTTGCATTGTTGGCATAACTGGAAAACGAAACGATATGAATGCCCCTCGGAAAATACCATTCGCCGCGCCCTGCATGGCATCGATCCCTTGGGGTTTGACCGGATTGTGGGCGATTGGACTCGCGCCCATAATAAGGTTGGTGCCTTGGCCATTGACGGCAAAACGCTCAAAGCCTGCCTCGATGCCGACAGGCGCCAGACAACCCTGGTCGCCGCCGTGGCCCATGGCGATGGGGCTCCTCTGGCTCAAATGCCGGTTCCTGCGGGAACCAATGAAACCGCCACAGCGCGTAATCTTATCGACCTTCTCCCTCCCCTCGACGGAGTGCTCGCCACCTTCGATGCCGCTCATACCAATGGCGAAACGGCCCGCAAGGTGGTCATAGAGAAAGGGGGCGATTATCCGGTGCCAACGTATCAGTGGCAATTTTCGACCAACGGTTCGACCTATGTCAATATCGGTGGCGCGACGTCGCCAGGTTATTTGATAATCTCATCGGCCTTGACCGATATAGGTTTTTACCGGGTGATGGCATCCAATTCTCAGGGAACAAATTACAGTGGTACGGTAACGTTGGGTTGCATTGATCTGAAAATGCTGGCGGCGGTGTATTTAACCGGGCCGATCGGCGGCAATTACCGAATTGACGCAGCATCGGTGTTAACGCCCTCAAATTGGGTCACTCTTACAAATATATCCTTGCCAACCCAACCCTATATCCATGTGGATTACACATCCGCCACGAATAAGCAACAATTCTACCGCGCCGTTCCACAATAGGTTAACTTGGTATGGGCTCCAAGGGACAGGTAATCTATTCGTAAGCCGTTGATTATCAACGTGCCTTTTTTAGATTAAGGGAATCAGGCAGAGATCAATACCGGCCAATCCGCCTCCGGTAGAACGTTACGCGTGGGCCGGACCTGTGTGCAATTCCAATCCTAGAGCCCCCATCACTTTGAGAATGGTGTCGAATCCCGGACTACGGTCGCCAGATAATGCCTTGTATAAACTCTCTCGTGATAGGCCGGTATCCCGGGCCACCTGCGTCATGCCTTTGGCGCGGGCAATGTCGCCGAGTGCCTTGGCGATAAATGCGGCATCGCCGTTTGCTTCTTCCAGACTGGCTTCAAGATAGGCGGCCATTTCTTCGGGAGTGCGAAGGTGCTCGGAAACATCATAACGGCTGGTTTTTGTTTTGCTCATAATGGTCTCTTATAGGTTCCGAGCGAGATGAAGTGCTTTCTTGATATCAGCGGCTTGTGTTCGTTTGTCACCCCCGGCTAGAAGAATAATCACATTCTGATCCTGTAGCATAAAGTACACTCGATAGCCTGGTCCGTAATTGATCCGTAATTCCGAAACTCCTTCGCCAACGGGTTTTACATCTCCCGCGTTTCCCGCTGCAAGACGCTCGATTCTTACTTGGACGCGAGCTCTAGCTTGAATGTCGCGGAGGCCATTCAGCCAACGGGTGAAAACATCTGTTTTTCGTATTTCAACTCTGTTCATGATAGTAGCCTTATGGATACAATTCGTCAACTTTCAGTTAATCGACATAAAAATATAATACTCCTCCCTCAGTCCTACATGGCTCGCCGGAGCCTATTTGCGAAGGCGGCTCCCACCCTTCGACTTTACTCAGGGCAGGCAAGGGGAGCCGCCTTCGCAAAGGTGCCACGGCGGGCCACGGAGGTAGCAGATTAGGATTCTTCCTCAATGGGCGTATTTGACTTCTCCTTGGCATAGACCCAGATCGCGAAGCGGCCGAGAAGCAAAACGACGTAAAACACTAGGATTCCCCAGAGCGGGACCGGCGGGGCTTTCATATAGCCGTGTGGAATAGCCGCAAACCAGCGGGCGGATTCGGTCATCAGGACGATCAAGGCCAGATTGGCGTGGTTGAACAGGTCAGCAAAGAACAGCGCGCAGGAACCCAGGGTTAGCGACAGAACGCCAGTGATGATGACAAGGGAGGAAAGGGGAACGATCAGAAGGTTGCTGGGCAGGCCGATGGGGGAGAAAGTACCAAAGAACATAATGGTGAGCGGCGTGGTAACCAGCCAGGCGGCGGCTGAGACGGAAAGCAACTCGCTGAAGAAATGCCATAAAGATCGCAGGAATTCCTGCCAGGCGGGGTCGGGTTCAAGCTTCAAGGGGTCGTGTTGGAAGCACTGGTTGAGCATCCGCGAGAAAACCGGGCAGAAGAGGATCAACCCGAGCACGGCGATGTAGGAGAGTAAAAAGCCGATATTGATCAGGTCATCCGGCGAAATCGCCAGGATGAGAATGGCTGAAGCCGCCAAGGTGGTGAAAATATCTGGTTTGCGCCCGATCAACGGGGCGATCCAATAAACAATCCCCATGATGCAGGCTCGAATGGCGCTGGGCTGGAGCCCGGTCATGGCTGTGTAGAGGATCAGAAGTGGACCTAGAAAGAGGACCCAGCGGGTTCTGGGTAGGCCACAGGCGGCGAGAATGAAGATGATGGCACCTCCTAGAATCACGACATGAGAGCCGCTGATGGCAAAAACATGGAGCGTACCGGTGTTCGCGAATGCCTGATACAAATCGCGGGGAATCTGGCTGTAGTAGCCAAGCAAAATGGAGTTCAGGATGCACACTTGCTCGGGGCGGTCGGTAATGCCAAAGGCCAGTAGTTTCCCTGCCCATGCCCGCCCTTGAAGGCAATATTTTACCAGGGCGTTTCCCTCATCTTGTGCCAGCGGTCTCGCCTTGTGGGCGGACCCGGAGAAAAAGAGTCCTCCGGGTTTTCCGGCAAACAGGCCTTGCTTGAAAAGCATCTGATTGAGATATCCGGAAAAGGTCCAGCGTTCGCCATAGGCCGGAATGCGGTCACCAGCTTCTGCAAAAAGACGGATACGGATATTGCCGCTGACGTTTCGCCAGTCATTCGTCCATCCGACTCGTACCTTTTCAGCAATGAGAGGGAATTTCCAGGAGTATTTTCCGTTTTTGGCGGGGGTGCAGACCGGTTCGTCACTAATGATTCCTGTCAGGCTGGCTCCGGAGGGAAGTTTGACAATGGACGGAATATCCGGCTCTGAGTCTGTAATATTGGCCGAGGCATTGGCCCAGCCGATAGCCAGAATCGTTGCCAGAATGAAGGGGGTGGGGGGCAGTCTAGGGATTAGCGCCAAAATCAGGCTGACGGCCGCGCTGATCAGTAACAGTGTTTGAGAGAGGGGAAAAGCCAACCCAAGCCCCGTACCGGTGACAAAGAATATGGCAATCCCCGTTAATGGGCGGCGTGGCAATGGGGTGATAAGCGTTCTCCTGCTTGGTATATTTCAAGACAAGGAGAAGTGTGAAATGATGCGATAACTAAATCAATACTAAATTAGCTGTTGTATAACATAAAATTCAAGGGGTAATGCCGACCGGCGGGGCGGGCATTTTTGAGGGCGTTGGTGACGAAGCTTTTGGCGATGGCGACGGCTTCATGGAGGTTTTCGCCTTTTGCCAGTGCGGCGGTCAGGGCCGCCGAAAAAGTGCAGCCGGTCCCGTGGGTGGTGCCGCGCAGACGGACGCGGGGGGTGGTGTAGAATGTGAACTCATGGTTTACGCAAAGCACATCCACCGCTTTGCTGTCAGCCAGATGTCCCCCTTTGGCCAGACACGCCGTGCCGAAACGCTGGGAAATAATGAGTGCGGCCTTTTGAAGGGCCTTGAGGGAGGTGATCCGGCAACCTGCCAGAATTTCAGCCTCGTTTAAGTTTGGCGTGATGACGGTGGCGAGCGGAAGAATTTCGCGGAATAGTGTCGCCATGGCATCAGGCTTGAGAAGTCGTGCCCCCGAAGTGGCGACCATTACAGGATCAACCACCAGAGGTCCGCAGTTTTCTGTTTTGAGCATTTTCGCCACCGCATGAATGATGTCTGACGAAAACAACATGCCTGTTTTGGTGGCGGCTACCGGGAAGCCACGAGTCACGGCCTTGATCTGGGCTGTGATCAGTTTGGGAGATACGGCCTCGATACCTGTGACGGCGTCAGGATTCTGGGCCGTGACACAGGTGATCGCGGAGGCGCCGAACACGCCCATGGCCGTGAATGTTTTAAGATCCGCCTGAATGCCGGCCCCGCCACCACTGTCGGAGCCGGCGATGGTGAGGGCGACGGGGACGGGGGTGTTCACGCGCAGATCTGTCCCGCTTTAGCCAATGACAATGCTTCCACGCTCTGGATTTCGGCAAAGCCCTGGGAGCTGACGGGATTCAAGCCGGCGCTGGCTTCCATGGAGGAATCCGCCTCATTATACAATGAGCCGGCGCAGCCGGTCATGCTCATGAAGAAGAGGTTCCCCTTGTAAAGACCAAGTGTGACATTGCCTGTTGCCGGAGCTCCCATTACATCGATGGCGGCCATGGCGGCGCGGGTGACGGGATCGAAATATCGCCCGTCATAAATCTGGTCCGCCACGAGTTTCGAGAGCTGCTGGAAGAGCAGGGTGGACCGGCGATCCATTACGGCCTGATAAAGCTGGCGGATGGCAGTACCGAGCAGTTCCATGCCCGGCGCCTCATAGACGCCGCGGCTCTTGGTGCCGATGATGCGGTTTTCAAGGGCGTTTTTCATACCGACCCCGTTGCGACCGGCAAGGCGGTTGGCTTCAACCATCGCCTCGAGCGGAGTCACCTTGCGGCCATTGATGGCAATACAACGGGCGTGTTCAAATTTCAGGGTCACCTCTTCGACGGCATCGGGCGCTTTCTGCGGCCAAACCCCCATGGTGGTCTCGACGATGGTGCAGGGCGTCTCCATACTTTCCAGATCTTCGGCCTCATGGGAGAGTCCGGCCAGATTGGCATCTGTGGAATAGCGTTTCTTGCCGCCCACTGTGGCCTGAATGCCAAATTTGGCGAGATATTCGGCCATCTGGGTGCGTCCGGGAAACTCTTTCAGGAGGGTGGGATCGCGCCAAGGGGCATAGACTTTCATGTCCGGTGCCAGCACGTTGGTATATCGTTCGAAGCGCATCTGGTCATTTCCGCGACCGGTGGCGCCATGGGTCAGTACGGTACAACCGTGTTGCTTCATGGCGGGGATCAAACCCCGTACCGTGACAGCCCGGGCGATACCGGTTGAGTTCCAATAGCCGCCGTCATACATGGCCTGCGCTTTGATGACGTCGAAGCAGGCTTCCGCCATCTCCTTTTTCAGGTCAACAATGAACGTCTGAGCGCCGCAGGGATCCATTTTCTTGCGGATGTCGGTGATGTCCACCTCGTCGGGTTGCCCGAGATCTGCCGTGAAGCAGGTGACATTGACGCCCATCTCCACCATTTTCCTGGTGATGGTGCGGCTGTCGAGTCCCCCGGATACACAAACCCCGACCTTTTTGCCCTTCAGCTCAGTGATGACCATGATCCGCTCCTTACTCGTCGTCCGAGGCCCGCTCCACGCCGTGCATATCTGCAAGGGCGTCATCAATGATGTCCAGTGCCTCTTCAATATCGCCGCTCTTGATATTCAGCGGGGGAAGGAAGCGGACGACGGTTTCATGGGTGGGAATGGCCAGCAAACCCATCTCGCGCAGGGACTGGCAGAGTCCCTTGACGGGCTGATCCAGCACCAGTCCGATCATCAAGCCGTAACTGCGGACTTCCTTGACGTGTTCGTAGGCGCCGATGAACTCCGCCAGACCCTCGGCAAAGAGCTTGCCCATTTCGGCGGCATGGTGAACGAGCTTTTCCTCCTCGATCACACCGATGGTGGCGAGGGCGGCGGAGCAGGCCAAAGGCGAGGCTCCAAAAGTGCTCGCGTGTTTGCCGGGCTGGAAGACGTCGGCCAGTTTTGCATTGGTGACGATTGCCCCGATGGGATAACCGCTGCCCAGGGACTTTGCGAGGGAGAAGGCATCGGGTTGCACACCGGACGCCTGGAACGCGAACCAATTTCCGGTACGGCCCATTCCGCACTGAACTTCGTCGCAGAACAAGAGGATTTGCTTTTCGTCGCACAAGGCGCGAAGCGCCTGGAGGAATTCGTGGGTGGCTCCCACCACGCCGCCTTCGCCCTGGACGGCTTCGACCAGAATGGCGGCGGTGCGTCCGCTCACGGCCTTTTTGACGGAGTCGATATTGTTGAGTTCCGCGTAAAGGAATCCATCCGGGAGGGGTTCAAAGCCGTCCTGATACTTCGTTTGGCCGGTGGCGGCCAGGGTCGCCAGTGTGCGGCCATGGAACGAGTTATTCATTGAGATAATCTCGTATTTGCCTTCATCGCTGCCCCACAGGCGTGCCAGCTTGATGAGGGCTTCATTGGCTTCAGCGCCGGAATTACAGAAAAAGCACTTGCCCCCCAGACCTGAAAGGGTGGAAAGCTTTTCGGCCAGCGTGCCGTGATACTCGTTGTTGTACAGGTTCGAGACATGCATCAGCTTGGCCGCCTGATTCTGGATGGCCTGTACCACCTTGGGGTGGCAGTGCCCGACATTCTGGCAGGCGATGCCCCCGACGAAGTCCATGTAGACCTTGCCGTCGTTATCCCAAACGCGGGAGCCTTTGCCCTTGACGAGCACGAGACTGGGGGTGGTATAGGTGGGTATTACGTATTTCTGGTATTTGGTTATGATGTCTGTGCTTGTTGTCATTGTATGATCTCCGTTCCTACTCCTTGTTCAGTAAATATCTCCAGCAGCAGCGAATGCGGCAGCCGGCCGTCAATAATATGAATTTTCCTTACTCCTGCCGCCAGCGCTTCCATACAGCTGCGGATCTTGGGAAGCATGCCGCCGTCAATCACTTTGCTGGCGATCAACGATTCCACTTCCTTGATGTGGAGTGTGGACAGCAATGTGGAGGCATCCGTGCGATCCTTCAGCAGGCCCGGGACATCCGAGAGGAAGGCCAGTTTTCGCGCCCGTAATTCACGGGCCACGGCGGCCGCCGCATCGTCTGCATTCAGGTTGTAAAGCTTGCCGTCCGGGCCATTCCCCAGCGGGGTAATGACGGGGATGACCTCGTTACGCAGGCATTCCAGAATGGGGGTGGCATGGACATGTTTGATTTCCCCCACATAACCCCAGTCCAGGATTTCGCCGGTGGCCGGGTCGGTGACGGTTCGTTTCTCGACCTCGAAAATGGTGTTTCCGTCAATGCGCCTGGCCTTGGCGCCCTTGCTGTTCAAGATATCCAGTAGTCCGGCGTTGACCTGGTCTCGCAGGGTGGTTTCAACCACCTTGATGGTTGCTTCATCGGTGACACGCAGGCCGCGGACAAACTGCGGATGGAGCCCGGCATCGGTCATGGCCTTGGAAATGGCCTTGCCGCCGCCATGGACCAGGACAGGTTTCATGCCGACGCATTCCATGAAGGTCACGTCGGCGAGAATATTCTCCACATTCTGGCGCTCTTCCATGGCGCTGCCGCCGAATTTGACAACAATGATCGCATCCCGGAAATCCTGAATGTAGGGAAGGGCTTCAATCAGAACATCGGCTTTGGCGATCGCGCGGTGCATCAGGTCATATACTCCGCATTGATGGCAACGTAATCTTTGCTCAAGTCGCAGGTGTAGACGGTGTGATGGGATTTACCCGACTGCAGATCCACCGTCACCGTGAATTCTTTTTTCGCATACACCTGCTCAAGTGCCTTGAGAGAGGAACCGCTGGCGGTGATGCCGCCCTGGACCGCGCAAACATTATCAAAGGTGATATTGATGCGGCTCTCTTCAAAGCGGGCGCCGGAATAGCCGATGGCCGCCATGAGTCGGCCCCAATTCGGGTCGCCTCCATTCCAGGAGGTTTTAACGAGTGGTGATTTGGCGATGGCCCGGGCAGCGGTGCGGGCATCATTACGGGTGGCGGCGCCGGTGACGGTGACCGTGACAAAGCGGGTCGCTCCCTCGCCATCCTTCACAATCTTGAGGGCCAGTTCATGGCAAACCATCACAACGGCGTTCCAGAACTTTTTCCAGTCGGGATGTTTCTTCTGGAGCAGTGCCGTACCGGCGGCACCGTTGGCCATCATCAGCACGGTGTCGTTGGTGCTTTCATCGCCATCGACAAGGATGCGATTGAAGCTGAGATCAACGGCGTGCCGGAGGCAATCCTGCAAGGCGCGCTGATCGACGGTGGCGTCAGTGGTAATAAAGGCCAGCATGGTGGCCATGTTCGGGGCGATCATGCCGGAGCCCTTGGTTATGCCGGCAATGGTGACCGGCTTTCCTTCAATGGAAATGGTTACGGCCACTTCTTTTTTCACCAGATCGGTGGTCAGAATGGCCTCGGCAACAGCGGGTCCGCCTTTAGGGGAAAGCGCCTGGATCAAACCGGGTAAGGCGCTTTCTATCTTGTTCATGGGCAGCGGGATGCCGATGGTACCGGTGGAACAGACAAAGACAAGGTTTTTACCGATATTCAAGCCGACGGCAGTCAGGTCCGCCATGCGCTCGGCGTCCTTAAAGCCCTGTTCGCCTGTGCAGGCATTAGCGCAACCGGCATTAATGATAATGGCCTGAGCCTGGCCCCAGATCAGATTTCGCTCACATAATTTTACCGGGGGCGCCTTGACACGGTTACTGGTGAAGGTTCCTGCCACGGTGGCGGGCACCTCGGAAACAAGCAGGGACAAATCATCCCGTTTCCGGCTTTCCTTGATGCCGGCCCGGATGGTTGCCGCCTTGAAGCCTAATGGCGTTGTCACGCCGCCCTCAATGAATTTTAGGTCTGATTTCATTTATATTACTCCGCCAAAAAAGCGGGTCACTATCGGAAATTCGGCGATGAAAGTCGAATAGAAAAGAAGAAGGGGATCCGGAGGAGGATATAGGTCTTTCGTTATGAGTGATTAGCTAATAAATTATTTATATAATAAATTATAATAAAACTACAGGTTGGCCGTTATGCATGATGTGAGGGTGACTGCACCACAGGGAGCAACGGTTGCGTCCCAGGCGCCTTCCAAATAACTGAAAAGGAGCATGAAATGACAACAGAAACAGGGAAATCGGGAAATGGGACCAAGGCTCGCGAGCAGAAACTGACGTTTTATCACCCCAATGCGGCGGGGAATGGGGTGGCGCTCCAGTTTGAACCGCGGGTGAACCGGCGTGAGTCGGATCGGTATAATTGCTTCTTCTTTGAAATGGCGGCGCAGAAAACCATCCCGGAGCGGGAAGGTGACAAGCGGGTGATGCCGACCTTTGATTGGGCCAACAAACTGACTGTGAAGCTGGATTTTGCGGATATCTGCGAGTTGCTGATGGTGCTGGAGGGGCGGCAGGAAAGGGTGGGGGGACAGAAAAACGGGATTTATCATGATAGTGACAAGGCCAACACGATTATCACCTTTGGTAAGATCCCTGAAAAAGGAGGCTACTCGTTCGGGTTATCGCGGAAGGATAAGGGGTCGGGCCAGTTGACGCGCCTGAGTATCGGGCTTAGTGAGGCGGAGGCGCTGGGAGTGAAGACCATTATCCAGGGCGGACTGTTCTTCATCACCTTTCACACGCACATGTTTTTGGAAAGACAGGAGACAGGCTCCAGGATGCAGGAGTCAGAATGCGAAAACGTCAAATAACGTTCAGGAGGATAGCCGTACGTCGAAACGTCATTCCCAGTAGAAGCCGCAGGGCTGGCTAGGGTCGACGCGGTTGCGATCGGCCAGATCCATGTTGTTGATGGGAAAGACGTTACAGACCAGCATGCGTTTGCCGTTGTAGATCTTGCAGGATGCCTGGCCATTTTTCTGCTCCAAGTTGCGGCAGTGCCAACTCATCCGGCAACAGACTCCGCAACTCCTGCATTCGCCACGGCGAATAGCATGCTGACGCGCGACATAACGAGGCCACAGGACTTTGAGTATCCATCGCCTGGGTCCGCCCCAAATCAGGCGCATACGATCCCAGCAGCCTAGCCGGCTGTATTGGCTGGAAATCGCTGGATCTGACACCGGGTCATGTTTTGTGTCGGCCATATTGCCCAATTTATGGGCCTTTTCATTGAAAAAGATGGAGGCGCGGATCGGATTTGAACCGATGAATAAAGGTTTTGCAGACCTCTGCCTTACCACTTGGCTACCGCGCCCTGAAGGGTTAAAAAAATTTGTGCCGCCGCAAAATGGTAAGCGGCGGCACTGTGAATTACAACCGTCTTATTTCTTCGCCTTGGCCTTCGAAGCGGCGGCTTTGACCGCATCCTCTTTGTTGCGAATTTGACGAATACGACGTTTGCGTTTTGCTCTTGCTCTAAGTTGTTGTCCCATAATGGGTGGGCTGAATATCAAACCCATGGCCTCCCTGTCAATGAATAACCTCCGGACTCGACAGAAGGGGAGGGGAATGCGTACAGTGACTCCTGTTTATCGGGAGAGCAAACACGAATGCAGACAACGGTGATCGCAATCGCGAATCAAAAAGGCGGGGTGGGAAAAACAACCACTGCCGTCAATCTGGCGGCCTGTCTGGCGGAAAAACGCAAGGAGGTCTTGCTGGTAGACCTGGACCCCCAGGCCAATGCCACCAGCGGGTTGGGTTTACCCAAGGAACCCGGGGCCAGCCTGTATGGCGCCCTGTTTGGCACCGCCCAGGCCATGGAGCTGATTCAGCCGACTGTTGTCAACCATTTGAGCATCATTCCTTCTGAAATTGATCTGGCGGGGGCCGAAGTGGAAATTGCCCGGGGCGATCACTATCTCCATCGCCTGCGTGACGTGCTTGCCGGGGTCATCGCGTCCGGCCGCTTTGATTTCATCATACTGGATTGCTCCCCTTCGCTGGGCATTCTAACCATGAATGTGCTGGCCGCCGCCCATTCGGTGATCATCCCGCTCCAGGCGGAATACTATGCGCTCGAAGGACTGAGCGTTATGACACGCTTGATCCAGCAACTGAACGATAATGCGGTGAATCCCGGCCTTCATCTGGAAGGAATTGTGATGACCATGTATGATGGGCGGACCAATCTCTCCCAGCAGGTGGTCCAGGAAGTAGTTCGACACTTTGGGGAGAAAGTCTATGAAACCCTCATCCCGCGTAATGTCCGGTTGAGCGAAGCCCCGAGTTTCGGAAAGCCGATCATCATCTATAATCCCCTTTGTACCGGGGCTGTCGCCTATCGGCAGTTGGCGAAGGAATTTCTGGCCCGCCGCAAGGATGGCGCCGCTGATGATGACGTGGAGGGCGGGTTCAAGTTGAAGTCCCCTTTTGATAATCCAGTTCAGAGAGAGGCTCCTGCCTTTATCTCAGCGGTGACGAATGAGGGGGCCAGCCATGCCGTCCCCTAATAAAAACGGATCGTTAGGGCGCGGGTTGGGCGAATTGATAGGCGGGATTCCCTCTACAATCGGATCCGCCGCCACGATTTCGAGTACCGGTTTTGTCCGGCTTTCCCCTGATCTGATAGGTCTTCCCCCGGAGCGGGAAGCGCGTGCCCAGAACGTTTCGCCGGAATTGGTGGAATCGGTCCGGGTGCATGGAATTCTCCAGCCCATTCTGGTGCGACGACGCACGCAGGGCTACGAAGTGGTTGTGGGGGCCAGGCGTTTGGTGGCGGCGCGGCTGGCGGGGGTGAAAGAAATTCCTGCGGTGATTGTTCAGGTGACAGATGAAGAAGCCGGCGAATTTTCAAAAATTGAGAACACCTGTCGTGAAAATGAGGACTCCACGGTGATTGAAACAGAACCGGCGAAAGTCACTATTCAGAAAAGGTGTTGGACTCCCGCCAAACTCGTGATGACTTGCGTAACAGTGCTGCTCCTGTTGAGCGTGGGTGCAGGGGTTGGGTTTTGGCTTGGGCGGGGCGAAAATGCCCCAGCCTTGAGTGGGCGAGTGTCGGCGCCGGAAGCCCTTAAGCCTGAACCTGTGGCCCAATCTGTCCCGGCTGTCGAGGTGCCTATTACGGAACAAACCCTGCCAGCGTTGGAGGCATCTGATCTAAAGGCTTTGGAAGGCGCTGGATTGAATCTGCTCATGGAAAGTAATGGGATGGCCCGTATTATTTTTGATCATCCACTTTTCACTTCCCGGGCGGCGTTGGCTGATGAAGGAACGGATTTATTGAAGAAACTGGGAGCCATTCTTGCCAAACATGACGGGGAGTGGGTAGTTGAAGTTACAGGTCATACCGATGCTATTCCATTGCGGGGCAGGGGGGTTTATAAAGATAACAAGGAATTAGGATTGGCTCGCGCCGTTGAAGTCACCCGATACCTGATGCGTGAAGCCGGGGTTCCTTCGACAATGCTTCGCGCAGCGACCTCTGGTGAAGTTAATCCTCCCTATCCAGGGGAAGACGCGGAGTCTGCTCGCAAGAATCGCACCGTGACCCTTGCCGTTAGGCTGCGTGAGTAGGCCGTTCGGCGTTGTTAAGTTTTGCAGTTATTAAGGAGTGTCTGAATGAATGGCCCAAGGTCGAACTGTGGCGTGGGACTCTTTCGGCTAGGCAAGGTTAAGAGATGGGGTGTCTGTTGTTGGGCGGTGCTGGGAATGGGTGTGGCTCTGGAGGCGGCTCCGTCGGGTTCCTCATCCTCGGATCCCGTTACGGTTCAAGTGGTGAATAGTAGCGGGGTCGGGCTGTCAATTTTTGTAACGATTCCGGGCTTTATCTCTGGTAAGCACGAGGACGCCAATGGATGTTTCACAACGCTTGGACTTCCAGACGCGGGGGTTCTATCGGAAATTGGAAAGCCCGCCTTGCCGGTTATTCGACGACTTATTATGGCGCCCAATAACGGCGAAGTGTCCTGCGTGTATACCGGGTCCCTGCAAAAGACTTCGCTGCTGGCTCTTGGGCTTCCCGGAAAGGTCATGCCTGTGCAGCCTCCGATCCCAAAGATTTTGGGCGCCATGGAATCGGCCGCCTTCGTGCAAGATCCAGCACTGTATGCTTCCATGGAGTCCTATCCCGCCAATCCCGTCAAATTAACGGAGGCGGGTACATTGTTTGGTCGACGCCTGCTTTCCCTGGAGATATGTCCCATTGTCACGATTCCTTCCACTGGCGGGTTAACGGTTTACTCCAACCTCGCTGTCACGGTGACGTTTGCCAAGGGACAGATATTGTCAAGTGAGTCCGGGCTGATTGCGTGGGAACAAGCTAATCTGCAGGCGGCCGTTCTGAATCCCCCTCCTCCGGCAGAAATCCTCACAGGTACCCAGAAACGTCTGTTAATCATTGCCCCCGCTATTTTCAGCAACAACCTGGTCCCTTTCATTACCCATAAAATGAGTCGCGGTTGGGGGGTGGATTTGTTCGACACGAACAGCACCGGGACCGCCACTGCCCAGATACAGGGTTTTATCAAAGCCCGTTATACGAATTCAGCCACTCGACCTTCCGCCCTTCTTCTGGTGGGCGATACGCCTCAGATTCCGCAATTTACCGGCACTGCTGTTGATGCCCCGGATACGGATCTGTATTACGGTTGTATGGATGGCAGTAATGATTGGCAACCGGAATTTCCAGTGGGGCGGTTCAGTGTGTCAACAACCAACCAACTTGCCGCAGTGGTTGCAAAAACCATTACCCATGAACTGTCGCCACTGGACTCCTGGATCAAATGTGCCACCTTTTTGGCCAGTTGGGATAATTATGCTGTCTCGGAGGGAACCCATAATGAGGTCATCTCTTCTGTGCTGGCGTCCCTTGGGTACACCTCCGCCAAATTATATTCATACAGCAATTATGCGACCTCAACCCAGGTCCGCAATGCCATCAACAAGGGGTGTGCGTGGGTGATCTATTCCGGGCACGGAGATTTTAATTGTTGGGCGGATGGTCCCTTCTTCACCACGGGGGATGTGAATGCCCTAGCCAATACCCTGCATTACCCCGTGGTCTGTAGTTTTGCCTGTTTGACAGGGGAGTTTGGGCTTCCCGAATGTTTTGCCGAAACCTGGTTGCGGGCCCCTGCGAGAGGGGCGGCCGCCGTGCTGGCATCAAGTGTGACCAGCTACTGGAGTCAAGATGACATTCTTGAAAAAAGTTTATTCAAGGCCATTTTCACGGAAAATCAACCTCTACTGGGGACCGCCATCTGGCGTGCCAAGCAACTTTATCTGACCATCTATGGCGCCACCGACCCCACAACACGACGGTATTTTGAGCAGTACAATCTATTTGGAGATCCGACGTTGGAAACGGTTGGATTGCCGGTGCTTACCAATGGTATTCCAGAAGTCTGGTTTACTTCGCATGGGATTACCAATACCAACTACTATCTGGAATTGCAAAAAGATCAGGATGGCGATGGGATGACGGCATTACAGGAATATCTAGCGGGTACGGACCCCCATGATGCCGCCTCGGTTCTGCGGTTGGTTAATGGAGGCGTCGCCAATGGGAAAGTCACCTTGCGCTGGTTGAGCTCACAGTCTTTGCTTGCGCCCCAGTCGCCCTATCAGATCTGGGTGTGCACCAATTTGTCAACGGGATCCTGGTTGCTCCAGACCAATCTGCTGACCCGCACCCCGCCGACCAATGAAGTTCAATGGACTGTCCCGCAATATGTACCTCAACTATTTTATCGTGTAAGTCTGACAAATTGATTTGCCGCCGCAGGGAAAGGTATTTCGATAAGAGCCCAAGTTTTTCTATTATCCACTTGACCTGCTTTAAAAAGTCTCCTAAAAAACAAACATCTGTCCTAGTGTCACCGTTAGTATATTTAGTGAACTAATTTAGTCTTGTTTCGGGTGTTCAAAAATCAGACAAGGAGCGGGAGCCATGCAAATAAAGCAAATCGGGATGGGAACTTGGATTTGGGTGATGGCTGTAATGTTAGGATTTGTCCCGAATGTTCGGGCGCAACAGGCGAAACCTGTTACCCCGACAGCGCCTGCCGCTGAAAAAACGGCTCCTTTGGAAACGGACTGGAATCAGGCTCTGCCTCCCGGACAAATCACTCTGGGGCTCCACTTTGGTGATCAGCAGGCGGAGAGTTTTGGCGATGTACTGGTGCCGATTTATCAATTCAAGTCGAGTTTACTTTTTATCAGTCCGCGTGGCACCTGGAATGACAGTGATGGACAGGAATTCAATTTGGGGCTGGGCTACCGTTATCTCTTTCCCAAGCGGAATATAATTGTAGGGGCGAATCTGTATTATGATCTCCGGAACACCTCACTCGACAACACCTTCAACCAGTTTGGCGCAGGAGTGGAGTTTCTGAGCACTTGGTTTGATGCCCGAGTGAATGTCTATTTGCCTGAAAACGGAAAAAAAACGACGGATGAATACGCCGTGGGAGCGGGCACCATGCAGGAACAAGGAAGCTATTGGGCCGAACCCGCCGGGCAGGGACATTTAATCACTCAGTACGGCTACGACGTAACGTCCACGTATGATCTCAAGACGCTGCAGCACTATCAGATCACTGAGCAGGCCATGCCGGGATATGATTTTGAGGTGGGAGGCTTGCTGCCGATTCCAGTCGTTATGAACTATGCTGATATCAAAGTCTTTGGGGGCTATTATGACTATAATGCCCGTTATGGTAATGACATTTCCGGGGTGAAGGGGCGTTTGGAGATCCGTCCGCTTCCTTCGCTATACTTGGATGCCTCTTGGTATGAGGATCGGGAGCTGCTGGGATCCAAGTATTCCGTGGGAGCCCGCCTCTCGGTTCCTTTTGATCTGGCCAGGCTGAGCCGTGGCAAGAATCCCTTTGCCGGCGCACTGGAAGGACTCAAGCCGGGCTCCGCGAAACCGGCTTTTGCATCCCGCATGACGGAAATGGTGGTTCGCGATCTCCATATCCGCTCGGATGTCTCTGAACCTGAGGAAGTGGTGGCGGATCGCAAGATCCTGGAGAAAAAACTGACGAGTACTGACCGCAAGGATTATAATCTGGTATTGGCTTCTGATGTGACGTTCGTGGATGATGACAACCGTAGTGGTGTGGAAAACGGATCTTGGGAGAATCCCTACCGTCAGATCAACACCGGGGTTCAGAGAGCCGTGGGGACGATGGTATATGTGCGGGATGCCGCCCAACAGTATTATGAGAATGTGGTGCTGAGAGAAGGGTTGACCCTGTGGGGTAGCGGGGCTCCAATTTATGGGCAGGGCAACCGGTATCTGGGAGGAATCTATCCGGTTGTAAATGGCCTGGGACGTGGTCCGGCCATTACGCTCGCTAGTCATACCACCGTCGCCGGAATGGAGATCACCCAGCAGCTTCCTTCTTACCCCCCGCAGAACAAGGAACTGCGTTTGAATCAGGCTGGCATCTATGGCGAAAATGTGACTGACGTTCATATCTATCATAACTATATCCATGGAGCTGAGAGTGGCATTCGGCTTTATGCTCAATCTATGCCTTCTTTCAAGGCCGACATTTCTGACAACCGGATCAGCGATATTTATTCGAATGTCAAAGGGGGCAGCTACTATGGAGGCGGGATTAGTGTGAGTCTCTACAATGTCCCCGAAGTGGATTTATTCCTTGCAAATAACGACGTTACGGGGTGTCGCGGGAATGGCCTTTCGATCTATGCGGATGGCGGAGATAGTGGCACTTTCATTTCCCGTATCTCGGGGAACTATTCCGGGAACAGCGGCCACGGGATTTATCTGGATGTCGAAAACTATGATCAGGCGGTAGGGCTATTTGTGGATACGTCCGTGAATGACAACGGGATGAACGGTGTTAGCGCCAACTTTTATAATAATTCTCTGGGCGCGGCGGTCTTTGCTTCCCATACCGATTTGGATCGGGTGGATAAACTCGTCAATACAGTTCTGGGAGGAATTGGATTCCTGCTGCCCTTGGACATGGGGACTGGGTTTAGTCTCAGTGACTATCTGGGGGTGCGGGGGCTTTATCTTAATGGCGGTTCGATGCAGGCCAGTGGCAATGGCGAGGATGGGATTTATGTGAACCAGCAGTCTTCAGGGGTCAATTTGGCAGTCCTGCTCGGTGTTCAAGCGGACCACAATGGCCTGAATAACTTTAAAACCCTAAGAGGGAGTGGCATTGATATTTATCAGTCCGGTTATTTCGACAATGCGGACGTCTCCATCGCGGCGCTGGTCCGGTGCGAGGCGAATGGCAATATCGGCTCCGGTATGATGGCGAATTCCTCCGCCCGGAATCTGGCGCTGCATTTGTTCATGGATGTGACGGCCAATGATAATTATTTTTATGGTTTGAGGTCCGATACCTTTAGTCCGGACGGCTGGGCCGGAGCGGCGGTGCTTTCCAGCGATCCCTTGTTCAGCCTCGGTGAGACACTCGCAGACATGAATCTGGGTTATATCCCGGCCTATGGTCGGGTTCAGGCAAATCGTAACGGAGAAAGCGGCATCTCGCTAGACGCAGAGGGGCATGATGTGGCTTTTGGTTTGGTGCTGGATGCGCAGGCCAATGGCAATGGGTTGAATTTAGAGAAGAGCCCGTCAAGGTCAGGCAATGGTGTTGACGTTAATGTGACCAGTTCCAATGGGCCGGCGATTGGGGTCGTAGGGTCATCCGAGGCTCTGGTGAGTCTTGTGGGAACAGTTTTGGATACGGACTTGTCCCAAATCCGGACGCTGGGTTCACTTCAGGCAGACGACAACGCCGGCAATGGAGTCAGTGTCAATGCCTATAGTTGCAATAGTGACGCCATGGTCGGGGTTCTTGGTGTGGAAGCGCTTCGCAATGGGGTTAACTTCGACAAATTTGCGGGAGGGGATGGTGTCTATATCAGAGCCACTACTTCGTCAGATGGCGGCTCAGCCATGGCGGGCTTGGCGTGGATCAATGCCTCTCAAAATGCCAATGATGGCATTGCCGCCAATGTGGTGGCCAATTCCATGGATGGGGAAGCCATGTTGGGAGGTATTCATCTGAAAGCCAACGATAATGGTAATAACGGGCTGCGATTAAATGTCCAAAGCCAGTCGCCCACTTCTGCCTATCTGGTGTTGGCGGGGGTAGAAGCCAATCGGAACCTGGATGGGGCTGGCGTTATGGCCCGACTGGGTGGCAATGGAGTCGTGATGGCGGCTCTGACTGGCATTCAGGCAAACAGTAATGGCACTCAGGGGATCTCCGTCGAAACCTACGCTTCGTATGGCGACGGCTCCAATGGGAACAGTCATGTTTGGATTTCCGATACCGCCGTTCAGGATATGATCGATCATGGCGGGGGCTTCGATCTCCTGGGCCTTAACCCGGCTTCGTTGGTGCCCGCTGGTGCGATTGAGACGGAGGGTAATGGGGCGGCAGGAATCCATGTCAACAGTCAGGCGCAGGGGAACAGTTTAGTGGTTGTCGGGGGGGGCACGGCCACCAGAAACGGCGGGAATGGAATTGAAATTGACACCACCAGTATGAATGGGCATGGCGATTTATACCTGGCCCATAATACGGCTTCCGGGAATGGTTCGAATGGCATCATGGTTGCCATGATGGCGACGAATGGCTCCATCAATCTGGTCGGGCGTTCAAATACCGTAAAAACCAATGCGGCCGATGGCATTGTGGTGACAACTCTGGCGGGGAGCGGCGTATATGACCTTGGCACGGGAACCGGAACCAATAGCGGGAACAATGCCCTGGTTGGGAATACAGGCTATGGACTTCGATGGGTGGACAACAGCGGGCTTGGCGAAACGATGAATGCCCAGAACAACTATTGGGGCTCGGGGACTAATTATTTAGGGAATATCCTTGCCACTCCTTTCCTGGCGGATGACCCGAGTCTGCCCTAATGGTTGGCGGCATCAGTAAGGTATGGCACTGGGCCGTTTATGCATAGCCCATGCAGACCCCTAAGTGGTTAATGAAGTGATTTTTGTTTTCGGCCCAGGTGCGCGGCATAGAGAGCGGCCAGTCCGGAACGTCGCGGGACGTGGAGTTTATCCATGATCTGGCTGATCCGGTTGCGGATGGTTTTTTCAGCCAGATGGACCTTGCTTCCAATCTCACGGTTGGTCATGCCTTCCGCTACGAGTCGGGAGATCTCCTTTTCGCCCGGTGAAAGCAACGAATTTATTTTTTCCTTGTCGATCGTGTGCTGTTGCTTCGAATGGATATCCGCTAGACGCATGAGGATGAACGCATCCCAGAACTTATGTCCTTTGGATACTTGGCGAATGGCGTTAATCAACTCAGGCATGGAGCAGGATTTCAGGAGATAACCATCCGCCTGGCTTTGAATCGCTTCCAGAATAAAGTCATCCTCGGTAAATCCGGTGACAATCAGGCATTTGATCCGGGGATAGGCAGTTTTGATTTGCCTCAATAGTTCCAGCCCATCGTCGTGCCCGAGGCAGATATCAAGAAGCACAAGCGAAGGGTTTTCCTGCTTGATCATGGCCAGGCTTTCATGGAGATTCGCGGCATCGCCAACCACCTCAATATCAGGTTCAGCATTCAGGATGCCCTTTATGGATGTGCGTATAAGCGTGTGGTCGTCTACCAGGGCAATGCGTATTGGCGGGGGTGGCGTCATATTGTTTATTCCGTTTCGCTAAGCGGAAATTCCGCAATGAATTCAGTTCCCTGAGGGTGTTTAGTGGTGAAAAAGGTTCCGGCGAGATCTTTGATCAGGGCGGAAATAATGGCCATGCCGGAAGACGACGAATCCTGCGGTGAAAAGTCCGGAGGGAGTCCTATGCCGTCGTCATGAATGCTGATCCGCAGACGGTCAGGTGGCTGGTGACCAAGGGATAACCGGATTGTTCCGCGTCGATTATGAGGAAAGGCATGCTTGATGCAGTTGGTCACCATTTCATGCACGAGCAATCCACAGGTGACGGCTGTTGTGGATTTGGTGGCGGGGCTGAGCTGGGCGAGATCCGGGCAATAGGTGAGGTCCGGGCGCAGTGAGGCAATCAGATCTCGGGCGACGTCCGAGAGATAGGGATAGAGGTGGATCCGGCTGTGAGGATCCTTCTGATGCAGGCGCGCGTGGAGTTTTGACAACGTGCGCAACCGGTTCTCGCTATCGATGAGTGTGGCTTTGGCGTCAGGATGCAGGCAACGGGACGCTTGTAAATGAAGCAGCGCTGCTGTAAGCCCCATTTGATTTGCGACTCGATGGTGGACTTCGCGGAGATGCAGATCCTTTTGGCGTAACTGGAACTCGTGTGCCTTGAAGTGTTCTTCGGATGTGCGTTCTTTTTTGCGGCGTTTGTAGCGCAGTCTGCCCCAGATCCCTGCCAGCAGAAAGAGAGTTCCGAATTCCAGCGCCGTATGAACATGTTCTGAATTGAGCGATCCCATCATAACCTTCCCTGTTATTTGTCGCCCCAGATCCGGTTACTTAGGTGCGCCTTTGCTCGGATTAAACAACACTTATTGGAATCTAACAAGGGACAAATGTCCCTCAAATAAAGGGACATATGACCCTGCCATATTGCGCTCAAATTAATTACCCTTGGCTGAGTAATGAGTGAAGCGGGGTTGGCCTGGAGGAGGTGGGATGAATAGAGACAAACGATATGCGGGAAATAGGAAAATAGGGGTATTTATTGCCGATAGCTATCCGGTGTTCCAACATGGTTTGGAATCCTACTTTGCGGCCACTCCTGATCTGGTTATGGCGGGGAAGGCCGGGACCGGGCAGGAAATGATGGAGGGAGGTCAATGGACCCGGGTCAATGCTTTGCTTCTGGATGCAGGGCTGGCGGGCCTGGATGGATTCATGGTGTTGAAGCAATTCAAAGACGATAATCCTGATATCCCCGTTTTGCTTATGGCGGCTTCACAGGACTTCCGGTGGTTGTTAAAAGGTATTCGGGCCGGGGCTTCCGGGGTCGTTTCGCGTGAGGCTTCATTGGAAGAGATGGAAATGGCGATTCGACGTGTATATGCCGGACAGACCTATATCCCCGCACCGTTGGCAGAAAAATTGGTGCTGCATTATCAGCGCAATGAGGAGGAACCTCTTGAGGAGCGGCTTTCGCCCCGCGAATATGAAGTCATGCAGTGGCTCACGCGGGGGTTGAAACTATCTGAGATCGCCCGGCAATTGGAGGTCAGCCACCAGACGGTTACCACGCATCGCCGTCATATTTTGAAAAAAACAGGCCTCCGCACCACCGCTGAAATCATTCGATGTGGCCTCTTGAATGGAATGGGTGAGCCAATTGAGAAAGTCTAAAGTTGTGAGTCCAAAGTCTAACGTCAATTGCCATTTCGCGACTTTGGACTCAAGACTCGCAACTTTAGACTCCTTTGTTTTCCATTGCCCTTGCGACGCAGAGATGGCACCATTTCCCTGTAATAAACGAAAATATCAAAACAGGAGGATACTCATGGATAACGCAACAGGAATGGACGCTCAGAAGAAGTCACCGGTACAGGGGATTATTGATACGGTTCAGAAGGTCATTCTCAATCCCGTCGAATTTTACCGAGGCATGGCCAAAACGGGTGGATTTGTTGAACCCCTGATTTTTGCCGTGGTGTTGGGGGTGGTTACAGGGGTTATCCAGGCGATTTTGGGCTTCTTCCATTTTGGCTCTGTGGCGGGTGGGATAATGGCACTGGGCGCCATTGTCATGACCCCCATCATTGTGGCGATCTTTGGTTTTGTCGGGGCCGCCATTGTGTTTGTGATCTGGAAATTGATGGGTTCAAATGAATCTTATGAAACAGCTTATCGATGCGGGGCCTACGCATCTGCGATTTCGCCCATCGCGGCAGTGGCGGGGTTGATCCCCTGGGTGGGCGGGTTAGTGGGCTTGGCTTGGATGACTTACCTGCTGGTGACCGCCAGTGTTGAAGTTCATAAACTTCCGGCGAAGAAGTCCTGGATGGTGTTCGGGATCATCGCGGCGGTATTTGCGCTCATGAGCTTGAGCGGTCAAGTCGCGGCACGCAAGGCGCAGCGAAGCATGGCCGGCTTCCAACGGGAAATGGAAAAGATGGGGGCTTCTGGCGATAAGGATATGACCCCGGAAGAGGCCGGGAAGGCCGCAGGAAACGCTGCCGCCGCCTTTGTGAAGGCGATGCAGGAACAAGCCGCCAAACAGGCGCAAGAACAAAAAGCCAAACAGGAATAGAGCTCCTTAGTTCGGCGTAGTCTACGCCCCTCACCTGAATCCTCTCCCTCACGGGGAGAGGAAAGATGGGATTTAGAGGGAATGAAACCTTGCACTCTCCATTCAGGGACGAGGGTTGGGGCGAGAGTGTTTTCAATAGCGATTCACAGGGGGCATAAAAAAGATCAAGATAATATATTGACATATATTAATATATGGATATATTGATTCGTAGTTGAGCAGGGAAAGGAGTATGAAGATGAATTTTGCGCGGATCATTATGGTGATGGGACTGCTGGTGGGAACGGGTTTGCCATTGCAAGCGGCAGAGGATAAACCTGTAATCACTCTTGAACGATGTATCCAAAAAGCGCTGGAGTCCAATCCGGACGTCTTGTCTGCCAATGCCCGGATTTCGGCCGCCATCGCCGCAGTCAGGGAAGCCTCCTCAGCCTATTATCCCCAAGTCGGTTTATCGGGAAGTTGGACCCGAACAGACAATCCTCCTCAAGCTTTCTTCATGTCATTGAACCAGCGGCGCGCTTCGCTCCAGAAAGATTTTAACAATCCCGTGGATACGGAAAATGTGCGAGGGAGCGTTATGGCGCAATGGAGACTGTTTGACAGCGGACGGCGTGAGGCGGATCGACGGGCCGCAACTCTGGGCTCCACGGCGTCAGAGTTCATGTCGGAGTCTGTCCGGAATGACCTGGTGTTTCAGATCACCCGCGCCTATTACGGGATTCTTCAGGTACGCTCTTTCGTGGCCGTGCAGGAGGAGACGATCAGAAGCCTTTCAGAAAGCCTTCGCATCGCAACCGAGCGGCATCAGGCTGGCAGCGCCATGAAGACGGATGTTTTGAATCTGGAGGTCCAGCTTTCCCAGGCCCGCGAAGAATTGATCAGAGCTAAAAATGGACTGAAACTGGGCGTGGCAGCGTTGAATACCGCGATTGGGCAGACGTTAGTGGGGGCCTCCGATGTTGCGGACTTGAGGGGACGCGATGTTCCCGCAGTTTCTACCAACCGTCCGGAAGGAGGGGTGGAGGCGCGACCTGAATTACGGGCCATGGAATCCCGCGTGCATGCCATGGAGGCGATGGTGGTCCGCGCCCGACGTGAGTACCTGCCGGTGGTCAATGGATTTGGCTCCGTGGATTGGGATAGCGAGACCCTGAATGGGTTTGAACAGAGCTATATGGTGGGAGCGGCGGTTGAGCTGAATATTTTCGACGGGCATCGGAATCGTGCCGGGGTGGCCCGTGCCAAGGCCGCAGTAGAGGAAGCGCGGGCAGAAGCAGAGAAATTACGCCAGGTCCTGGAGTTGGATTTGACGCAGGCGCGCTTGAACGAACAAGAAGCGCGGGAACGGCTGGACGGTGCGGCTAAAAGCCTGTCCAGTGCCGAGGAGGCGTTACGGATTACACAGGAACGCTATCAGCAGGGTGCGGCTGTCGTCGCGGATTTGCTGACCGCCCAGAACGGACTGACAGCGACCCGGACGCGGCAGGTGGCGGCACAATATGACTGCCTGATTGCTCTGGCCAATGTCGAACGGGCAATGGGACGAAAATAGGAGGAATGCTTAATGAACATAAAGACAAACGGTAGATTAGGTAAAATGATCAAACTGGCATGGCGGCCGGTCGTCGGCCTGCTTGGACTTGTAGCGCTGGTGGTGTGGTCGGGTGGATTAATGGAATCTAAAATCGGACCCGGCAAACAGGAGTACCAACCCGGAATAGCGGTTCCCGTTGGCGCCAAAACCTTGGCCGTCAAAAGCGTGATCACCCCGTCTCTAGTCGAGGTGATTGGGACGGCAGCGTCGGAGCGGATGGTCAACTTGAGCGCCCGCTTACCGGCAACGATTGAAACAATGCGGGTTGCGGCTGGCGATGTCGTGACCAATGGCCAGATCCTCGCCACACTCGACGACCGCGACATCCGTGAACAACTTGGGGCGGTGGAGGCCCAGTTTAAACAGGCTGAGGTGGAAGGGACCCGGACCATCAAATTGTTTGAAAAGGGCGCTACGACCGACCAAAACCGCATTGCGGCCCTGTCAGCCTATGAGGCCGCGAAAGCCCGTCTCCAGCAGATGCGTGTGATGTTGAGTTATACCGTGATCACTTCACCGATGGATGGTGTGGTAACAGACCGCCGGGCGGAAGCCGGTGACTTGGCCGCGCCGGGGCAGGTGTTGCTTGCTGTATACGACCCCATGCAAATGCGGCTGAATGTGGCCGTGCCCGGACGATTGTTGCCGAAATTTCCGTTGAACCAATCGGTCGAGGTGCGATTGGATGACGTCAAGTCTGTGATTCAGGGGACCGTACAGGAAATTGTGAGTGAAATCGATCCCCTGAGTCGGACGCAGATGGTGAAGGTTCATCTGGCCCGGAATGGAACGACGATTTTGCCGGGAAGCTATGGGCGGATCCGGGTGGAAGGTGAAGCCCATGCAGCGGTGTGGGTGCCTGCTGCTGCGGTTTACCGGGTCGGGCAGCAGGAACTGGTGCAGGTGGTTGCGGAAGGCCGGGCCATTCGACGGGTGGTTCGCACGGGTGTGATGCAAGGGGCGCAGATCGAGGTTTTGTCCGGCTTGGCGGAAGGCGAAGTCATTCTGCTTGAGCCGGTGAAGGAGGGTTAAGTGATGGACGAGAAACTCTCATTTATGGGCCGGGTGGTGGATAATTTCCTAAGGGGTAACCTGGCGGTATTGCTGATGATCATCAGTCTGGCGGCGGGGGCCGTCGCCTTGCTGGTGACGCCGCGTGAGGAAGATCCTCAGATTGTCGTGCCCCTGGCTGATGTCATGGTGTCGTATCCCGGTGGCTCCGCCGAAGAGGTCGAGCGACTGGTGGCCTCCCGGTTGGAGCGGTTGCTTTATCAGATTGATGGTGTGGAATATGTCTACTCCATGTCACGGCCGGGGATGGCCGTGGTGACCGTCCGGTTTTATGTTGGGCAGGATCGTGAAGCCAGCCTGATCAAACTTTACAATAAGATTTTCCAGAATATTGACAAGACGACACCGGGTATCGCCGGCTGGGTGGTCAAACCGGTGGAAATTGACGATGTACCGATCGTCAATGTGGCGCTGTACAGTGAGCGCTACAACGAACATGAACTCTATCGGGTGGCTGAGGAGGCGGCCAGCCGTCTGCAGCACATTGAAAACAGCGCTCGCGTCACCATCCATGGCGGGCAGAAACGCCAGATACAGGTTTCCATTGATCCGGAGCGACTGGCGGCCTATCACCTTTCACCCATGGAAATAGCCGGGGCACTGAAGGTGGCCAATGTTCAGACGGAGACCGGCGCCTTCCAGAAAGCCGATCGTGAGGTGCTGTTGGAAACCGGCCCATTCTTAAGCCGTGCAGAGGAGGTGCGTAACTTGATGGTGGGAATGCATGCGGATCGCCCGGTCTATCTGCGCGATGTGGCGCAAGTCACCGATGGCCCGGAAGAAGCGGTATCCTATACTCGTATTGGTTTTGGGGCAGGGGCAATCCGGGAATCCGGAATCCGGAATCAGGTGTCAGACCCCGGACCCCGGACCCCGGATCTCGGGCCACAGGCCTCTTTCCCTGCTGTGACCATCGCCGTGGCGAAGAAGAAAGGCAGCAATGCGGTCTGGGTCGCCGGGGATGTCGAAAAGATGTTGAAGGCGATGCAGGGCGACATCATCCCGGATGAGGTGAAGTTCCGGGTGACGCGCAACACCGGCGAGACGGCGAATGAGAAGGTCAGCAATCTGCTCGAAAGCCTGGTGATCGCCGTGATTACCGTGATCGGGTTGATTACGCTGGCAATGAACTGGCGGGTCGGGGTGATTGTGGTGATCGCCGTGCCCATCACCTATGCGCTCACCCTGGTGGTCAATTATCTGGCGGGATACACGATCAACCGCGTGACGTTGTTTGCGCTGATATTGGCTTTGGGCTTGCTGGTGGATGATCCGATTGTCGGTGTGGAGAATATCTACCGGCATCTGGCGATGAAGAAACTCCCGCGGCTTCAGGCGATCTCGATCGCCATGAACGAAGTGATGCCGCCGGTGGTGTTGGCGACCCTGGCCGTGATTGTGGCTTTCCTCCCGATGTTCTTTATTACCGGTATGATGGGGCCCTATATGCGGCCGATGGCCTTGAATGTGCCGCTCGCCATGCTGAGCTCACTCATTGTGGCCGTGGCGATCACCCCCTGGCTTTCTAATAAACTGCTTAAGGTGGAAGGCCATGAGCATGACACCGGGAATGTTCGCGAGACTTTGACCTATAGAGTCTATGCAAAACTGATGTTGCCGCTGGTCCAATCCCGCTCGAAAACGTGGGTATTGGTTGCGATCACCGGGTTTCTATTTGCCGGATCCATCGTGTTGGCCCTGACGGGACTTGTGCCGCTCAAGATGCTGCCGTTTGACAATAAGAACGAGTTCCAGATTGTGGTGGATATGCCGGAGTCGGCCACGCTGGAACGGACGGATGCGGTGGTGCGGGAAATCGAGAATCTGCTACGCACGGTTCCGGAGGTCACGGACTTTACCTCAACTGTCGGTGCGGCGTCCCCCATGGATTTCAATGGTCTGGTGCGGCATTATTATCTGCGGCAGGGCGCCAATGTGGCGGATGTGCGTGTCAGCTTGCTTCCCCGCAAGGCGCGGGAAATGGATAGTCATGCGCTGGTGTTGCGACTCCGGAATGACATCGCGGCGTTGGGAGCACGGACTGGCGCGAACCTCAAGTTGGTTGAACTTCCACCCGGGCCGCCGGTGTTGTCAACCCTGGTGGCCGAGGTGTATGGGCAGCCGAATCAATCGTATGCGGAACTGATTGCGGCGGGCAAGATCGTGGAGGCGCAAATGAAGAAAGAGCCCGGGGTGGTGGATGTGGATGATTCGGTGGAGGCGACCCAGGATAAATTCTTCTTCCGGGTGGATCGCGACAAGGCGGCGCGGAATGGCATTGCCACCGAGGATATCGTACAGAGCCTGCAGATGGCGCTGAGTGGGATGCCGGCAGGGACGTTGCATGTGCCCACAGAGCAGAACGAACTGCCGATTGTCATCAAATTGCCGCGCGAAAAGCGTTCGGATCTGTCGCGCCTGGCCACTCTGACTGTCAAGGGGCGCGGCGGCCTGGGGGTTCAACTGGGTGAACTGGGTGCCTTTGAGCCTCACGTCGCAGACAAGACGATCTTTCACAAGAATCAGGAACGGGTTGTGTTTGTGACCGGGGAAATGGCTGGACGCGGCCCAGCCTACGCGGTGCTGGCATTGGAATCATGGTTTAAAAAGAATCCGCTTCCGGCCGGCATCAAGGTCGATTGGGCGGGTGAAGGCGAATGGAAAATCACGGTGGATGTATTCCGTGATCTCGGGTTGGCCTTTGCGGCGGCGCTGGTAGGGATCTATGTGTTGCTGGCCTATCAGACGGGATCCTATGTGTTGCCGGGGATCATCATGCTGTCCATTCCGTTGACTATGATCGGGATCATGCCCGGTTTCTGGCTGCTCAATGCGCTGGGCAATAAACCGGTGGGCGGGTTTGACAACCCCGTGTTCTTCACCGCCACGGCCATGATTGGAATGATCGCGTTGGCGGGGATCGTGGTGCGTAACGGGATTATCCTGGTGGATTTCATCAAGACGGCGGTCGAGCGCGGGGATTCGGTGAAGGATGCCATTCTGGAATCAGGGGCCGTACGATTCCGCCCCATTGCCCTGACGGCGGCGGCGGCTTTGCTGGGGGCCTGGCCGATTACCCTGGATCCCATTTTCAGCGGCCTGGCCTGGTCGTTGATCTTCGGGTTGTTTGTATCGACGGTATTTACGTTGGTGGTGATCCCGCTGGTCTATTTCTGGTTGGTGGGGGAAAAGAAGCAGGGAGCGGGGAACGCCGAGGCTGGAGTTGAAGAAAAGACGGGACAGGTGGAAATATGATTATCAGATTAGTCATTGGGGCGGTGGTGGGAGGGTCTTTGGGATTTGGGGTGTACCGGTTTATTGGGTGTTCAACGGGAACCTGTCCCATCACCTCGAATCCATGGATCAGCACGGTGTATGGCGTGGTTATCGGATTACTGATTGCGACAATGAAGAAATAGAAAGGAGCGAGACATGACAACGGAACGTATTGTGAGAATGGTGGCGGGTATTTTTGTGATGGTAAGCCTGGCGCTGGGGTATTGGGTTCATCACGGTTGGTTTTGCTTCACGGCTTTCGTGGGTCTTAACCTGTTCCAGTCCTCCTTCACGGGATTCTGTCCCTTGGAGATCATTCTCAAGAAGTCCGGTGTGCCCTCTGCTGGTGCCGGATGTGGTTGTAGCAAATAACGATTCAGGACTCTTCGCTCCTGCTGAAAATCATCTGAATATCACACTGGATTAGTTTTTGTATTTTTCATATAAACCGGTTTAGATGTCATATTTAAGGCTAAAACAAGGGGCGAGAATCCGGGATGTCGCCGAGGCTGCAGGGGTTTCCAAGACTACTGTTTCGCTGGTGGTGAATGGCCGTGCAGACATGGTTGGAATCAGCTTGGCAACGCGCCAGCGGGTTGAAGCCATGGTCCGTGAAATGGGCTATATACCGAGTCCGTCCGCTCTGGCGATGGCGACCGGACGAATGAGCAGCGCCCCGGAAGTGCCCGCAACGCTGGCTTCCTCGCAACCGGTACCGGTCGTAACGAATCCTGTCATCCCGAGTCCAGTAGAACCTGTTTCTGTTTCGCCAGTTGCACCCATAAAACTCGGTCCAGTTGAAATCCGTCCCCCTGTAGTAGCCGCCGTGCCGGCGGCATCTTATCCTCAAACATCAACACCGGTTATTCCCCCGGCGGTAGAACCAGCCCCTGTAATTCTGGACATACCGACACCGACTCCGGTGTCGGAACCTGAAGTAACACCGGATCCCGTCATCACCGAGATTCCGCCACTTCCGACACCGGACACGGCACCCGTCACCGAAACGACACCGGAACCGCCACCCCAGGAGCCGGAACCCGAATTGCCATTGCCCGTTCCTGCGATTGAAGAACCGACACCGGTTGCAACCGCCGAACCGGTCTCGGAGGCATTTGAAATTCCGGAACCAGCCTTAACACCGAAACCAGATCCCGAACTCAGTCCATTACCCGAGCCATCAAATGCTGTCGTATCGGATACCTCTAATGTAGTAGCCGCTGTCCCCGGCGGCGCCGAGATTGAGCCGACCGACTCAGCCTCTCTACCGTCTTCGGCTTCGGAGCCAGTTCCAGTTCTGATAACTGAACCACCAGTTTCTGCTACTGAAACGATAGAAACACCTCCTGCAGAAGTGAGGCCTGAACCTGTAGTGACAATCCTGGAACCGGTAATGGAGACAACTCCGATGCCGGAGCCGCTACCTGTTGAACCAGAACCCATTATTCCTCAAGTGCCATCGCCAACTATTTTAGTGGAGGAACCTTTGCCAATAATAGAGGTTATGATGTTCCTCCATCCGGTGCCAATCTGACACTTAATGTAAGAAAGGGCCAATTGAATGATTTAACCGCCCCGCCTATAAGGAATTCCCGAATCAGGGTTGAGGATCAGGCTGATGGCGATATGATAGTGTGGAAGCGGATGCAGGCCACGGGTGACGTGCACGTGTACAAAATTCTAGGGGTGAGTCCCGGACATGAGTGGGTGGCTATTGAAGGGGATTGCGGAGCGGCAGGTGCCAGTGGGGCAACGGGTGGCAAGACGGGTATTGCAGGCTTCGAGGTGGGGGTACTTAATGTGGAATTGAAAGATGGGGCAACAATTATTAACAACAATGGTTACGCCTACATTAGAGACACACCTGAGATGCCGCGACTGCTGGCCGCCCTCAAGCCGGATAAACTTTCTGGTAACGCCAAGTGGCGTTTGCATATAGAGTATGAACGAAACAGGGATGATCACTCGTACTACCCTGGACCAACTGCGGCTGAATGGAAAACATTGCCAGCATCTGCAAATTGGAACATTGTTGATGAACTCGGGGCTGATTTTCGAGGTGGTAAAGCAACCCTCTATTGTGAATATGCCGGCATCCTCTGCCAAATGGTTATACATATTCGTGGAAATAATCCCGCTGAGACTACGGTAGCAACGGAAATTGGCGACAATCCTTGGTATGCCAAACCAATCGCAAAATGGGAAAGTGATCGACCAATTCAAGGTCGTTACTATGCTCAGTTCAATACTGTAGGGAATCTTGGCCCCAATTCAGGTGACTATTTATCTTGCCCAAATTTTGGCGCACCCAATGGGTGGGGTATTTTTCAATTAGATACACCGAATCCCATTGCTCAACAACTTTGGAGTTGGAAAGCCAACGTATCTGGAGGCAAAGCTAGGCTGGCGAATCCCTGTAGAACGGAAGCCCAAACATGGATAACAGCCCAAGAGACACAGCAACAAGCCGAAGAACCAAGCATGTCATTAGATAATTATATTTTTACTTTTAATGGAGTCAATTTCAGGAAAGGCACAACAAAGACGCCCGTCGACGCCTGTACCATCCAGCGCTACAATGGCGCTGGCTTGTGGGTGATTTACTGGAAAAATAAGACAGAGACAGAGCCAGGAAGTTGGCAAATCAGAGGGGGGAGTTACAGTGAGTACGTTGAGCACATTTGTAGTGAAGTCCCATAGAGGGGGTAATTCAATGAATATGTTGCTGCCTTGCACGCAATGCTTGGTGGCGTTGTAAATTTGCGGGATAACCTAAAGATGAGACGCTAAAAATTAAGTGTTAAATGCTGTTATTTAAGAACCCATACTGTATAGGAGATATTAAATGAATGCTCGATTCCAAGCCGTGATATACGCGACAGTTTTACTTACAATCTTGCGGACTTATGGAGAAGGTGCAGCTTCGGATATTGAGCGTGAAACGCTCTCGTCAAGAGCCTATAAAACATGGGAGAGCACTTATAAGTTTTCCGAAGAATGCATTATACGAATCGAAGGGAAAAAAAATATACATCTTCTCATTTATCGGTGTGCAGATAAAGAAGGAACGTTGATTGATTTTGCTCAAGCCGTCACGGATAAAAAACTTTTACTGTTGCGTGGAGCCGACTTGAACGTGAAAGGCGTGACCCCAATATATGAAGGGATAGATGTGTTGGTTGGCGCAGACGAGGCGGAAATCATCATTAGATGGCGGCATCCAGGCCAAGGTGGTGAACGCCTAATTGAAAAATATTGTTATAACGAAAATGGGGTGCGATTGATCAATCGGTCTCATTTCGGTGGCGCCAGAAAACGCGAGATGAGGTGGGTTAGTGACGAAACCGCGAACCATTCAACTCCTGCCGAGAGGATTCCGATTTATCAATCCCGCGGTGTTACAAACGAAATTGAGAAACACTATCAATCGAGGGAGATAGAGGAGATCGGGGTCAAACCAAAAGATGTCAAATAAAGCTGTCGCGTATAAAGCCTGCAAGTGTGCCGTAGAGGCGGCAAATGGCCTAATTCCGCGACATCTTTCAGAGTTGAATTTCCTGGAGCGATCTATCATGTGACGATTCGAGGTAATGGACGGCTAGCGATGTTTCTTGATGATTGCGACAGGCAATGGTTTTTGTCCCAGTTAATCGAATAAGGATACACGGGAAATTATAGTTATGAAATTCTTGAAACATATTCTGGGGCTTAGTTTGATCTTTTCATCCCAGTTATTGCATGCAAAACCAGAGGAAGGTCAAGGCCTTCAAGATGCTACAGGGCAACATCAACTTGTGGTTCTCACGCAGGAGATGTTTGCCTTGTCTGCCAAATATGGGCGGTCAGTACTTCAGGGGCTCGATGTGATATCGCTCGATGGGGTGTTAATAGACTCTCGTCAGTTGCCTGCGAAGGCGCACGATGGGGTTTCTCGTTATGAAATGCGATTCTGTTCAAAAATAGCGGGCGGAATAGCAGGCGATCCGCGATACCTGATTTTACACAATACTGAAAAACCCCCTAAGCCAATTGATACGGATCTTTCTGGGAGCCGTGGGGTGAAACATGAGGTCATTCCTTTTTGGCTAAAGGAGTTGTCGTTAGGTGAGAAACGGCTTTTGTGTAATGCTACAAACTTTTCAATGATGGAGTTCAACGTTCTTTTGGCTGATGCATTTGATTGTGAATTCGGGGTGACGGCTGATGGTGAAGTCATGTTCAGAAATAAGACTGCCGACGCAAAAGTCAAATATCCAATGTATGTCATTAAGTCTCGGGACTCTGGCAACAGCCATGATAAGTCTACTGAAAGTAGTTCCAGTAAACAAAAAAACATTGATTTATCTGACAGTGCGGAGGGCGCGCGTCCTATAGTTAAGGAAAAGCCATCGCTCGATAAACCCAAATGATGAATCTGCAGTTTCCCGAAATTGCGGGTGCGCTTGGTATCAAATCCCATAAATAAATAAAGTATGAATATTATGCATTGGAATCGCATGATTATTGCCATCCCGCTAGGATTCTCGCTGATGATTGCAAGTGTCCAAAGTGAGATTGTGAAAGACGTATATGTCCAAGGCGCGAAATGGACAGCTTATGATATTCCCCCTTCTGGAGCTGATCTGAAGCTCAATGTAAAAAGAGGTACTACTGCACCGCCGATACTGACATCTCATATCCGGGTTGAGGACACGGATGATACTGCGGTGTGGACAAATGTGTCAAAGGCATCCGATCTGCATGAATATCGGATACTGGGTGTGACCCCTGGAACACCTAGGGACAGGCTAATAGTTAATTAGTTATTTACAAATGCAGGTGAGAGGGCTATAGATTTGCATAGTTGAGGGCGAGGAGCCCGTGGGGGGGACTATGCGGACAGCCAGGATTGTTGAAGAGGGAGCGGCATACTATCATGTGATCTCGCGGGTGGTCGGGCGTGAATTTGTATTTCACGGCGATCTGGAGCGGGAGCGGTTCCGGAAGATC
>Ga0118677_10001700_pt1 | contig 45930 bp, 26 predicted proteins | sample AliMusrvi5mmetaG_FD_86154 | JGI IMG/M metagenome (GOLD analysis project Ga0118677, IMG submission 86154) | reverse complement strand
ACGCTGCCCGCAAAGTGCGACGCCTCCACCAGCGGCAGCGGCAGCCGCACGGCGATGTGGCGCGAGTGCCACACGAGATCGGGTGTCGCCCCGGAAAACAGCAGAGTCACGCCTGCGAGGAAGGTCAGCACGGCCATGACGGAAGGCACCGCGCCGAACGTCCAATGCCTCACCGCATGCGCCGCCGCAGCCAGCTCCTGACGTTTGCGCGCGAACTCCCGCGCCCCCATGATCGAAGTCGCCACGCTGAGCGGCGCGAGGTAGTAAATGGCGCGGAAGGCAAGCAGCGCGGCCACGACATCCGGCGCTTTCAGAACAGGTGAAAGCAGCAGCACAACCACCGTCTCAAATACGCCGAGTCCGCCAGGCACCTGGCTCACGATTCCGGTCACTTGGGCCAGAATGAAAACGGCAAGAAAATGGGGCAGGCCGATGCCCGCACTGTGCGGCAGCAGAACATAGAGCGTCGATCCGGCCAACGCCCAGTCCAGCGAGGCGATCAGCGCCTGCGCACTCCCAAGCCGCCACCCCGGAACAGGGAACTCCAGCGCCCACACGCGCAGCGGCGCGCGCCGGAACACGTTCACGGCGGCATAGGCTGCCACCACGCCGGCGAAAATCACACCCAGCGGACGCGTGGTCATGAACGGCAAATTCAGCCCGGAAGGAATTGTGAGCGGAAACAGCAGAAAGACGAAGCACCCGAACGTGAAAAGCCCGAACATGAAGGTGAAACTGCAGAACAGGGTGATGCGCGCGATATCCAGCGCCAGCAAGCCCCACGAGCCATACAAGCGGTACCGCACCGACCCGCCGGTGAGCATGCCGAAGCCCATGTTGTTGCTGAAGGCGTAACTCATGAACGAGGCGAGCGCCGTCTTGCGATAGGCGAGAGGCTTGCCGACGTACCGCAAGGCGAGGACGTCGTAGCCCGTCATGACGGTGTAGCTCAGCACCGTGAGCAGAGCAGCGAGCCCCATATTCGCGACCGGGATATCCGCCAGCGCACGGCGGATATCGCGCAGATGGTACGTCTGCAATTCGCGGTGCAACGCGTACAGGGCCAGCGCGCACAAGGCCAGCGCCGCCACGGGCCCGAGCACGCGCCGCCACAGTGCGGGCTCGGCCTCACCCTGAGTCAACTTTTTCGGACCTGTCATGTGACTTGCTATGCCTCGCGCATCACAACACCCTGATCAAAGTTCCAAAGGAGATCACACGGGCGGTCAGCGTTTTTCCGTCTGACGAAAGGCTCGTCCACCAGTAGGGGTGCGATGCGCCGTCCAAGAGTACCGGCAAGCGCCCGGTCACCTGGACCGTCCCCGACGAACCTGCCGCCACCAGCGGAATTCCTGCCGCCAAATCCGCAGCCGTGTACCCGGCGAGACGGACCGCCGTTCCGCTCTGGAAAACCGCACCCGCCGTCACACGCAACGGCCCAGAGCTGACCGCCTTGTCCCGGCTGTAGACGCTTCCCGTCGCGAACACGACGCCGCCGGTGACCACGCCGCCGCCGCCCAGCGCCGCGCCCAATCCGTTGGTGAGGACCATCCCGGATTTCATCGTGAGCGTGCCGTCGATCCGCGAGACCGTTCCCGAAGCGGTCAGGGTGCCGCGCACCGCGCCCGCAGAGGAAAGGTTCAACACCGCGCCGGCGCCGATGGTCACACCGCCCGAGAGATAAATACCGCCGGCACTGGACACCGCCAGTTCGCCCTCCTGCACCGCCACGCGGCCAGTGAAGGCATTGTACCATGATGCCAACGTCAGCGTGCCGGCGCCCTTCTTGGTGAAACTGCCGGCATATCCCACCTCGTTGCTCAGCGCCTGCGGAATAGTCAGCATGCCGCCATTGGAGTCGACCACCGCGCCGCGGTCCGTCAGCGTCGCCTTGCCGAACACGCTCACAAACGCCGCCGGCATCCACGACGCCTCGGCATCGACGGAGTGTTGCAGCGTGCCGCCATCGAAGAGCACTTCGGAGTACCCGCCCGGGTTACCGTTGGTGAGCGTCATATCGCGGCCGTCGATGATCGGTACAGACAGAACACCGCCCGACAGTTCCAGCCGCCCGACCCCGTTGCTGGCGCCGCCGATGACCAGTCGGTTGGTGGTATACGTGTAGCCGCCCGTGATCCGGCAAAGTCCATAGCCATAGTTGCCGACCGTGATACCAACGCCACACAAGATATTCGTTCCCCCACTGACCGTCACGGTGCCCACCGAGCCGGCCGAATTGCCGACCACCAACGTCACGCCGTTCGTCATCGATAACTGGCCCCCGGTGATGGCCAGTGTGCCCGTTCCCAAACTCCCAACAGTGAGGCCCTTGAAAATGTTGGCTCCGCCGCTGATGACCGCCGATCCAGACGAGCGGGCCAAATTGCCGATCGTCAGCCCCCCGTTCAGCGACGACAGCGCGCCGCCGGCGAGGGTCAACTCACCCGTGTCGTTGGTGCTGTTTCCCACGGTTATGCCGTTGGGGATCGTGTTCGAGGGCCCACTGAAATAGGCCTTACCCACAGCGCCCGTCCCGCTGTTGCCAAGGTACAGCGCGCCGTTCATCCAGAAGCTTCCGCCCGTGTTGGTGATCACGCCGAACGCGCCTGCCGCGTTGCCCACCGAAAAAGAATTGCTGATGATCATCGCGCCGCCGGTCTGCAAGAACCGCCCGGTGGAGCCCGCGATCTTGCCGACCGCGCTGCTGTTGCCCACCACAGCCAGCGTGCCTCCCGCCAGATTCACTTCACCCACGCCGGTGGAGAACCCTCCGACATAAAACCCGTTGTACCACGCATTGCCTCCCTCTTGCGTAATGACCCCCCGCGTGTTTCTCTCCTTGCCGAGGTAGGTGTCCGTCGTGATCAGCATCTGACCGCCAGTCTGCTGCACAATGGCGACGCCGTTCGAGGTGTACCCCATCGTCAGGTTTCCCGCAAGGAAATTGCCGTCGACCAGATTGACGAGACCCGTGGTCAACAAGGGCGTAATCACATTCGCCACATTGCAGTTGCTGTTGCTCAAAATAAGCGACCCTCCGCGAAGGTTCACGATGCCCAAACCACCCGCTGTGCGCGACACGTTGAACCCGATGCCGGGGCATTGCAGCAAGGCCGCATTCGTGTAAATGTCGATCACGGCCGGCGCGCTGGGCATGCCATTGATGTCGACCTGATAGCGGACCGAGAGCGTGCCGCCCTCCAGCGCGATTCTCGAACCGTTCCACAGCGAGCATCGCGCATTGTTGTCGTTATTTGTCATCGTGAGACGGCCGCCGGTCATGCGGAACGACGCGCCTCCTGCGGAAGGCGCGCTAAGCCCCATCGACCACGCCAGCATGTGGTCTCCTCCGTTCACCTCAATAGACCCGCCCGAAGCGCTGACCGGTCCCAACAGGCGCGCCGTGCCACTATCCAGAACCAGCTTCTGATTCGCGTTCACCGTCAGAACGGGGGCCGTGTTCGTTTGAAAAGGCACGCCCACCTCCAGCGTCCCGCCGCCGAAACGCGCGATGCCGGTGTTCGCGAAAGCGAGGCTGTTCGTCAACCGCAACGTGTAGCCAGCCAAATCAAAGGTCACAGTCGCGCCGCCGGACGCGCCAACGGTGGCGTACCTGTTCGTGGCGTCACCCGCCAAGGAGACACCATAGGTTCCCGCCACCGTAAATTTCGCTTGGTCCGCTGCCCCGGGCACGCCTGTCGGCGACCAATTCGAGTCGGTTTGGAAGGCTCCCGTTGACCCATTCCATGTGTAGTCCGTCGCCATCGCCACGGACGCCACCAGCACCGACAAAGCCCTCAGCAGAACACGCATCACTCGAACTCCAATTTGGTATGTCAAACAGCCGAACGCCGAAACCAGCCGGACAGTATGTCAAGAAAGAGTATCAACGCGCATACGCCAACGTCAACCGGGAATTGAGAATAGGCAAAGCCTCATTCGCCGTCTGACCTATCACACCTGTTACAGCGTGTACGGTAACCGTCCCGGGCCCGTCTTATCGAGCCGCGGCAGAAGCGACTCCAGCAGCGCCACCCACGCGTCGCGATCTTTGGGAAAGCGCCCCTCCAGAGGAACGGGGTTCGAGGTGTGGTTCGCGCGAAACACGGTCTTCTCCAGCTCCAGTCCGCGCAGCAGCCGGATCAGCTCGCCCACCGCCTCAAACTCCGTAACCGTCCGATATCCCTCGTACATGTCCGTGCCAACAACGTCCACAAGCCGCAGTGCCGAGAGCAGTCGCGGCTGCATGCGGTTCAGGAGCGCGGCCGTCGCATCGGCGTGACGCGCCGACCCTTCGCGCCCGCCCAACCCCAGCAACACCATCACCGAGCACTTGAGGCCAACGGCTTGCGCACGTTGAACCGCTTCGCACATGCCTGCGGCCGATTCGCCCTTATTGACCTTGCCGAGCAGCTCCTCGTCGCCTGACTCGAGGCCGACATAAAGCGTGTTCAGTTTGAGCTGTCGCAGAGCATTCAACTCCGCGTCGTTTTTCGACAGAATGGAGCTGCCGTTGGCATAGAGGTTGACGCGCGCCAAAAGGGGAAAGAGCCGGTTCAGCACCTCCAGCACCGTGCGAAGCCGCTCGAATGAAAGCGCCATCACATCGCCGTCCGCCAAGAATATGCGCCGCTCCTCCGGATATTGCCGAGCCGCCTGCGCGAACTCAGCTAGCACGTCCTCCTGCCGGCGCACGCGGTAGGGCACGCCCTTGTACATTGCGCAGAAGCGGCAGGTGTTGTGCGGACAGCCCAGCGCCACCTGAAAGATCAGGCTCTCCGACTCTGCCGGCGGACGAAACAACCGCTCCGTGTAGTGCATCACGCCTCCGTTATCGTTCTATTTCGCTTGGGCTGCAGGGGGCTGCAGGGGCGTCAGACTCTTCGGCGGCAACGAGAACAAGAGCGTGCCGAAACCGGGATGATCCGAGGCGAACCCCGCCCCTTCCGGACGGAGCTTCTCAGCCGCCTGCCGCGTAAATGGGGCGGGTATGCCGCAACGGTTCTGATAGTGGTTCAAGACCATCTCGTAGACCGGCCGAAGGTTGCCACGCCCGATCGCGGAAATCTTCTTGTGCCGGTACTTGCCCGTCGTGTCGACGCAGGCGACGAACGGCACGTCGTTGCCGAGGTTATAGCAGGCGGTGTATTCGAACCCCTTGAGAAGCCGGTTGTCGGCCTCGCCATAGAGATCGACGCCCTGGTTCCACGCGATCTCACAGGCGTCCGCCAGCAGACCGAGCCCCAGCTGGGTGTGCTGCTGGTCGCGGCCGCTCTCCTGCACCTGCCCGGACTCATTGAGGACGTAGTGGGTGAGCCGCCCGTTGCCCGTGCCAGTCCTGTAATACGTGACGGCGCGGTCGAACAGCGTGCGGTCGTCACAGAAGACGCCGATCGCGAGGATTGTCTTGATGCAGGCGGCGTCCCAGTTGCCGTTGGCGAACGTCGCAAAATCCTTGATCGGCGGATAGATGACCTCGCGCAACACCCGTTCGAAACGAGCGACGTCTGCCCGGCTCCACGCGGGATACGTGTAGCGCATCAGCTCCGCGGCGTTAACAAACTTGAAACCGTTCAGCCCGGCGCTGAGCTGGACATCGCGCCCGTCCATCATCTGGAAGTCGCCCGACCACGCGTTGAGGATTTCGACCGCCTTCCGGGCATGGGCCTCGTCGCCGGTGACGCACCACATCAGAGCATTCTGATAGGCGGCGTTGCCGTCCGAAACCATCTGATCGTTCCCTTGCGTGTTCCGGGGACTGCGGGTCACGACATCACAGGGCCCTAGCAACTTCCAGTCGGAGCTGGACTGCGGGTGACTGCGCAGTTTCTCAAAACCGCTCTTCCACGGCTCCTGACCTGCAGCCACGCGCTGCCGCATCCGCACGAGGTCAGCGCGCGTGTGCAACAGCCCGGGGTGCACAAATGCGGGCGCCGCCCAAGACGCCTGCGCAAGGAGCGCCAGGACAACTAGGATATGCAGGATGCATTGGTCGAGCCTAATCCTGAAAATCATGTGAGCCTGTCGAAAAAGCGTTTGCGAAGATGCTAGTGTGCGCTGGCCATCTCGGCCGCAATGGCGCGAGCGGCCGCGCAGGGGTCGGCCGCCTCGAGAATGGGACGGCCCACCACGAGATGCGTCGAGCCGTCCCTGACCGCCTGGCCGGGCGTGGCCACGCGTTTCTGGTCGCCCACATCCGCCCCCGCCGGACGCACGCCGGGGGTCACCAGCAGCGCGTCTGGACCCAGCGCGGCGCGCATGGCGGCCACCTCCTTGGGAGAACAGACGATGCCGTCCGCCCCATTCGAGCAGGCGAGAAGCCCCAGCGCCCCGACTTGATCTTTCATGTCGCGCGCCACGCCGAGGTCAGAAAGGTCCGACTGGTCGAGGCTGGTCAGCACGGTCACAGCCAGAATCTTCGGGGCGCTCGGGCCGCATGCGAGAGCTGCGTCCTTGGCCGCCCGGATCATGGCCTTGCCGCCGACGGCGTGGATGGTCATCAGATCCACGCCGAGCGCGGCGCCTGATTTCACCGCGCGCTCCACCGTGCGGGGAATGTCGTGTAACTTGAGATCGAGAAAGACCTTCTTGCCGCGGCTCTTGACCGCCCTGACCACGTCCGGGCCTTCTGCGCTGAAGAGCTCCAGTCCGATCTTGTAGAACGAGACCGAGTCGCCGAGGGCATCAACGACCTGTTCGACTTCGCGGGTGGAGGAAACATCAAGGGCGACAATCAATTCAGCCATAAGCACGATCCTTCATAAGTTGGCCGGCATCCGATGTGCAGGCGGACGGTATTAAGCCAAAAACGGGAAGATTAGGCAATCGGCAATGTGATGGCGCACCGAGGATCCAGAAGTCAGAAATCAGATTTATACAACACCTTACGCATTATTCCCCCCCGCCATCGTGTCCTCAAAAAACGAGCCATTGCCATTCAGTAAAAACGTCATAAAATCTTTTATATAAACAATTTAATACATAATACAGGATTCTGGCCTCTGCGCGGGTGCGGCAGTCAGCGACCGCACCCCGCCGCACCGGCCGCACCGAATATTTTTGAATCCCAAGGCAATATGTGGTTTAATCATGCGTTTAATCCATGTGATTAAAGGACGCGAAAGGTCCGACAGCAACAGAAAGGCCCGGACAGCGTCAGGAAGGCACTCAAATGAGAAACGCAATCAGAACCACGGTCTTCAGTGTGGCCGCAATGGCAAGCCTGTTGGCAGCGGGATCGGCGAAAGCCGACCGCGTCAGCGTCGGGCTGGGACTCGGCGACGGCTACGGTAATTTTCTTTCTCTTGGCGTAAACACCGGCGGACGCCACGGTTGCGCTCCCGGGTACGTTGGCGGCATGTGCCTGGCGCCTCGTACGGTCGTTGTTGCGCCAGCGCCCGTCGTTTACGCGCCAGCCCCGATGGTCTATGCGCAACCCGCGCCCGTCGTCTACACGCCGGCACCGGTGGTTTACGCAACGGCTCCCGCGCCCGTCGTCTATGCGTCGACCCCTGTGGTCGTGCAGAACGAAGGTTATTGGGTTGAAAGCGACAACAACGTCTGGGTCACAGGCGTCTGGGTCGATGTGACCGACGCGTGGGGACGCCGCATCCGGCAACAGCAACCGGGCCATTGGGAACAGCACCATTCCCGCGAATGGCGGCAGCCGAACCATGGCGGCGGAGATCGCCAAGGACCGCGGCAGGACTACGGTGGCGGTGACCACTATGGCCAAGGGCACCGGTAAACCGAACGAAGCTTGGACATTGAAAAGGGCGGGTGGACGCGAGGCGCTCACCCGCCTATTTCTTTTCGTCCTTGGCGCGCGAGACGGCCTGACCATCCGGCCCCAGAGACGCACGCGACGAGCCACAGGCTGCGAGCACCTGGTCCGCCGTGCGGAAATGACACTTACAGGTCTTGAGCAAGATTTGGGGACCCGCTTTCTTGATCAGTTCGATGGCCGAGGCCTTGACCTGCTCGGAGGCGCCCTTGTGAGCCTGAATGCCGTAGGTCTCACCCAACCGACCGAGACCGCGCAAAAAGGCCTCGCGGGCGAGCACGGAAGCGGCTGCCACCGCGATGTCCGACTCCGCCTTGTGACGCTGTTCCAGCTTGATTGAACGGCCCTTCTTCATCAGCGCACGCTCGATCACCTGCTTGGCGCCGAACTGGTCGGCCACCGCGCGCGGACAGTCGGGGACGGTCTCCATCAAATTCTCGATGCAGCGGGCATGGGCCCACGCGAGCAGGGTGTTCACGTTGCGCATCTTGGCGTAGAGTCGGTTGTAGGCTTCCGGACCGATCGCCACAAGGGCAAAGCGCTTCGGCCCGAGGAGCTGGCGCGTCTTGTTGCCGAGAAAGAAAACCGCCTTGTCCGTGAGCTGTTTGCAGTCTTTGACGCCCATATCCTGCATGGCGTGGGCGAGATCGGGATCCACATACACCGCGCTGGCCACAAGCGAGCCGAAAAAGTCGCCCTTGCCGCTCTCGTCGATGCCCATGTGGGGCGAGACCAGTTCAGGGTTGAGGATTTCCTCGTAGCCCACTGTCGCAGCCTGCAGCACGTTGGGCTCCAGAAAAAAGATCACGAAATCCTCGGCGCCCTTGCCCTGAACCAGGCATTTGCCGCTTTTGTAGAGGTTGACGACGCAGTCCTGCGCTTCGACCGCCATCTGAGTGTGCGGCACCACTTTGGCCTTATAGTTGCCCATCTTGAGCAGGATCTTCAGCGCCTCCTGCTGCTCTTGGTTGAGGACAAATGTGTACGAATTCTTTTTTGTTTCCATCGCGCATTCATTACACCACAAGCGCCCAGAGGTGACAAGCGGGAAGCGTCAGACTTGCCGCTTGACGCGGGCAGCGAATGCGTCTATGTTTTGCGCCGTCTATGCGACGATATTCGCCGCTTGATCCGCCATGACTTTACCGAACCGCCAGCCGCCACGCAAACACCGCCCCAGAGGTGTCGAGATCCTCCATGAGGACCGCGACCTCTTGGTGGTCAACAAAGCGCCGGGCGTGCTGACCACCGGAACGCGCAGGGACGAAGCCTTCACCGCCGAGAACGTCCTGAGCGACTATCTCCGCAAGGGCTGCGCCCGCTCGAACAAGCACGTTTTTCTCGTGCATAGGCTGGACCGGGAAACGTCCGGCGTGCTGCTCTTCGCCAAAAGCGAGCAAGCCATGGAGAGCCTCAAGGCAAACTGGAAAGCCACCGAAAAACTCTACCTCGCGGCCGTGCGCGGCCACCTCAAAGACAAGACCGGCGTCTTCTCCAGTTACCTCGCAGAGAACGAAGACCTGTACGTCTATTCGGTGGATGATCCCTCGCAAGGCAAACTTTCGCAGACTGCCTACGCGGTGATCAAAGAGACCCCGTCGCTCAGCCTCGTGAAAATCCGACTGCTGACCGGACGCAAGAACCAGATCCGCGTCCACTTTTCTGAGAACGGCCACCCGGTGGTCGGCGACCCCAAGTACGGCCGAAACGATCCCTTCCGCGAACGTCTCTGCCTGCATGCCAAATCTATCGCCTTCGACCACCCCCACACCGGCAAACGGCTCTTCTTCGACACCCCGATCCCCGAAGCGTTCAAACGGCTCGGCCAAGGTCTCGACGAGCCCGACTGGTCCGCGACACCGATCCCCCTGAGCGACAAATGAGCGTTCATCGCTAATCGCAGGGCGGAATCACAGTCCCGACGTCCGCGCGCCCGAATCGGGATTGCGATCCCGACCTACCGTTCCAGGTGAACCGCTCTCTCCTACTGTCCCTTGCTACCACACGTATGCTGTGTTACCTTAGTACGTGTAACGGAAGGAGTGCCTATGAGAAACCTGACGCTGGCCGTGGACGAGAGGCTGATTGAGGAGGGCCGGAAGTATGCCCGCGAGCACCACACGTCGCTGAACGCCCTTCTCCGGGACTTGCTTGAGCGTTTGGTCCGAGAGCGTCGGACAGATTGGGTCGCCGACTGCTTGAAGGAAATGGACGCGGCGCACGGGCGATCAAAAGGGAAGAAGTGGAAGCGGGAGGATTTATACCGTGCCTAAAGTCTTTCTGGACACCAACGTTCTGGCCTACGCCTGCGACGCCGACCAGCCTGCAAAACGCGGCAAGGCCCGCGACCTCTTGAAAGCGATTTCACGCGACATGCTCCCCTGCGTTTCAACACAGGTGATGCAGGAGTTCTTCGTGACCGTGACCCGCAAAATGGGTGTAGACCCTTTGCAGGCCAAGCGGATCATCCACTCCTTACGTCACATGGAAACCGTGTTGATCGACATGGATGACATCAACCGCGCCATCGACGGCAGCGTCATATGGCAGGTGTCCTTCTGGGATGCGTTGATCCTGACCTCCGCCCGCAAAGCCCACTGCACCGTGCTGTACAGCGAAGACCTCAGCGACGGACAGGCCTACGAAACCGTCCGAGTGATCAACCCTTTCCGCTGACTGTGTGACATGCCAGAGAAGGAAAAGCCCACCCGCGTAAAGGCGGGGTTTCTGCCAAAGTACCCCGACCTACATATCGCTCTCGTTTCTTCTTTGTGCCTATGCGACTTTGTGATAAAAATCTTACCCACTAAGGAAACGACCATGAACTTACGCCCCATTCTCTCCGTGATGGCCCTTTTACCGACCCTGCTCGCCGCCGCTGAAGTCAAACTCACGCAGGCCGGACTAGAGGTCGCCGCCGGCTCCGAGCTGAACACCGTGACTTTGGACTATCCGAAGCTCACCGGCAACGGCGGCGGCGAGCGGCGAGCACCCGAAAAGGTGGCTGTCAGCGGCAACGTCGCCATGCTCGGCTATCCCGGAGGTGCCCAGCTCGCGCTGACACTCACCCCGGACGGCGCCGCGCAGATCCACGCGACTGGCCTCGCCGCGAACGACAAAGGCATCTCACTGAGCATGACGCTGCCCGTCTCCCTCGCCGGAAAAGCGAACTGGTCCATCAAGGACTCCGCCGCCAAACCCCTGCCCGCAACCGCAGGCGCGGACGCCTTCATCTGGCGCGGCGACGCCACGCGCTTCACGCTGACCGACAGTGCGAACAAGGGGGTCTCCGTCGTCATTGAGCACGGCTACCAGCAGCTCCAGGACAACCGCGTCTGGCACACCGACTGCTTCCAATGGGTCTCTTTCGCTGCCCTGCCGCGCACCGGCGCAACCGAAGCGTCCTACACCGTCCACGTCCTCGACGCCGGAGCCGCGGTTCCGGCAGTCAAGCATGCCGCCGTAGGGGTGAACCCGCGTGTTCACCCTTCCGCTCACGCCGCCGCGACCGACCGTTTCGCCGTGAGCCTGTCGGACAAGGGCGTCGAACTCGCCTGCGGCAACATGGGCACCTTCACGCTGGACTTTCCCATCCTCGACCTCGGCGACAGCAAGAAGCACGAGCCGGTCGAGAAGCGCGTGCAGGGCGCAACCGCCACGCTCACCTACGAGGGCGGCGGCAAGATTGAGGTGGCCGCCACCTCCGGCAAGATCACCCTGACGTTCGACGCCATGCCTGCCGCAGCCAAAGCAGTCTCCACAGATATGCTGATCGCCCCGAACTACAGCGAAGGCGGTCACTGGCGCGCCGAAAATGCGAACGGCGCGTTTCCCAAGGAAAAGCCCGCTAAGCCGCACCTCTACCAAGACCACTCGCGCAGCTTCGAAGTCTCCAACATCAACAACAAGCGCCTCAGCTTCGCCCTGCCCGAATTCACCTACGTTCAAGTTCAGGACAACCGCGAGTGGGGCTGGAACACCTTCTGGGTCCAATTCAAAATCCCCACCCTCGCCGACCGCAAGACCTATGAGATCGCCGTCGCCATGGACGCCAGCGCAGCGCAGCGCGTGGTGCTGGTCGACAAGTTCGGCCAGACCACACAGCGCGACTTCCCAGGCAAGCTCAAGGATGAGGCCGAACTGAAAGCCGACGCCGCATCCGAAGCCGCCTACTACGCGTCCCTCACCCCGCCCGCCCGCAACCGCTTCGGCGGCGTGCCGGGCAGCGGCGCGAAACTCGGCCTCAAGAAGACCGGCTTCTTCCACGTCGAAGCGAAAAAAATCGGCGCCCGCGACGTGTGGGTGATGGCGGATCCCGACGGCGATGCTTTCTTCCACCTGGGCATCTGCACGTTCGGCCCTGGCGAGGACTACACCTCGATCGAGAAGCGCGAAGACGTCTACGAGTGGCTGCCTCCGCACGAGGGCGTGTACGCCAACGCCTGGAACCCGGAGAAATGGTGGAACCCCCGCGCGGTCTCGTTCTACAAGGCCAACGTCGTCCGCAAGTACGGCTCCTACGACGACGACGCCCACACCGCCCGCCTCGTTGACCGCGTGCGCCAAGTCGGCTTCAACTCCGTCGGCGCTTTCTCGGGCAACTCGCCCGCCTTCGAACAGAAGGGCTTCCCGCGCGTCAGCTCCCTGCCGCTGAGCGCGTGGACCCTCGGCGCTGCCGTCCCCGGCGTGCGCGGCGTCTTCGACCCGTTCGACCAGAAGAACCTCACCAAGATGGACACCCTGTTCGCGAAGTCGGTCGCCGAGAAGGCCGGCGACCCGCTGCTCATCGGCTACTTCCTCGACAACGAGCAGGGCTTCGAGGACATTCCGCGGGCGATTCCCGCGCTGCCTGGCAAGCACGCCTGCAAGCGCGAGCTGGTCGCACAGCTTCAGTCGAAATACAAGGAGATCGCCGCGCTCAACGCCGCGTGGGGCCTCGACGCAGCCTCGTTCGAAGCGCTGGCTGACCGCGGCCTGCCGATGACCACGCAGGCGGCTTTCACGGACATGCAGGCCTACACCGAGCGCTTCCTCGAAGCCTACTACAGCGCCATCACCGCCACCTTCCGCAAGTACGATAAAAACCACATGCTGATCGGCAACCGCTGGCAGCCCGGCACCGCCAACAGCGAGACGCTCTGCCGCGTGGCCGGCAAGTACATGGATGTCATCAGCATCAACTACTACGCCTGCGGCATCGACGCGTCCTTCATCCGCCGCCTCTACGAGTGGAGCGGCCGCAAGCCGCAGATGTGGAGCGAATTCTATTTCACAGCCACCAAGGAGAGCAACGTCGCGCCCAGCAACATGGACATGGCCACGCAGCGCGAGCGCGGCCTCGCCTACCGCCACTACGTCGAGGGCGCGGCCTCGCTCGGCTTCGTGGTGGGCATCGAGTGGTTCACCCTGCTCGACCAGGCGGTCACCGGACGCTTCTTCGAGGGGCTCAACGGCGAGCGCGCCAACACCGGCCTTTTCAACGTCGCCGACCGCCCCTACCGCGACCTTTTCGACGAGATGGCCAAGACCCACGCCGCGATCTACGACGTGTGGCTGGACGGCAAGGCCCCTTACCTGCTCGACAACCCGCGCTTCAGCGGCAAGGCTGGCGGCGCCACGCGCAAGGTCTCAGCCGGACGCCCCACCGCGCCCATGGTGATTGACGGACAACTCGCTGGCTGGCCGGGCCGTCCGCCCGAGCGCATCGGTGCCGACCGCCTCGTCGCGGGCCGCGAAAACGGCGGCGTGGAAGCCGCCTTCAAGGTGAGCTGGGACGACATGAACCTCTACCTCCTGGCGAACGTCACCGACCCCACGCCCATGCTGAACGAGCACACCGGCGACCGCCTCTGGAATGCCGACGTGCTGGAGCTCTTCATCGGCAGCGAGAAGCTGGATCAGGGCGGGCCGTTGCTCTTCACCGACCGCCAAATCCTCTTGGGCGCTGGCAAGAGCAATCAGACCTTCGTTGTCAACCAAACCAAGCAGCCAGCCATCGAAACTTCCGTGACGCCCTCTGTGGACGGCAAGGGTTACACGCTCGAAGCGGCGATCCCTTGGACCGCGCTGGCCGTGACGCCCAAAGAGGGGCAGACCTTCCTCTTCGATCTCGCGGTCGGCAACAGCACGGACGGCAAGCAGCGCTCAAGCCAGCTCGTCTGGAACGGCGGCCCGCGCGACTCCTCCGACCGCAGCGCCTGGGGCCGCCTGTCGCTTGTGCCATAGCTGAAGAAAACGCTCAACGTTGAGAGCTCCCATTCTCCTCTTGGCAGAGGCCTCTTACCCTACAAGGACAAGAACGGCCTGTCTTCCATTGTTTCGCCCTTGGCTCTCGCGCTCCACTGGATAAACATCCCGCTTTTTCCGCTCGTACAAACCGCGCGGCCACGATAAAGTGTCACACAACACTGGAAAGGCGCTTTCCGCTGACCCGCTGTTCGGTTCTTCCTAACAGTCTACAGCTGGCGCACCTTCTCCTCTCACACCCCGGGGGACGACGATGAGACAGATGCTCGCTTCATGCCTGTTGGCTTTGACCTGTTCGCTCGCGCTCGGCGCGGATCCGCTGCGGCAGCTTTTCGACGCACCGCCCGAGAGCACTAAGCCCTACATGTACTGGTACTGGCTGAACAACAACGTCAGCGCCAAGGGCATCACCGCCGACATCGAAGCCATGAAGCAGGCAGGCATCGGCGAGGTCTACATCGGGCACGTCGTCAGCGACGGCATCCCCGAGGGTACCGTGCCCATCCTCAGCCCCGAATGGTGGCAGCTCGTCGCCCACGCCGTGCGCGAAGGCGACCGCATCGGCGTGCGCATCAGCATGTTCAACGGCCCCGGCTGGAGCCAGTCCGGCGGCCCGTGGATGAAGCCCGAGCAGAGCATGCGCTACCTCGTCAGCGCCGAAACGCGCGTGTCCGGCGGTCAGACGTTCAGCGGTGTCCCTGCGAAGAACGCCAAGGCCATCCAAGAAGTTGCCGTCATCGCCTATCCCTTGCCCGCCCAGGACGGCGTGACCGTGCGGCCCCTGCGTGTCGCGTGCAGCGCACCCGTCGCGGGCATCGACACGCTCCTCACTTCTGGCACCCCCGCCTGCCCGCTCCCCGCCGCGCCGCTCAAGCTCGACCTCGTCTTTGCCAAACCCGAACGCCTCCAGACCCTGACGCTCGACTTTGGCGACTCGCCGGTGCGACTCGCGGGTGTGCTGGAGACTGTCAAGAACGGCAGCGCCACAAAGATCCGCGACCTCGCCCTCTTCCGAACCAACCTCGGCACCGCCATGGGTCCGCTCGTGACCGCACCCTTCGTCTTCTCGTTCGCGCCGACCGAGGCCGATTACCTGCGCCTGACCTTCACGCGTCTGGAGGGCAAACCCGTCATACACGACATCGCCTTCTCTGCCGCCGCCCGCGTGGACTTCAGCGCCGAGAAACAGCTCGGCCGCATGTACCCCGAACCCGTGCCGCCGCCGGACGCGTTCATCTGGCCGCGCCAGCCCGAGCCCGCTGTCGGAACCGCCGTGGACACGAAGCGAATCGTTAACCTGACGTCCAAACTTGCAAAAGACGGTTCCCTCGTATGGCAGGCTCCGGCAGGCGGCGAGTGGATCATCGAGCGCATCGGCATGGCCTCCACCGGCGTCAAGTGCGGCCCCACTCCGCCGCAGGCGCAGGGCCTCGAGTGCGACAAGATGAGCCGCGCCGCTGTGGACACCCATTTCGACGGCATGATCGGCGAGTTCCTGCGGCGCATCCCCGCCGACCAGCGCAAAGGCTTCCAGCACATCACGCTCGACAGCTACGAGGTCGGCCCGCAAAACTGGACCGACGACATGACCAAGATCTTTAAGACGGCCTACGGCTACGACCCCACTCCGTGGCTGGCCTGCCTCGGCGGCCGCGTGGTCGGCACGCGCGACCAGACCGACCGCTTCCTCTGGGACTGGCGACGCCTCGTCGCGGACCTGATCGCCCGCAACTACGTGGGTGGCCTCAAAGCGGCTGCCAACCGCCACGGCCTCAAGACCTGGCTGGAGAACTACGGCCACTGGGGCTTTCCGGGCGAGTCGCTCCAGTATGGCGGCGCTTCGGACGACATCGGCGGCGAATACTGGCTGTGGAGTTCGCTGGGCGACGTCGAATGCCGCCTCGCCACTTCCTGTGCCCACGTTTACGGAAAAAAGATTGTCTCTGCCGAATCCTTCACCTCGGGCAAGAACTTCGTGCAGACGCCCGCAAACATGAAGACGCGTGGCGACTGGTGCATGGCCCAGGGCATCAACCACTTCGTGCTGCATGTTTATGCTCACCAACCCTATGATGCGTTCCCCGGCATCGTGCCTTGGTTCGGCACCGACTTCAACCGCAACTCAACTTGGTTCAAAGAGTACGGCAAAGGTTGGACCGATTACCTGCGCCGCTGCTGCGCCTTCCTTCAGCAGGGCACGCACGAGGCGGACGTCGCCTACTTCTTCGGCGAGGACACCCCGCGCATGAACGGCCTGCTGGAGCCGGCCCTGCCGCAGGGCTACGACTACGACTACATCAACGCCGAAGTGCTACTGACACGCGCGACCTGCGAGAACGGCCGCCTCACGCTGCCCGACGGCCAGAGCTACCGCGTGCTGGTGCTGCCGCCCTGCGAGACCATGACCCCGCGCCTGCTGGAGAAGATCGAGACCTTCGTGAAACAGGGCCTCACACTCGTCGGCAACCCGCCGCTACGCTCCCCCAGCCTCGCAGACTTTCCAGCCTGCGACGCCGACGTGCTCAAGGCCTCAAAGAATCTCTGGGGAGACCCCTCAGTCTCCGTGGTCGACCGCGCGGTCCGCAAGGGCCGCGTCTTCCGCAGCCACACGCTGGAGCAGGTCTTCGAAAAAACCGCTCTTACGCCTGACGTCGCCAGCGTCCCCAAAGAGGTGCTCTGGATTCACCGCACTTCCAAAGACTCCGACCTCTATTTCGTGAGCAACCAGAGCGAGAAGCCCATCGCGATCACCCCCGAATTCCGCGTCACGGGCAAACAGCCCGAGCTGTGGGACGCGGTGACCGACACGACGTGTGAACCCGCCCTTTTCGAGACGCTGCCGAATGCCACGCGCGTACCCTTGCGCCTCGACCCCGCTGGCTCAATTTTTGTGGTCTTCCGCAAACCGCTTACAAAGCGTATGCCCGTGCTCTCGCTCACCCGCGATGGCGAGGCCCTCCTCTCGTGCGAGAAAAAAGAGACCGCAACTACAACGGCACAGCCCGGCTCATTCGCGATTGCCGCGCTCGTGAAACCGGACAAAGACATTGCTCTGCCGCCGCAGGGGCCGAGCGGTGTTCGCCATCAGAACCAGAACTTCGTGGTCTTCCCAACACACGGCAAGACCTGGGGTGAGGGCCAATCCGGCGCGGGCCTCTCGGTCGGCAAGAACGGCGTGGCCGCCTTTGAGCACTGGCACAACAACATCGCGCCCGTGCTGGTGTGGCAGGCCCCGGCCCCGCTCGACACGTTCACTCACGTCGCGCTGGTCTACACGGCCGGGGCCCCCTCGCTATTCATCGACGGCAAAAAAGTCCACACCGGCGTGGCCAGCGGCCAGACGCCCCACCTGTCTCAACCCGGTGGCGGAGACGGTTTCTCGGGGTTATGCGACGAGGTCCTGTGCCAAGCCGGAGCCCCCTCCGAAACCGATATCGCGACAATCGCCAAACAGGCCCTTGTATCGTCCGCCGTCAGTATCCGTCGCTGCCCATCCGTGTTTTACTCTCCCGACGGCGCGCTGACGCTGGCTGCCAGCGCACCTGGTCGCTACGAGGCGGTCTTAGCTGACAGCACCAAACGCACGTGGCAGATTGCCGATAAGCCGTTCAGCCTGTCGCTCGATAACTCGACGTGGGCCGTCACCTTCCGGCAATCCGCTGACAATGTATACACCCGCTTCTTCAACACGCTGCAAGATTGGAAGGATAGCGCCGATCCGCAGGTCAAGTACTTCAGCGGAACAGCGGTCTACGCAGGCCACTTCTGCTGGGCCACCCCGCGACCAGATGCTCGCGTCTTTCTCGACCTCGGCGAAGTTCGGAACATTGCAGCCGTGACACTCAATGGCCGCGACCTCGGCGTAATCTGGAAGAAGCCCTTCCGCGTAGACCTTACCGACGCGCTGCGCTGCGGCGAGAATGCGTTGGAAATTCGCGTGGCGAACGACTGGTTCAACCGCTTCATCGGCGATGAACAGCTTCCCGACGACACCGGCGCAAACGCCAAGGGCGAAATCACATCCTGGCCCGACTGGGTGCTGAAGGGCAGCAAACGTCCCGAGCCGCAGCGTGTGACACTCACGAGCCGCAAGCAGGTCACCAAAGACACGCCGCTTCACGCCTCCGGCTGGCTCGGCCCGGCTAGCGTTTTCGAAGAACTCCGCGTGAAGTAAAAAAAGGGCGCGCCCAACGATGGGCGCGCCCTTTTGCTAAGTGGGCCATGCTCATCCTTGCGCATGGCCATTTTTCGTCCTTACTTCGCCGGCCCGAGAACGCCGGAGGCGTCGTCGTTCAGCACAGCCGTGTCCAAGCTGTCGAGCACGAGCACGTTGTTCACCGTGCCACCGTACGCCTCATTCCACGACCACACCATGTTGTGATCCTTGTCCAGTTCGACGACTTTCAAGCCTGGCGTGAAGTCCTTCTCGCTGTGCCCGGTCCAGTTCGCCATTACGATGTTGCCGCTCTTCAGTATCTGGAAGCCCGCGTAGAAATGGTTGTTCAGTCCTTCGGGCTGTTTGAGCACCGTGTCCTTCAGCAGCTTGCCTTCGGCGTCGAAGGTGTAGAGGCCCTTCGAATATCCGCCCGCAACCAGCAGTTTGCCGTCCGGCGCGTAGAGCGCCATGTAGGAGTTACGCGGACGCGGCAGGGCGAACTTGCGCATGAGCCGCTTCTCAGCGTCCAGCCCCTTCTCCAGCGACACTTCGTACGCGCCGTCCTCGGCCGCCAGCAGCAGCGTGCCCTTGGGTGTAAAGCGCATCAGGCGCACATATTTGGCAGCCTTCGGCATCTCATAGGTCGCCGTCAGCTTCTTCTGCGCGTCGAACTCCCAGACCGTGCCGCCCTGCGACCCGAAGAACGTCCGCCCGTCCGCTAGCCGCCGCACAGACTTGACGTCCTTCAGCGCGTCCGACTGGAACGAGTCGACCTTCTGGCGCGTGGCCAAATCGTACGCGTCGTAACCCTTAGCTCGGTTGCACAGCAACCGGTTCCCGCCGATCAGTTGCAGGTCGAACGCAATCTCCGGCAGTTTCAGCGTCCAATTCTTCGACGCATCTGTCTGATCCACATAGTGCACAGAGCTGTGCATGAAATCGCTCACCAGAAAGCGGTGCTTGATCTCCTCGCCCCGCACGAGCACCGCCGCCATCATCCCCGCCGCCAATACTGCGCATCTCATTCCGCTGTTCCTTCCCTTACTGAAACCCTTATGAAGAGTCGTCGTTTTACCTGCCGCCCCATCCCTGACAGACCAGCAGCCGTCGCTATGCGGTGTATTATCGCAGAGAAGCGCGGACGAGCGCAAGCGTCGCCGCGCGCGCCCTAACTGCTCAAAGTTCCTGCTTCAACTGAAACCGCCCATGCGATATACTGTATGCCTTGAATTTATGACCCATTCCCATTCGATCCTCCTCTTCTTTCTTTTGGCGACGTTCGTCCTTCTCCCCTCTGTGAAAAGCGACTCTGTTAGCGGAAACACCCTGTGGAGAACGCTTCCGAACGTGCAGACCGCCTTCGGCGTAACCAACTATGCCTGGGACGGTGATTCTGTTTGTTTCTCCAATGAACAAAACCTGATCCGCTTCTACCAAGGTCGGCGCAAGTTCGACGTCAACGGCACCGCCGTGTGGCTGAACGCTCCGCCCGACGGCTCGGTGACGGCCGGAGACTGGCGACTCGCGGCGACTGACCTCGACCTGCTGTTGCTTTCCGTCCTCCCCAAAGAGGAGTCAGCGCCGAAGCCCGTCCGGGTCATGCTCGACCCCGGTCACGGCGGCGAGGATGACGGCGCCAGCAGCAAAGACAAAGACCTTGGCGTCAAAGAGAAGGACCTCACGCTCGCGATGGCCCTCAGACTGGGCGAACACCTGACGGCCTCCGGCATGCAGGTCGTCTACACGCGCACCAACGACACGGCCCTCGCCCTCGACGAGCGCTCCGTGCTTGCTCGCAAGAACAAAGCCGACCTGTTTGTCAGCATTCACGCCAACTATGCCGCCAATTCCGAGGCCTCCGGAGTTGAAACTTATGCGCTCACCCCTTGCGGCTATCCGGGCACGGCGGAAGGCAGCCGCGTGCCGGGGTGGCAGATCGGCAACCGCAACGACTTCCACAACACGCTGCTCGGGTTCTCCATCCACAGCAAACTCGCCGTTCTCGCCCAGGCGCCCGACCGCGGGCTCAGGCGCCAGTCATTTTCCGTACTTCGTGAAACAAGCTGCCCTGCAGTCCTGATCGAGCTCGGCTTCCTCTCCAATCGTGCGGAGACCCTGAAGATGCTCGACGAAATGTGGCAAGAGAAGTGCGCTGCCGCCGTTACAGACGGCATCCTCACCTATGCAAAGAAGGTCGAGGCTCTCGACAAGGCTGTGGCCGACAAACGCGCGCGCGACGCCGAAGCGAACGAGCGCTGGCGTCACCGTCTGGCAGCCCACCCCGCCAAGCCCGCATCCAAGCCGACCACAAACAAAACCGCGAAAGTCCGGGCCGATCTCGTGGCCGCAGCCAAGCCAGCCACCAACACGGCTGCGGGCGTGCGGGCTGACCTCGCGACCGCAGCCACGGCACCCACGAACAAAGCCTCGAGCGTGCAGGCCCTTTTCACAACTAACCCCACTTTATACACAAACACAACCCCCGTCGCACTCAGCACCCTGATCGATTTCTATGCGACAGGCAAAGCGGAATAACGATTCTATGGAAATCAACACGAAACCGACACTTACCACCACCCCCCGCAACCTGCGGCACACCGTGCTGCTCGCCGCCGCCGTTCTGCTGATTCCCCTGCTGTTCGGCGCCCTCGTTGTCGTCATGGTCCACAAGGTCAAACCCGTCAGCAAGCCGCCGTCTCCCGGTGCCGGCGACGTCTCCAACCGGCTCGACGAAAGCGCCTCAACCAATCTGTCCCGGCTCGTCGAGCTGCGTCGCGACCTGCACAATGAAGGCTACGAAACCGCAGAGCTGAACTTCAGGATTTGGGCCGCCCAAGCGCTCCATCCAGCCGCCTTGTTCCACGTCTCTCCACCCGATTCAGGCAAGCGGTGGAACTGGTATCTCTCGCAGGACAGTTTGTTCGCCATCGCTGTCTCCGCCCAAGCCGATGCCCACGGCCGCCGCACCGTCGGGCTCTTTGACTTGGTCGACGATGAATGGCTCTGGAAGAACGACCTGCCGTGGCCCGACTCTCACGAATCGCCCTACGTGTTCAACCGCCACGTCGTGCTGCGGTACGCCAAGAATGCGGCGCGCTTCGCTATGGAGATCGATGCGCACGGCACCATCACCGGCATCGACCACCTGGGCAAGTCCGCCTTCAAGGAAACCCCGCCGATCAACCCCGTTCCCGGCTACCCCGGCACACCCGTAGCCCTCCGGAACGGCGTTTTGTTCACCGTAGACGCAGAGCGCCAGTCCCTCTCCGGCTGCGCACTTGATCGGTTGCCCGGCCTGCGCTACGCAGGCAAAGGCGACGAGAACACCCTTTTCTCGGGCAACGGCCTGCTGAAGTTCACCATCTCGGGTGGACGAGTCACAGTCGCCGACAGCCTCACACAAACCGTGCTTCAGCGGATCGACGCCTGGCCGCACACCACAAACACCCTTGTCACCGGCGCGCTGGTCACCCACGACGGCTCACAGCTCAGCGTCTTTCTTAAGACAACACTTGCGGGGGCCGTGCCCACGGTGCGCGAATGGAGCGTTTCCGTCGCCACGTATACCGGCACATGCATGCCCACCTTCAACGCCGACTCGCTGCTCGCCAAACCCCGGCGCATCAACCAGAGACAGGCGCTTTCTCCCGATGGACACTGGCGGGTGTCCGTGTGCGACGCCAACGTTCTCACCGTCGTCGCACAGCCCCAAAACAGGGAGGTGGCAAAGCTCAACTTGGGCGCTGTCCTGGGTCTGCGCAAGCCCATCGAAAACATCGCCTTCCTTGAAGAGGGGCGCCACCTCGTGATCCGTCAAAGCGACAACTTCTGGCTGCTGGACTTCGCTGTCGCCCGCGGCTATGCGGATCTTCTGGACCGCAAAACAGCCAGCACCAAATTTCCGGTCCTCTCGCTCCCGACGGAGGAGGATGAGTCGCCTTCGCCCGCCTCCGCCGTGATGGTCACCGCTCTTCCAGCAGCGACCAACAGTGCGCCTGCCGCGACGGCCGCCGCGCCCTCCACCTCGTACTTCGCTTTGCGGGCCGAGTGGTGCGCCAGCCATCAGGCCTGGGGCTACACCTCCGCCCTGCTCGAGGCGGCTGCGGCAGGGGCTGCCCGCGACGGCCGCGCGCCGCGCGTCAACCCCCTACTGCTTGCGCGCGCCGATATCCAGTCCGGCCAGAAGCAGAAGGCTCGCCTCGTCTGCCGCGAGGCCCTCATGACCCTCATGGCCGACCCCTCCGGCTACAACCGGATGATCCGCTACCACCTGCAAGGGCTCCTCTTCGCCCAGCCCTAATTCCGTCACCCGTCTCCCGCTTCGAGTTCCCAGTTTCAAAATCCTTCCATTCCCCCGCTTGACACACCCCCCCTCAACTAGGTAACTTAAGGCACTTTCGAACTCCAAAGAGGAACACCATGCTTGATGCATCCGATCTCCGCAAAGGCGGCAAGATTCAGTTAGACGACGGACAGCCTTACCTGATCACCGACTTCGACTTCAGCAAGCCGGGCAAGGGCCAGGCGATTTACAACTGCAAGCTCAAGAACATGCTCACGGGGTCGACCATGAGCCGCAGTTTCCGCTCGAACGACAAGTTTGACAAGCCGGAGCTCATTCAGCAGCCGCTGCGTTTCTCGTACGAAAACGCCGGGCAGTACGTCTTTCAGAACGCCGACTTCGAGGAGATCACCATCTCCGAAAGCGTTCTCGGGAAAAACAAGTTCTTCCTCACGGACGACATGCCGATCGACGCGCTCTTCTTCAACAACCAAGTCATCGAAGTCGAGCTGCCCAATCTGGTCGAGCGCAAGGTCCTCAAGTGCGAAGTCGGGGCCAAGGGCAATACTGCGGCGGGCAAGGTCACCAAACCCTGCACGGTGGAGGGCGGGTATGAGTTAGCCGTACCGCTCTTCGTGAATGAAGGTGACACCATCCGCATCGACACCCGCACGGGCGATTACGCCGACCGCATCCGCGTTTAATTCGATCGCGCATTAATTTCTTCCGATTCTTTGTGTTTCGGTTTGACGAAACACCCGACGACTTGTTAAATTGTCGATCTTGTTTTTCACCTCTTCGGGGCGTAGCGCAGCCTGGTAGCGCGTTTGCTTGGGGTGCAAAAGGTCAGGAGTTCAACTCTCCTCGCCCCGACCATTTTCGAATGGGCAAAAAACCGCGATTTCCTTAAGGATTTCGCGGTTTTTTGTTTTTCTGACGGTCTTCCTGATTTCAGTGTCAATTTGTGGAAAAGCGTGTTTGGGGATGGCAAAATCCCCAAACAAACACCCAAACAGCCCGCCTGCGCAAAAATACACAATATGCACGCCCGCTTGGGTTTTCGACATTTTCGCGTATTTCTGATACTTGCCGTTTGGGGTGTTTGGGCGTTTGGGGATGTTTGGGGACGGGTTCCGAACCGAAACAAGCCATTCAAGGGGTGCAAGAGCATCCTACGATCTGACCTTGCGTGCGCGTTCGCGGTGAAAATCCATGGCTGACGCCTATTTTCGGCTCCACTTATGACGAACCGAAGTCGTTATGTGGCGCTTGGCGTACCAGTTTACACCCCTAAATTTTCGCTTTCCGCCCTTGTCCTATCCTTGGGCACGGTTTATCATCACCGCGTTGTTCTTTCCGGTAGAAGGTTCCGGACAGACACGGGCACACGTTCTATCACCAACCGCAGCGGCTACACTCTTTTCAAAACGCCGGGAATCTCACATGAACCTGAAACAGATACAGGAAGACATCGCGCAGGGCGAAGGGCTGCACCGCGAGTTCAAGGAAGCAGGCTATCAGCTTCCGCGCAGCCTTTTCGAGACCGTCTGCGCCTTCCTGAATACGGATGGTGGAACCATCCTGTTGGGCGTGGCGGATGACGGCACCGTCACGGGCGTCGCGCCCGACGCGGCCGCGCAATTGAAAGCCGATCTCGCGAATCTCTCCAACAACCCGCAGAAGATTGACCCGCCCTGGCTGCTGTTCCCGCATGCGTTCGAACTGGACGGCAAAACCATTATCGCGATACAGGTCCCGCTCAGCTCCCAACTGCACAAGACCGGCGGGAACATTTTCCTGCGCAGCGAAGACGGCGACTACCGCGTACAGGGCACGCACCAGCTCGCCGGGCTCATCAACCGCAAGCTGGGCCTGTTCACCGAACAGCGCACCATCCCCTATTTGACCGTTAGCGACCTTCGCCCCGAACTCTTCGACCGCGCCAGCCGCCTGATGCGTTCCTACAACTCGCAGCATCCGTGGGTCGGCCTAAGTAACGAAGAACTGCTGAAAATCGGCGGGTTCTACGCCGTTGACGGGGAAACCGGCAAAACCTGCCTGACCCTGGCCGCCGTGCTGATGTTCGGCACCGACCTGGTGATCCAGCAGGCGGTGCCCGCCTACAAGTTCGACTGCCTGCTCCGCCGCGAGGACACCGAGCGCTACGACGACCGGCTCATCATCCGCACCAACCTGATTGACGCCTACGACCTGATGATGGGGTTTGTCGAAAAGCACCTGAACGACCCCTTCTATCTCGAAGGCGACATGCGGATCAGCCTGCGCGACAAGATCTTCCGCGAGGCGATCTCCAACATCGTCTCGCACCGCGAATACACCAGCGCTGCGCCCGCTCGCCTGATAATCTACGCCGACAGGGTGATTCTGGATAACCCGTCCGTGCATCACCATTTCGAAGAGATTACGCCCGAGAACCTGCGCCCATTCTCAAAAAACCCGACCATCTGCAAATTCATGATCCAGCTCGGCCGCTTCGACGAACTCGGCTCCGGCGTCACCAACATCAACAAATACCTGCCGCTCTACGCCAAAGGCGCAAAACCGGTTTTCAAGGAAACCCTGCACGGCTTCGAGCTGACCATTCCGCTCGCAACCCCGCAAGTCACCCCGCAAGTTACCCCGCAAGTTACCCCGCAAGTTACCCCGCAAGTTACCCCGCAAGTCGAAAAAGCAATACTTGCCACAGTGGGCGAAATGACGCGAACTGAACTGATGGGTACACTTAAACTCAAGGATCGGATGCATTTCAGTCGGGAGTATCTGCAACCTGCCTTGGATGCCGGACTACTGGAGTACACCCTCCCTGACAAGCCCAACAGCCGCCTCCAGAAATACCGTCTGACGCCGAAAGGGCAGAACCTGCTCGCGTCATCAAAGGGCCGGGGCTGACCCGGACAAACGGGATTCAAGCGGTGAAGCGTGCCTTTCCGCCGTTACCTGTGGCGTTTGTCAGGGTAGACTTGTTTGAGATATTCAGAAAGCATGTCCCATGCACGACGCCACAGGTCAGTATTACGACACGCACGCAGAGCAACTCGCCGCCCGATACCGGGTGGCAGATGTGACTGCGCTGCACACCCTGCTGCGGCGATGGTTGCCGGCATCGGGAAGCGTGCTGGAGCTTGGCTGCGGCATCGGGCGTGAATCCGCGTTCATGTCGGCGCTCGGCCTCGATGTGCTGGCCACCGATGCCAGCGAGCCTATGCTGGCACAAGCCCGTCTCGCACCGGGCAATGAACGCGTCACGTTCCAGCCCGCCGCTTTCCCGCTGCGCACCGGCCATCCCCTGCTGCAAGACCGCTTCGATGCCGTGGTGTCCATTGCCGTGCTCATGCACGTGCCCGACCACGAGGTGTTCGATCTCGCCTTCCAGATCCGCGGGCTGCTCAATCCCGGCGGGCGCTTCATCTGCTCCCTTTGCTCAGGCCGCAACCCCTCCGAAGAAGATCCGCGCCTCTATGCCGACCGCGAGCCCGGCGAGGTGCGTCTGCTGTTCGAGCGACTCGGCTTCACCTTTTTTTGGAAAGAGGAGACTGAGGATGGCCTTGAGCGCGTTACGCGCTGGACCACACTCGTGTTCAGTTTGTAGCCTTACTCTGGGTCAAAAACAGCAGATGCGTCGTTTACTGCAGTAACACACGCATCAGCAAAAATATCTAAATGCTGTTTCGTTTCAAACCTGCTCAGCGAAACGCGCATCGCGCTCCACGCCTTCTCATGAGGCACACCCATTGCAAGAAGAACATGCGATGGCGACTCTGCTCCGGCAGAACAGGCCGATCCTGTGGCAACACAGATTCCTCGTTGCGCTAAAGCATAAACCACCGCTACAGCATCCACTCCAGGCAGTAGAAACTGGGAAGTGTTTGGAAGTCGCGCAACGTCAGCACCAATAAACGATAATCCGGGGAGTCTGGCAAACATCTCAGCTTCAAGCGAATCTCTCAAGGCACGCATTTGGGAGACGGCATCATCTGAAATCGCCACAATGGCAAGTCTTGCCGCTGCAGCAAGGCCGGCCGCACCGGGGGTATTCAGGGTACCCGAACGCTTATCGTTCTGTTGCCCACCGCCGCGTAGCAATGCGGGCAGACGGGATGGATCGCGAGCGAACAGAGCCCCAATCCCTTTTGGCCCATGAAACTTATGCCCTGAAAGCGATAGCAAGTCGACACAATCCATATCCTCATCGAGAAACATAGGAATTTTTCCGACAACTTGTGTAGCGTCCGTATGGAAGATGCAATCTGGAGCTATCTCTTTGACTCTCCTAGCCAACAGACCCACCGGTTGAATCACTCCGGTCTCGTTATTGGCCGCCATTACGGAAACTAGGCACGTCCTTGGCGTGACAGACTGAATCAAGGTCTCGCAGTCTATGACTCCAGATGACAGAACGGGGGAAACAACCACATCGACACCGCTCGACTTCAAGTACGATATTGGCTCCAGAACCGAAGGGTGTTCGATTGCTGTTGTGATCACACGTGCCCCATCTCTACATGCTTGTGTGCTAGCTATCACTGCCCAGTTGTTCGCTTCTGTCGCCCCGGATGTGAGAAAGAAGCACTCGGGCTCGCTTGAACCACACAGGGCTGCAAGAGCGGCTTTTGCCTCTCTTATCGGCGCGTCTACGTGGGCGCTCATGCCGCAGATCGATGAGGCGTTTTCGTAACTATCAGAGAAGAATGGAAGCATTGCATCAACCACAGCAGGGGGAACCATGGTGGTTGCATTATTATCCAGATAGATCTTCATGATTGAGGCACCCGCTCATTTGCGACTCTGATCAGGCGAACGATTTCCTGAATCTCAGACGCCTTAACAAAGGGAACCTGGGCGATTATGATTTCGCTTTCACCTTCAATCTTTGCTGCAAGATGACCTTTTCCAAGGAGTCGCTCTGCTCCCTTTTCATTTAGCGCGATTTCCGAAGTGCCCTCGCTATCAACTCTTAGAATCAATCGGTTTCCTAGATTCGCCCTAAGTTGCAGCGGCATAACGTTGCTGTCTGGTCTCTGTGCGGCAAAAATTAAAAAAATACCTGCCGCTCTGGCCTTTACACCGAGACGTGCAACGACAGCCGTAACTAACTCACGGTACTCTGGCGTCAACATCCATTCCGCGAACTCGTCATGCACAACCCAAAGGTGAGGCAGACGCTCCGACGCATGCTCAGCCGCGTTCAGCTCGAACACATTTGACACGCGATTCTCGCGGAGAATTCGGTAGCGCCGATCCATTTCCGAGACGAGTGCGCTAAGACATTCGTGGGCTTTCTGCTGTTCGTCTATGATACCATCCTTGAGATGAGGTAACCCTTCAAAAGCGAAGTAATCCACCCCCATCTTGGGGTCGATCAAAAGTATCTGAGCTTGAGATGGAGTATTTGTAGTTGCAATGCTCAAGAGCATGTTCTGCATGAGCACCGATTTTCCACTATTAGTAGAGCCCGCAACAAGCGTATGTGGAGCGTTTACTTTTGGAGAGAGGAGCAATAACGATGCATCTTCTTCTTTGACAGCAATGAGAAGCTCGCAATTGCCCCCATCGACATTAGGCTTCCATTCAGCCCAAACATTCGGCAGACGGAGAATATGCCTATTGGGGCGTGCAATGGATAACGAAACAATACCCGGCTCTGCCCGAACAGACACCAGATTCAGTCCATGCGTTGTCAAAAATTCACTTCGGCGGTGAAGCACATGATCCATCGTCAGGTTCGATGTTCCACGAAATTTCAGAATTGCCGAGTTTGGCGTTAGATAACTGCTCACAAGTTTTGCTTGAAGTTGGAACTGTTGGAGTGCGCCTTTGCACTGGCTCTCCGTTTCACTTAGCCAAACAGACCCTCCGTTCGTATCAACAGCCGGCGTACGCTGCGATGCAATGAAATCCGAAACGCCTTCAAAACAACAAACGCTCGGCTCGACCGGATGATGACCTTCCTTTTTCAATTCCATATCTGAAGGCTTGCCTGCTGAAGACTGCTTTAAATCCTTACTCACAGACGAATCCGGAAGCTTTCCTTCTGTCGCAGCGATAGGCACACCTGAAGACTGCTGTTTCTTGGGAGAACGAGTTGGTGCTGAGTACTTCTTCCCTTTCCAGATGTCATCGTCGGCAATGGCACGCCTTATGGGAAGCGGGTCGGCATTTGCTATATAACGGCCAATGATCTCCCGCACCTTATCGCGGGCGAATATCTCCTGATAAGCACCGTCGCAGCGAGCAACGGGGACTGTTTCGGAAATATCGCCACTCTCACCTGTCGGCACGAAGACATGGGAATATCCGCGTAAGCATATCTCACAGTTACCTTCCCTAATAGCACGCCGCCACGCGGAAAGATCAATTCCGGCAATAGTGGGAAACTGGATACCATCAAGAATAAGATCGGAAATCCGCGCCAACCAGAGTTCGCGATCTATGCGACGCGGATCCCCATAAAGCGCATCAGAAATACGGCTCATCGTGTCACGAACCTGTTTCTGCGATTCCTTGCGTTTCGGCGCTAGACTCGCAGCGTCGATGTATTTCGCTTCGGAAATAATGATGTCGATCCTCAGCATTCCTTTTTCATCGACCGATGGGCTCAGTGCAATAATATCCGCCATCTGCTGCTCACGACTGCCAAGCCAATCGGCATAGTCATCAAGAAAGAACCAACCGATATACTTGTCTTTCCCGATCTCGGATTCGAGCAGAAAACGGCTGAGTACGACCCCAATCAGTTCACTGGCGTTTCGGCCACGCCTGGCAGCTCGCAAGACGATGTCACCGGAAATGCCGTTAGCATCTTCCCGTAACCTCTTTGCAAGTTGCCAGTAGTCCTCATCCGGCAAATCAAGATTTAACAACTTGAGACGCTGAACTAACATCGCGTGCAAAAGGCCCAACGGTGCGTCTGATGAGATGATTAGGTTGCGCCCTTGAGTAGATGATTGCTTATAACGTATGACTTGAACGCCTCGACTCATCAATTGACGACGATCCAAAAGTTCATCGTAATTTACTACCCAGTTAGCTAGATTATGGGTCTCCTCTAAGATACTTGCCATTTCTGGGCTCTGGAAATCAAGTTGCCTAGCTGGGAGTAATCGATGGTTTTCGTCTTCATCCCAGTCACCCTGCAAAAATGACGTAAGAGCGGTGATATAGCACAATCCTGCGAAGGGCTGCGCAGGACTAACCAGGTAAACCGCCGATTTCATCGAGTCCTTAGGCGTCGGACGACGGCGGGACCAGTGCGGCGGCACAAGGGTATATAGATCAAACGGAACAAGATTCTCTTTATACCAAGCCAGTTCCGAATGCCGCGAGATAACGTCTTGGCAAAAAACAATATCCATGGGGCAACCTTCGCGCGGATCTGGCGGTGGCGCTTGGTCAGCCATAATGTTGATACGTAACCGTGCCATGAAATCGCGCGTTGCCTCACTAGGCGTGAAAGCATCCATGTCGGCATCGCTACTATCAATGATTCTTTCATAAAGAGACCGGAGTCGCAGGTTGCTCCGATGCCGCAAGACGATCTGGCACAAAACGTTGTCATCTTCCTCATGTCGTGCCCTTATTTTCTCAACTACGGCTTGCGGCAAGCGGACTGAGTCGCAATTGTAGAGTACAACAGAAAGATTGGACTGTTCGTGAGGTTGTAGATCAATGTAGCGCTCAACCAAGTCTGAAACCAAATTCGATGCCGCCGACGGGTTCTCGTTTGTGTCGTCATTGTTTCCGTCATTTGATATCGGATATTCATGCAGACTGTAATCCCCGACCACATCGGTCACCGACAGCAACTCAGGCTTACGTCCACGCCAGCCTAGCACAATTTCAGGATAGTAAGGGTGCCCAAGCGATTCCTCCAGGTCCCGAAAGAAAAAGCGCCCAGTGTCACTGAACGGCACATCATTGAGCGTCATCATGTCGTGGAGCAGCACTGCAACTTGTTTAGCCTTAACACCGATGGCTGCCATCCTAAGTGGGTTCCATGCGGTAACAATCGCGGCGGGCCGACCGCCGTCAATCTGCACGATACCAAGTTGCATCAGCGGCACTAGGAGCAGTTCACGATTACGGTCGCCTTTCGCTCGGCGGCAGAGAACATCCAGAATCGCCGCATATTTCCCGGATTGTTCAATCAGCGCCGCGTGAGAAAGCCCAACACTTACAAATCCTTCAATTGCTTCTCGATAACAACTGACAAAAGACACAAAAAGTAGCTTGAGATCATCAGCCGTTTCTTCGTCAATGAGTTCAAGCTTGATTGCTTCTTTAAGATTGGCCAGCCAGATATGCTCCACATCATTGGCCTTCGCATAGACAGGAACGAAAGATCCCCGATCCCTTCCATATGAAGGTGAAAGCGAAAGAACATTTGATAAATCGAGAGGCTGAAGCTCGCCTTTCGCATTAATCGGCTCACGCGAAGTACCACACAAAACGAGAGGGTGCTTCTCGAGCCGTGCCAAGTCATGAGCAAACTCAACAGGCGCAGCATTGGGGTTAAACTGCCATATTAGCTGTGTCGTGTAGCGTTCTGATCCACCTGTTAACAGTTCTACATCAAGTTCTATAGTGAATTTCAGTTGAAGGGCAGCGCGTGCGGAAGACGTGCATAGCTTTGTCTTTTTATCATTCCGCCAAGTTTCGACAAGCTGAGGAAAATCGAAGAGCGTGTCCATCTTGCATTCGACTTTTTGACCTAGAACCAAGGGAAGCCCTTTGTATCTCCGGGCAAAAAATAGGCCTGCGTCTACATTGAGGTCTCTGAAGTCGCGTTTTGATCTGCGATCACAACGAATCGTTAGTCGAGCGTCTCGACTTGGCTGACGCTGCGTGAACAGTATCTCACTCGCACGGACAAGGCCTACCAAGAAATCATCGCATTCAAGCGCGGAACCAAAAATAAACTTATCCCAAAGTGATTTGAGCTTACGGTCATCTTTCAACTCGTTCCGATGGCGCTCGTAGAAAATCTCATCCTCTTCTTCTTTCTGGGGCGATTTTCCGCGCTTCCGCAAACGGTTTACGTAGTCACGTTCTTCGTCTGTGAGCAGTTCCTTTTCCCGCTCGTCATATAAAGCAAATGTCAGTTCTCCTATTGACTGCTTCTCGCGTTGTACTCCCTCAAAAAGATGTTGCCCAACTTCTTCCCATTCACATTGGGAGAGTTGTACCGCCTGAGTGTTCCACCCAGTGGGAGCTTCTATGAAGTCCTTAACTGTTACGTGGTATTTTTCTACGATTCTTTCTCGGACTGACTCAAATGCGCATTGCAGGTCAAGCTGCCCCATTAAAGTCTGGGAGGGTGTTAGCTTGCATAGATAGCAAGCTCGTCTGCGGCAAGCAGAATCAAATAGACGTCGCCACAACGAGGCATGAGTACGCTGTTTCTCAGAGATCGCATTGAAATAACAAATGTCGCGAGGTATCCGCAGAGCAGGCAAGGCCGCCCCGAGGGCGAAGATCAGGGGGTGCCCATCAGCAAGCATAGCTTCGCGCGTGTCCAGTACATACGAAGCAAGTTGTTCCATCGACCAGATGTTCAAGTCGATCAGCCCCGCAAGTGCTCTTTGCCACCACTTCTCATGTTCCGCGGTTAAGTTCACATCTTTCATGGCAACGCTCGTCCATAACTCTGGTCGCTCCAAAAGTTCTGCGGTACCAACTGGAGAAACAAGGTTCAACGACTGGGCCTCATCGTCACCAGTAGTTGCGAGAAGAAGGACTGGCTTCGCACACTTTGCATGTCGATGATACGTGGCACGCTCGTGGGTGAGGACAGATTCCGGTAAGTTCTCCCCTTCCATGAAGTGCATAGGGAGTCGGATATCTACCTTCGTTGCAAAATCAGGTTCAGAAAGAATTGCTCGCGCGATCGCCGCAGTTTGCTTGGCTGATAGCCGGTCGATGATGAACCTTGCGGTATCCCCAGTATCGTCAGCTTGAAGTGCTGACTTAAGGTACAGGGTACCCACTTGTCCGATGAGATCGTTACAGGTCATGATCATGCTTCCGTAAAGGGATTCACGACATACGCACATGCGTCTGAGAGACGCCGCAATAGTCCCATACTTACCAGACGACCTTCCAAGCGTGCAGCATTAGCCTGAAAAGCTTTTTGGTCAAAAGCCTGAAGATCAAGCGCTTTTTCAGCTTCGCGTTCACCAAACACGAATCCGTAGCGCTCAAACAAACGGCTTAGGAACTCCCCAAACTCCATACGGATATGGACGTTGGCTACCACCAGAGCTTTCAGAAGCGCATCGTTTGGCGCATACCTCATGCGATTCGTACCGCGTTTCGAAATTAGGCCAACAGCGCGACCATAGGTGCAATGGACATTCCCGGCATGCTGTCGGTGTCCCTGTCGTGATACTTCGCGCAGATCGTTAAGCAGCGCCGTCGGGGATGCGGTTCCATCGTATTGACTTCCCCACCAACACCGTTTTTCCAAGATATCTTTGCATCGGGCACACGCATCAGCATCGGTTGTAGCTTCCCTGAGCGCTGCTTGCCATTCCGCAGAACTGTCGATCTCAGAGATAAAGACGTCCACCGCCGTCGTAGAGAGCATGTCATTTTCTTGGTATCCAACGGCCGACAGTTCGCGCACAAGTGTTTTGCGTGGAGCGACGGCTTCACAGACGAATATCGGGGATCGACGCTTGGCTATGCTGGCGGCAGTGCCGAGTTGATAGAGCAACACGTGCAAAGAGCTTAAAAGAACCAAATATTGGTAAGCATCAAAACCGGGAAGCTTCAGGTCGAGAATACTGAGCCAGTCCTCACCGAGGAGATTAAAGGAAGGGTGCGAGATATAAGGCAAATAGCTGTAACCCTTAAGATGGAGATCCTCGTCAGTTGCAGGTTGCATGAGTCGTATTAGACGATCAAGCGGATGCTTTGCAGAGAGAAGCGCATTAAACCGCGAACGAAGTTCTTGAGCAACATCGCATCGACATAGCATCAGATAAAGGAGTTCTCCTGTTCTGCCGAAATTGATATACTCCCTAGATGGCCGACCGGACTTAACGTTGACATCTTCATACAATGCGTTGGGACCAAACGGAAATACAAAACGCGAGGACCATCGCCGATTGGTGGTGTTCTCTACCGCAGTTCTCCTGATTGTCACAACTAGTGCCGCAAAATCATGGAAGGATGGAAATCGTTCACGCAGGTAAGAGAAATCCCGAGTAGGTGTGCCTTGTGCGACATCAGCCATCTGCTTTAGCCACTCATCCCAGGCCCTCCCGCTATCGGCGTAGGCAGCGTCAATCTGAGCAGCAAATTCATTGTTAAAGAGGACATTGCGAAGGTAAAGGCGACGGTAGGGTCGATATTGGAGGGGATAGCGCTCAGGATGCTCTGAAAGTAGATCACCGCCCCTCTGACAGGCTTCAACAACTGTCAGCAATTCCAGAAAAAGCAGCCAAGGCGTTTGCGCATCCCAAAGCCGATGGCCCCATATCTGCTCGTCAATCCACGGGCTGATGTTGGGATGATCGGGTCGGGGCGGCCTGGGCAGGGCATTGCCTTGTGTGAGGAAATCAAACATCTAGAGCCTCCACAGTCTCTTCTCTCGGATTGCCGTGTTCATCGACATCCAAAAGTCTGAATACCAGATCGTCTGCACCAGCTTCACCGTCTGCTTTTCGACTCCTTACAAACGCACCGAGCGTCCTGCATTTGAATGACATAACATCCTCGTAGCACTCCTTGGAAAAGCTCATGGGCAAGGCACCATCGGCTACGCGGCTGAGGAATTCATATCGAACGAGTGTCAAAGGAAACTCGCAAACGCATTCGTGGGATAGTGCAACTTGGAGCACAGGTACACCCGAAGCGCTCGCAACAACGTCAATCTTCTGGCCCAGACGCGGCGCAACTGAAACACGTTCTTCCAAAACTCGGCTTACTCGAGCATTGGAAAAGGAAAGTCCTGTAGCAAGATACAGCTCTCTATCGCTGTCAACCAACATTCCGACCCAAATGCGATTGAGGCCGCGCACTAATCGGGCAATAATTACTCGCTCAATCTTGCCAATCTTCCTCAACCCTTCGACAACCCGATCTCTGTACTCACCCGCATATTTGAAAACTGTTAGCTCCCACAAGCGAAGATCATCCTTCTGTTCTTGCGGTATCTTGAAGAATAGTGCCCGACGTTGGGTAATTAGACCTTGAAGGAAATCCGCTGTCGTTTCATCCTCTTGTTCCGAGCCTTCAATATATTGCTGTTGGCTGGCCAAAAATGTTTTTGTCGCTCCGTAGAATGGATCAGACGCCATAAACTGATCAAACAGCGCCTTCAGATTCTCATCGGTGTTTCCGAAAATCAAAAGGTTGTCGATTCTGTTGGTAGTCTCGTGCCCTATACGAAACAGGTTGAGGTAGCGAAAGACCGGTATTGAGTCTCGTCGCGTTTGCGAGAGATTGGCACCAAATATGTTGCCGTATATACTCGCCTGACAAGCTGAACCGTCTGCCATCACACGAAGAATGTCGCTAGGCCTCATCACCCCGTCCGGACATGCAGGGTGCCCCAGCAAAGCGTTTGCTAACAAAAGCAATAGCTCCCTGATCGGAATGTGAAGCCCGCTCAGGTCACATAGTTCCACCAGGGCACTGAGGCGTTCTTGGACAAGCGGCGATCTTAACAAGTCGTAATTATGCCGGACGGGTGAGTCTTCACCGCAAATCGCAATGCCAGAGGCTCTTTCTGCGAAACAATCAGTCCAGCCTTCATGTGAAAGGAAGGCATCCAAAGCCAAGCGAAGCAACCTTGACGACTTGTAGGCCGACAGATTGAAGAAACTTAACGAGACACCTGGCTCCTCAGCCCTGCCCTCGACAAGGAGTCTTTCAAAAAGATCTCGCGTAAAACAAACATCAGGGAGTTCCGGCAAGCGCCGCCAAGTTTCAATAAGTTGCCCGTCATTGCCAGCTATAATGAAATATTCGCCTTGATCGCCCGCTCGGAGCAAACCACTGAAGCGGAGCAAAAGGTCTTCCTTTTCCTTCGGCCAGGGAAGACCGGCCTGGGGAACCCACGCGCTCAGATCCCGGAGCACGTTTAGACGGCACTCGCGTCCGTTCGGGTCCAAGAAGGTGACCGCCAAATGGGGATTGTCTGACTCCCATTCATCAGGACTTCCGCCAACTCTCTCCCAGACTTGGCGGCAAAGATGCGTTTTTCCGTCGCCTGCAGCGCCTGTTAGAATCACCGACCGTGGTTTCGCGGAATCACCAACAAAGTAAGTGGATAGTGTCGCTGCAAGTGGATGAGCAAAAGCGATTGGCCGAATACCGGAGCGTCGCGCAGTTCTCAGGATATCTTCGTCAAACATGTTGCCATTACGGGCGACTGGACCATACTTGCGGACGAATCTAAGCCAATCCTCGGCCTTCTTGATTTCACTTGCCATCTGCGACCCCCGTTTAAAGAGAACACATTAGACAGCCGACTCGTTCCGGCTCCTCGTAATCGCTACCACCTAGCACAGAAATAAGAGGAATGTTTCGGCGTTGTTTCTTCCGCAATGCCTGCTTAGCTTCCCATTCCCTGATGATCTTCGCCATTCTTTCAGGCTTCTCAAGCTCAGCAAGCGGTTCATCTTCGCACCAATAAAAGACATTCCCATTTATTGGATTCGGACACTCGTATCGTTTCGACTCCTCAAAAAGATGAGGGTACTTCTGTTTTAGGCGAACCCACTCAATCTTCTGCTGATAGAAGCAAAAGTAGCATCCCGACCTTGTTCGTCCCCATTCAGTGTACGGTGGCATTCCAATGCCTGAATCTTCAAGGATCTTTTTAACACCATCGTACGTTATGCCATCTTCTCTAAATGGATACACCGCTTTGATGTTCGGTTTCGTACTGATATAACCAGCGCGAGCCTCGTCTGCTCGAATACCGACATAGTTGATGACGGTGTCATTTCCAACAAATTCTTCAAACGGCTTCAGCTTGAGCATCTTAGTGCACCAGCGCCGCCGATTTGAAGGAATCATCTTACCATACAATCGCCACAACTTGTCGAAAGTCACACCCGCTGTCGTGAGCGCAATTTTTTTACCAAGATATGCTTCGAGCCTTGAAAGGTAAGCTAATGTATCCGGCAATTCTTTATCCGTATCGTGAAATATGTACTCCATCTCCGGCACACGATCACGCATGTAGACTGCAAGGGCTGCACTGTCCTTACCACCCGAAAGACTCAGTATGTGGCGCGGTTGTGTTGTCATATAAAATACACCGTTACACCTTCTTACGGCACGCATGCATTAATTACGGGAAGAACCCGAATGCAAATAGGCTTAACACAGTTGATTCTCTGTCCTATATCTATTTCATTCCAAATAAATGCAAGTTCTGGACCAACATCCGGATGTTCACCAGGCTCAGGGAAAACAAGAGGTACCTCAGCTAGCTTTAGCCATGCAATAATGTCGGGGGTCTTATCACGAAGATCAACTATTGCATGCTGCTTGCCTTCTCTTATTTTTTCATATAAGGGATTTCCTTTATCCAGATTGCTAATCTCCTTTTCAAGTGTAATGACTTTTAACTTATACAACTCCGTGACACAACTGACTATCGCATGTACGACTGGAGTAGTTAACAAAAATTTCAATTTTGCGCTTTCGATAAAAACCATGCACCCATTCTTTATCACATCTAAATGTTTGATTGGATCTTTCCCCCCCTTCATCCATATTTCAACATCTCTCAACTGCATCATCGGAGGCGTAACCGGCGTCCCAAGCCTAGTAAGCGCATTAACAAATTCGGTCTTAATTGCCAGCGCATAGAGCGGTCTAAGTCTGCATATACGCTTCAAGCTGTTTGAAAGTAAATACGTTGCGCTGTCTCTGTTGATAACTGTTATCGGTTTAGTTACATCCCAAACAATTCGCAAGCATCTATTCTTATGCCATACAAACTCGGTAGTAACTTCAACACCTTCGGACCTGTGACTGTGCCTGTACGGCTCAACACTTCCCGTAACGAATACAAGCGCCAACTCTTCCTTCCACCTCCGCTTTGATCCTTCCAAAGGTACAAACCTTAGGTCACATGGCGCATTAACAAGTACATGAGCTAAGGTGCAATCGTCATTTAAAAACAGATCTCCCAATCCAAACAGACTCCGCAAATTAGTTGCATCCCATGGATGCGCAGCAACTTCATCAACAGGCAACGTCTGTGCTTTCCAGTAGGCTTGAGTTAACGTCGTCCCAACCGTTGAATTATCACAGGGAAGACAGTTCGAAAAAACAAGACGATCAACATCACGTTGCGCTTGCTGAAGACCGCTGTGGCTCCGAAATTGATTTGCTAACAAGCTCTCGAATAACCAAACCAAATATTCTCCAAGGGGATGTCCTTCTTGTTTAAGAGCAAGCTGCTGAATATGAGCATAATCATGTACATCGAGTGCAGAAACGGTGCGTTGAAAGTCATCCGCTACTGTCTTAATGGCTGAGACAGTCTCAGTCACAAAACGTTGCAATGTTTGACATGACGGACAACCAATTCCCCAACTTGCGAGACGCACCAAGACTGCATCAGAGTTAGCAAATTCTTTTTTAGAAATGAAACCAAATAATCCTCCGAGAACATGTGATTCTTCCAGAAAGTTGCCCTTGAGAGGCCATGCCTCAATGTGATCCGAAATTAGAACTAAAAATGGTTTGTTTTGCCCATATTGTTCCCAAATACTTTTGGCCATTTCACAAGATAAACGCGGAACTGTAAGCGTTGCCAATTTTACAGGATCCTCAAGATCCGATTCGGAAATGCTGGGTGCATGCCCGTCCAGACTAAAATCCAGAAAAACAAGAGAGATGTCAGTTGTTAGTTTAACATCCTTAGGCCCAAACTCCCTCACATCAGTAATTCCCACCGAATAAAGGCAATCACGCAAAAGTCTCAAATCCACCAACTTCTGAAACGCATGGCAAAACAGAGTTGTAGAGAGAACATCTTTAAGAGGCCCCTTCGCATCTCGTTGTTCCCAAAGACTATCGAGTATGGACTCGCTAATATCATTCTCACTAGCGATATCATTACCGTACTTACGCAGCTCAGCAAGCATATCACCCGAATCTTCAACTTTTGACCAAAATTCAGATATCTGACCATTTGTTACATCAGGCGTTTCAAATGCATCGTCTATTATTGCCGCCTTAGTAATATCAGAGGACCTAAACCGTGCAGCAATAGACTCATATTTCGCGCTCATCTTTCATCCCCCCTGCAAAAACGATTTCGAATGCTACTCCGCCCAAGTCTGACGTATCACAAACTTGAAGCTCTGCACCATGATATCGGGCAATCTCACGGGAAATAAAGAGACCAAGTCCCTTACCTTCTCCCGGCGGCTTTGTGGTGTAAAACGCCTCGAAAACCCGCTCTCGCTCCTCAATTGGAATACCAGGCCCATTGTCATCAATACGAATTATTCGATTCGGTTTATCTATCGTTATCCGAATGAAGGGTGCAAACGATGGTTTTACCTTTAGACGCTGTTTGAACCAGTAAACCGAATTAGAAAGTAAATTTTCGATGATCTGAATAAACATGCCCTTGACCATGTTGATTTCCCATGACACGGTGTTTGCAGGCACAGTAATTATAGCGGATTCAACCTCATGGCGAGAAAATTGGGCTTCATGTCCGATCATAATTTCACGGACCAGTTTACAAACATCAAACTTTTCCTTAACTTGCCGCTTTGAGGTACTTGCAGGGTCAATTATAGAAAGTCTTTTTTGAAGCGTCTTAAGCTGTTCCTCAAGTAACGCAAGTTTCGTCTCCAACTCATCATTGAGTTCTTCAGATCGGGTCGATTTCACTGTCCTCAAAGCATGATCGGTCGCGCGAGAAAGTTCATGAACAACCAATTCGACCATTAGACCCATACCAGCCAAGTGCACGATTTCGCTGCGCCCTTTCTTGTATGACTCTACTTCTTTCTCTGCCGCTTTCAACAGTTCGCTAAGATGCGACATGCATTTCTCTATTGATCGCACTACCCCACTTTCCTCTGCCGCTTTTGGATATTGAACCTGCAGGATTTTGAGACTTTGCCGCATTTTTGCTGTCTCGGCCACTACCCGGCGCCTAATGTCACCCGTGTCTAACGGTTCCGCAGCCTGGACCTCCTTATCCACGTTTTTTAGGAACTCACGGAAGTTCGCTTCGAGGAAGTGCTTTAAGATGTTGATCAACGCTATCTTTTCAGAGCAATCGCGTAATCCTTCACGATTAGTTTGATCGCGGAGTGCAGGATTATCATGCGATGTAATATCAACTTTACCAATTATTTGGCGTCGATTGACCTTATACCCCTGTGATGAAAGGGCCTTGCTATCTAAATCGATCCAGTCATCATCCGGATCCCCGTAGGGATGTACACGAAAACCATCTCGAAAGACCATCAGACCACCAGCCCATCGGCTTTGAAGCTCTAGCACCTTCTTCCGATCCCCAATTCCATCAAGCTCTGCCAAGATGCGTCGATTATACCAATAGAATTCAACTGAGAAAGGTCCGAGTTTCCGGAGGATACTCATTGTTGGGCATCCAGAAGCAGATAGAAGATGCTCATTCTCCAACACAAAACTGCGGCTACGATGTCGAAGAAGATACTTGGTTTCACCCACGAACTTCGGGTTACCATCTACCACCGTAAAATGTGCTGTTCCTGAAGCATGTGCGGCATTAAACAGAATCTTGTCAAATGACGGGATAAGCACACGATCGCTATTATAATTAAGCACAATAGGGTAGCGGGTACTAGGTGTAAACGGGTCTGTAAGTTTGCAAAATTGCTCACTTGCAATCCTATTCAACTTATCTACATTCCACTCATCAGACAGAGCTGTTATCGTGATTGTCGTTCCTGACTCTTGACTGTTAATCTTATCTTTACCTAAAAAAGGTTTGATATCAACAGTCTCCAGCAAAGCATCTGAATCGTGAGAAAACACACTCCAATCTATTTTCAAGCAGTTCCATTTATCACCCCCCTGCTTACTTGTCCGAACGGAAAGTCTTGATCCTAAGCGCATCGACGATAAACGACCTAGCCCTTTTTCACCAAGCACAGGGCGAGCGTTCATCGTCTTGTCACAATGTAACCTTTGGCGTGACCGCGTCCCAATTGTTAGATAACAATCACTTAAATCATCTAATGACATTCCTTCACCAAAATCACGAATCCTAATACGGTTTGCATTTTCTGTTGCGATGCGAAGGTCAGCCCAATTATTTGCAACTTGGATGGATGCTTGCACATTCTTTGCAGTTTGGCACGCCATATTCACGCTGTTAATGATTCTTGATTTATGCTTTAGGAAATCCGTCAAATTAACTATTTTGCTGGTTCGTTTCTCCTCCGTAATGTACTCACACAAAGTCACATAATCAGTCCACAAAATAGCAATGTCAACGTCAATGGCGACTTTAGGCGAATTCGCGTCAAATGCATTCTTGATTAGTTCATAGAAAGCAACCGCATCAGAACTAACCAGTTCCGCTCCTAACTGCAAAATTGTTCTCGCCGCTATCTTGAAACTCATGTCACACCATTTCCCTTGTTGGTGAATCTGGACGCTTCTTTTGTCCAGACTCAAGATACTTACACAAAGCCGACGAAAGAACAGCCAACCCTATCCCGGGATGATTCTCAAGAATAGATTTAACCTGTTTCTCTAGAATATTTGATTGCTGAACGGTTTCTCTTGAAATGTGGATAATCTCTTCAACCTCTTCGCCTGTATCCTTGGTAATGGCAAGCCGCAATGCCTGGCTGCCATCTTTGGCTTTCTTAAAATCAAAGCGCTCCATGCGTTTGAATGAAGCAGCATAAAAGTAGAATTCTCGATTGAAAGAAGCCTCATCATCGTCCTGCCAATTGTGGGGAGGCTTCTGAACCACCAAGGTTCCCACCGACTCCAGCCATTTGTCATCGGCAAGTGCAGAATCACCGAGACGTAAACAGAACGCTCGCAGTCTCGGCTCAAGCACGTGCGCTTGGATACTCTGGACGCGCGACTGTATCACTACCCGTTTTAGCGCGAGCGTTCCAGACAGCGCGAAATTCTCATCTATTACCCCCGCCATACGGTCACGCAATTTTACAAACGCGAAACGCAACTCGTCTAGTGCCGATCGTAGCGCCGCCGCAAACAGATCGAAATCCTGCTTGCTTGTGCTCAAATACGATTTGATAGGACTACAGCCACAGGCTTCAGGGAGTTCTGTGAATAGAAGCTTCACCGGATCTCGCGCTTCACGGATTGAATTTCGCACGGCCATCGTATCCTTGGATAACCGACGAGTCTGAAGCGCGTACTTTGGCAGCTTTTCAACAAAAACACACAATGATGTAACAACAGAAAGAATCCGATCTTTCTTTGCATCAGCATCAGGCAATTCAAGCGATGATGCTAACGTTTTGAAAACATCGGAACGAACGCCATCCACATCGCAGAATTGGAACTCAAAGGCATCAGGCTCTTTGGTCAGTCGTTGAAAATCACGTTCATCGATTTCGGGGATGAACGTCCCATCCTCATAAATGGCGATTTCGTCTTTGTGAATGGCGTAGTAAATGGTGAGCAACAGCGGCATGAATCCGTCACGAACGCCGTATGGATGGTTCTTGAGTTTAGTCAAGATCGCGTCCACACGAACCCTGTCGTCCTGTTGAACATGAAGAACTTCATCAATACACTTAAACGCCGGCAAGAGATTACAAGGATCATTCTCACTTGGTGGCACCAGGCACCAGCGCCCCTCATGCAAAATGTGTATTCCACCCTTAGCGAGCACAGACAAATAGATCGACATCTCTGGCGGTTTCTTGTCTTCCGCCATGCCCAATAGCTTTTCCTTTGATGAACTCAGGATACTGCTAATCAAACGTGACCGTGCCGCCGTCGCAACGGAGCTGGGCTTTCTTCGATTTATCAGTTCATTTTGGATGCGTGGTCCCATTGAATAGACTTTGTCGCATACCGTTGAAAGTAACGAAAGAAGCTCTCTGCCATTGTTAACTTTCTTCTCCTTGCCCTGCCAGAACCAACGGATTGGCATTACACCGCATCCTTGTCGCAGGTTTACCAAATCACCAACGGCATCATTCAAACGCTGCCGGGACGAATTCCGATGGCGGGCAACTTCCTGTCGAGCGAAAGGATCTGAATTTAATGCCGATGCGTTCTTTAGCACCCACTCCCAGCAACGTGCCTCTTCGAGTTGTGACGCCAATTTCTTTAAGGGAGGAACAACAGCCACAATGACACGTGCATCTTTAACAGCCAAACTTTCGACTGCATCAGATGCGGCCTTCGCTTCTTGAGCCGTATCGGGCAAAGGAACTAAAACAAGTCCATCCGCGTCAACGTCAACCATTGACGCTTGTTCGGCTATTCTGTCAACCCTGCAGTAACGAATCTCAAAATATCGGAGATTTCCGGTCTCGATGTAATGACGTCTGGCGACAATCGGTTTGTTATCCAGAAATGTTGGCAATTGCTGGCTAACTTTCGAGACGCTTCCTAGTTTTATAAGTACATCACTGTAGAGTCCATCAATGTCTACGCTCGTGTGCGGCCAAAGACAATAACCTCCGCCTAGTCCCCGATAATGGAGTATGCCGGTCTCATTGCAAAGTTTCTTGATGGCGAGGCCAACTTGATCCCTTGCATGTTCGTTGGGCCCCCCCACAAGCCAAGTAATCGCATTCTCGGTCGCAAGCAAGTCGTTGGTATCTAAAAGATTGAGCAACCCAACAGTCTTAAGGACATCCGTCTCCAGCTTTGTACCATGTGCATGCTGCTGCACGAGCGAATCTATGAGGGACCAGCGGTTTGGCGGCTTGTCCAACAGAAGGTGGTGGGAGAGATTAGCACGAACGTAATCATAAAGATCATACGCACTGTAGAAATTGTCTCCAACCAGGTTCTTGGCGGCATAATCTTGGAGTCCGAAGGGCTCACTCGCCATTGCAAAGCTAAGTACAGAGCGTTCATTCTGGCCATATCGATGAAGAAGCCGAACCAGAATAGGCAATAAGGCTGGACTGATAGGGAAGAAAGACGGGGCCAAAGTCTGTAGATGCGTAGTAGCGGCAGGGCCAAACAAGCCCATATCTATGGCGGCTGCCATACATTTCTGAGCTGTCATCTTGGTTTCTGGGGGCAAATTGTCTACGGCAACATTGAGCGCTGACGCCAACAATTCAGCCACATCCCGGAGCGGCTGACTGAAGACGACCTCCTGAAACCGCCCCCCAATCTTCTGCCACTCCTTTTCTTCGGTCGCCCCCAGTTGCCGCGTATACGACGACATGCCCAAATGAAGGACGCCGACTACTGCGAAAGTAGAAGATCCGCTTCTTGACGCCGCCTCTGCGAGCTGTTGTAGGAGGTAAACATCATGGCCCTCCGCCGCATAAAGATCATGCTCAAGAAATTTACCCATCTCATCTATGACCAAGACGATTCCCGATGCGCGACCGTCAGTGATTAGGCGTTTTGTAACTTGCCTTATGAGGTCTAGAACGACACGATCTCCGCCTAGTGACGGTGCCTCAAGTGCGGTGCAAAGTTCTGCGTATTCCCGGCTTCTGGGTTGACGTGAGTAGCTGCGTTCCACAGCATCCTTCAGTCCGCGCAAGATTGCTTTTCCAAGTGATTCTCGTGAACCGGTAACCAAGACTGGCAAAAGAGGTGCTTTATTCCAAATCCTAATTTTTTTTGCGAATTTCTCTTTTAACGGATTGGGCAGTTCATTGGCATTGCCCGAGAGCACGGTAGCAAGCAGCAGCGCAAAGCTCGACTTTCCGGCACCATAGTCACCCGTTATGCGCCATGCCCTACATCCCTTATCTGACTTGATATCCTCTGTGATACGTACCAAGCTATCTCTTGCAAAATCAGAAAGCACATAGCCAGCAAGACTTTGAGGATTCATGAAATCGCGCTCGACATTAACCGACCGCATAAACCGGGACCTAAACCGGAAGACCTGCGAAATATATTCGGGCTTTGCTGTCATTGTCAGATGGCCCCGCTTTCGTAAATGCTCTTAAGCGATGCAATTTGAAGGATTGGCCCTCGCCGGACAATTTGCTGGGTCTGAACTGATTCCTTAAAGACGAGCCTGCCTTTCGAATGCAACTCGATATCCGCCATGCGGTCACGGATCTCATTATCAGGCAACTTGAAGACTTGGCCTGGACCACCGTGCCCATATGCTACTTGATCGACTGATAGCGTCTCTTCATTGGGATAGCAGTTCTGCCAGAACTCCATGACACAGAAAAGAAAGAGCTGGGTGCCAATCTCCGGTTTTTTATCGCGGCGGAATGAGAATGCCGTCTCGGAGCCCCGTTCCCGAGACTGCTCGCCTACCGAACCATCCACTTGAATAAGACGCAATTCAGTAAGTGGACTATCCAGATTATCTTCCATAACCGCCCCTGTGTGTCCACGAGTGGTTGTGTAGGTGTGGATGAAGACATCAAAATGTTGCTTCAGCGTAACCTGAGAAAGTGATTTGTTCAGCTTTAGGGACTCCTGCGTGAACTCCTGAACGATTTCAGAAGGAATAATTTGTGGGCTGTGCCACCTGTTAAACAGAAAGTCCCATGCGAATAACGGTGGGTTGGGTTGTGTTACCAACTTCCAATGGATAAGCCAAAGCGTTTGAAGATCCTCGATATAGGGATCAAACGCATCTTTCCCCAAAAGCAACGCCTGTCCGAAGTCAGTCACAGCCAACCCCCGCCCATCAGCCGCGACCTGAGCGATTCCTGTCACTTCAACCCAGAAACGAAGAGCGCGAACCATGTTCTTGCCGATCCCCAGGATTACCATTGCATCATCTTCATTTGCAAACAGTTCGGGGTTCGCATCAATTGCCCGGGCCGCCTTCGGCAACCACCCGTAGCGGCACGGAAAAGTCTCATGTCCTGAAAAGCGAAAATTGATCATATCCGATCTCGTCACCATATGCCAAAACCTTGTTTGTATGAGCGTACCAGAGCGTTATGCTGAGCGTCAATCAAAGACCGACAAAACGCGAGGCAAGTGGCCGTCTGCGAGGCGGCGGCTGTTGGAATATTCCAGGGGACCCGGCGCGAGACGCTATCGCGGCGAGCGACGGGCTGGATGGCCGCGACTGCTTAGGGAGCGGCGGGAATTTTAGGCACAAAAAGGGGCGGCCACGGAGGGCCGCCCGTACGGGGCTAGGCGAGAAGCTCGCCGATGGTCTTGGGCGTCGTGAAATAAAGGGCGCTTCCGGGTTTAGCGTGGGATTTTTCATTGAGCGGGATAGAGGTCGAGTCCTCCGAGGTGGAAGAACACGTCATTCTTGAAGCGCTCCCTGTTGCGGTAGCCGCATGACTGTAGCAC
>Ga0118677_10001699_pt1 | contig 45933 bp, 43 predicted proteins | sample AliMusrvi5mmetaG_FD_86154 | JGI IMG/M metagenome (GOLD analysis project Ga0118677, IMG submission 86154) | reverse complement strand
TCAGTGTTGCTCAGCGCCTCAGTGGTTCACATTTTCCTGTCTAAGCTACATGCAAAACTCCATTCCTGTTTTCCTGCTTTCCTAATTCCCTCCTCTTCTCTTCTTCATTGCCTCCGGCTATGCCATTCAGGGCTGCGCCTGTTTTTTCCAAGATCTCTAGTGCTCACTCCGCGTTCAATATTCAACATTCCTCCTAACCGCTGGTTTCGCTGATCCTACGGACTGATTAAGAAGCTTGATGAGGGCCGGTCCATGGGGGGCTCCATGGAGTAGGTAGCTTCTATTTTTCCGTAGAATCAGCGAAAGCAGCGGTCATTATACTAATGTCGGGAATCGCAGTAGGCTTAACCGATAAGGGTGCCTGTATAGAAAAAATCAATAAATTGGCAGCTTGCTTTTTTGCCCTGAAATTCACCATGTTTTCTATCAATTTCTTGGAGAGTGCTAGATTCTTACGCCATGCCCTGGTTTCGTCTGGGCATGGCGGCCTTCCCTAACATCACCGCGTCCCACTAGGGGCGGATCAGGCTGGAATTGCGGCGGCTGTTGCGAGGCTTCGCAACACGACCACTTTGCTTGGAGCGGACGCATGGACTTCTTTGGCTGTGCCCTTCCCGAACCAATGTTGCCGGTGCTGATGCGACCCGACCATGATGCGATCCACTTGACGTTCTTGCGCGAAGCGCTTGATCTCACTGGCCGGATCGCCTTCCACGACAATCAGGTTCACTGCAACATTGGCTGGCAACTCGGTCTCCGCGAGTTGCTCCATTTGGCGTGCGTGGGACTGTAGCACTTTGAATTGCGCGCCCGGCGAGTAGTTGCCCCGATAGTAGGTCTTGCCTTCTACAACATTGAGCAGGATGAGCTTTGCATGGGTCCGGGCGGCGATGCACGTTGCATCGCGAAGGGCGGCTACGGACTCTGGCGAGAAATCGATGGGAACGAGGATGCTCTTCTGGTGCCCATTGACTTGGCCCGATGGGTTGGCGCTGGTGGATGAATTGGCGGTGGATGAATGGTTTGTTTTCATACGAGGGCATAATTGCCATAAATCCTCACTCTGCATAATTAAGAGAAGAATCCAAAGCGTAAATAAAGTGCTAATGCCCTGATGCACGGAATTTGACTTGGCGATGCCCGGCCTTCACCCCAAAAGCACATTCATAGCAGTCATTTTGGTCAATTTATCGAAAATTGCGCTAGATTTCCCAACTGGGAGGTGGTAATAGTCAATCGCATTCCAACCACCCCATATATGAAATCAAAGAAAAACCTGACCCGGTTCACCTACGAAACCGCAGCATTTGTAGGCTGGCGTCTCTGCATCAGCAAGACTGGCACCACCTTCACCCGCTACTTCCCTGACAAGAAGTTCGGAGGCAACGCCAAGAAGTCCCTCGCTGCGGCCGAGAAAACCCTGGCGGAACTCAAGGCTCTGCTTGATGGTGCCAAGCGCGTAGACGGTAAACTGAGTCCAACCACCATCCGTAAGGCTGAAAAACTCCTGAAGGATGCCGTCTGATTCCATTGACCGGGGGCTCTCAGGTTTCTGGGAAAACCCGGTCACGAAGGGCTGACCAATGTACACAAACAAATTGCGGCGAGCCTCTGGTATTGCCGCAATTTGTGTACAGAGGACAACCTGCAGGCAGCGGCACGGTTAAATACCGTTGCACTCTATCATGCGTTTGCCATTTTTGGGGTCCTATTCACAGGGATGATCTCCTACCGCGCATTGAGGTCTCGCTATAGTAGCGCCATTCGGAACCCCAGAGAGGCGTGCCCTTGCCTTCCGGCCAGAAACCTGTTGGAATCCACCCATGCTCACGGCTGAGGGATGCTGCTCCGTAGGGCGCTAAAACTCTTCCTCTTCATTCCCTCCTGCTATGCCGTTGAGGGCTGCGTCGGCATTTTCCATACTCGCTAGTGCTCGCTCCGCGTTCATAACTCACTTGACCGGAGACGCGATGTGGAATCGGTTTTTCTTCATTTGTCAAACTTGCGGAATTCCCCTAGCGTCACCGCGCATGTCGATTGTTCAGGACTTGAAACGAAATCATTTCTTCGCAGGAAGCTCGAATTCCTGCCATCGGTTTTACGTGCCTCGTGACCTGTCCATCGCGCAGGTTGTGTTTGGTGCGAACTGTGGGCCGGCTGCCTTGGCGGCTTGTCTGAGCAGGGATATCAAAGACATCATGCGATTATTGCCCCATTTTGAGGATGAAAACAGGCGTTATACGAATCTGACTGCGATGAAAGCAGCCCTTAGCGCGGCTTCGGTTTCTTTTGAGGTCAAAAGGATAGTTTTCCCATCGACCGGATTGGCCCTAATCCAGTGGACCGGTCCTTGGACCGATAAACATTTCTTTTCGCGATGGAGTCTGTGCCACACTCACTGGGTTGCCGTGGATGGCGACATGATATATGACATTTTCAATGGAATCTGGCAAACTAAGGAAGACTGGGCACGCTGTGTTGTCCCTATATATTTGAAGGATCTGCCTCAAGCTGCCGGGTGGCAAATCAAATACGGGCTTGAAGTTTCCAGATGCAGTTCAGAATTGCAGGATTCATTTTTGAATACTCTTTTCCTCCGTCCAAGCTGCATATTGCGGTGATGGACCTTAATGTTTTCGCGATAAATGGCGTCTATCCCCTGTCCAGTAGCTGTCCTAATCTGCACTTCTTCGTAATGCGTGTCTGATAATTCATTAAGCAATATACGACTCATTGAAAGCATGTGAGGACGGGAATCAATAACTGAGAAATGCTGGCCGAATCTTGCCGACGCTTCCTTGTACAAAGTTCCGCCACCAATCAGAATGGGATGAAGGGGCCGCCCCAATTGTTCCTGGAGTCGACTTAGTTCATCAATCACTATTCTTCCCTTTTCGTAGGGTTTGAATCCTGTCTGAAACTCCTTGGTCACGACCGATACTTCGGGGTGTTGCTGGAGAAATTCAGCCCACAGCCTCCATTGTGAAGGATCGATCGCCGTGAGGTGGGGGATCACCGAAATGCGCCATTCGCTGAACCGCTCACAAACAAGAAGCATTCGTTTGAGATTTCTGAAAACCTGAAATTTCGACATGTCCTCGAATGCCGAAAAGTTGGGGGCTGTTACTCCCATGATATCCAAGTTTGCTAATTCCTCCGCAAGATTGGCTACTTGGTGCTCTTGCCAAAAGAGTTCAAGTTGAGGGTCCTCACAAACGCCGACCAGAATGATACGGCAGTCCGGCTTCAACATAAATTTCATCCGCAAATCCTGGCCATCCGCAAACCTAGAGCCATACGTGCCTCCTTTCCGGAGACCAATGACCCTGAAAAACGGAATGGCGACGGTCTCCTCCTCAAGATGCGTGATTCGACTGCATCCGTTCTTTACCATCGGCACGTAGGTTGGGACCTCTGATATGTCCGGGTTGAGGAATTGCCTGAACCCCCACTTGCGTAGTCCATCGACATCATACCATAAATCCCAAAAGCCTGGATTCGTAGGGTTCATATCGTCCGAGTATCTAGACCAATGCTCCGGATAGCACGCTCCACTGCCAAGATATGGATTGGATATCCCGTCACAGATTGCCCTAATGATGCAACTGCTACAGGTCTTCGATGATTTGCTTATCGGATTGAGCGTCATTTTAGCCGTGGATCGTAACTAAGAATTCTCCAAAATCGGTGTTAATGTCGGTGACGATTCCCGGAATTGCTGACCCGCGTCGTTCTGCGATCCGGTATTCGTTTCTCAAAATTTCGGTTCCGGATTCTTTGACGAAACCAACAACCCTCACACCTGAAACAACTTCGAGTAGTTCTCCTCCATAATCGACAAGGTGAACTTTGGCGTTCAGTTCCAACATAGGGGCATCCTCCGTGAAAACGCACAAAACAGCATCGGCAACCGCTGCAGCCGCATTTCCGAACAGTGAGCCTTGACCTGCCTGCCTGTCCTGAGTCTTGCTCAGTGTCTGGCGAAATTGCTTTGCTTGTGATCGTTTTTGACCTTCTCCCATGGTTGTTACTGGTTAAATGTTGTACGGTACATCCATTCCCGCCCATGCTTGGTCCTCGTGGCTAGCTTGAGTTTCAGCAGGGTGCTCAGTCTGTTGTTCCATGCCGTCTGCGTGATGTTCTTGTCCTCGCTAGACTCATGAAGCGTATATGCGGAGGCAGGCTGTTTCTCCCGTAAGAGATTAAATGTATGAGTTGTCGCTGGCTCAGGACTTCCCAGCAGGCGGCAAAATGCGACACGACTTCCCTCCAGACGAATCTCCGAAATCAGCCATCCTTTTTCGGTCAGGAACGAGTGGAGGTCCTCGCGTACGTCCTCGCTAAGACACGTAACAAGCGGGTAAATGCCTCCGCATTTGAGACCATTTGTTGTCGAATCCAACAGCGGAGAGAGCAATTTTTTCAGGTAGCTGGCCGTCACTGCTTCGACTTCAGAAAAATCAAGTATAACGATTTGGGTGGCCGCGCAGTTACCGGATTCCAGTCGTTTGAGTAAATCAGCTGCATGGTCCTCACCAATAATGGATCCACGAAGGATATTCTTGGCGGGAGCAAGGCTGGTCATCGTGATTCTGGTCACGGACGGAATTTAATCTCATTTGTGAAAATGAGCAAGTATTTTTTCAATGAAATTTTTCCGAGGGGTGGCCGGTGGTGGAAAACAACACCGAGACTTGAGATCCTGTGATCATTTTAGATGCTTGAAATGTGATCTGTGGCCCCCCGCTTGTTGTGGTGATCGAAGCAAAGCTGTCTCCGGTGCGAAGTAGAGTGACAGAATTCAGTTGGACTAGGGCGGCAAAAAGCCCTTTGAATCCACCACCGGTGGTCTCGGAGAGGCGGGAAGTAGCTTGCCGCAGGACCACAGCAGAAATCGCCTCCTTATGAGTGGTTATCCCCTGCCATCGCGGGTTCAATCGCAGACTTCGGACGAAGCCGCAACCGGAGTCACACACAGTGAAGCATCCTCCGGCGGGAGTCGCCTCGTATGCGGCGATTCCGAATAGCGAAGGATCGTCACTGCTGACTCCGGCATGAGATACCACGTTGTCGGTCATCTCGAAAAATGCTTCTCTGAGATTTATGAATCCTTCACCTTTTTTCCCGTTGGTAATGCTTCTGCGAAAGCGGTCACAGAAAAAATCGAATTCATTCGAGGTCAGATCCTGCGGATTACGTACCATATAGATCTCCCTTTCCTGTTTCGTGAAAAGTGAATTCTTGGAACTTCTGGCCTGCTGTTGCTGATTTATTCTGGAATCGATTTCAGCAAGCAGCGGACTTTCTATCCTGCCTATTGTTTCGGCAGATTCTAGCTGATCGGAATGGAGTGTCCTCCTATAAACCGCCAGAGCTACAGCTGATGGGAGCGAGAGTTTTGCCGAAATTACAGCTGCAAGGTAGGGAGAGTTTTGCTGCTCGACAATGTTGATTGCGCTTGAAACCTGATTCAGTCCTAGGTTCATTTTCGGATGACTTTCTCTTTTGGCCGACGTGCCACACCCCAATTTTGCTATTGTTTGAGAAATTATCGAGGAAATTCAATTTGCCAGAGGCCATCCGCATTCGCCTACACAAAGCTACTCTGGGCCAACTTTACCGTCAACTAGGTACGTTTCCACAGTGCAGGACGAAAACGGCAGGTTTTTTCTCGCCGGGGGGGCTTCCGGCGGCTAACTCATTAGCAGTCCATGGCACGCCAGAATTACCGCGATCTCACCCCTGAGCAGCTTGTCGAGTTGCTGGAAGCCCGCGACCGGAAGAAATTCGGGCTGGTGTGGGAGCGTGACGCCATCGAACACGACCGGGCTCTCAATGACGATTTCGTGGTGCTGGATGCGGTGCCGGGATTGGACGCAGGGGACGGGCCGCATGAAAACCTGATCATTGAGGGCGATAACTTCGACGGCTTGCGGGCCTTGCGCGTGGCATACGCGGGCAAGGTGAAGTGCATCTACATCGATCCACCCTACAACACCGGCAACCGCGACTTTGTCTATAATGACCGCTTTGTGGACAAGGATCATGCGTGGCGGCACTCAATGTGGATTGAGTTCATGTTCCAGCGCCTCATCCTAGCCCGCGACTTGTTGGCACAGGACGGAGCTATCTTCGTGTCCATCGACGATAACGAAATCTTCCACCTCGGCATGTTGATGAACGAGGTGTTCGGGGAGGGAGCCATGGTCGCGAACTGTATCTGGCAAAAGAGATACTCGCGTGAAAATCGCGAGAATATCGGAGACGCCCATGAATATTTGTTAGTTTATAGCCCTGACCCTCCCGAGTTCAAGAAGCGTAGAGGACGTATTCCTCTAGAAAAGAAGCAATTGAGCCTGTATAAGAACCCTGATAATGATCCGCATGGCCAATGGCAATCTATATCACTTTTGGCACAGGGTTTTCGTCCGAACCAGATGTATCAAATTATTGGGCCTAATGGCCGTATTCATTTGCCTCCTGACGGAACATGCTGGAAGGTTATTGAAAACGAGCTTAAACGTTTGCGTGATGAGAATCGTATATATTTCGGGAAGAACGGGGATGGTGTTCCACGCCGAAAGTTATATCTAAGTGAGGCGGAAGGACTGGTGCCATGGTCTTGGTGGCCGCACGAAGAAGTTGGGCATACGGACGAAGCCGCAAGAGAGATCCGTTCATTATTTGGGACTCAAACCGCCTTCTCTACCCCCAAGCCAGTGCGCCTTATTGAGCGGGTCCTGCAAATCGCCAGCAATCCCGGTGACATCGTTTTGGATTTCTTTGCAGGCTCAGGCACCACGGCACATGCTGTGTTGAAGATGAACGCGGCGAATCCCGACGAAGTGCCGCGCAAGTTCATCCTGATTTCCAGCACCGAGGCAACCACGGACGAACCGGAGAAGAATCTTTGCCAAGAGGTGTGCCGCCAGCGGGTGGCTAACGTGATAGCCGGCTATGGTGACACGGCGGGCACGGGTGGCGGTTTCGCTTATCTGCGCACGCGGCGGATTCCCATGAACCGGGTGGTTAGGAAAATCGAACACGCGCAGGTCTGGTTGTTTCTACAACTCATGCATTACGGTGATCTATCCGCAGAGCCAGCCGTGGCATCAGGCAGGCTTTACCTGCGCGGCCCGGCGACGCAGCGGGTATTTTATCTTACCGCCCTGACCGAGTCGATATTCCAGCGCATCGAAAAGGAATTGGCCGCTTGTTCCGACGCCACGATATACACTTGGCAGCCGGAAGCGCTGGCAGCCCGCCTTGATTCCGCCACCACCAGCATTCTGCCTATACCTCAAACCCTCGTCGAACGCTTCGGCCCACGCTCATGATCACGCCGAAACCTTTCCAGCAGATATACATCGACAACGTGCTGCATCTATTCCGTGCGGCAAAGAGCCTGTATGACGAGGCCACGGCGGAAAACTACCGCCGCAGGGTTTTCGCCTACAATGGCGCGGTGCTGATGAAAGCCCCGACCGGATCGGGCAAGACAATCATGGCCGGGACCGTGGCGGAACATTTCTCGGCGGAGGAAAAGGTGGTGTGGTTCTGGTTCGCGCCGTTCAAGGGACTGGTGGGCCAATCGGCCATGTCGCTGCGCGACCATCATCCCGGTCTCCGGGTGCGCGATCTGGCGAAAGACCGGCGGGCTGACGGCACACGCGCCGGAGACACCTTCGTGCTTACCTGGGCCTCGGTGGTTGCCCGGTCAGCGGATGCCCGCAAGATACGCAAGGACGATGAAACCCTGCCGTCACTCGACGGCTTTCTAGCTGACCTGCGGCGGATGGGATACCGCATCGGCATCGTGATCGACGAGGCGCACCACGGCATCGGCGCGAACACACAATCGGTGGAATTTTTCCGTGAGGCGTTAGTTCCCGACTACTGCCTGATGATCACCGCCACGCCGGACGATGCGGATGCCGAGAAATTCACCAAGGCGGCACGGATCGCGGACTTGCACACGGTCACTGTTTCACGTGAAGAGGTGGTGCAGGCCGGTTTGATCAAGGCGAGCGTGCGTTCCATCGCCTACATATCACCGCCCGACCAAACCGTGCTGGCGGACTTCGAGGCGGCAGCACTGCAGGACGCCTGCACGATGCATGCGAGGATCAAGCATGAACTGGCAGCGACGGCAATAGACCTTGTGCCGTTGATGATGGTGCAGGTGAGCAAGGACAAAGGTGCCATCGATGAAACGAAGGCGGCTCTGCTCAAACTTGGATTTCCCGAGTCTGCCATTTCCGTGCATACGGCGGATGAGCCCGACGAAAACTTTCTCTCGATGGCGGTGGATGAAAGCAAAGAGGTGCTCATTTTCAAAATGGCTGCGGCGCTAGGATTTGATGCCCCGCGTGCCTTCTGCATGGTTTCGATGAGGCCGATCCGGGACACGGATTTCGGCACGCAGTTGATTGGACGGATCATGCGGGTTCACAAGCGCCTGCAGGGGCGGGTACTGCCGCCGGTGTTGCAGCATGGCTATCTGTTTCTGGCCGACCATGACAGCCAGGAAGGCATTGCGACGGCAGCGGAGAAAATCAACCGCCTGCGCAGTCAACTCACGGAAACCAGCCCCTTCATCATGCTCACTCGCATCGGCGGGGAGACGCAGGTGCAGGTGATACGTAACAATCAGCCGCAACTGCTCCCCGAAGGTGGTGGTGCGGAGGCAAGCCAGACTTTTCCTTTGCCAGAGAAAACCGGCGAGGATTACTCACCCCCACAAATCGATGGCAGGTCACAAGGATTGCTGGACCTGCTGGATGCCCTGACACAGAAGGAGAATTCCAACGCGCAGCCGTCCAGTGGAACCGAAGCGGCGTATCGTTACCCGCTCAAAGATGGTGCGCCGTTGCGCTTTTTCACGCAGGAGTTGCCGTTTGAAGTGGCCGACTTGCTGGCGTGCATGGAGCAACAGATTTCCTTCAATGACAGGGAATTACTAACGGCTCTGGCCAAGGATGTGCAAATCATCCGTATCGAAAAATCCCATTTTGACCAATTGGCTGAAGATCAGCGTTCGACCATCAGCGCCCGCATTGATCTCGATAAAGCGGAAAGGCAGGCGCAACAACTGCTCTTGCGGCAGACCTATCTCAGTGCGAGGGATTTGCAGGATCATTTACTCAAACGGCTGGCTGCGGAATTTCGCAATCATGGCCTGGCGGAAGTGGCGGACGATGAGGAACGCCTGGAGGTGGCGCTGGCGCTTATTCTGGTGCGACATCCGGGACTACTGCGGGACGTGGAGAAATCATGTTCCGCACGGTTTTCCTTCACACGGGAGGCGGACCCGTTGCCGGGCTTTGTCGATTCGTCGATTGCCTTGCCCCCCTCGTTCAAGAACATTTACGGAATCTATCCGGCGGATATGAACCCGTGGGAAATAGAGTTCGTGAAAAAGCTGGATAACGATCCGAGCGGCACAGTGCTGTGGTGGCACCGCAATCCACCGCGCAAGAAATTCTCCGTGTGCATCGTCCGCCCTGACGGTTACCGATTTTTCCCAGACTTCGTGGTTGGGGTGAAGGACAGGACAGTTGCCCGCAACGGCATCCTGCTCATCGAAACCAAACACGCCATCGGATCGCTGGACTCCCAAATCAAGGCCACGGTGGAACACAAGGAATACGGCAAAGCCCTCATGATCCACTGGCAAGACTGGACTGAGGAAAAACGCCGCACCGCAATGACGGTCCGTTATGACCCGCAGACGGATAAAAACGTGCTGGATGCGGTGTTCCGTTGTGCGGCGATGCCGACATACTGAACAAGGAACACGCCATCGAGAAGCCGACCAACAAACTCCAGAACCTGACCGCCCTCGACTCGGACAGTTTCATTGCCGAAGTGAAGCACATCCGGGGCAAGAAACACCCGCTAACCGCCGCAGGGCTACAAGCCCTGCGCGAGGAATACGCCCGCACCATAGCACCTGCCCGCACCCGCGCCGCCGAAGCCCTGAAGCTGGAGCGCGACCTCAGCGACCTCGTCAACCAAGCCTACGGACTGACAACGGAAGAGATCGCCCTCATGTGGGCCACCGCCCCACCGCGTATGCCGATTCCAAAGCCTAGCTGAACGCCCGCGTCTAGCGCTTCTTTAATCTCACTCGCTTCACTCCCGTAGGTCCTGACCACGGTGATCAAAAGGTGTTCCCTGAATTCTCTCTGGAACGGCTTCAATCTTGACACGCCTTCTGGATTCTGCCAGACAAGAATAATGAAGCGGAGAAACCATCTTCCATCAGAATCCAGCACGTACATGAAGTCACCAAATTTTGAACCGCAAAGACTGCAATCATTATTATCAAATTCAACTACGGCACCACGCTACACCTACGACTATCAGCTTGCTGGCTATGCCTTTAATTATTGCGACGAAATGGGAGCGATTGGCTACCAATCTTTTGTGGAAGCGTTTGAGTCCTTCCCGTGGGGCGAGCAGATGCGACAACGCGAAAAGATGGAAGCCGGTTGCTCCCCAACCATATCTGTGATGGATCAGGAGCAGAACTTTGCTTTCTGGATTTCTGTCATGGGTGACGATCTGCGTCCGACATTTCTACTCGGCGTGGCCTACAACAAGCTAAAACGGAAGTCGCGGAGAGACGAATTTCCAAGGGAGGTTCGACGGCATGAAATCCGTATTGCTCCATCACGCCGCAGTGTCCTCAGCACATTCCGCATTTTCTTCACTGGAGATACCTGCAAACTGATGAAGCAGCTGCAAACATACAAATTGTTTGAAAAGGAGGAAATGTGAAATTCACTGCCTCGCTCCGCATGCCGTTTTCCAAGCTCACTTCTTGATCCGGTTATGAATGACGAAGAAGACGTCCTCCCTGATACTGTGGACCGCGCACAAAATTCCAAGCGCGTTCATCGGGTCAGTGGAAAGCTCAAATACAAGGAAAAGGGCTACCGGATAGAGAGGACAAGCAACGGTGATAAATGGACACTTGAAAGATACTACCGTAGTGAAACGGACATGCGGAGAGCCTACAAGGCATGCGATGGAGCGGCGTGGAGCAGCGGGTACTTACGCATGGTTTTCCCGGATGGCAGGATCATTCCGGCGGCACATAACGAGGCGCACCACAGCTACAAATTCAGAAAGCGCTGGGTCAGACCTTTTAAGCCCATCACACCAGAGGCAACACCGAATTTCTCACCTTCAAACAGCACAAATAGCATGAACGAAGACGCCGACCCTGACATGATGGCATTGCGCGAGGAGTTGGATCGGCACCTCGCTTCCGGCACGCCGATTGAAATCATCTATTTCGGCGGCGGGCAACCCGGTGAGCGCAGGGCCATCACACCACTACGCTATTGTGAAAAGCGGGGGCAGAGCCACCTCATCGCACTGTGCCACCGGAGCGGAATCGAGAAAACATACCGTCTGGACCGCATGCACCTGCCGGAGCCACCGCTGGCTGATGGGAAAAACGATTTCCGGATCCTCGCCAAGTTCCTCGGGAATGCGCGTTTGATCGAAGGCATGCTCTCCCAGATCTCGCGCTTAGGCAATCTGCCGATGGAACACGCCTTGGCCGCGCACTTTGAACGACTGGGCGAATTCGAGTCGTTTTTCGACGAATATGCCTACGGCGGCTACACGCTTGAATTGCAGCTCACCTCGACGGTGATTTACCTGAGTCTCGGATACGAGGCGAACGCCTTCGAGACGATACACTACCAATTCACACCCGAAAGAGAGCCGCGCCTAACCCCCGAAATTGCCACGCACTATTCACTTTATCTGGGCGGGACCGCCCCGCATCGCATGCGAAATCAGAAGCCGCTATGAAAATGCCGCAATTCACCATGAAATCCCCAACGGATATGAGCATAGCCATCCGTGAGCGCGGGCTGGAAATCCGCCGAGCGGCGGAGGCTTTGGCCGACTATGCCACTGTTCTGGATATTATTGGTGACGCCGAGGATCATCCCGAGGATTCAGAAAAGCGTCAACTGGCCGAACTCCGGGATGAGGCGGACCTTATCCTATCCCACACCTTTACAAGCCTGTATAGCCTTGTCCGCGTCCGGGCAATGACCAGCCGTTCGGTCGATCTTCTCGTCGATGCGGCTTGCCACGCCCGCGGTGACGGGCACGAAGCCCTCGAATTGATGGAGCGCTTCTACACCGTCTTTGGTGACGAACGAGGTGAGGATGGAGAGGTCCCGCCAGAAACGTTTCCAGATACCTACCTGTGGGACGTCTACTATCGTGTTTCTGCCCTGAAAAGCCTGGCAGAAAGGTTTCCCGATCACATGCGCCACGCCGCACGACAGATGCGCGGCTGGCCAATGATCGTTTCCCATCATCTTGATAACACGTGCGAGTTTGAACGAATCGCCGAGCTCCTTCACCTCGGTGCAGGCTACCCGCTAGATACTGCGCCGCGCCGCAAACGCGGCGGACCGACTCCGCTCCATGACTATTTGGCACCGCTCGTTTGGAAACTGCATGTGCTGCAGATCATTCTAGCGGAGAGCGAAAAGTTGCGCGGTGGGGAGGAGTTTTCCTCGCGCATCAAATACTTTTGGTGGTCGCCACCGGATTCTCCCCCTCATGAGGAGATCCTCGAGATTCTCCGCAAGGTGCCCTCGCTTCCGCCATTCTCAAAATCCAGCGCGACGGAATGGTCCAAGCACGTCATCGTTCCCTACATCTCCGCCACGGATGGTGTTGATCCCGCCAATTCCTCGATCCCGTTGATCCGCAGTGTCTGGGCACATCGATCTGTCAAAAGCCAGGCCACTTTTGAATCCCACCTCCACAGTGCGATCACAGGTTTCCTGACCCGTTACGGGCGTTCCGAATAATATCTACCATTATTGTTTGCGCAGTATAGGCCGCAATCCGGCGCAAACTAATTTTTTCGATGCCGGAGATTCATGTTATAAAACTGGCATGCCCACACTATATTCATCCTGCATCCGTCGTGCGGAATACGATTCCGGCACCCTCAATCTCACCTTCGTTAACGGGAAGACCTACACGCTGCGCGGCGTGCCGCAGTATCACTACTACGGCCTGATCACCGCTTCCTCGGCTGGATGGTATTTCAACCACTACCTGAGAGGCCGCTATTGAAACAGCCCGCATCATCTGATCCAGGCAATGGAGCCGCGTCCGCGCAAGGGGAGGCGGCGCAGGCGCTCGCGGCGATGGTGACGGAGACCGCCGTGCTGCGGCAGACCGGCAGCGGTACCGTGGCCGACACTCTGGCAGAGTGGCTGGCCATCCGCTACGTCATGGCCGCGCGTGCCCTAGCTGACGAAGCCGGGGACGAAGGACTTGATCTCCCAACCCTTGCCAAACTCACCACGGATGTGGTCGCCCTGCGCAAGGGAGATCACAGCGCGGAGCGCCTGCGGATAGAGCGCGAGCGGCTGGAAATGGAGCGGGAGCGCAGTGAGCAATTCATGGAGGTCCAATTCGAAGAATGGCTCAAACAACCCGGCATGGCGGAGCGCATTTGCGGTCCCAAACTCACTGAAGAAGAAAAGCAGGCCCGCATACGCCAGATCTTCCGCCTCGGGGACCTCCCCGAACGCGGCATCTCTGCTGAAACTTTGGCGAAAATCGAAAAAGCCGCCAAACTCCTCTGAATCCCGCAGCCGCCCATGAAAGACCGCTGATGAAGCACGAAATTATAAGCACTAAATTAGAAACCGAGGATGAAGAGAATCACTGGTGCAAACGCAATGAATACAACTAACCAATAACCTCACTTCCTCTGTGCTCTCAGTAATCTCAGTTTTCTCAGTGGTAAAAACTCTTCTATCTTCCCATTCCAATTCTCTCACTAGGATTACCCCCTTCCCAAAAATCCGACCTGATCCGACTCAATCCGACCCATGAACCCCACACGCAACGGAAAAATCGCACGACTCCCCCTCCCCGTGCGGGAGAACCTCAACCGCCGCCTTCAGGACGGCCAGCAGGGGAAAAAACTCGTCCTGTGGCTCAATTCCCTGCCGGAAGTGCAGTCAGTCATCCAGGCAGAATTCGGAGGCAGGCCGGTGCGGGAACAGAATCTATCCGAGTGGAAACAGGGTGGCTACCGGGACTGGATCTCCCTGCAGGAAGCCCGAGAGGCCACCGCCCGGCTCGACGAAGAACTCGCGGATAGCGGCGATGACCCAGCCCAGCCGCTGTGCGAAACCATCTCCCGCTGGCTGGCCATGCGCTACGCCGTGGCCACCCGCCGTCTGGTGGAAACCGAGGGGCCGGAACAGTGGCGCATGCTGCGTGAACTTTGCGGCGATGTGGTGGAACTGCGCCGCGGCGATCACAGTGCCCGCCGTCTGGAGTTGGAACGATCCCGCGTCGCCACAGCCGAACGCGATGTGGATAGGAAGTGGCAAAGCAAAATCGAAATCGGCCTGGATGCCTTGGCAGATGCGATCCAGAAAAAGCCGGAGGCAATGGCAGCTTACGAGACTTTAAGAAATCTAGTGCGTGATCCACAGGACCCCACGAAAGCCGCCAAATGAAGCCGCCCTCATGCCGCCCTATCCACCGCAGCCATGGGACCAAATCTGTGCGCCAGGCGAGCTGGCACCTTGCGGGGCCGCTGGGGGGCATTGCTGTGAGCGCGAATCCAGCAAAATGTTGTTTTTATCATGTTTTTTTGGTAGAATGGAGCGGGCCTTATGTGGTAAATAGCAAAAGTGTTCACCTTCCCGTCAATACAGCCCTATCCCATGGCAGCAAGAACCATGGGCAAGCACTTGGGGTATGGGCTGATGGCCAAAGGTCATGGCAGAGACGGGATTGCTGGGGATGCGAAGGCTTGCCGCTGCCCGGGATCTGGATTCCAATTACGGCAAGGAAGCCTTGGTTCCAGCGCTGTTCTCCTATCGAGGATGTTCATGCACGCCCTCATCACGCCTTGGACCCGGCACTTCCGAACTCGACCTCTGGCCCCTGCGACTTTGCTCAGGGCCCGCAGCAGGCTCAGGACTCAGCAGTTCACCTGGCAACCCGCAGAATAAAATCATGAATACGGCATTTTTCCCATGTTCCATGCGGTTTTGCGTATGTTGGATAGCGGCGTTTTTCATCTGGGTATCCGGCATTGCGTCCGCAGCGGCACCCACGCGCATTTTCATTCTGCATTCCTACTCACAAGAATACGCATGGACTAAGAGTCAGCACCAAGGGTTTATCCGGACACTCGAATCCGACCCCGGAATCAATACCGAGGTCAGCACTGAATATCTGGATACCAAAAGGAGATCCTATGACCCCGCATATGCCAGCAATCTAGCGCGTCACTTGGGGCTAAAATATAAAGGCTACATGCCTGCGGCGATCTATGTCTCTGATGATGACGCCCTGCTGTTTGCCCGTGACTACCTCACCACGATTTTCCCCGGGTCACCTATTTTCTTTTCAGGAATCAATAATTACGACGTGTGGAAAACCCTTGATGCATCCCGCTACACCGGCATGTTCGAGCTAAAGGAGGTGACCCCCAATCTCCAGTGGCTGCTAGGAATGGACCCTACTGCCAACGATCTGGTGTTTATCGGTGATTGCAGCGGCACCTATAAGACCATCGAAAGCCAGGCCCGCGAACAGTTGCTCAACTCCCACCTGCGAGCGACCTTCATCGCCGAAACGCGGCTGGACCTCGCAGTGGCCAAGTTGCACGGCCTGCCGGGCAAATATGTTTTCCTAACCACGGTGGGCGGCATGACCGACCCAAGTGGACAGGTCCTGCCATTGCGCGACATTGTGAGGAGCTTCGTGGCAGACGGGCGCATCGTGATCAGCATGGAGGATGGCTATGTGATGGAGGGCGTAATGGGAGGCTGGGTGACCAGCGGGCATCACCAAGGTGGGGGGGCTGCGAAACTGTTATTGGCACACCTACACGGCACGCCTGTTGCCAGCCTACCGCCGCAACTGAAGAGCCCCAACGCCTGGATCTTCGATGACCGCGTGCTGCGCAAAAACGGCATCCAACTACCGCCCGACATTCTAGCACAGGCCGATCTGATCAACCCGCAACCCGGATTTTATGAACAAAATCACACCTGGATCATCGGGGGCCTGCAAGGTTTGGCCGCACTGCTTTTCTTGGTGGTGATAGGTTCGCTGATCACTCTGTCGCACAAAAACCGCGAGCTGCGCATGGCCGGCAACCGGGCAGAGGCAGCCACTGCACGCGCCGAATTGGCTAACAACGCCAAAAGCGAATTTCTGGCCAACATGAGCCACGAAATCCGCACGCCCCTCAACGCGATCATAGGACTTTCTGAGATCATCGATGCTAGTTCCAGCAATCCTAACACCAAGGAACTGCACCGGACAATACGCAGCAGTAGTGACGCCCTGCTAGCCATCATCAACGGTATCCTCGACTTCTCCAAAATCGAGGCTGGCCAACTGCAGATCAAACCATCGAGCTTCAATCTGCAGAAATGCGGCGAGGAATCGCTAAATATAGTTACAAGCCTAGCAGAGGCAAAGGGCCTCAAGATGAATTTCAACTGGGATCCAACCCTTCCGGTGACGGTGGTGGGAGACATGCTCCGCTTACGGCAGGTGCTGCTCAACCTGCTGATGAACGGCGTGAAATTCACCGAACGGGGCAGCATCTCCCTTAGCATCACACGCCGTGATGAGAATGGCAGCGGCAGGATCGAGTTTGCAGTCGCCGATACTGGCATAGGAATCTCTCCGGAGCAGCATGTTAATCTCTTCCAAAGTTTCAGCCAAGTGGACTCCTCATCCACCCGTAGCCATGGTGGCACTGGCCTCGGGTTGGCAATCTCACAGGGCTTAGTCCAGATGATGGGTGGAACCATCACTCTTGAATCCACCCCAGACCAAGGCTCGACCTTCCGATTTTCCCTTCCTCTCGTCATCGGGGAATCCTTACAAACCGAGGATCCTGCCGAGGCCGAACACCCCACACCTGATGCCACTCTGGGAATCCGATGTCCCTTGCGCATCCTTGTAGCCGAGGACAGCCCGATCAACCAGCGGGTCATAGGCCTGATGCTCAAGCAGCTAGGCTATCAGTCAGTGGTTGTATCCAATGGACTTGAGGCAATCAACGCTGTGGACCAAGCAACCTACGACCTTGTGCTGATGGATGTGCAGATGCCAGTTATAGATGGCTTGGAGGCAGCGGAGAGAATTTGCAGCAAACACCCCGCAGGCAGCCGTCCGCACATCATCGCACTAACAGCAAATGTGACGGTAGAGGACCGGCAAACCTGCCTTGCAGCGGGCATGGATGGATATTTATCCAAGCCGATCTGGATGGAGAAACTCGCAACCACGCTGCATCAGGTTTACGCGCGAATACACCCGAACTGAGCAGCGGGAGCAGCGCGCTTGCTGGAGCGAGGGAATGACGGGAATCATGTGACCTATCCTTCCCACAGGGGTGTGCGAGGCCACCATGCTATATCAGTTAGCATGAGCAGGAAAATAGAACCCTCCTCAAACCGTATGAAGACAAGTGCCGCCGGGGGGACTCGAACCCCCACGAGGGTTGCCCCTCAACGGATTTTAAGTCCGTGGCGTCTACCATTCCGCCACGGCGGCGTTGTCCGGAGAAGTCCGGCAGGCGGGTGAGTAAGACGGAATGTGGTGCTCCCGTCCAGCACTGCCTCGACAGCCTGGAAAATTCCGGGCATTTTTCCAAGATTTCTGGGTATGGCAACGGTCCCCGTGGGGCATCCACACACTATCAAGGCCGGGTAATCAGTTGAATTTGTTTGGGTTTCAGCTTTGCACGTCTGTCACATTCCCCTACACAGCGCTCGACATGAGCCAACTCGTTCTTCTTTTCTCTGGTCAAGGAGCCCAGAAAGTGGGCATGGGCAAGGATTTCGCAGAGTCCTCGCCCGCTGTGCGAGAAATGGTCATCAAGGCCGACCAAGCTCTCGGATTTTCCATTTCCGAAGTCATGTTTGAGGGTCCGGATGATGAGCTTACCAAGACCTCACGCTGCCAACCCGCTCTCTATCTGCACGGCCTGATGGCTCTTACCCTGATCCGCGAGCGACTGCCGGAGCTCACCCCGCTGGCAGCCGCTGGCTTATCACTCGGTGAATTCACCGCCCACGCAGCCGCCGGAACTTTTTCCTTTGAAGATGGCCTGCGCATCGTGGGCAAACGCGGAACCTTTATGGAAGAAGCCTGTCTAGCCACCCAGGGAGCGATGGCGGCATTGATCGGCGGCGAAGAAGATCAAGTCCGCGCGCTCGCGGAGGCAGCAGATGTAGACGTGGCTAATCTCAACGCGCCGGGTCAAATCGTGCTCTCCGGCAGTTCCGCCAACATCGATGTGGCAGTGGCCAAAGCCAAGGAATTCGGCATCCGCAGGGCAATCAAGCTCAACGTCGCCGGTGCCTATCACTCACGCCTGATGCAGAGTGCCCAGGAAAAGCTTTCCGCCGAACTTGCGGCGATGGACTTCCAGACGCCCACAATCCCCGTGGTCTGCAACTACGCCGCCAAGGCGGTATCCGAAGCTGCAGAAATCCGCACCATGCTCGAAAAACAAGTCACCGGCTCTGTGCGTTGGACAGCCTCCATCCAGGCACTTATCGCCATGGGACACCGGAATTTCCTTGAACTCGGGCCCGGCAAAATCATCGCTGGCTTGGTCGCTAAAATCGACAAGGACACCGTGGTCCACTCTGTGGAGGACATGCCAAGCCTTGAAGCCGCCGTCGCAGCGCTATCTTAAGATCAGGGCAGGAAAAAACTGCCTGATGTGGAAAAAATATGTTGCGCCTGCTCGGCCAGCCCCATAGCGTCCGCCACCCGAACGGGACTGGGAGCGGTAGCTCAGTTGGTTAGAGCGCCAGCCTGTCACGTTGGAGGTCGCGGGTTCGAGCCCCGTCCGCTCCGCCATCCCTGTTTCTGGAAATCAACCCCGCCGGTAACGGCGGGGTTTTTTGCGTCTGGGGTGGAAGAGAAGAGGAAGAGGCTTACCAAAGGACGCGAAGTTGTATGGGCGGGGAGGATGGACCAGCGATGCCGCCGCTTTTCTGGGCTGAGTTTTGGGTGTCTTTTGAACTACAAAAGTCACGAAATTTCACGAATGGGGAGATGTTGTTGGGTGGAAGAGGGTTGGTGATGGGAATAGAAGAGGGAGAGGCTTGCGAGCTTGGGGTGGCTGGACAGGGCAAGGTCTTTTGGCAACCAGTATAGCCTCTGCCCTTGCGTTTCCCGGTTTTACGCCCTTTCATCCCTGCATGCCCACTGTCGCCATCGTCGGACGCCCCAACGTCGGAAAGTCCGCCCTCTTCAACCGCCTTGCCGGGCGCAAAATCGCAATCGTGCACGACCAGCCTGGTGTCACGCGCGACCGCATCTCCGCGCCCTCTAAAGCCACTGCGGTCTCATGCACCCTGATCGATACAGGTGGCATAGGCGGCAATATCGACGATGGGTTCGACGCCCAAGTCACCATCGAGGCTGACATCGCCATGGCAACTGCGGATTTAATCCTATTTGTGGTGGACGCCCATGACGGCCTGACCCCTGTGGATCAGGGGCTGGCCCAAAAGCTGCGCAAGGCCAAACCTCCAGTCATGCTGGTCCTCAACAAGGTGGACGATGTGAAACATGAGTCTGCCTTCGCAGATTTCACCCGTCTCGGTTTCCAATCCTCCATTTTCGTATCCGCCGAACACGGACGCAATTTCGGGCGCCTATGCGATGAAATCGACGCCATCATAGCTCCGCTTGTCAGTGAGGTGGACAGCGCCGCCGAGGCCGCAGAAACCGTGGGGATCAAACTGGCCATCGTTGGCAAACCCAACGCAGGTAAGTCTTCGCTCATCAACGCCATCCTGCACGACAAACGCACCATCGTCTCCGAAATAGCCGGCACCACTCGTGACGCGGTAGATCTCCCATATACGTTCCAAGGCGAAAACTTCACTCTCATTGACACTGCCGGCCTGCGCCCGCGCGCCAAACGTGATAATTCTGTCGAAGTCTTCTCCGCCATGCGCACGGAAAAGGCCATCCGCCGGTCAGATCTCTGCGTGCTAGTCATCGACCTGATCACCGGAGTCTCCGCAATGGACCGCAAGATCGCCCAGACGATCCTTGAGGAGAAAAAACCCTGCCTAATCGTGCTCAACAAGTTCGATCTCTATCACCCCGGTGCCAATCATAGTGCGCGAGTCGAGGAAGCCACCGAACACGTGCGTAAGGAGTTATTCTTCCTTCACTACGCGCCTTTCGTAGCCTGTTCTGCCAAAACCGGTGGCTCCGTGGACCACGTGCTCAAAGAGGCGCTGAAAATCCGAAAGGGCTCAAGCAACATCCCCGGAACCGGTCTGCTCAACCGGATTCTGCAAACCGCTTTTGAAGACACCCCGCCCCCCATCAACAGCAAACTGAAAAAGCGCCTCAAGCTTTATTACGCCACCGCCGCCACTAACGAGAAATACAGCATCATTCCCGTGCCGACCATCGTGTTGTTTGTTAACGACAAGCGGCTGATGTCTGCCAGTTACGAATCCTATCTAACCAACCGGTACAGGGCAGGCCACAGCGCCCCCGGCATACCCATCATCTTCTCTGTGCGCTCGCGCTCGCGCCGCGAATGGGAACCCCGCCAGAAGTTCCAAGGCCACTGAAAAACCGCGTGAATCGGCTTGCGGGTCCTACATGGAGGCCGTAATTTCTGCGCGTATGTATTCCCTTCCGTCCGTGAGTTTCCGGGTTGCCTCGTTGCTGGCTGCAGTATGTTTTGGATTCACCGCAAAATCGGTGGCACAATCCGGATCTGATAAAACGCCGCCCAAGGCTGAAGCCATCCCCGTCATTCTCGACACGGACATCGGGGATGACATCGACGACACTTGGGCGATCGGCCTATTACTCAGGTGCCCAGAACTCGACCTCAAGCTAGTGGTCGGCGACAATGGCAAAGTGGAGTACCGTGCAAAATTGCTGGCGAAGTTTCTCCAGAGTGCCGGACGCGGGGATGTTCCGCTGGGAATCGGATTGGGTTCTCACCCCGGTGAAAATGGCCCACAGCAGGAATGGGTGAAGGACTACGACCTCAAATCCTATCCTGGAAAAATTCTGACTGACGGCACCCAGGCCATCATCGATACTATCATGAAATCACCTCGGCCTGTGACCATCATCGCAATAGGGCCAGTCCAGAACCTGCAAGAGGCCCTGCGGCGTGAACCGGGGATAGCCGGGCGCGCCCGCTTCGTCGGCATGCACGGCAGCATCCGTGTCGGTTATGGTGGCAAGCCGAAACCGGACGCTGAATACAACGTCGCGATCGCAGCCAAGGCATGCCGCGATGTTTTCACCGCGCCATGGGACATGACCATCACCCCGCTCGACACCTGCGACAAAGTGGTCCTGAGCGGAAAGAGATACCAAGCGCTCTGTGAATCGAAAGATCCAATAGCCGCCCTTGTTCTCACTAACTACCGCCTCTGGGCCGCAAGCAGGAGCGCCGAAATGGTAAAGGCCACACAGACCCAAAGCACCACGCTCTATGACACCGTGGCCGTCTATCTGGCATTCCGCCAGGATTGGTGTGGCATGGAAAACATCGGCATCCGCGTCACCGACGATGGTCATACAGTCGAAGACCCACAGGCGAAAAAAATCAACACCGCCATGAGTTGGAAAAATCTTGATGCGTTCGATGATTTTCTTCTCCAACGTCTGACTGGATCAAAATAACCACTCGGGCGCTCACAACTTGCGGAACCGCAGCATCACCACTCCCCGTGGCGGGACCAAGGCGGTGTAGGCTGTATCCAATTTCCCGAGACCTTTCTGCCTCCAGACATCGAGGGCCATGACGGGTCCCTTCAGGCCAAGCACATCCCATTTTGCGGTCACGTCCACCGCCTTGTCGCCTCGGTTAAAAAAACCCACCGCTTTGTCGCCGTTCTCAAGTTCCTTGATCATAAGGAAGGTTTTATCTGTTAGGATAACCACGGCACCACACTGGCCCAACGCATCCTGATTGATATCGATCACCTCAGGATTGCACAGGACGTTTAGGGTGAATTCATCGAGTTTGCTCATATCCCCGCTGTATACCAGCGGAGCGGCACTCAGCGACCAGAGAGACATGTAGGCGTATTGCTGGTTGGGGCTGAGCGGGCACGGCTGCGGTTCCCCCATGCTGTTCGCGCTGCCTACGTATCCAATCTGGATGTAATCAGGGTCGTTCCATGCGCCCGGCTTGTTCCACGCGCGGTATTTTGCATTGTTGATCGCCACGTCTGGTATGCGGTTGAGTTCAAATCCAAGGTCACCTGAGGTGCGCCAGCATTGACCGCCAACGTCCGATCCCCATTCCCACACATTGCCCATGCCATACTGGCAGTGATTCAGCACGATGTCGCGCTTCTGCTTCTCCAAAAGACTGCCCATAAGCCGATAGGGATATTGATAAACCAGAAGCTTGTCTCCCCCCTTGCTCCAGTTGGGAACCCCTGGCACGGCAGGATCTCCATTGTCGGCGATGGACGCATAGGAACACCAATCGTATTTCAGGAAATCAAAGCCCCACCCGGCATACAGTTCCGCATCCTGCGCCTCGTGGCCATAAGAGCCGGTGAACCCGCCACAGGTGAGACGGCCAGGTGAGGTGTAAAGCCCGGCTTTCAGACCCTTGCCATGGATGTATGCTGTCAGCGCCTTCATGTCCGGGAAATGTTTATTAGGAAGCATATTCCCCTTCTCATCCCGCCCGGGTCCAACGCGAAGCGGGTCCTTGTTGGATGGGGCGTTCATCCAGCAGTCGTCGATATTCACGTATTGGTAACCCACGTCTGCCATGCCGCTGGAAATCATCACGTCAGCAGCCTCGCGCATCATCTTGTCCGTGATACGGTCATAATGCGCGTACCAGTGATTCCATCCCATAGGCGGTGTCAGAGCAAGAGTATGTCCGGCCACCAGGCGGAGCAAGCGCTCGGATTCTCCGTGAGGATTGTTAGCATGCAGCGTGATGCGATAGGTGCCAGCCGTGGGCGTAGTGCCGGTGATGATGCCGGTATCTGGATTTAGCTTCAACGAGGCGGGCAACCCGCCCGCGCTGAAACGGATGGGCCGGATGCCCTGACAGGGAATGCGATAGAGAAAGGGATTGCCCGGGCGTGCGCCGTAAATGGTGGGACCATTGATGCGTGGAGCCGGGCCGGGCTTGGGTGTCAGGATCACCAACTCATCACCTGATGATTTCTCTTGTGCGGCAACAGTTCCCAAAACTGCCAACTGCACGATGGTAAAGACAAAGAGAATGGCGGGGCCAATTGTGGGCTTCATTAGATCAGGTTACGTCCGAGGTTCCCCGGGTTTATCAGGGGAGCATACTGATTGCCAATAGTTTTTGCCGAGATGGGATAGTTGGGTGATGGGAATGCTTGCCTACACGCGGGGTTCGGATTCAGATTCCGGCCAAGACCCCCCTGTTCCGGCGTTGTGCTTTGGTCATAGATCAAAATAGCCGCTCGCTCGCTCACAACTTGTGAAACCGTAGCATCACCACCCCGCGTGGCGGGACCGAGGCGGTGTAGGCTGTTTCAAATTTCCCGAGATCCTTCTGCTGCCATACATCACGCGCCATGACGAGGCCCGTCAGACCCAGCACAGCCCATTGCGCGGTCATGTCCGCCGCCTTTTCTCCGCGGTTGAAGAAACCCACCGCCTTGTCGCCGTTCTCAAGTTCCTTGACCATGAGGAAGGTCTTGTCTGTTAATGTGACCACGGAACCGCACTGCCCCATCGCGTCCTGATTGATATCGATCACCTCAGGATTGCACAGAATGTTAAGGGTAAATTCATCGAGTTTGCTCAAGTCCCCGCTAAAGATCAGGGGCGCAGCGCTCAACGACCAGAGCGACATGTAGGTGTATTGCTGGTTGGGGCTGAACGGGCATGGCTGCGGTTCTCCATGGTTGTTTGTGCTGCCCACATATCCTATCTGGATGTAGTCAGGATCGTTCCAAGCGCCCGGCCTGTTCCACGCGCGGTATTTGGCATTGTTGATCGCAACGTCTACAAAACGGTCGAGTTCGAATCCCAGGTCATCTGCGGTGCGCCAGCACTGGCCGCCAACGTCCGCTCCCCATTCCCACACGTTGCCAAATCCATACTGGCAGTGATTCAGCACGATGTCACGCTTCTGCTGCTCCAGCAGAGTGCCCATCAGCCGATAGGGATATTGATAGACCAGAAGCTTGTCGCCGCCTTTGCTCCAGTTGGGAACCTCTGGCGCGGCAGGATCTCCCCTCTCTGCGATGGACTGATAGGAACACCAATCGTATTTCAGGAAATCAAAACCCCATCCGGCATACAGTTCCGCATCCTGCGCCTCATGGCCATAGGAGCCGTAGAACCCGCCGCAGCTTAGGTGGCCAGGTGAGGAGTAAATCCCGGCTTTCAGACCCTTGTCATGGATGTATGCTGTCAGCGCCTTCATGTCCGGGAAATGTTTATTAGGAAGCATGTTCCCCTTCTCATCCCGCGCGGGCCCCACGCGAAGCGGATCCGCGTAGGATGGGGCGTTCATCCAGCAACCGTCGATGTTCACGTATTGGTAGCCCACGTCCGCCATGCCGCTGGAAACCATCACATCGGCAGCCTCGCGCATCATCTTATCAGTAATGCGGTCATAATGCGCGTACCAGTGATTCCATCCCATAGGCGGTGTCAGAGCAAGAGTGTGTCCGGCCACCAAGCGGAGCAGGCGCTCTGATTTTCCATGGGCATTGTTAGCATGCAGCGTGATGCGATAGGTGCCAGCCGTGGGCGTGGTACCTGTAATGACGCCGGTATCCGGATTGAGATTCAAGGTGGCGGGCAGCCCGTCTGCGCTGAAGCGAATAGGCCGGACACCCTGACAGGGAACGAGATAAAGAAATGGATTACCCGGGCGCGCACCGTATATGGTAGGACCATTAATGCGTGGAGCCGGGCCGGGCTTGGGTGTCAGGATCACCAACTCATCACCTGATGATTTCTCTTGTGCGGCAACAGTTTCCGTAACTGCCAGCTGCACGATGGTAAAGGCAAAGAGAATGGCGGGGTAACGGAAGGGCTTCATGGTATCAGGTTACGGTCAAGCATCCGCGAATTTATCAGGATAATATACTCCATCATCCGCCAATGTCCGCCTTTGTCATTTCGTTTCAATCAACCAGATCCTTTTCGATCTGCTCAAGACTACGCCCTTTGGTTTCGGGCAGTCTCCAGAGGATAAAGAAAAATCCGAGCCCGCAAATCGCAGCGTAGAGCCAGAAGGTGCCGTGTGCACCGAGCGCTTTGTTCAGCAACGGAAACGTGTAGGTAAGCAGAAAACAGGCGATCCAGAGCGAAGTCACCGCGAGCGACATCGCCGCACCGCGTATCCTATTAGGAAAGATTTCCGATATGACCACCCATGTCACCGGTGCTAGGGACATGGCGTAACAACCGATAGCTGCTAGCACCAGCAGCAGAACGGGCCACCCTGTAATTCCCTTGGCAAAACACACACCGAGGGCCAGGTAGATAGCAGTCAATCCGATGGCACCCGTCAACATCAGCGGTCTTCTACCGAAACGGTCCACCGTGCCCAGTGCAATAAAGGTGAAGATCAAATTTACCGAACCAGTCCAAGCAATGTTTGAGAGCACGCTGGAAATATCATATCCGGCGGCTTTGAAGATTTCCTCGGCGTAGTTGAAGATCACGTTGATACCGCACCATTGTTGAAAAACCGCGAGTACAACCCCCAAGGTAATCACCGACAGGAGGCGCGGGTTCAACAACTCGCGGAAGTTCACCTTCGCGCTTTCATCCACCAGCGTGGCATCGATCTCATCCATGGCAGCGGCGGCATGGGCCTCCCCGCCGATCCGGGCAAGGATGGCTCTAGCTTCAGCATGCCGTTGGTTCTTCGCAAGCCAGCGTGGGCTCTCCGGGACAAAAAGCATTCCAAGAAAAAACAGGACCGATGGAACCGCAGTCAGACCGAACATCCAACGCCAGGACGTTTGGCCGAACCACGAGGACGCGATGAAGTCGTTGTCCGCACCAACCGGCAGGTGGCGAACAAGCAACCAATTCACCACCTGAGCTAACAGAATCCCAATCACGATGGTTAGCTGGTTAAGGGAAACCAGACGCCCGCGCATAGCGGCAGGAGAGATCTCCGCAATGTAAAGGGGCGAGAGCCCGGACGCCAATCCGATTGCCGCGCCGCCCAGCATCCGCCAGCCCACAAATACTGCAAACGATTGCGCAAGCGCGTTGCCTAGTGAGGTCACACCGAACAGAATGGCCGCCAGAACCAGCAGACGCCTGCGGCCGAAGCGGTCGCTCAAGGCACCTGCAGCAAGAGAACCGAACAAACACCCCACAAGAGCACAACTGTTAGCCCAGCCTTTGAGGGACTCGCTGTCCAAATGGAAAAAACGCTCGAAAAACGGCTTGGCCCCACCAATCACCACCCAATCATAACCAAACAGTAGCCCGCCCAACGCCGCCACGAGGGAAATCATCCAAAGATAGCGTGAGTTAACAGGGATTACCGTAGCCGCAGCACACGGGCTTTGCCTGGGAGTAATGGAGACGGGCATGATGTATGGTTCTGCGATTGAGGGTTCTTACAAATTAGCAATGGCCCTGGCAAGGTTCAGGATCTCCGCATTCATCACCGCCATTCCTTGCCTACTCACGGACCTAGGACTTTCCATGCGTGGGTGAAGGTATCCTTGACGGCCCCTTGGCCACGGGAGATTTGGCCACCATTGGTCCCGGACGTGAAAGTTTGGATGGTGTCTAATTCTCCCTTGAGAATGATAGGGTAGAGCAGTGATAGCCACAATTTCCCTGACTGGATGGACACATCCTCGTCGGTGAATGTGCCATCGAAATTCGGGAACTGTTTGCTGCTGAAGTCCCCGGTAACGTCAAAGACTCCGCAGGGATGGCCCTCCAGAGGTTCGAGAGCGACGAGTTTCAAGTGGAAAGATCCTTTGGTGGCACACTCCCGCAACATAGGCAGCACCTCCCCGGAAACATCAAGTTGATCACCGATCTTAAGCCTGCGTTTAGCGAACCAAAAGCGTCTCGGATAGACTGCGGACTCCACCAGCAACTGATCGAAGGCGGGCGCAAGTCGTTTGGATAGATTAACAGTGGCCACATTGCCCCCATCTGCGGATTTCCAGGATTTTCCGGACTTACGCACGGTGTAGGGTTTTGCGGCGGGCTTCGCCTTATCCGAGGCTGTAGATGGAACGGGACCGGGCGGGATGTCATCCGATTGCAGGCGAGTGACACGGACTTGGTTTCCCATCCGTTCTACTTTCGTGATTTCAGTGACTGTCCCGTTCATATCAGACGCCAGCTTTTCAGGGGCAGGTGTCTGGGAAAAGCGGCCAGCCATTTCACGGTGACGGGTAACGGTAACAGCCAGTTGTTCGGGAAAATGCAGATCCTTGCGGAAGATCACGCCATCAGGCGTCTGGTCGACAAGTTTTTGGAGAGCCGATTCCGTGGTGGGCACTTGTCCCTTCTTCTTTTTCGAATCGATCTGTTCCTTGACCGCCGCGGAAGCCTTGTCCGCGAGGGTTTTGACCTTCTCGCAGGAAACGAGAGTAAAGCCTATCATAATGAGTAAATGTAGCCAAGTCCTCATAGTTATTAGAGTCCGCTGGAACAGTCGAAATTCTGGTTCATTTCTATGGCAGGGTTCTCCTCGCTGGTCTGCCCGACAATAACGGCCGGAACACCCACCACAGTGGTGTGAGCTGGCACATCACGAAGAACCACACTGCCAGCACCCACCTTGGCTCCATTACCGATTTCGACGCGTCCAAGGATCTTAGCCCCGGCTCCTAGTAAAACTCCGGAGCGGATGATAGGGTGACGGTTACCGGTTTCCTTGCCGGTGCCGCCAAGCGTGACCTCATGCAGGATCGACACATCGTCCTCAATGATCGCAGTTTCGCCCACGACGAAGGACGTGGCGTGATCTAGCAAAATTCCGCAGCCAATCAGGGCTGCCGGATGAATGTCAACTGCAAATGTCTCGCTGGAAATGCTCTGCAGGTAGAGCGCCAGCCAGCGGCGCTGGTCCTTCCAGAATTGGTGAGAAACGCGGTAGGTGGCCAGTGCTAGGAAGCCCTTGAAAAACAGCAGAGGCTCAAGCAGCGAAAAGCAGGCTGGGTCCCGTTCGAACATGGCCTGCAGGTCGCGCATGGCACTATGAAGAAGGTTGGGATACCTCTCGAAAGTTTCTGTCAGAAGTGTTTCCAGCGTGAGACGTGGCATGTCCTGACGTGCCAGACTCAGGGCTAGGCGGGCACCTAGGGAGGCGGCAAGCGTCCGGCGAGACAAGACCACGTCATCCACTAGGGGCTTGAGTGCGGGTTCCTCGGAAATCACCCGCCGGGCCTCTTCGCGCAGGCTTTCCCAGAGGGTCTGGAGATCCGCGACTGCTTTCCCGCATAGAGTGTGTGTATTCTTGCTGGTCGAATGGGGTTCGATTTGTTGGAATTCGTTCATGAGGATATCGCAGAAATTGGAATACGCTTGCCGGGCCTTGGCCCAGCTAGCGAAGCACCACGACGGACGGACTCTTACACGGCTTGAGACCTTAGCGCAACGTGAAGCCGTCTCGGGAAACTTTCTAGTTCAAATCCTGAACGATCTGCGCCGCGCCGGGATCATCGAAAGTCGCCGCGGCAAAAGTGGCGGCTATCTCTTGGCCAGCCAGCCAGGCAGTATCACCCTCCGCCAGATCGTGGACGCTGTGGATCCATCGCTGCTGCAGTGTACCGTGGCCCGCGAAGGGGAATCCGGCCAAGCCGTGCGCCTAGTGTGGGATCAGATTTCCGCCGCCCTGCAAGATGCATTGGGCCACGTCACCTTGGAAACCCTAGCCAACAGCACAGGCGACACGATGTTTTACATCTGAAAAAGCGACCATTTCGGATAATTAATTAAGAAAAGTAAGATATTTTGCTGGCTGGATGGGAAAGTTTTGTGTAAAGCCTTTTCGGCTAAGTCACAACCCCGTCACATATGGCCACACCTACAGACCACACCCACCATATCCGCATCCGTTCGGCTCAAATGGAAATGCCATCCACCGACTTTTCCGGACGGGGCTCAGAGGATTACGACAGGAAGCTGCGTGACACCCAGGAGGAGATGGAGCGCAACCGCCTGCAACTCGAAGAGTTGGCCCGCAAGAAACTGGAGCTCGAAGAACTCACAAGCCGCAAGCGCGCCTTTCTTTCCCAGCAGGTGGAACTCACCGAAAGACTCACCTCCGCCATCACTCTGATCGACCGTGGTCTGGCCGAGATCCATGAGGAAGCAGAGGATCTGGAGCAATGCCGAGCCTGCTTCGCCAGCCATCTGGACAAGATCCAAAAATACAATCCCGAAAACTGGGGACGAGAAAATCTATCGGAAAAACTCGACCGCGCATCGGTCTCCATTGACCTAGCAACTGACGAGTATGATCAGGCGGCCGCTCATTTCGAAGGCACGCGCAGCGGCGCGATTTTCGGGCGCACGTCCAAACGCGGGCGTAGCGCCAGCCGCAGCAGGGAATCCGGGGAATTTATTATCCACCTGCGCAACGGCTTCGCATTCACCCTACCATTGGCCATCATCATTCTTGTTGGCATGGCGATGCTCGTCCATCTAATGAAATGAACACTGCCTCCGAGCGATGACTCATACCAAGCAATCCAAGGAAGATCTGGAGTTGAACGAGTTGCTCGCTCAGGAGCAGGAGCTCAACAAACGCATGCGTGAGTTCAAGGAAAACCAGAGACGCATCGAGAGGGAACGCGAGGAGAGCAACAGCATGATCCCCCCACTGGAAGATATTCAGGATCGCAGATCCGTGAGACTTCACGTGGTGGCCGCTTCACGAAGGGAGGTCAAAAACCAACGGCGGGTCGTTGAACGCAGCTTTATGATGCTGGTACTGCTGACCGCCGCCACCTGCGCTATGCTGTGGTGGGGTTGGAAGGTCATGCAAGGCGGGTGATTATTTCGCCTCTCTGAGTTTCTCGTGGAGTTGCGGCCACTGCTCACGGCTCACGATGTAGCCGATGCATTCCGGCTTGCCGCAGAAGCACGGGTGATCCTCATAACAATCCACGTCGAATCCGTAGTCGAATGTGAGTTCTTCTCCCGCATTGATATCGTGCAGGGCGTGGATGAAAATCCTGCGACCAGCGCTCCACGCCTCGCAGTTCGGAGCGCAAGAATGATTAATCAGGCGCGCGGTATTCCATGGCACGTTTCCGTCCAGATCATAGTTCTTCGAAATCGTAAAGATGTAAACTGCAGCATCGCCCGTCTCCTTCGCCTTGGCGCATTGTGTGCGGCTGCGTCGCTCGCTTTCCTTCTTGTCGATTAGCTCGCCAACATACTCGATGATGCGTGTCTCCTTGGGGATAAAGCATGTGGCATACATGCCTGACCCGTGGATTTTTGAATTACGCACCTCACAGTAGCGGCTTTCCCCCCGCTTCCAGAGCTCCACCAATTTGCGATGCTGAACTTGTCGGTTTGCTATCCCCTTTTTTCCCGATGCCATAACTCTTTTTTAACGAGACTCGTGTTTTTCCACCGGCGGCAGCTCCATGTCCTTGGGCAGTGTCGAGAACATACCGCGCAGGTCGGCGATATTGAGACCGGCGCCGTCGATGAAAGTCCAGTCAATTTTCCCCTTGTCGGAAACCGCCACCTGATAGCTCGTGCTGTCGATAATGACCGCCTTTGGCTTGTCCTTGGGAAAAATCCGGAACTGGGTGGATGTGGGTACCAACACCAGCCACTTGGTGTATACGAGTTTCTGCATGTCGACGCCATTCACCCTAACTGCCTTTCCACCTGGACTCACTTCATACACACGGGGGCGTCCCTGAGGCTTGAAGGAAATCATGCTGATGCCCTGTTGCACCATTTGCGCGGTGACTCCGGCGAGCCTTTGGTTGAGAGCCTCCATGCCACCCATGCTCTGGGCAGTGCGCTCCTTCCACGGCGGGTACATGCGGTCCACCGCCACCTGATAGTGTCCGAGCACAACTTCATCGCCCAGCTTGGCCACCGCTGTCACGGCGGAAGCGGTGATTTCCGGCGGCACCGGCTCAGTGGCTACCTCGCCCTCGGCGGTTTGTGAAATGGCAGGCGCAGCCGGTGGAGTAGCCTGAGTGGTCTTCGCTGGGGGCTTAGCCGAAGATTTGGCGGAGGATTTCACAGGTTTCTCCTGTTGGGCATGTGCCAAGGCGCAAGCCATTGCGAACGCGGCACCCAGGGAGAGTAGTAGGTTCAATCTCACGGGCGGATTGATGCATTAACACAGTGTCGCGTCAAGAATAGCGGCATGGAAAAGCACGTAACTTAATGGGAAGCATGGTTTTTTTCCACACCCGCCTTGCCATGACTGGCATGAGGCGTATGGTCCACGCCACTGCGCATGACGCCTTTTCTGCGAAAAATTCTGGGGATGAACTGGGTGCTCGTTCTGGTGATGTACGGGCTACTCATCTTCGGCGTGTTCATGATCGAGAGCGCGGCGCGGCATATTTCGGTGTCCAAGGAGGTTCTCAGCCAATACGGCAGCGCCGGGGTGTTTTTCGCACACAGGCAGAAGAGTTGGATTCTGATAGGAAGCGTCGCTTATTTCGGTGCGGCCCTCGTGGATTACCGTTGGATTCGCTGGCTGGGTATCCCCTTCTACATCGTTAGCATGGGAATGGTGATGATGGCAATGCATCAGAACGACTCCGTCCACCGCTTGTCCATTTTCGGTATGGAATTCCAACCGGCTCAGTTGGGCATTTCTTCGGGAATCCTACTTATATCCTGGGTGGTCCAAGATCTGCCAAAGCTCCACCGCTGGTTTGCCCAGCCCATCATCCGCGTCGGAGTCATTGGGATACTGGCGGCGATTCCTTGCCTGATGGTGATGAAAATGGGCGACATGGGATCTTCGATGGTGTGGATGCCGGTGTCATTTGTGGCTTTGTTAGTGGGTGGCACTCCATTCCGTCATATCTCCTTCCTGACCCTGATCGCGGCAGGCATGATTCCGCTACTTTATTTCGTGGCGCTACCGCTTGTTTCCGAGCGCGGTCCGCAGCGTATCGATACCTGGCTGCGGATGATGCACGGACAGGAAGTCAATATCACCGATGAAGCGTATGCCGCACACAATATATCCATGGCGGTCGGCAAAGCCGGATGGAAAGGCGTAGGCTGGAACGCCTCCGTAGAGCAGGGATCCCTGCATGCCAAGGGTTTCATCCCCAGGGACACCGCGCACAATGACTACATCTTCGCCGTCATAGCGGAAGAACTCGGTTTTCGCGGCAGTTTGCTGCTGCTCTCCGCCTTCGCCCTGCTGCTGATTCAGGGCCTCTTCATCGCTTTTTATAGCCGCGATGTATGCGGGAGAATGCTGGCCAGCCTCATTGTGGCCATGTTTTTCGCCCAGATCTTTGAGAGCATCTCCATGTGCGTGCAAATGATGCCCATCGCCGGGATTCCCATGCCCTTGATCAGTTACTCTGGCACCTTCGTGGTGACTTGCATGTTCCTGTTAGGTCTAGTCCAAAGCGTGTGGATCCACCGCAACGTGAAACCAGAGCTACAGATCAAACCAGCCACGGAATGACGCTCGTTTCAGGGAGAGTTTTTTTAGAATCGATAGGTATGCCTCTGCAGCGTACCAAGTGTGCGGCGCACAGAATTTTCTGTTCGAGGAACGCGGGGCCCAACTCTTTTATCCCCTCATAATATGCCTGGCTTGACTTGGATTCCCATGTCGTAGTCGACACTTGCCAAGTGGGCAATTTATCCTGCCAGCGAAGTCGAGTAGGTGCTCGGCAGATTGAGTTCCCCTTCAGAGCTGTGCGCTTACCACCTTCCTCCAGCCATACCGCATCCTGATACTCCCGCAGCATAACACGTGCACCATCAGTCGACCCTAACATACACTGATGGTCACAATGCACTATAATTTCCTTGCGCGTGTTCCAGTGATGAAGCTGACCTTCAGTAGTGGATTCTATCAGCGAACCATCGTGATAAATCAGCTTGGTGCGCGCTCCCATACCGAACAGGAAAAATCTCACCTCCGGCAGGTCATGCCCGCCGCCATGCTCCTTGCGGCAGAGGCTTAGTTCATTCTGATAGGTTTTCTGCGCCGATTCTGGAGCGTCCTCCGCCGCAGGCAGGAGGCAGCGAAACAAGAAGGAGGAGAGGGTGGTTTTCATGAGGATGGCACAGCAAGTTCCAAGGCATGATACGGGAAGCAACCTCAAGAGCCGCCCAGCTTTCAGGCACGGGTTCTCGGGTCCAAATGCCCTTGGCAAGCCTCGTCATGATATCATTTGGCACCCCTCAACTGGGTTTATTCATAAGAATTGTTTCAATATAGTCACCATCGGCCAGTTGTCAGGAGCGCGAGGAGCTCCATATTCCATCCGAAGACAAAATAGATACCTACTCACCCGCGCATGAACCTTACCAACCATCATCAGCCATATCCGGATGACGTTTCCATCCCGACCGAGCTGTCTTTCGACGGAATCTGGGACGGGGATGCCGTGTCCGAACTAATCCGCTCCAAATGCGAAGACGGAGCCTCGCCTGCTTTCCTGTTTCTTGGAAAAAAGGAAACTCGGCTGCTCAAGGAACACTTGGCGGAGATTTTCGGTCCGGAGGCCGTCATTGCACTCAATGGTACCCGTTACAAGGAACTAGAGGTGGTGACCCTCCAATGCGAAAGTTTCCTCAACATCGGCGGCAGCAAAGCTGCCCGCGCTTTACAGGACCCGATATCACGCCGCCCTGCGTGGCGTGACCGCGATACCGACACTCTCTGGCAATTCCGAATCTGATGGATTCTTGCGATGCCCGCTCCTCCCGAGCCATAGGGGGAGCGAGCGCGCCAAGCCTCTCCATCGTTTTTTTGGTCGCAGCTGGCGAGCGCAACCAAAGCGGGCGGTGACATGGATTGAAGCCCCGGAGATCAGTCTTCGGTCCTTCAACCAGTCACCGCCCGTCATCTTTTCAATTCCAAAAAAATTCCTCTCTTTCAAGACTTGCCTGAGATCGCAGAGGGGGTTACACGCCCACCGCCATGGCCAAGAAACCTGTAGTACTCATTATTCGCGACGGCTGGGGTGTGAACCCCGGGGGAAAAGCAACTGCAATCAAGGACGGCAACGCTGTGCTTTTGGCGAAAACGCCTTTCACCGACACAATGCTCGAAAACTACCCCAAGGGTTTTCTCAGCGCGTCCGGCCTGGATGTCGGACTCCCCGCAGGCCAAATGGGCAATTCGGAAGTTGGCCACCTTAACCTCGGCGCTGGACGCATCGTCTATCAGGACCTCACTCGCATTAACAAAGCAATAGAGGACGGCACATTGGCCTCCAATCCGGTCTTCAAAGAAATGTTAGAAAAAGCCAAATCCTCGCGCCTGCATTTCATCGGACTGGTTTCCGACGGCGGTGTACACAGCCACCAAGACCAACTCATTGCGATGGTGAAATATGCCAGTCAGGCGGGTGTGCGCGACATCATGATCCATGCCATCACCGATGGACGCGACACCTCACCCACCGGAGGTGCCGCCTATCTGGCTAAAGTTGAGGACGAGGCTGCTAAATGCGGTGCACGTATCGCAACGGTAGTCGGCCGCTATTTTGCGATGGACCGTGACAAGCGCTGGGACCGCGTGAAACTCGCCTGGGATGCCATCGTGTTAGGCAAGGGGAAGAAATGTGACGTCCTTGCAAGCGAAGCCGTAGCCGATTGTTACCGCCTCGACAACAAGACGGATGAATTCATGCCGGCGATGGTGTTTGCCGAGGCGGATACCCAGCGTGTCAGGGATGGGGATGCGATTTTGTTTTTCAACTTCCGCGCCGACCGCGCCCGTGAATTGTCCGATGCCTTCCTTAAGGCGGACTTTTCGGGCTTTGACCGCACTGTTACACCCAAGACTGCCTACTACACACTCACCGAGTATGACGAAACCTACACCTGCCCGGTGATTTTCGCCCAGGAAACTCTTGATATGGTGTTGGGCCAGACGGTAGCCAACGCTGGCCTGAATCAACTGCGCATCGCGGAAACCGAAAAATACCCGCACGTCACCTATTTCTTCAACGGCGGTGTAGAGGCATCTAATAAAGGAGAGGACCGCGTAATCATCCCCTCCCCCAAAGATGTGCCAACTTATGATTTCAAACCCGAAATGAGCGCGGCTCAGGTCACTGAGACCGTGGTGGCAAAACTCAAGGACTATGACCTTGTCATCCTAAACTTTGCCAACCCGGACATGGTCGGCCATACCGGCGTAGTGGAGGCCGCAATCAAGGCAGTGGAAACCATTGATGCCGACGTCAAGGCCGTTGTCTGCGAAACCCTGCGCCTAGGCGGCAAGCTGCTCATCACCGCCGACCACGGAAACTGTGAATACATGCGCAATCCCGACGGATCGCCCAATACCGCACACACCACCAACCTCGTCGAGATCATTTATGTCGCAGAGGACGCCGCGGGATACCGGGTTAAGGACGGCATCTTGGCCGACGTTGCACCCACATTGTTAGACATGCTAGGCGTAAAGAAACCCGCACAAATGACAGGAAGAAGCCTGCTGATCAAGAAATGATCTAGGACGCATTCCGGGCTTGATTTCGTCGGCATTTGCTGTTGGTTTTCGGGCCATGCGAATTTTAATCACCGGCGGAGCCGGCTTTCTGGGATCCCACCTGTGCGAACGCCTCCTGCGGGAAGGTCATGAGTTGATCTGTCTCGACAACTTTTTCACCGGTCGCAAAAGCAACATCGCACACCTTCTGACCAATCCCTATTTTGAACTCGTCCGCCACGATGTGACCGAACCATTCAAGTTCGAGGTTGATCAGATCTACAACCTTGCCTGCCCGGCCTCTCCGCCGCATTACCAGCATAACCCAATCAAAACCATCAAGACCTCGGTCATGGGTGCTATCCATTGCCTTGGTCTCGCCAAACGCCTCAAGGCCCGCGTGTTCCAAGCTTCAACCTCCGAAGTTTATGGCGACCCTGAGATCCACCCCCAGCCGGAGTCCTATTGGGGCAGCGTCAATCCTATCGGCATTCGCTCCTGTTATGACGAGGGCAAGCGCTGTGCGGAAACCCTATTCTTTGATTACCACCGGCAGAACCACGTCGATATCCGCGTCGTCCGCATCTTCAACACCTACGGTCCTCGAATGTTGCCCGACGACGGCCGCGTGGTCTCCAATTTCATCGTCCAAGCCATACAAGGCAAGGATTTGACCATATATGGCGACGGCACCCAAACCCGCTCGTTCTGCTATGTAGACGATCTCATTGAGGGTTTCATCCGGCTAATGAATCACCCAAACCTAACAGGACCCGTGAATCTCGGCAACCCAAATGAATTCACCATGCTTGAGCTTGCCGAACTGGTGCTAAAGAAGATAGGCGGCCCATCCAGAATCACTTATCTTCCGCTGCCTGGGGATGATCCCAAGCAACGCCAGCCGGATATCTCTATGGCCAAAGCCGAACTCAGTTGGCAGCCAAAAATCCCGTTAGCGGACGGCTTGGATTACACCATCAGCTACTTCCGGAAATTGCTTGCGGATACGTGAGAATTCTCAGAGCGCGAAATTATCACCGGTGCCATAGTGCTCGATCATATAGTCCATGTCCTTGTCACCTCGCCCGCTGAGGTTGACCAGGATGGTGCGCGGGAACTTCGGATTCTCACGGGCAAGACGCATGGCATGGGCTAGGGCATGGGAGCTTTCCAGCGCAGGGATAATGCCCTCATTGCGACTAAGCACGTAGAAAGCTTCCACAGCCTCAAGATCCGTGGCCGTGAGATATTTGACGCGTCCGCTGTCCTTGAGATGACAGTGTTCCGGGCCGACACCGGGATAATCGAGTCCGCTGGCGATCGAATGTACGGGTGCAGGCTCCCCCTTCTCATCCTGCAAAAGATAACAGCGGAATCCATGAATAACTCCCTCGCGCCCATAAGTCATGGTGGCCGAGTGATCTCCAATCGCGCAGCCTTTGCCTAACGGTTCCACCCCGTGGAGTTCCACAGGATCATCAATAAATCCGGAGAAGATGCCCATTGCGTTGCTGCCGCCACCCACGCATGCGGTGACTATGTCCGGCAGGTTGCCCGTCATCTCGATGAATTGTTCACGCGCCTCGATGCCCACAACCTGTTGGAAATCCCTAACCATCATGGGGAACGGATGAGGGCCGACTACCGAGCCGATGCAGTATATCTGGTTCACCGGATCCTGCATATAGGCAACCAGCGCGGAGTCCACAGCCTCCTTCAGTGTACGCAGCCCGTGCGTGGCAGGAATTACTCGCGCGCCAAGAATATTCATGCGGGCAACGTTGGGTGCTTGTTTTGCGATGTCCACCTCACCCATGTAGATGTCACATTCGAGACCGAAGTATGCTGCTGCCGTGGCCAGCGCTACGCCGTGCTGGCCAGCACCAGTTTCGGCTATTAGTTTCTTTTTACCCATGTAGTGTGCAAGCAATCCCTCGCCCATGCAGTGGTTAAGCTTGTGGGCGCCAGTGTGATTGAGGTCCTCACGTTTTAGATAGATCTGGGTAGCACCGAGTTTTTTCGACAGTCGCGCGGCATGATAGACGGGCGTCGGGCGCCCTTGGAAGTAGCGGCGAATCCGGCGCAGTTCCTCGATAAAATCGTGTGACCGCGAGACTATCTCATAGGCTTCCCTCACCTGCGCGAGCGGTTCTTCGAGGCCGGGTGGAACGAAAACACCGCCATAATTGCCGAAAAAACCGGCGGAATCAGGGCTTTGGCGGAGTGATTGGGGTGTGGCGGTTGGGTTCATAGCTAGGAATTGGAGGCATTATTATCATTCCCTCCCGCAATGCAAGCATGTGAGTTTCGGCCGGATCTTACATAAAAAGCCCCCCAGACAGGAGATTTTTCGGATATTCGCAATATTGAGGCGGAAAAATCCGTATACCCAACACCACCCCTAACCCGGTTACGATTAAAACATTTCCCAAACATTTCATGCAAGCCGCACCCACCATCGCCTCGAAGGCATTTCTTATGGCCGGGATACTGATTGCAACAGCTAGTCCAGTTTTTTCACAACCCGCAGGTGTCACGGAGACGCCTAACAAACCAATCCTCACGAAAGTCCAGCAACAGGCGGTACAGCGCGGCTACGGCATGTTTCTCCACTTCGGCATCAATACCTTCAACCAGACCGAGTGGTCAGACGGAAAACTACCTGTAACATCCTACAATCCCACTCAACTCGATTGCGACCAGTGGATAGCCACGGCCAAGGAAGCCGGATTTCGCCATGTGGTGCTAGTCACCAAACACCACGACGGTTTTTGCCTCTGGCCCACGGCCTGCACGGACTATTGTGTTAAATCCTCCCCTGTAAAGACCGATGTTGTCAGGGCCGTAGCCGATGCATGCAAAAAACACGGCGTGAAATTGGGGCTGTATTACTCTCTATGGGACCGCCATGAGCCTACCCATCAGGAGAAATCACCCGAAAGCTATGTCAATTACATGAAGAACCAGCTGCGGGAGCTACTAACAAACTATGGTCCTGTTTGCGAGATCTGGTTCGACGGCGGCTGGGGAAAACCCGCCAGGGATTGGGACATCCCGGGGCTCTACGCGCTTGTCAAGGAATTGCAACCAGATTGCGCGATGACAGTAAACCTCACTATCGGCATTGGGCAGAAAGATGGCATTGGCGAGCCGGTCAATTTCCAGCAGGGCGACCGTATCCTATATTTCCCGGTGGACTTCCGCACCAAGGATCCAAACCTTGCGCGCTGGGACGACCCTAAGTTCTACCGTTACGAAGACAAGTTATACTACCTGCCGTTCGAGCACACGCTCTGCCTTTCAGACCGGTGGAACTGGTTCCAGAAAAAGGATGTGATGCCGACACGCTCCGTGGATGAGTTGGAGGAATTGTTTTATTGGTGCACAGCCAATAACAGTGTAATGCTGCTCAATGTCCCACCCGATCAGAGTGGACGACTGAGAGAAAACGAGCGCCAGCGCGTGCTGGAACTGGCTGATCGGTTAGGAATCCGAGGCGGAGAAAATCCGCTGCCTGCGGGTCCAGACAACTTGGCCATGCTGCAAAAAGTCACCGCTACAAGCAACGCAAAGGATCACGATGCGTCAAAAGCAGTGGACGTCAGTCCTGAAACCGCATGGCTTGCCGACGCGGACACCGCCTCGCTGGAAATCACCTTTGACAAGACTGCCTGCTTCAACCGCATCGCACTGTGGGAATACGCAGACATGAAGGATCTTGGTGACAGTTTTTCCAAACAACGTGTCTTCCGGGTCAAACGATTTAATATTGAGGTGATGGATGGAAGCGATTGGCGTATCATCCACACGGGTGCCACCATTGGCGCGGGTCTGGCCATACCCTTTGACAAACCCGTGCAAGCCAGAAAATTGCGCATCAATTTTCTCGAATGTTCCCTGCCACCTGGACTGCTCCACGTGAATGTGAACGATTCGCACGGCACCCGGCATGAAAGGTAACCCCAAAAGCCAAACAACCTCATGAAAAAATCCACCCTCACAGTTATCACCTATCAGGCGTTATGCATGATGATACTTAACCCCTTGGCGCATGCTGCGGACGCGCCATTGCAAACCATCCCCGTGAACTCGCCGGCATTTGTCTTTTCGCCGGGCAACTGGACCGGCGATACCGGACGAGGTGGCAAGGATTTCCGTCAGACATGGTATCCGGGTGCCTATTTCCGCGTGAAGTGGACCACGCGGGATTCCCACCCTGTGGCCAAAATCCTCCTCGACACCTCCACTTACACCGCGTCATTCAAACCACCCATGATCGCCTATTCGATCGATGGCATGTGGAAATCCAAGATTCCCTGCACCAGCGAAATTGCTGTTGATGAAATCACTGGTCCCGGTCCTCATGAACTTGATGTCTACCTCCATTGGTCAGAGCAAAAGGAACGTTGGGGCAGCGATGGCCAGAGCGGATTGAATGTCCTCCGAGTGCGCGGATTGCAATGCGATGCATCCAGCACGCCCATCACCGGTCCCCTGCTATCCCCTTGGGCGCTCATCGTGGGCGATAGCATTACCGAGGGCAGCGGATCCAGCGGGCTAGCAGCCTATTCTAATCTGATAGGACAGGCGTTGCAGACACAGGGATACGAGTATGGCATCAGCGCCTGTGGCTGGAGCGGTTGGCTCAACAAGGGAGATAGCCCTCCAGGAGATGTCCCTGGCTATTATGTCATCCACCAGTCCGGCAATGGTCTGGACGGGAGCTATGATGACGCGGCGAGCCGTTGGAACAAGATCGACGGCAACCGCCATTCCCTCTTGGATCAAAAGGGGCATCTCAGCGCGTATGGCCAGACCGGCCAGGAACCCGCGCTAATCATGATTAACAATGGAACGAATGATATCCTGCACAGCTCCAATCCCAACGACACGAGCGCCGCAATCTATCAGGGTCTGATCGCGTTGCGCGCCGCTGCCCCCAATGCCAAAATCATCGTCCTCATTCCATTCGGTCAATATGAAGCCGCGTTGTTGAAAAACGCCGTTGAGAAACTCCATCACGCCAGCCCTCCCGACACGAGAATCTCCGTAATCGACCTTGGCCCTGATGTCGCCAAAACCCTCGAAGCCAAGGATGGCCTGATGGGTGGACTTCACCCCAACGACCTGGGGCATGCTCATTTCGCTGCCAAAATCATCCCGCAAATGATGAAAACCCTCCTGACCAACTAACTGTTTCGATCGGCGCAAACACATCCCCTCTCTCCCATGATGACGTTCCCTCCCTTTTTAACTATACGCCGCCCGGTTGCCGCAGGTGGATGCTGGATCAACAAGCGGATTTCAGGGAAGATTTCACTCATGCTCACGATCTTGTCAGGCATGATGATATTGAGCCATGCTGAGGGGCCAGCCGCAAAGCCACAGACGGAACTCTATCGAGAAGCATTGCGGCCGCAGTTTCATTTCACAGCCCGACAGTGGAAAAACATCAAGTTAAATCCCGGCGTGGGGGAAGAAGGCTGGATCAACGACATAAACGGCTTGGTATACTATGGCGGTGAGTATCATTATTTCGCCCAGCAGTGGGGCAGGTGCTGGGTGCATGCGGTTTCGGGAGACTTGGTCCACTGGATGCAGTTGCCATCAGTCCTTCCAATGGATCCGGCTTACGGATGGACAGCCTCTGGAAGCGCCGTTGTGGACGAGGAAAACACCTCGGGATTGCAGACCGGCAAAGAGAAGGTCATGGTGGCCTTTTTTACTGCGTGGAAGCCGCAAACTCAGTGCATCGGATACAGCAACGACAAGGGAAGGTCGTGGGTGAAGTATGAAAAAAATCCCGTGCTGATTTTCCCCAACCGTAGCTCTGGGGCCCCACCTCTACCATCTCCTAGCCGAGATCCGAAAGTATTCCGTTATGAACCCGACAAGAAATGGATCATGATCCTATGGGGAGCCCTCGACAATAGCTATCACCTCTTCTCATCACCTAACTTGCTGAATTGGTTACCTATCGGTGATCCCATCCCAGACATGTTTGAATGCCCAGATATGTTTGAACTACCAGTGGATGGGAACACGGACAACAGGAAGTGGGTCGTGGTCAACGGCAATGGCGAATATGTGCTGGGAGATTTTGACGGCACCCGATTCAAAGCCCAAACCAAAAAGAGTCGCGGAGATTTCGGGCCAAACTTCTATGCCACGATGACATGGAACAACATGCCAACGAACGATCCAAGACGGATCCAATGCGCGTGGATGCAAGTCAATCTTCCCAATAACGCTTGTTATCCTGATATGCCGTTCAACGAACAATCCACTTTCCCGTGCGAGTTGACACTACGGACCTTGCCGGAAGGCATCCGGCTGTGCCGGTATCCGGTGCGCGAAATCCAGCGGCTCTATGCCGGAAAACCCGTGGTATTAAGTACGATGATCAAGCTGGGAGAAAATCCCCTGAAAGATATCACCGGTGATTTATTCGACATCTCGGTTGAATTCGATGCCTTAAAGTCCACGTCCCAGGTTGTAGTCCTCAACGTGCGAGGCAGCATGATAAGATATGACTTCAAGCACCAAATGTTGGAGTCCTGCGGTGTGCCTGCGGAATTGAAACAAAGGGATGGCAAGGTCCAGCTTCGCATTCTGGTTGACCGCATGTCAGTAGAGACTTTCGGCAATCAGGGCGAGATCTCCATCACCCGGGTCATGCGTGCCTCCAACGACTCACCTCCACTGTTGCTCACTCCCCTTGACGGAGAAGTTTGCGTGACATCACTAACCGTGCATAAACTGAACTCCATCTGGCCCAAGGTGGGAAATCAGCCGTGATAACAGAATTAGGTTCGCCAACGCCAAACTTGTGGCTCACGCCTTACCAGCCTTTGGCCTTGATCATGGCCGCCACTGACTCGGCAATCACTTTGTTGCCCGAAGCATTGGGGTGAATGCTGTCGCTGAAACTGGAGCGAAATTGCAGAGGGATATACCCCGGGCCTACCCACGTTTGAAAGGTATCAGGCGTGGCGGTCTTAAAACCTTCCCATGTGCCTTCCTCGCCCGGCTTGCCCTTGATCCACAGGCATTCAGGCGTCTTTGGATCGGCTAGCAACGACAATTCCTTGGCCGTGCGTTTAGCCTCGAAAAGCGCCATGACATCAACATGGTTGTTAGGGAAGGTCTTCTTAGCCCACGGCATGTAGACTTCATAGTAGTTTTTCCAGTTGAATGTCCCTGGGCCGCGTTCAATGAAACTGCCGGATGGCGGACAAACAATGATGAAGCGAGGATTAGTGCCGGACATTTGTTTCAACAGGGTCATAGCGTTGGGAATCGTGATTTCTTCCGCCTTGAACATCGGAATGTCATTGGCCGACACTTCCAGCAGCCAGAGCAGGTTGTCATACTTGGTTTTGACCGACCATGTGACTTCCCACGGTCCCTTGTTGCTGAAGTTGATATCGTAAGTCCATCCGCAATCAATTTCCGGACTACCCGTGGCATCGCCCCCCAGATCCAAGGTTTCGGCATCCTTTTCCATTTCCTTTAGTTCAAAAGAATCCTGCGTGACCTTGGCCACGAAATACACGCGCCGTTCGACAATGGAATGCGGCAGTTTGGGACTGGAAAACGCCCAACGTTCACGGCTGTCAGAGCAGTTAATATCGTTTGGATATTCTGGGTCGTTGCTGATGAATGCCACCCTCTCACCCTCTGTGAGGCCATGTCCTGGGCAGCGAATGGTTTTGGGATTGGAAGCGTAAGCCGTTGTGAATTTCTTCACCAAATGTTTCGCCTGCCCAAGAAGTTTGCCCTTCTGATAAACACCGATGGAAGTGGGCTCGGACACCGATTTTGCGCAGGCGGCCCACTCGGCCTTGTATTTGGGGTCATGCGAGCGGTCCGCGATGTGGCGGCTCCATTTCATGTGCACTAGGCCAGGGGCAGAAGGCGGTGTTGCCGGAGCTACGAGTTCCACGCCACGTGTGCGACCCACCATCGCAGGGCTAGCAGACCCGCCGATCGCCTGGGAGAAATAATGTTTTCCGGTGATGGCTTCCAGTTGGGTGGTCCATGTATTTGGGGTGCTAATGCTGTCACCCACCACATAGCCGACTACTGCAGGCGCAGAGGGAGCAGCGTAACATGTTAGAGAAGAAAAGAGAAAAAGGCTCAAAAGGGGGACTAGCTTGGATTTGGTGCGCATGGTCGGATGGGGTTGATGTTGGCCGTAGGCTATTCCGGCGGAACAACGGTATTGCACATTGGTTTTCATAGTGGCGCAAGCGGGAAGTCCCGGACGCCCAGGGAAGAAAACCCGCAAACAACGCGGCCATTTTCTCGAAATATTCGGTCCGTCAGGCCAGTATCATAGAAGCACACACCCGTTTGTTCTCGCTCAAGCGATGGAAGATCCGAATCAACCCATGAAAACCACCACACTCGTATTGTCCGCATATTCCCTGATGCTGACCGCCAGCCCAGTGTTTGGGGATCTCGTCATCAAGAATGGCGATTCCATAGCCTTTCTTGGCGACTCCCTCACCCAGTTGGGCAATGACCATAAGCCTAACGGATACATCCACCTAATCGCAGAGGGACTCAAGGAGGCGGGCGTGAACACAGTGCCTATCCCCGCAGGGATCGGCGGCAACACCACAGTGGACATGCTGGCCCGTCTGGACCGGGATGTGATCTCCAAAAAGCCTGTGTGGATGACCCTGAACAGCGGCATCAATGATACTCCCAAAATGGAACCTGAAGAGTTCGGGGCCAATCTGGCAAAAATCGTGGACCGGGCCACCGCCGCAGGCATCAAGGTGATCCTGCTCAACACGACCCTGGCTGGCGGGGAAAACCTCACTTCGCCTGAAACTCTCAAACGCCTGCGCTTCTGCGAGGAGTTCAAGAAACTCGCCACTGAACGCCATCTGATCCTTGTCGATTTGAACACTGCGATGGTCAAGGCCGTGACTGAACTCAACAAGGATGGCACCAAGGGCCTCAAACTCACTTATGACGGAACCCACCTCAATGGCTTGGGCAACCAGATCATCGCAAAGGAAATCCTGCGGGTGCTAGGGGTTTCCGAAACCACCCTCGCAGCATTACGCAAGCACTGGGATGATTATCCGTTCTCACAAGGCCGACCGGCCGTCTCGGTAAATGACTATCTGAAACTGAAATCTGCCGCGGAAAACAATGGAAAGACTGTCGATGAACTGATCTCGGCGATTCTGACTGATTTCGCGAAGTAACCAGCTACTGCTATGAACATCCATAAGTTATTCATTATCGCGGTCCTGCTCGCAGGAGTGCCGTCATTCGCAAAAGGTCTTGATTTGAAGCAAGGCGACAAGATCGCCATCGTGTCCGGACAAAGTTTTGAAACTTACACTTGGTCCGCATCAGGTTACATGCGCCTGCTGACTGAGGAACTGGCCAAGTCGGGTGTTAGGGATGCAATCAGGATCTCTTTGGAAAACCAGAAGACCGCACACATGCTCGCACGGATCGACAAGGACGTTATCGGACAGAAACCGGCCTTTGTGCTGCTTATTCCCGGCGCCTCGGACTATAACGCTTGGCAGGAAAAAAACGTCTCGGAGTCGTTCACAACAAACCTTTCGGACGTCATTGAAAAACTCCAGTCGGCTCACATTAAAACGGTCATCGCGACCAGTTATGCGGTCAGTTGCAACCCCTCGCTCTCCCTCAACAAGAATGTCACCGAACACAATGACGTCATCCACGCTCTGGCCAAGAAATACAACTTGCCACTCATCGATTTCGTGAAGGTCGTGGATGACGAGCCCAAGATTGTTCCCTTTGACGGGAATCTGGCCGCAAAAGCGTTGGTGCACCAAATGTTCGCTGCCGAGGTGTTGCGGACACTGGGATATGGCGAGAAGGAGATCGCCGACTGCCGTAAAGCTTGGTTGGACACGCCGGGCGCAGTTGAATTCATGCCGTCGGTTTCCAACAATACCTATGCTAAATTGAAAGCCGCAGCGAAAGCCGCAGGCAAGGACGTGACCGACTACATGGCAGAGGTGGTGCATCAGAAGCTCAACGCTGCAATCAAATAAACCGCGTGTGTCGGCGACTGTTCAAAACCGGATTTCTCGCCTGTTCAAAACCGGACAGTTCGTTAGATGCCGAAAGTGCCTAAAATTGGGGGCCACACGTTCTTCGGGGGGTGCTCGACAACCCAGAATTTGTGGTTTGGGTGTTGTATGATCGTGACCGACTTCTTGGCGGTGGTGGCGATCTCGTAA